>LSQX01178449.1_pt1 | contig 11925 bp, 6 predicted proteins | sample 654561 | NCBI WGS metagenome assembly LSQX01 (sample SAMN04489861, study PRJNA283612) | anaerobic digester metagenome | isolation source: 4 biogas reactors fed with cattle manure at either 37C or 55C with and... | place: Denmark: Kongens Lyngby | collected 2014 | reverse complement strand
ACCGGAGCCTCCGGAAATCCGGTAAGACGAAAGAAATCCGCGCCGGTGAGGACCACTCCGCACTGGAGGGTCCCTCCCGCGGTAGCCGGCAGTTGCAGAGTGATGCGCTGACGGTAGTCCGGGGCCTGCCAGGGCGTGGCGGCCCGCGCCAGACCGCTGCCCCCCAGTATCCAGAGAATGAGTGCGACAGCTACAGGCCATTCTCTCCAGTGGAGGCTTCTCATCTCTCTATCACCACCACGGGATGCTCCTCGCCGAAGGTCACATTGGTCTGGCCGGTGACGCGGTCCTTGCCCGGCACCACAAACGAGGTGGTGCTCTTGTGGGGTCCGTGGAGTTGGTCGAGAAGGACGTAGACCGTAATCTTGCCGTCACTGGACGTCGCTTTCATGTAATCGTTGCCTTGCTCTGGATCGGTGATATACTCCTCAGCAATCTCCCTCTCGCCTCGATAGAGAAGCGCGCCGCGACAGAGGTCAGTCAGGAGCTGGCGGTAAGCCTCCCAGTGCGGCTCGTACTCCCAGGCGGATTTCACTTGGCACAGCGCCGGGACGAAGACGATGAGGCCTTTACCATACTCAGCCACGTGGATGAACTGGTCCTGGTGCACCCGCTCAGGGTCCGTGACGGTATAGAGCGCGACCGGGTCAGCCTCCAGCGCGTAGGACTCACGCAGGCCGAAGTTTCGGCGCATCCACTCGTCCGGCTGATAGCCGCTGAGTCGGCCGGATTCACCCGTGTCTTCGAGCAACCCCGCCTTGACCAGCAGATCACCACCTGAGTGAACACCGACGAGAATGCCACCCTGACGCACCCAGGCGTCCAGCCCCGGGTGGGCGGTGAACCATCCCAGAACGAGTTTGTACGGTTGGAGCGGAGTGAGGCCCTCCCCCACATCCGTGGGACAGATCCAGGGCAGGTACTCGACATCATAGTGGGCCAGGCCCGTAACCCACAACGAAGGGGTCTCCGCAGGCGGGGGATAGTTCCGGTTGCCCACGGCCAACAGGACCGGGGGCCGCGACTGGAACCGGGGCAAGCCGATGAACGGCCGGACCGAATCGCGGGCCACGTTTAGCCATTCATCGCTCTCGGACTCCCGATCCCCGAAGAAGGAGAGAATATCTGCACCGCTGAGGTAGCAGACCGCTTGCTGGCAGAGGCGGCGTGGCGCAGGCCGGTTCTTATCCCCGACAATATTGGCGTTACGGGCGCCCCAGACCATGGACACCAGTTCCGCCTCGGGACGAAGCAAGGCGCGGTATGAGCGGAAGCGGTGATACACCGGAAGAGTGGTGGTGTAGGGATCGATAAAGTGTCCATCCAGCGCCTGGCCCTGAGGGACAAGCGCGGGGCCCCCGTTGAAGGCGTAGACTCTCACACCTGGATACTTCTGGTGAACGTACTTGGCGAACTGGATGTGCGCACCCGCCTCCATGGTCTGCTGCACCCACGTGTTGAAGCGCGCCACCTGCGCGGGGGTCCAGATGGGGGCCCTGCGCATATCGAGACCGGTGTCCTGGCGGAAGAGGTCATTGAACCGCCGGAGGCCGGGCCAGTAGGGCCCGCCCAGGACGCTCGACTCGACATAGCAGCGGGGATTGTCGTACACGCCGCCGAAGTTGTAGCCGCGTTCGGCGTCAGGGTAGCCGTATATGTCATCTCCCCAGCCAAAGGGCCCGCCGGTCTCCTCCATGAGGTGCACAGCGTACATATTTTCCGGGCCCCAGTACCTCATGAACGGATCGATACACTGGCGAAAGAACTCGTTCCGCATCTGGGCGTCCAACGCGATATTGGCGAAGTTGTAGTTGCGCCAGTCACTCACCCAGATCTGCACGATGAGCTTCTTGCCCGCCCGGCGCAGTTCCGCGGCCCGCTGCCTCTGGAGATCGTCACGTAGCCCGTCGCCCCACTGCACACCCACGTACTTCGCCTCGGGGCAATTCAGCAAGCGCTGGTAGTCCTCGTCCTGGGCAGGTATGCGGTAGGGGTAGATCATCCATCCCACTTCGGCCTGACAGGGCCAGGCCACCGTCAAGGCGCAGAGCGCCGCCAGCACCACACGGCCGAACGGTCTCATGAGCGCCCTCCCTTCTCGACAGCACCGGCCGTGGCCAGGTCGGGGGAGAAGAGTTGCGGTATCGCCGCGGGAAGCAAGCCGTCGGCGCCGTCGCGAGAGAAGGCGATCCGCCAGAAGCGCCGATAGAGGGTCTCTCCGGCTGCGATGTTGGTTACCGTCTCGCCGGCAACCAGGACCACGCTTTGCCCTTGTCCCCGTGAACCGGCAGACTGCTGATCTTCAGCTTGGCGCGTCGCCCCAACGTACACGGTGGCGTCGAGAAACCGCCGGGCGGGTTGCTGGCGGGCCATCCAGGCGTCGTTAACTCCACTGAAGGGCCGCAGCCCATCCAGACCCCGGGTCAGTTGCTCAGCAGCGGGACGGCAGCTTGCGGCCTGGCCCCCCACTGAGGACCAGACCGTATCCTCTCCCTGAGGTCCCAGGGAGAAAGGGCACGAGAACTCCAGAGACAGGCGGGCAATCGGCTCCAAGGGGGTGATGAACTCCTCGAAGAGGACGACCGCGCTGCGGTCGAACAGCCAGACACGGTGCTCAACGCGGACCCTGGCCGTCTGGTCGCCGCCAATCGGGAGATTCCCCTCGTCCAGAGTCACGCTGGCCCCGCAACGTACCGGCCCCTGGGCGATCGGGCGGGGGAAGCCCCATTTCTTGATCTCCGGGCCGGGTTGCCAAAACAGCGCGCCTCGCGGGAATTTCCGCCCCCAGTCCCCGCCCGCCAGGCGTTCATGGTACATGTACAGAAAGGTGAGGGTTCCTGCCCCGTGAGTATCGTTGCTCGCCTGGGTCGGTTCGGGGCCACGGGATGGCCCCCTGAGTCCCGTGAAGACCTGACGATTGTGGAACTGGAGGTCGCTGAGCGTCTCGGTGGGCCCGAAGGGCTCGTGCACACGGCAGTCGCTCGGGTAAGAAACCGGCGGCAGCGGCCTAGTGCTCCAGTAGAGCCAGTAAGTGGTCTCGCCCCGCGCGGGCAGATCAGCCTGAAAAGTCAGCTCATCGTCGGCGTCAAGCCTATGATTGGGGGCAGCGACCACTCGACCGGTACCGTCACACTCGTCGAACTGGCAGGGGACCTCCCCCTGGGGACCGATGACGCGCAGGGAACCGACGGACAACTCTTCCTCCCCTGCCAGCGCCTGGAGAAGGTGACCGTGGATGATGACCGGTATCCCCTCGACGGCCACGCCGCTGGGGGCGAGAGTTAGCGGCGCTCGCCGAGTCCAGCGGGCATTCCACCACCCGGGTTCCGTTGTCTGCCCCAAGGCGCTGACCGTGGAGCCAATCAGCAGGGCCAAGAGGGAGGCAATCATCGTGTACGGCATGCTATGCTCCTAGCACTCGCTCTCAAGGCGGATCGTCGCTTAGCGGCGGAAGACCCTCCAAGCGGCTTCCGCCGTTCCGCCCTGGACAGGACAACATCGCTGGCAGTCTAGCATGATTCCCCTCAGGCTGCAAGCAATGCAATGGGCAGAGCTGAGCTAGTGACCTACATGCCTGACAGCGGGAGAAGGCGAGAGAGGAGCGCCGGAACGGTGCGCCGCGGGGCAGAAGCCACCTTGCACGTCACGGAGGGGCAGCCACCACCGATTGGGGTTATCACGATACCGTGAGGCTGAGATTCGTCGCGGTGGCACAAGACAAGAAGGAAATCCGTTTCACTTTCCAGAACAATCCCCAGGTGAAGCGGGACGCCCTCGCCGCCTCGGGTTCGAGATTGAACTGAAGGAGCACCCCTAGCCATGAAGGCGATGTTGACTGGTCCTGACCGGAGTCTACTCTGGACGGACGTGCCCGACCCCGACCTCCAAGATGACGAGGTGCTGGTCAAAGTCCATGCTGCAGGCGTAAACCGCGCCGACCTGATGCAGAGGAACGGCGAATACCCTTCCCCGGAGGGCTGGCCGGAGTGGATGGGCCTGGAGGTTGCCGGGGTCGTCGAGCGTCTCGGCGCCGAGGCAGATCAAAATGCCCCGTACCGGGTCGGCGACCGTGTCTGCGCCCTCTTGGGGGGCGGCGGCTATGCCGAGCAGGTCGCAGTCCCCTACGACCTGCTTATGCCCCTTCCCGAGGGCTTCACGCTGGAGGAAGCCGCGGCGGTGCCCGAGACCTACGCCACGGCCTATCTGAATCTCTTCCTCGAAGGTGGGCTCCAGCCAGGAGAAACCGTCCTGATCCACGCCGGCGCCAGCGGAGTCGGGATCGCTGCCAGCCAACTGGCCAAGGCGTTCGGCGCCCGGGTGATCGCAACGGTGAGAAGCGAGAACAAGGCGGCAGCCCTGCGCACACACGGCGTGGACGTAGTCGTGAACTCGCGTCAGGAAGACGTCCGGGGCCTGTTTGACTCGTACCCAGTTGACGTGGTACTCGACCCCGTGGGCGGATCGCTGATGGGCGAGTGCTTCGCGAAGCTGGCGCCCCACGGGCGCTGGATCGTGATCGCTACCCTCGGAGGCGATACCACCGAAATTGACCTCCGGACCCTGTACCGGAAGAGGCTGCGACTCGTCGGCAGCACCCTTCGCAACCGTACCCGGGAGGAAAAGGCGGCCCTGCTCGGCAATCTGGTCGAGTTCGTCTTTCCTCACTTCGAGCAGGGCAGCTTGCGTCCTGTTCTCTACCGAGTTCTCCCTGTGAGCGAAGCGGAGGCGGCCCACGAGATCCTGGAACGCAATGAGAATCTCGGCAAAGTGATCTTGACCATTCCGTCCGACCAATCTTGAAGGAGGCTTGTGATGAGGTTCGAGAACCAGGCTGTCATCGTCACCGGGGCGGGGTCCGGCATGGGACGTCTTAGCGCCCAGCAGTTCGCCGCGGAAGGCGCCCGCGTGATGCTCACCGACGTCAATCTAGACGCCGTGGTCGCCGCGGCTGAGGAGATCCGGGGGAACGGAGGGGAGGCCATCGCCCTTCAGATGGATGTGCGCTGCTATGATCAGGTGCAGCAGGCGGTCTCAGCTACCCAGGAGAGCTTCGGTAGTGTGGATGTGCTGGTCAACTGCGCCGGCGGCGCCTCAAAACGGGTCCTCGGCCGGACCGAGGACTGGCATGAACTAGATATCGAGGTCATCGACTGGGGCCTGGATGTCAACCTCAAAGGGGCCGTGTATTGCTGTCACGCTGCCCTCGGCCCCATGGTTCAGCAGAAGCGCGGCGTGATCGTCAATCTCAGTTCCGTGGCGGGTATCGCGGGCGACGGAGGGTCGGTTGACTATGGCGCCGCCAAGGGCGGGATCATCGGACTGACCAAGTCCCTGGCTCTGTACGGTGCGTCGCGTGGTGTCCGAGTCTGTTGTGTGGCTCCTGGCCCGGTCCTCACCCGCCCGGAAATGGCTAACATGAAGACTCCGCTGGGGCGTGCGGCCGAGCCGCAGGAAGTAGTTGACTTCATCCTCTACCTATCTTCCGAACGGGGCTCGTTCTTCACCGGCTCCACACATCTCATCGACGGCGGCTATTGCTGCGGGGGTTGGCTGTAAGGCTCACGCTGGGATTGCACAGGAGTTAAGCATGCGCAAGCTTTGGAGGATCGGCATTGTCAAGGACCGAGGCCAGCCCATGCTGGGACTGCACGGCCACCAGGTGGCCTTCCGCGGACTTCCCGGCGTGGAGATCTCCGCCCTGGTGGACTCAAAGACGGAAGGGCTGGACGAGATCCTGGCGCTGACGAGGGCACAGAGGCACTACCGGAGCTACCAGGATATGCTGGATAAGGAAGATTTGGATGTCGTCGTTCTCTGCTCCCGGCACCCCTACGACCACTGGCCCCAGATCCAAGCGGCGGCGGCCAGAGGCGTACACGTCTACTGTGAGAAACCGATGACTGTCAGCCTGGCGGAGGCCGACCAGATCGTCGCAATCGCCGAGCAGCAGGGCCTCAAGATCTGCGCGGCGCATCCTGCCCGTTACGGCCGCAACTTCCGGACCCTGCAAGCACTCCTGGCCGCAGGTGAGATCGGGCAGCCCCTGGTGATCCATGGCCGGGGCAAGAATGATCATCGCGGCGGTGGAGAGGATCTCGTGGTTCTCGGAACCCACATTCTGGATCTGCAGAGCTTCCTCTTCGGCCCACCGGAGTGCGTCCTGGCAGATATCACGGTCAACGGCCGTCCACTCAGGAAGACCGAGCGGACCGAGACAGTGGAACCGATCGGCCCCGCTGCCGGTGACGACCTCTACGCCTGCTTCCGCTTTCCGGGAGGCGTGCGTGGGATTTTTCAGAGCACACGGGGGCTCTATGACCCCAGCAGCGGTGTCCTCCACATGGGAGTGACCGTCGCAGGGACTCGAGGGTCGCTGGCTCTCCGCTTCGCCGATGGCGTGCCCGAGGATAAGCTCCGAATCAGCCGCAGGCCTGGACCTGTGGAAGACGGCTCCGATTACCAGGAGGTCGCCCTGATCGAGGACGAGGCCATCCCCGGCGCGGAGCCACTTGACTACTCGCTCTGCGGCCAACCGGACGTCTGCGGGGCCACCTGGTTCCTGGAGGCCAACCGTGCCGCCGCCTGGGACCTCCTGTGCGCGATCGAGGAAGACCGGCAACCAGTCTCTAATGCGCACACCGCCCGGATCGCCCTGGAGATGATCTACGGCGTCTACGGTTCGCATCTGTCCGGCAGGAGCGTCGCCTTCCCACTGGAGGAGCGAGCGCACCCCCTGGACCCGAGCGAATGATCCCCGGGCGTCACCACTGGCTCCCGGGCAGCGTCCTTCAGCCAGAGACGCAGCCGCACTGACCGTGTAGCCCCAATTCGCACACGGCGTCGCTGAATCCCCGGGGCGCGTTCTCCGGGCTACGGATTGGGAGCTGGCGCCAGCCGGATCGTCCCCGGCTGCGGGCGACCGAGTCGGCCCCCCCAGTAGACGTCCTTGTGGCTCTCGTCGCTGTCGCGGTCGTAGGCCATGAGGTTGCAGGGGTAGGCCGCCCCGGCCTCGGGCTTCGCGCCCCCGACAATAGCCCAGGGAATCGCCAACTCATACCGCGTTTCCAGCCCCTCGCGTCTCACTGCGAAGCGTACTCCCCTGGCCAGCGCGTCCTCAGGCAGAATCGCCGGGCCCTGGGGATTCAGTCCCAGGGTGTAGCTAGCCGCCCCCACCGACACGCTCACCGCGTCGTCCCAGGCCCAGCGGGGATCCGTGTTGCGGCAGACGTGATCCTGATCCCGCACCACCATCGCCACAGTCAGCGCCTCCGCGGTCCATCCCAACCGCGCCGCTGCACTGAAATCCCCCGGCCCCGCCCTCCGGGACAGGACCAGGGGATCCATGCAGGCTCCCAGGTCCACCACGACCCCCTGCTGCCCCTCCCCCGGATAGCCATCCGCCTGAAGCGGGGCGTCCACGTAGGGGACCTCCAGCCGCGGTAGGCGCACCGGCACGTATTCCTGCACCACCGAGGGGAAGGACAGATCCACCGGCTGGTGCTTGAGCAGCAGTCGCGGCGCCGGTTGGTCCGTGTCGAGGGTCAGGGCGAAGCTGAACTCGCGCCGCTCGCCGCCCGCCAGTTGCTCCACACTCGCCTGCGGGGTTGCGCCCGGCCCCGACCACAGTAGCTCCACTCTGCGTTCCAGTCCCGACAGGTTGCGCACTGTCACGTTCAACTCCTGGCGCACCTCCCCGCGCTCGCTGACGGTCAGCGCCGGCGGGCTCGACACCTCCAGCATCTGCTCATACCGCTGGTACCGGTCTACCTCATGATCGAGCGGCGTGAGCGTGAACCGGTGCGGCGTGGGCCGGCTGACTTGCGCCAGCGTCGCCTGCGCCTGCTTCACCCGCTCGGCCAGCGCCGCTTTGGAGGCCTCCTCCGCCTCGGGATTCAGGCTCAGGCGCCAGACCTGCCCCTCCAGAAGCTGTCTGCGTCCCACGGCCTCCGAGACCGCCACCGCCTGATCCTGATCGGGGGTGTGGAAGAACCGCGACAGGTTCACCCCCTCGGCCAGCTCTTCCGTGCTCAACTCGGCGATGGGCCGATCGTCAATGCGCAGCGCATAGGCCTTCGCAGGGAGCCCCGTCACCCGTAGTTCGTCACGGTTCAGGTCATCGGCCACCTCAATCACAGAGGCCACCGCACGATCCCGATAGACAAGCCCCCGCGTCCCGGCCACCACCGGGAAGGGCAAGGCGTCGAGGGTTCGCTCGAAGCTCAGAACTCCCTCCCGCAGCTCTACCTTCTCCACCCGCGCCCCTGTGGCTGCGGGCTTGAGATTTGCCGCGTCCAGGCTCACCACCGCCAGATCTCCCCCGGCCCCGAGACCCCGCAGGACCAGCCCGGCGATGAACAGGTGCCCGCCCATCGTGGCCGGATGGACCCCGTCCGCGGAGAAGGCCAGGGTGTTGGGGTAGAGTCCGTCCGCGAGTCCCATCGCCTCGCCATAGGCGCGGTTCAGGTCCAGGTATCTCAGCCCCAACCGGCGGGCGATATCCCGCTCCTCCCGGGCGTAGCTGCGCAACACGTAGGGGTAGAAGGGCATGGCGCCGGAGGCGCGGGCCTCGTACAAGAGGGGCGAGATGAGTACCAGCCGCACCTGGGGGTTGACCTCCCGCGCCAGCGCCGCCACCGTCTTCAGGCTCTCGGCATATCGCCGGAGTCCGGGCGCGATCACCGGCGTCGAACCGCCGTCATTCATCCCCATGTTGAAAAGGATGACGTCGGGCTTCAGCGACAGGCAGTCCCGCTTGAAGCGCTCCAGGTTGTGCGCAGTATCACCGCCCCGGGAGCGGTTCCATACCTGAGTAGTCCAGGCCGGGTACCGCGTCCTCAGGTAGGCCTCGAAGTACCGGGGCCAGTACTGGTAATCCATCCCGGCGGAGATGGAATCGCCATAGATGACCACCCGATCCCCATCCCGAATCACAAAGCTCTCCGCCGCCGCAGCCACCCCGGCGACCATCAGGACCAGCACCACCGCCAGGCTCGTCAGGCTGAAATGTTTGCCTAGCACAAGCAAGCCTCCTTGTGAGCGATCTCCCACTCTGCTCCCGGAGCCACCACTGCCGAGGGATGACTTCCGCCGGCGTGTCCCCCCTGGGGAGTCTGGCCTCAAGGGCAGTGGTTTGACAGGGCGGATTGCGGTAACCCGTATCGCTTCTCTGTCCACGCTGGCGTTCCCTCCCGGAGCCTGGGCTCCATCTCGTCTTGATTCTCTTTGATGAACAGTGTGCGCGGACTGGTCCCCGGGTGTGCCCGGCGAAGCCAGGAGAGCTGGGAAAGCGTCCTGCAGTTCAAGAACACCCGGCGGGTGTGGGTGACCCGGGGACTGGTCCTCATCGGGATCAGCATCGCGATCTCGATTATCACGGCAGCGGTGGGCGGGGCTGCGGCCATCTCGCCAACGAGTAGGCCGGCAGCAGTTCCGCAGGCGTGACCTTTTCCCCTGCACGCTCACGGGCCTGCAGGGGGAGCGGGCGATTGCCTTCCGGCCCGGGCGCAGTGGCAGTGAGTGAGCGTTCAGGCGGCTCTCTGTCTCTCCTCTCTTCCTCCTCAAGCCTCCTGCGGCAGAACCGATATCCCCTAACGCAACCTGACTAGCACAGGGGGAAAAGCCGCATGGGAAAGCTCTCGTTCTTCATCTGCACGGCGCTAGGCCTGGTCCTGTTTGGGTCTGCATGGGGAGAGGCGCAAGGCGCAGACGTTTTCTGCCGCATCACCGCACCGCGTCCGGCCCGCACCTTCTACCTGGGGGAAGGCGTGGCGCTGTCGCTACAGGGCGCGGGGCCGCTGCGTTCGGGGCAGTACAGCGTGGTGGACTACTATGGCCAAACTGTGGATACCGGGACTTTCAAGGTAGGAGCAGAGACACCTCAGCGCCTGGCGCTGGGAGGCGGATGGCCGCTGGGGATCTACTACCTGCGCCTGGTGACCAGCATGGGGGAGCGGCAGGAAGATGCCTTCTGCGTCCTGCCGCGACCGGACGCGAACCAGGGGGACTACGCGCTGTTCTCTTTCCACTACACCGACGGACGGCCGGACGTGTGGGGGGCGTTGTCACAGATTGGCTGCCGGGTCATCCGCCACGACATGGGCTGGCCCAACCTGGAGCCACGGCCCGGCCAGTTGGACTTCTCCGTGGCGCAAAGGGTCAGCGCCCTGGCGCAGCAGTACGGAATACAGCTTATCCCGATCCTGGGCTACACCCCCGCCTGGTGCGGGCAGAAGCCTCTGGACGGCACCGGACGCGTCGCCGTCGCCACGCACACCTGGCCCAGCGACAACACCACCCACTGGCAAGCCGCTACCCGGGCGCTGGTCCAGTTCCTGCAGCAGCGGCAGGTGGCCTGGCCGGCGACGGCCACGCTGAGCCCCCAGGCGGCGCCCAGCCAGGACTATCACCCGCTGGTACATTCTTGGGAGATCTGGAATGAGGTAGACCAGGGCTTCTACTATGGCTACTGGGGCCGCTATCTGGACCTGCTACGCATCGCTGAGCAGGAAATCAAGGCCGTGGACCCCTGGGCGACGGTGCTATACGGAGGTTCCACCGGGCACTGGACCCAACTGGGGATGACCTACACCGCCAACGGGCAGTACTACTTCGACAAGCTGGCCTTCCATCCCGGGGGGGACATCAACCGGGCCCTGGAGGTCTACTTCACGGGCGCGCCGCAGATCGGGAACGGATACGGCCTGTACCGTTCGGCGACCTTCACCGAGTCGTATCCGCGCTGCCCACCAGGCGTCACGGATCCGCAGTACATGCTGCGGCTGTACACCACGCTTCGCAAGTGGCACCTGGACACCTTCTGCTGGTTTGGCGGCGCCCCGGAGACCAGTGGACTGAGTGACGCGGGACCGGTGTTCCGGCGCGACGGCAACGGCGACCTGCTCCCCAACCCCAAGTATGTGGCGCTGGGCGTAGCCCGCTGGCAACTCTGCCACGCCAAGTACGTGGGCCCGCTGAGTCTCAGGGAAGGAGTGGAGGGCCATCTGTTCTTGCGCCATGGTTGGCCCTTCCTGGTAATCTGGGCGGATGAGGCGACCACGGTGACGCTGGATGTCGTGCCCGGCGCCTGGGTGGCGGATGAGATGGGGCGCCGCAGTCCGCTAGGGGGTAGCCAGGCTGGACCGGCCCAGCTCAGACTAACACCGGTGGGGGTGGCGGTGGGGGGCCTGAACGTGCGCTATATCGCCCAGGCGCTCCGGAACCAGGCGGAGGTCTTCCTCACCACTCAGCAGGGGTTCGTCACGGACAAGCCATTTGGCTACATCGGTCCCCTGGAACGCGACGCTTCCGCAGGCTGGTCGGGATGGGCCACACAGTTCCGCAACGACCTGGAGGGGGCAGCCAGGCTGATGAACACCGACCCGACAGCAGCCCCTGCAGCTCTGGGACAGGCCCAGGCCGGCGTGAACGCGCAGGTCATGAACATGCTGCGCCTGGCTGAGAACCAGGGGCAGGTCTCGGCGCGCTGCCAGTCGGTGGTGTGGCGATTGCAGGCGATGTCAGAATGGCTAGGCGCCGTGCTAGACAGCTACGCGCAGCGCTGGGGCAACTGGGTGGTGGCGCAGGCCTCGGTACGCCCGCTACAAAATGACGTGGAGGCCTTGCGCGTGGAGGCAACCTCCCCCGACCGGGGACTGGCACGCCCCATTGCCCTGCAATCGCTGCGGCGGGCCCATGAACAGCTGCAGCGCGAGGCTGAGGGCGGGCTGGGGATCGGGGCCTACCGAGCGGTACAGGGAGAGTACGAGGCGGCCAGCTTCCTGGCCCGGATTGAGCGGCCGGTAATGAAGTCGGTGGTCATCACGGCGGATTTTCGGGATGCCAAGCAGCTCACGAAGTCCCTGGCCCTAGTCCCGGGAAAAGAGCAACGGGTGCGGGTGTTCGTGTACCTGTCTCTTATACACATCT
>LSQX01254070.1_pt1 | contig 11926 bp, 11 predicted proteins | sample 654561 | NCBI WGS metagenome assembly LSQX01 (sample SAMN04489861, study PRJNA283612) | anaerobic digester metagenome | isolation source: 4 biogas reactors fed with cattle manure at either 37C or 55C with and... | place: Denmark: Kongens Lyngby | collected 2014 | reverse complement strand
GCTTATACTTAGCACCCTGCTCACGCTGCTCATATTACTAACTCATGGTCTTATTTTATATGGCTTCAATTTATGGTCATCTCCCTTGCCTTCTCTTCTTGGAATAGCCCTAGCTTACCCTCTCTGGAGTTGGCGCACACAAGAGATAGCTCTAGACCAAATAAGTCGTGAAATCGCTAAAATCAACCAAGAAGAAGCGTATATTTTTAAATCTTCCCCCATTAAGCCCCAGAAGATTACGCATAATAAGTCAATTAATCTACGCTTTGCCGATTTACAGGGCATCATGACTCAAGTCCGGAACCTACGACAGTTCATAATGGATAATATTAACCAGATGCCTGACTCCACCTCCGTTTTTGACCTAAACCATAAGCTCCAATTTACCACCGATACCACCAGTAAATTCATGCAAAAAGCGGGGGCGAAACTACCTTATAAAGACCAGAGTCTACCCAGTTTTCTTGAGTTCATCATGGCTGACGCAGAACAACGCAGAGAAGTCCTTGAAGAAATCCAAAAAATCAACACACCTGCAGAAAACGAATCAGAGCTCTTGCAAACACTCAGAGAGACAGGCGTAGAAAGCAAGAATCACTTCAATCAAGATTTATTAGTGAGGTATATCAATACCTATGCCGCTGACAATACACACATCGGTTATATAATGATTGTCCATGATATCAGCGCCATTCGTGATGCCGAAAGAAAGCGTGAAAGTACCCTTCACTTTCTTTCACATGATATGCGCTCCCCACAAACCTCCATCCAAGCACTTATTGAATTACAGAAAAACCCACAAACAGCGCTCCCCATAGAAGAAGCCTTAAAGCGAATTCATGAACTATCAGGACGCACGATCAAACTAGTAGAAGACCTCCTGCAGCTAAGTCGTGCTGAATCCATGGAGCTTACTATGGTGCCAGTCAATTTAGTCGAACTATTGGACAGTATTATCGATGAATATTGGAGTATTAGGAAACAACGCAACATCACTATTCATTGTAACTTTGAAGAGCCTATCGCCTTTGTGCACAGTGATCATACGCTTTTGTACCGAGCCCTCAACAACCTAATTGATAACGCCTTAAAGTACAGCCCAGATCACACAGAAATTCACTGTTCAATTAGCCGACAAGGTGATCAATGGCTGCTTCGAATTAAAGATCAAGGTATTGGCATCTCCAAAAAACAACAAGAGCATCTATTCAATTCCTTTTATCGAACCTCCGAACATGGCAATAAGGTAGCAGGCCTTGGTTTAGGCTTATCTTTTGTAAAAACCGTGATACAGCGTCACGAGGGGGAAATTCACGTTGAAAGCGAACTCGGCAAAGGCAGTACCTTTATTATTGAGTTGCCCATCGATGAAGGTGAAGATCACGTCTAGAAGCAAAAGAGGGCCTCCTCAGCCCTCTCTTCTACTACCTTATGTGCTCGAAATAGTCGCTTAACGTACCTTAACGCGAATACCCTTTAAGCTATCGACCATACCGACCATGGTATCACCCGGCTTCACCGCACCAACGCCCTCAGGGGTACCGGTATAAATCAAGTCACCGGCACGCAACTCCACAAATTCGGATAAGCGTGAGATAACCTCGGCATTAGACCAAATCAGCTCATTAACATCCGCCTTTTGTGCGGTATCACCATTGACCTGCAATTCGATAGCACCGCTATTAATAGCGCCTACCGCAGCCTTAGGACTGATTTCACCGATGACAGCTGCCTGATCAAAGGCTTTAGCCATTTCCCAAGGACGACCGCTCTTTTTAAACTCATTTTGTAAATCGCGGCGCGTCATGTCTAGGCCCACGGCAAAACCATAAATATAGTCTTCTGCTTCATTAACTGAGATATTTTTACCATTTTTACCAATAGCAATCACAAGCTCTAGCTCATAATGCAAATTACTAGTTTTGCTTGGGTAATCAATCGTCGCTTCAGTACCCTCAGAAGCAATCACGACGGACTCCTTGTCATTGGCCTTAGTGAAGAAAAAAGGCGGCTCCTTCTTAGGGTCAGAACCCATTTCGATTGCATGACTGGCGTAATTACGACCCACACAATAAATACGGCGAACGGGAAATTTCGAATCCTCACCAACCACTGGTACAGCAACAAGTTCAGGTGCTTCTACAACATACGACATGACGTCTCCTTAACTGACAAATATTTTTAAAAACTTGTGCCTTACAGTGTATACTCACTAAAAAATTTATTCGTAATTAAAAACAAATTCACTATTTTCCACTGAGAGATGCAGGCGTTTAATTTCTTCACCATGCATTGCCGCTTCTAATAAACGACAACTCACTTTAGGCAATACCGAGCTATTTAAAATAGCATCCACCATACGACCTCCGGACTCGACTTCAGTACAGCGGTCAACAATTAATTGCACTGCTTCTGCAGCAGTTGTTAATTCAATAGCATGATGTTCTGCCAGACGTTGCTCAATACGTTTTAATTGTAACGCCACAATCTTCGCTAACATATCATCCGATAGTGGGAAATACGGCACCACTGCCAAGCGACCCAATAAAGCAGCAGGGAATACTTGTAGCAATGGCTCACGTAACACCGTCGCCAAGCCCTCAGCATCCGGCATCAGCTCCGGATCCTTGCACACATCCATCACACGATCCGTACCAACGTTGGAAGTCAGGATAATGACTGTGTTTTTGAAGTCAATATAACGCCCCTCGCCGTCTTCCATCCAACCTTTATCAAAGACCTGAAAGAATATCTCATGGACATCGGGGTGGGCTTTTTCTACCTCATCCAAAAGTACCACACTATAAGGGCGACGACGAACAGCTTCAGTCAATACACCACCCTCACCATAGCCTACATAACCCGGAGGTGCACCTTTTAAGGTAGAAACTGTATGTGCTTCTTGAAACTCACTCATATTGATGGTGATTAAATTTTGCTCACCACCATATAAACTCTCTGCCAACGCCAAGGCGGTCTCTGTCTTACCCACTCCGCTGGGACCGCACAACATAAAGACCGCCACCGGTTTATTGGGATCCGTTAACTTAGCACGGGAGGTTTGAATACGTTCAGCAATTGCATCTAAGGCGTGGCTTTGACCGATCACCCGCTGCTCTAGCGTATCAGCTAGTTGTAAAATAGAACTCGCCTGATCTTTAACCATACGGCCCACAGGAATACCCGTCCAATCTGCCACCACAGCAGCTACCGAATTGCTATCGACTGCTGAGAAAATCAGCGGCCGTTCCGCCTGCAGCTCAGAAAGCGTATTTTGCAGTAATTGAACCTTGGCAAGCAGCTCAAGACGCAACTCTTCATCTAACTCGTCATTATTTCTTAACTGCTGACGCGCTTCAAAAAGCTCAGTGACTAATTGTTTTTCAGCTTCCCAAGCACTATTGAGTTCATCCAACAAACTCTCGGCCTGAGTTAATTCAGCTTCAAGCGCCTCAATTCTGGATTCATCACCAAGTCCCAGTTTTAATTCTCGCTCAGCAATGGTCTTTTCAATCTTTAAATGCTCAATCGTACGAACCGTATCCTCTAATGCGGCAGGTTGCGCATACTGACTAACCGCCACACGAGCACAAGCCGTATCCAATAAGGCTACCGCCTTATCTGGTAGTTGTCGCGCTGGTATGTAACGATGGGACAGTTTAACTGCCGCTTCAATCGCTTCATCAAGCAACAGCACCTGATGGTGCTCTTCCAGCTTATCCGCAATACCGCGCAACATAATCAGGGCTTTTTTCTCATCCGGCTCATGCACCTGAATGGTTTGAAAACGTCGAGTTAGCGCAGGATCTTTTTCAATGTATTTCTTATACTCCGCCCAAGTCGTCGCACCAATAGTTCGCAACTCACCACGAGCCAAGGCAGGCTTTAATAAATTAGCCGCATCACCCGTACCAGCTGCACCACCAGCACCGATTAAGGTATGAATTTCATCAATAAACAGAACAATGGGCTTTTCACTCGCCTGAACCTCATCAATTACGGCACGTAAGCGTGATTCAAACTCACCCTTCATGCTCGCACCCGCTTGTAACAAACCGATATCCAATAAATATAAACTGATATCACGCAGCGACTCAGGCACATCACCTTTTGCTAAACGCAGCGCAAAGCCCTCAACTACGGCTGTTTTACCAACACCCGCTTCACCGGTCAGCAAAGGATTATTCTGACGACGTCGCATCAAAATATCGACCATCTGACGAATCTCCTCATCACGACCAGAAACTGGATCAATCTCGTTATTTCGAGCACGTGCCGTCATATCTACTGCATACTGCGCCAAAGCCGATTGCTGAGTACTTGCGCCCGAAGCCGATGCGCTTGTCTTAGATTCCGCGGATAAAGCTGCACTTTCGTGGTCTTCAGCTGAACCATCAACAATCGCATTTAAATTGTCTGCCAACACATCAGGGCTTATTTTCCTAAAAGCCGGACTAATGCCATATAAAACATTACGAAGTGAATGACTTTTTAGAATCCCAAGCAGTAAATAAGCACTACGAATACGCGCATCCCCATACTTTAAGGAACCATAGACCCACGCTCTTTCAGTCGCGCTATCAATATGCTCTGATAGATCAGACACCGAACTAGCACCTCGTGGCAAGTCATCGAGAGCTGTAACAACTCCTTGCTCTACATCTTCAGGGCGAATTTCAAAATACCGTAACACCCTCTGTAAATCCGTATCATGCTCATGCATCAACTGATGCAACCAATGCACTACTTCGACATAAGGATTGCCACGTAGCTTACAAAAGGCGGTAGCACCCTCAAGGGCTCGATACAAAATGGTGTTGAGTTTTGCAAAAAGATCGGTACGGTTAATTTCTGACATTGTTTAGATGAAGCAAACAGCTTTTATTAAGATAGTAACTTCGTGAAGTTTAAATGCTCTATCTTTCACTTTGATGACAGCTAGACTATTCATCAAAGTGAAATATTAATTAGATAGAATGCTTGCTTCATCGTGTTATCCGCTATGACTCAAAATCGCACTATCACTACCCCCAAAGATCTGGTTGCGCTAAACGAATATTGGCACAAACTGCAAGAAGCACCTTACGCCCATAGTTTCTATCAGGTGTTGCGCTTTATTGACGCCCGTAGCACCCTGCTAAAGCCGATTGGTCGTAACAGTTTGCCTAGACATGAGCCCTTGCGAATGAGACAAGAGCCCTCAATGTCATTTGCGCCATCCAACTTAACTAAAGTTGAGCGTCAACCGGGTAAAGCAACAACCATCTCAATTCTGGGTTTCGGCCTATTTGGTCCCAATGGTCCACTGCCTCTGCATATCACAGAGTATGTGCATGAGCGTATTCATCACCATAAGGACCACACGCATTCTGCCTTTGCCGACATTTTTCATCATCGTCTCATCACGCTGTTTTATAGGGCTTGGGCAAACTCACAAAGCACTGTCAATCTAGACCGTCAGGACTCCTCATTTACTCGCCATGTAGCCAGTTTAATTAGTCTTGGAGTTGACTCCTTACTTGAGCGTGATGAAATCTATGACCATATCAAATTTTATTTTGCTGGTCACTTAGCACGCCAAAGCCGTAATCCCGAGGGTTTAGTATTAATTTTAAAAAGTTTTTTCGGAATTGATGTCACACTAAAAGAGTTCATCCCACAGTGGATTGATATTCACCCCGAGCATCAAATTCAGCTTGGTCAAACGCCTGTCGCACTGGGCCAAGACACAATTTTAGGTAGTAGGATTAAAGATGTTCAACATAAATTTCGCTTGGCACTTGGGCCATTGAAGCTAGATGAATATCGTCACTTCTTTCCCAAAAGCAATAAATCGAGAGAACTAGTTAGCTGGATTCGTCAATATATCGGTATCGAATTAGCTTGGGATGTACAGTTAGTCCTCGACAAAAACGAAACTCAAGGTCTGCGTCTAGGCCAAAGCAATAGTCTAGGCCTAGATAGCTTTCTAGGTAATCGAGCCCCTGAGCATGGTCATTTTGACGAGCTCATTATTGATTATGAAGATCGACTAAAGCAGGATAAAACGCACAACACTACTGCAACAGACTACCCTACCAATCACCACTCATCTTTGTAAAGCGCTCGATATCGCGGCGCTGGCGCTTGGTCGGACGACCGCCACGCATCTGATGGGCAGGCTCTGGCGCAAAACGTCGCATCTCAGCACGGCGTTCACGCTCCGCAATACTTTCCGCTGTTTCCTCATATAGCTGCTGAGCAATCGGCGCAGGGCCACGTACCTGGCTTAGCCCCTTAACCACCACAGTCTTATACTCACGGGGAAATTTAATTAAAATGGTATCGCCAATTTTAACCTCACGTGCTGGCTTAACGTTTTGACCGTTAATTTGCACACGATCCTTATTGATATTATCCACAGAAATGGAACGTGTTTTAAAAAAACGCGCTGCCCACAGCCACTTATCAATACGAACTTTTTCTGATTCCATCAATATATAAGTCTCCTAAAATGTATAGAACCTTCTGTCTATATTACAATAATAGAGCTGTTAATTTCTTGTCTTAAGCTGTCATGCCCCTATCTGAAATCCCTTCTCTTGATTTAGCTGCCCCCTATTGTGCACATTGGCGCCCCCTGATTAAGCGGTCCATGACACTAGCACCTCAATTTACTACCGTCAGTGCCTTACTAAATCAACTCAAGCCCGCTGACTTTCCCAAACGCTTTGTGGCACAAGAAGACCTCCCTGAAGGTCAGGCTTATGAAAGCTTTATATTTGAAGAAAATAGCATTCCAACTCGTGATGGTCCACACGATTACTTTAATGCGCTCTGTTGGTTTCTATTTACTCAATCAAAGCACCAGCTCAACCGAGTACAGGCTGCACAAATCCAACGTGATGGCGTCCATCAACAACGTGGTCCGGTGCGCGATGCGATTACTATCATCGATGAAAACGGCCTCTTGCTAGCCTGCACAGATGAGCTTTGGAATGCTCTACAAGCCAAAGACTGGCACAAAGCCTTTGTAGAGCTAAAAGAAGAATGGCAAAGCAGCACCGCGGTAGTGTTTGGTCACGCACTTATGGAAAAGCTCCTCACTCCTTACAAAGGCATCTGCGCACATGTCATTCGCATACCGCAACCAAGTGATGCTTTTAGCCTAAAAACAATCGATAACTGGCTTAGCCAATTCCTTTGTGAAGAGCATCTAGCGACTAAACCCTATATTCCCGTTCCTATTTTCGGAATACCGGGATGGCATGCTGAACAGCACGAAGCGGACTTTTATCAAGACAAAACCGTCTTTAGACCACCTCGCGTCAGACAATAAAAAGGCGGCTATAGAAACCGCCTGATAAAATGCTGATACTGTTTAAATCACCCCGAAAGCGATTAAAGAGGTTCGCAGCATATACACACAAATAAAAGCTAATAAGGCAGCAAAAATCTTCTTAATACGTCCAACTGGCCAAGTATGAGCGTATTTTGCGCCGACTGGTGCCATCAGCATACTAGTAGAAATTAGTACTAATAAAGCAGGCCAATACACATAACCGAGCATCCCCGGCTGCAGCCCTATTTCTTTAATACCGGAGAAAATAAACCCGGTGCTATTAGCGATTGCAATCGGAAAACCAAGCGCTGCTGAGGTACTAACTGCTTTGCGAATATTGACATTACACCAGATTAAAAAAGGCACTGTCAGAAAGCCACCGCCTGCCCCGACTAAACCAGAGATAAAGCCGATCACCGTACCCATAGCTGAAGTACCGAAAAAACCAGGTAATTGACGTGATGGTTTTGGCTTTTTGTTAGACGCCATATTGTAGGCAGAATAGGCCATAAAGACAGAGAAAATCAAAGCCAACCAAGCCGTGTTGATAAAAGAGAAGACCACACCACCTGATAAAAAACCACCAATAAACACACCTGGCACTAAGGCTGCGACCACTGGCCACAAAATGCCACCCCGCTTATGGTGAGCACGCATACTGGACAAAGAAGTAAAGCAAATCATGGCCATAGAGGTAGCAATACACGAATGCACTACTAACTCCATCGGCATTCCCTTCCAGCTAAACAACATGGTCAGAAACGGCACTAAAATCATGCCACCGCCAATGCCCAACAGTCCAGCCAAAAAACCACCCATGGCGCCTAACAATAATAAGAAAAATGCTAGGTCCAAGCTAAAGCTAATCATTTTTTAACCTTTAAAAGGGTCAGACTCATCGCCTGAGCTATCCCCTGCAACATACTATTTTAAATTACCAGATAAGAACTGCTGTAAACGCTCACTCTTCGGATTATTTAAGACCTCAGCGGGTGGTCCCTGCTCCTCAACCACGCCCTGATGCAAGAAGACGACCTGTGTGGCGATATTGCGAGCAAATCCCATTTCGTGAGTCACTACCACCATGGTGCGCCCCTCTTCGGCTAGCTCCTGCATAACCTTCAGAACCTCTCCAACTAGCTCTGGATCCAGTGCTGATGTCGGCTCATCAAAGAGCATCACCTCAGGCTCCATCGCTAGAGCCCTTGCAATCGCCACACGTTGCTGCTGACCACCAGATAACTGAGAGGGATACTTAGACTCTGCTTCAGGCGGCAAACCCACCTTTTTTAAATAACTACGAGCACGCTCAATCGCTTCTTCTTTTTTAACGCCTAGCACATGCACAGGCGCTTGGATGACATTATCCAGCACTGTCATGTGCGCCCATAAGTTAAAGTGCTGAAACACCATGGCTAATTTAGTGCGGAACTTCTGCAACATCTTTTTATCATTGACCTGCAGATATCCTTTTTTGTTTTTTTCCAAAGGCAACTTAGTGCCATTAAGGATGATATCCCCAGCTGTCGGTTGCTCTAGCAAATTGATACAGCGTAAAAAGGTACTTTTACCCGAACCACTAGAACCAATAATAGCCACCACATCACCGGCTTTGGCCTGTAGGGTAACGCCCTTCAGAACCTCGTGGTCGCCATAGGACTTATGAATATCCAGAACTTCTAATTTATACATTTTTCACTACCTGTTTATCATTGGTCGAGCTAACCACAAGATATGCTAACGCCCGTTTTTCTATTCTTCTAAATAAGGCCACAATTACAAAAGCCACTACCATATAAATTAATGCGGCAATCCCATAAGCAATAAACGCCTGATAGGTTGCTGCGTAGGCATCACGTGCCACCTTTAAAATATCGGGTACGGTGGCAGCAAAGGCCAATGAGGTTGTATGTAACATCAAAATCACCTCATTACTATAAGCGGGGATGGAACGCCTCAACATGGAAGGGATAATCACTCTCGTATAGATCTGCCATCTACTCATCCCATAGGCTCTAGCCGCTTCAATTTCACCCTTATTAGTAGTACGAATATAGCCAGCAAACATTTCCGTCGTATAAGCCGTAGTATTAAGCGTCAAAGCCAGAATCGTACAGTAATAACCATTAATAAAGAAATTACGCAATAAAGGTGTGTCCTGCACCACCTCTAGACTCATCAAACCGCTATAGATAAGTAAGAGCTGTATATAAAAAGGGGTCCCTCTGAACACATAAGTAAAAAGCCAAATCGGCCCCTTAATCAAAGGATTTTTTGATACTCGCCCGACCGCCAACAGCACAGAGAGCAAAAAACCAAATAATAGCGAGAGAACTAATATCCACAAAGTAACGGCTAGCCCTGAGAACTCAAAGCCGTCCCAGACTAAAAATGCTTGCCAATAATCCAGCCAAATGTCTAAAAATCTATCCATCTCTGCTTAATCCAATTCAAACTTAGCAGCACCGGCTGAATAACGTCGCTCTAAAAACCACAGAACAATATTAGAAATAGAAGTTAGGGCTAAATAAATCAAAGCGGCAACCAGAATAAACTTAAACATATCACCAGTCGCCCGACCCGCATCCTGACTAGCTTTTACCAAATCACTGAGGCCAATGATGGAAACCAAAGCCGTGGCTTTAAGCACCACTAACCAGTTATTGCCGATTCCTGGGAGGGCATAACGCATCATTTGGGGAAACAAAATTCGGCGAAAAATCTGCGCAGGACGCATACCGTAAGCCATGCCAGCTTCAATCTGCCCCTTAGGCACAGCTAAAAACGCCCCCCTGAAGGTCTCTGTAAAATACGCCCCATAAATCAGGCCAATCACAATCACACCGGCCCAGAAAGGGTCAATTTGAATAACACGCCAGCCAAGAGCATCGGTTAGCTGATTCAGACCCATCTGTATACTGAAAAACAATAACAGCATCAGCACTAAATCCGGCACAGCACGAATAATCGTCGTATAAACCGTAGCGACACCACGCAGCAACGCCCCACCAAAAAGCTTGGCGCTGGCTCCTAATAAACCTAGAACAAAAGACAATAAAACGGACAAAAGGGCTAACTGAATCGTCGCCCAAATGCCGCTTTTAATGAGTTCCCAATAACCGTCTAAGAACACGATAAATTCAATTTATAATTAGTTGATAACAGAGACTTCGCCTTCTTGGAAGTACTTCTCGGCAAACTGCTCAATCAGACCTTCTTCCTTAAGCTGCTTGATCGCTCCATTAATTTTTTCTTTCAGTTCATCGTCACCTTGACGTATACCAATGGCAATTTCGTTATTCATAATCGGGTCGTTAACAATCGGTTCACCGACAAATTCATAGCCTTCGCCATCCTCAGTACCTAATAAGCCCTCAACCGCATTAGGAGACTCAAATAGAATCGCATCAACCCGGCCCACTTTTAAATCACTGATCGTCTGCGTCTGATCCATATAGGCCACAACACGTACGCCGGAACGTCTATCCCAACGCTGACGTGCATAGGTTTCCTGAACTGAACCCTGTAAAACACCGACCGTTTTACCCTTAAGTGACTCATCAGTACCATCAATGTCACTGCCTTTCGGTGCAACGAGTTGACTGCTTACTTCATATAAAGGCTCAGTAAAATCAATGGTTTTTTTACGTTCTTCAGTAACCGTCATAGCGGAATGAGCTAAATCAAATTTACGCGCTAACAATCCAGGAATCAGACTATCAAATGGTTGCTCAATCCAGACACATGTCATGTCCAACTTCTCACAGATGGCATTACCAATATCAATATCAAAACCGGCTAACTCACCACTAGGTAATTTATACTCAAAAGGAGCATAGGCTGCCTCAGCCCCAATACGTAGTTCCGCCTTACCTTGAGCTAAGGTGGCAAAAGAGGCTAAGCCCAAAATACTGGCAGCGACTAATGATGTTAGTTTTTTCATAAATTTCTCCGCTTGGATGTTTTTAGTTATTAAAGGATATTAAGGGATTAAAGGCCTTGATTTTACTGCCTTATGCTCAATCTTCAAATAATACATTAAGCTAAACCATTGATGTTACATGAATTTACAAACCCTGTTCACAAAATCAGTTGAAATTGAGGCAATGTAAAATAAATTCATCCATTCATCCTAGAGTCTAACTAGCATCAAAGACCAAACTCAACTTGCTACACTTTTTCCCCAAGGGAAATGACCATGAAAAAAACTGAATTTAATCGTCAAGGCTTTCTTGAAAAAATCACTGCCCTTGCATTAAAAGCAGGCAAGCCGATTATTGAAAAAGCACTACAACTTTTTTATGCAGCTCAAAGCCCTGATACACCAGCTTGGGCAAGACGCGTTGTCTATGGCGCCCTGACCTATTTAGTCCTGCCCATCGATGCCATCCCTGACTACTTACCAGCCGTTGGGTTTAGCGATGACCTAGGCGTCATTACCGCCGCCTTAGCCACCATTGCCTCTTATATCACACCGGAAATTAAGGCGAAATCTCAAGCCAAGCTTGAGCGATGGTTCCCTAAGGGCTAATCCTTTCGTAAAGTGTGAAATAATATCACGTTTAGACAAGGTAAAATCCTGAACTTGATTTCGCGCTTTACACT
>LSQX01149885.1_pt1 | contig 11926 bp, 10 predicted proteins | sample 654561 | NCBI WGS metagenome assembly LSQX01 (sample SAMN04489861, study PRJNA283612) | anaerobic digester metagenome | isolation source: 4 biogas reactors fed with cattle manure at either 37C or 55C with and... | place: Denmark: Kongens Lyngby | collected 2014 | reverse complement strand
GGATTAATACACATTTTAACCATCCCCGGGAAATAACTGCTTCTTCAAAAGAGGCGCTTGATAAGTTAGCGGATGCCGGATTCCCATTGGGAAATCAGTCAGTTTTGCTGGCAGATGTAAATGATTGTCCCAGGATCATGAAAAGTTTGGTACATAAACTTGTAAGAAACAGGGTACGCCCTTACTATCTTTACCAGTGCGATTTATCAGAAGGGTTGTCTCATTTCAGGACTTCAATTGGTAAAGGTATTGAAATAATGGAAGGTTTAACAGGGCACACTTCCGGATTTGCAGTCCCTACTTATGTGGTCGATGCTCCCGGAGGTGGAGGTAAGATACCTCTGATGCCTAACTATATTATTTCGTGGTCAACCAACAAGGTAATATTGCGAAATTATGAAGGTATTATTACTACCTATACCGAGCCTGAAAATTATGAATCAAAATTCTGCAATGGAGATTGTGAAAATTGCAGTTCGGAGCTGAAGCTGGATGAGCCGGATGAGTTGAAATCCATCGGTATTGAAAAGTTGTTGTCAGATTCAGATAAAACTATTTCCCTGATTCCTAATAATAATGAGAGGCACATAAGGAGAGACAATGAATAGAGACACCATTGAAGTATATAAAAATTCGTTGATTCAGCATGGGAAGGTGAATAATCGCATCTATTTACTGAAAATAGAAAACACTGATATGGAAGCTCTTATTCCGGGATTGGATGAGCTTGCAAAGGAGAAAGGATATTCAAAGATTTTTGGAAAGATAAGGCCGTTTTTTTTGCCATGTTTTATTTTAAATGGTTATAAGATAGAGGCCTTTATTCCTGGTTACTTTTGCGGAAAAGAGGATTGTATAATAGTATCCAAGTTTTTAGACAAAAATAGGGCAGTAGCAGACAAAGCTGAGTTGGCGGCCTTTTTTAAGTTGCGGAATCAGGAAAGAAATAATCCGGGAGTATCTCAGCTTGCCGGTTGCCGTAATAATTTTGTGAAACTGTTACCTGAAGATGCCCGGGCTATTTCGGAAGTTTTTAAAAAGATTTTTATCTCTTATCCGTTTCCTGTACATGACCCGGCTTATATTATCCGGAATATGGAGAGTAACAAATTGATATATTTTGGGGTAAAAGAAGAGGGTAAGCTTATTGGTGTGTCAGCTGCCGAAACAGATAAGGCAGAAAAAAATGCCGAGATGACTGACTTTGCAGTTCTTCCTCAATACAGAGGAAGGGGGCTTGCAGGGCAGCTGTTGTCATATATGGAAGAGACAATGAAGCCTGCCGGTGTTAAAACATTGTATACAATTGCCAGGCTGAGGGAGCCCGGCATAAACAAGATATTTATAAATGCGGGTTACAGATATACCGGCACTCTTATAAATAATACCAATATATCAGGCAGTATAGAAAGTATGAACATTTTTTATAAAAATATTTAATATGCATTTAGGTAAACTTTGCAGGTATGCAAAAGACTGTTCAGTATATAACAATGAAAATCATGAAATTAAAAGACCAATTTTTCTTGTCAGAAATGTATTTTGCAACCGGGGGCCTAAAGGCTGGAGTAATTGTAAGCGGTTTTTGTTATATGAAAATAACATAAATGTGCCTGATAACATGATACCCTGAAGTTAGGAAGCAATTAAGAAAAGAACAGTTTTTAAAATATAATGCTGCAGGATGGTAATTGTTATAGGGTAATAATTCAATATCTTTAGCGTTTTAGTGGATATAATTGAGCGAATGAACCGGAAAATATATCTATTGCTTCTTTTTTTACATCCTGCGTATGTTGTTTGGTCCCAGATTGGAGGTGAATCAACCTACCAGTTTTTAGAATTGACCAATTCTGCCAGGATTGCAGCACTGGGTGGAACACAGGTTGCCATTCGCGATACGGCAGATCTTAATCTTCCCTTTCATAATCCTGCCTTGTTGGATAAAGGCATGCACAATATGCTGCTGGTTAATTATATTAATTATTTCATCGATATAAATTACGGTTACGCTTCATATGCCCGGTCTTATGAGAATATCGGGAACCTGGCTTTGGGGATGCACTATATCAATTATGGAAATTTCAGAGAAGCCACTGGCGATGGCGAGCTTACGGGACTGACATTTACAGCTGCAGAGTATGCATTTAATATGATATATTCAAATGAGTATAAGCGTATAGGTTACGGTATTAATTTAAAACCCGTGCTTTCGGTATTTGAAAGTTATCGTTCATTTGGATTGGCAGCAGACTTAGGAGTTTATTACGATTTTCAGGACAGCCTTACAACTGTTGCTGTTACGGCACGCAACCTTGGAGGCCAGATAACGACTTATTATCAGGATGGCAATCGCGAAGCAGTCCCTTTTGATTTACAGGCAGGTATCAGCACCCGTTTGAAGTATGCACCGGCAATACTATCTTTGACCATGCAGCATTTGAATCATTGGAAGTTAGGCGGAAATGAAGATGACAGAGAATTTACCCCGGAGGGTATCCACAGGCGTGATGAAAATTTCGCCAAACAATTTTTACGCCATATTGTAATTGGTGTAGAGATACTTCCTTCAGAAAATTTTATATTGCGTGCAGGTTACAATTATCAGCGCAGGCAGGAGCTGAAGTATGAAGAGAAGTTATCGACCGTGGGGCTTTCTATGGGATTCGGGCTTAAACTGAAGCGGTTTAGATTTGATTTTGCCACCTCCCGCTTTCATCTTGCCGGGTCATCAAACCTTTTTTCATTGGCTGTTAATCTTAATGATCTGTAATAATAAGGACTATTATATCTGAATTAAAAAATCCGTTATCTTTGTTGAAATCTTGATATAATGGAAAGAAAAAAAATTTTAATTACTGTCGACGGTCACTCTTCCTGCGGCAAAAGCACTTTGGCTAAGTCTCTGGCAAAAAATTTGGGTTATATATATATTGACAGCGGGGCGATGTATAGGGCAACGACTTTATTTGCACTGCGCAAAGGATGGATAGATAATGGCATTCCCGATATGGAAAAGATAGTTTCAGGCCTTCCGGAGATCAGGATCAATTTTAAATGGGATGGAGAAAGTGAAAAAAATATTACTTTTCTGAATGGTGAGAATGTTGAAGATGAAATCAGGAGGTTAGAGGTTTCTCAAAATGTAAGCCCGGTAAGTGCAATTCCCGAAGTGCGTTATGAGATGGTGAAACAGCAGCGTGAAAATGGGAAAAATAAAGGAATTGTAATGGATGGCAGGGATATCGGCACAGTAGTATTTCCTGATGCGGAATTGAAAATATTTATGACAGCATCTCCGGATATTCGCGCTCAGCGGCGCTATCTTGAGTTGAAGGGAAAGGGTGAACAGGTGGATTATAATGAGATTTTAAAAAATGTAAATGAAAGAGATACCATTGATTCGGAAAGGAAGATCGGTCCGTTAAAAAAGGCCGGAGATGCCATTGTTTTAGATAACAGTTTTTTAACCAGGGAAGAGCAGCTTAAGTGGGCATTGGATAGAGCAAGAGAGATAATAGATGCTTAAATCTTATATGACATATTAAAGAGATTAAGTGATGAAGGTTGTAATTGATAGTTGTTCAGGATTCTGTTTTGGCGTAATTATGGCGATAAAACAGGCTGAACAGGAATTAAAAAAAGATAAAATTTTATATTGTCTTGGCGATATTGTTCATAATAGTATGGAGGTTGCCAGGCTTGAGGAAAACGGACTCAAAACCATTTCGGAGGAGGAGTTTTATAAGATGAAAGAGACAACCGTTCTTATAAGAGCTCATGGCCAGCCTCCGGAAATATATGAGTATGCCTTGAATAATAATATTGAGTTGATAGATGCTACCTGCCCGGTGGTGCTCAGCCTTCAAAAGAGAATAAAAGCAAATTATAAAAAAGTTTCTCCCAAGGGGGGGCAACTGGTTATTTTTGGAAAAAAGGGGCATGCTGAAGTTGTTGCCCTTAACGGCCAGATTAAAAATAGAGGAATTATTATTGAGAGAGTTGAAGATTTAAAAAAAGTTGACTTTTCGAAGCCGGTTTGTCTATACTCTCAAACCACCATGAAAATTGACGAATTTCAATTGATTGCCCGGATAATAGAAGATAATATGAGACCCGGCGTAAAATTAGAGGTCAGAGATACAATTTGCCGCCAGGTTGTCAACAGGGTTCCCCGCTTAAAGAAGTTTGCTGAAAATTATGATCTACTGCTATTTGTAGCAGGAGATAAAAGTTCAAATGGCAGGTATCTTTTTTCCGTATGCAGTGATGCCAATCCAAACTCTTATTATATTTCAGGAGCTGCCGACATTGAGCCGTCGTGGTTCGACGGGGCTGTGTCGGTAGGGATTTCAGGTGCAACATCAACGCCTGAATGGTTGATGAAGGAGGTGGCATCGTATGTTAAAAAGAATTTTGGTTAAAAAATCCCAAGCCAAACAATTTAATAATTTTGCTGGATTGCAGTAAGCTTAAATTGGTAATTATGCCCGGATTGTATGTGAATGTAATTTTGCCGCTTGCACTTCAGGACACCTATACCTACAGGATACCCTTGAAGTTTAAAAGGAAAATATATCCGGGGCAGAGAGTTATTGTGCAATTTGGGCGGAAAAAGTTTTTTTCGGCTTTGGTTCTTGAAATTACAGATAATCCCCCTTCCGGTATTGAGTTTAAAGAGATAGTGCAGGTTCTTGATGATAAACCCCTGCTTTTTCCTGAAAATTTTAAATTATGGAAGTGGATGGCTGAATATTACTGCTGTTCACTTGGTGAAATATTCAGGGCGGCATTACCTTCCGGATTTATATTGGAAAGCAGGTCGAAGGTGATCTTTGCCGGTAAAGGGGAGGAGTATACTCTTTCAAAAGAGGAGTATATGATAATTGATCTTATCGGTGAGAAGATATTGTCAATTGACAATCTTCAGAAAAAAGCCGGGAAAGATTTTTCGTTCAGGACATTAAACTCACTGATTGAAAAGAATATTATTAGGATCGAAGAGAGAATCGTCAATAAATATAAACCCAAAACTTCAGCCCGGCTGAAATTAAATTCCAAAATCGGAAGTAAAGAGGAGCTGAATTCTTTGATAGAAAATCTTAAGCGTTCTAAAAAACAACAGTCACTGCTGCTCCATTTTTGTGAAAAAATGGTTCCTTCCATCAGTAAAAAGGAGCTGTTGGAAGAAACCGGAATCTCAGGAGGGGTACTTAAAGCCTTAATCAGGAAGGGCATTTTTGTTGAATTTCAAGAAGAGGTATCCAGGTTAGATACGGGTGTTGAAGATGAATATGTTGAAATTAACTCTTTAAATGGTGATCAGCCGGAAATCATTAAAGAGGTCAGGTCGGGCTTTGAACAGAATAGGGTGGTATTAATTCATGGAGATACAGCCGGCGGTAAAGCCGGAATATATATTAGCCTGATCAGTGAGACGGTAAGGTCAGGAAGACAGGTTCTTTTTTTGGTATCTGAAATAGATTTCACAAGTTATTTTGTCGGGCAATTAAAAACTGTTTTTGGCAGGAGGGCAGGAATTTATCATTCGCGTTTCAGCAGCCACGAGCGTGTTGAAATTTGGCAGGAAGTGCTTAAATTCAGACCGGGTATAAGTGAAAATTATCAGATAGTGTTGGGAACAAGGTCTTCTGTTTTTTTGCCATTTTCAAGATTAGGGTTGATTATTGTTGATCAGGAGCATGAAAACTCTTTTAAGCAACATGATCCTGCTCCCCGCTACAATGCAAGGGATATGGCTATTATTCTTGGTAATCAACAAAATGCAAATATATTATTGGGTTCTGCAACCCCTTCATATGAGTCATATTTTAATGCATTGTCAGGAAAATACAAGTTAGTGAACCTTTTAACAAAAAACCCGGAAATTAAATCGCCTGAAATAATAGTTGCTGATGTACGTACGGCATTGAAAAAGAAGCAGATGAAATCAATATTGTCGCCGGAACTTTTTTTATTGATGAAAGAGGCATTTGAGAATAACCGGCAAGTTATTCTTTTTCAGAACAGGAGAGGGTATTCCTCTCTTATTCAATGCTTTGATTGTGGATGGATTCCAAAATGCATCAATTGTGATGTAACTCTTACTTATCACAAATCTGATAACCGCCTTAAATGCCACTATTGCGGATATATTACATCTATGCCGCAGGAGTGCCTTCATTGCGGCTCCGGGGCAGTTAAAACGTACGGATTCGGAACTGAAAAAATTGAAGAAGAGTTACAACTGTTATTTCCCGAAATAAAAACAGGCCGGGTTGATTATGATACTGCCGGAACAAAAAAATCATATTCCGGGATTATTGATGATTTCAGAAAGGGAAAAATAGATTTATTAGTTGGCACACAAATGGTTATAAAAGTGTTGGGATTTGAAAATGTAAGTGTAGCGGGGATCATTAATGCCGATGATCTTATTAATTTTCCTGACTTTCGGGCTTATGAAAAAGCTTATCAGCTTATTTCTCAGATCTGTGCCGGAATGGAACGAAAACAGGATCGCGGAACAGTTGTTTTGCAGACATCGCAACCAAATCATCCGGTTGTAAGCCATATTCGGGAACAGGATTTTTTGTCGTTATTCAAAATGCAAATGGAAGAACGTAAGTTATTTAAGTATCCGCCCTATTCGCGGCTGATAAAAATAACAGTCAGGCATAAGAGGCCTGAAACAGTGAGCCGTGCTGCCCGGCAGCTGGCTTTATTGCTGAAAGAAAGGTATTCTTTTATTATATTAGGTCCGGCTTACCCTTTGGTGAACCGTATTCAGTCACTGTTTTTAAATGAGATTTGGATAAAGGCAGAGCCTAAAAAGTCATTGCAAAAGGCTAAGCAGATTATAATGCAATCGGTAACTGAAAATAGCAACTGTGCTGTTGTTATCGACGTTGATCCGGCATAGTTGTCCAATTTTATTTAAAATGCCTGCTTGTTAAGGCTATTTTATTAAATTTGAAGCCCGGTTGGAATTTTTATAAATTATTATAAATATGGGAAAAATCATTTCATTGGCAAATCAGAAAGGCGGGGTAGGAAAAACAACAACTGCTATTAACCTGGCAGCCAGTCTGGCTGTTCTTGAACAAGAGGTGTTGATTATCGATGCAGATCCTCAGGCAAATGCTACATCCGGTTTTGGATTTGATGTAAGAAATGTCCAGGCAAGTATTTACGAATGCATTGTTGACGGGATTGAACCGGAAAGGGTTATTTTAAAAACTGAAATTGAAAAGTTAGATATAATTCCTTCTCACATTGATCTGGTTGGTGCTGAGATAGAGATGTTGAATCTTCCCAATCGCGAGAAAGTTTTGAGAAATACCATAGCCGGGCTTAAAGATAAATATGATTTTATATTTATTGATTGTTCACCATCACTTGGTTTGATCACGGTTAACGCATTAACGGCATCTGATTCAGTTATAATACCTGTTCAATGTGAATATTTTGCTCTTGAAGGGTTAGGTAAATTATTGAATACCGTTAAGATAATTCAAAACAGGCTTAATCCCGAACTTGAGATAGAGGGTTTTTTGCTGACTATGTTTGATTCCCGTTTAAATCTTTCAACCCAGGTGCTTGAAGAGGTAAAGCGACATTTTCAGGAAATGGTTTTCGAAACAGTGATTCAGCGTAATGTTAAGCTTAGTGAATCGCCGAGTCACGGGAAGCCTGTCATATTATATGATGCCAGTTCCAAAGGAGCAATAAACCATATGAATCTTGCAAGGGAAATTCTGCAGAGGAATAAAATGACAAGAATGACCCAGGATAAAAAAGTAATTATTTAAAAATTGGCAATGGGAAAAAGAAATGCACTTGGAAGAGGATTAGGGGCATTAATTGATGATGCCGAAAAATTTAAGCAGGCAAGGATTAGTGAAATCAGCCTGGATCTGATTGAGTCCAATCCTTTTCAGCCAAGGTCAAATTTTGATGAGGAAGCCTTGGAAGAACTTGCTGTTTCTATTAGTGAAATTGGGTTGATTCAGCCTGTTACATTAAGAAAAGCAGATGATGGCCGTTACCAGATAATTGTTGGTGAGAGACGATGCCGGGCAGCCATTAAGGCAGGGCTTGAATCAATACCGGCATATATCCGTGAAGCTAAGGATGATGGTATGTTAGAGATGGCATTAGTGGAAAATATTCAAAGGGAAGACCTTGATCCGATTGAGATTGCTCTTAGCTACCAGCGGCTTATTGATGAATGTAACTATACACAGCAGTACCTTAGCAGCAGGATGGGAAAAAACCGCTCGACCATTACCAATTACCTCAGACTTTTAAAACTTCCTGCCATTATTCAGAAATATTTGAGGGAAAAAGAAATTTCAATGGGTCATGCCAGGGCAATAATAAATATTCAGGATGAAGATATTCAGGAGATGATTTGCAAAGAGATCATAGAATATGGATACTCTGTCAGAAAGGTTGAAGAGATTGCCCGTAACCTGGCAGAGAAGGAGCCGGCAAAAGTGGAAAAACAGAAAAAAGATGAACTTCCCGAGCAGTTTAGAATTTATAAAGGAGAGTTGGGAGAATTGCTTGGAAGAAAAGTAAGGATTATGACAAACGATAAGGGCAGGGGAAAAGTTATCATACCTTTTAAATCAGAAAGTGACCTGGAAAAAATTGTTAAAATTTTTGAAAACAGGAAATAAAATAATTAAGCCGGCTTTACGGATGGACAAAAGTTTTATTTTTAAACAAAATTTGAATGTGTGAATTTCAGGAGTTTGGTTACAAATAGTATCTTGTTGATCCTCCTGCTGTTGCCGGTATCCGGCCTTCGTGCCGGGCAACAGGAACCGGATTCACTACTGACTGCAGATGTTATTTCGGAAGAGTTACATTCACCTAAGAAGGCTACTATATATTCTGCAATATTACCGGGGCTGGGGCAGGCATATAATAAGAAATACTGGAAAATACCGGTGATATATATCGGCTTCGGAACAATAGGGTACTTTATCAGCTGGAATAACGACAAGTATCGATTTAATAAGATTGCTTACCGCCATCTGGTTGACGATGACCCTGAAACGAGGATCTATGAAAAAATTGAAGCTCTTAAATATTATGACCTGGATAACCCTACCCATTTTTCGAACTTTAAAGACGGGCTTATAAAACGGAAAGACTACTACAGGAGAAACAGGGATTTGTTGATAATAAGCATGGTGGGGTTTTATGGCTTGAATATCATTGATGCAAGTGTAGATGCGCATCTGTTTGATTTTGATATAAGCGATGATTTAACCTTGCAGTGGAGTCCTGAAATGGTTAATATTAATAATGGTTATTATTACTGTGTAAATTTCACTTTTAATTTTTAATATATGCAGAAAAGTATCCCGGGATTTTTAATAGCAACACTTTTTGTATTTAAAGTTTCAGGATTAGCTTCACAGGAACTGCAGAATATTGGCAATGAAGTTGCCGGTTACGAAGAGAATGAAGTTGTGAAATTAACTCTTGATACTGTGGCCTATATCGATACCCTGCTAATTGATGAAGCAGGGTTCACAGATGAAAAGCCCGATCAGATTTTTATCGATAAGATGGACAGTCTTGCAAATACCTGGTATATTAAGCATCTGTTTCATCCGGATTCAACCAACAGGGGTATATACAATTTTCCATCCGATTTGCCCGACTCTGTTTATATATTGCGATTACAGGCTATACAGCAGGTAATACCATTGTCGTACAATAAATTGGTAAAGAGCTTCATTCGGATGTATACCGAAAAAAAGCGCAATTTGGTTGAGATAATGCTTGGGCTTTCCGGTTACTATTTTCCTGTTTTTGAGGAGGTGCTTGATAAATATGAAATGCCTCTTGAGCTTAGATATCTTCCTGTTATTGAATCAGCCCTGAACCCCAAAGCCCGGTCGCGGGCAGGTGCAAACGGGCTTTGGCAGTTTATGTACCAGACAGGCAGACAATATAATCTGGAGATTACCAGTTTTATTGATGAAAGAAGCGACCCCCTGAAATCAACAGAAGCGGCAGTCAGGTATTTAAAGCAGCTGTATGATGTTTATGGTGACTGGCATCTGACAATTGCAGCGTATAACTGTGGTCCGGGTAATGTTAACCGGGCTGTTGGCAGGTGCGGCAATAAAGTTAACTATTGGGATATTTACTATTTTTTACCCCGTGAAACCCGCGAATTTGTACCTGCATTTATTGCTGCATCGTATGTCATGAATTATTATAAAGAGCATAATCTTTTTCCCCTGTTACCCGATGTGCCGTTTATTACAGATACAGTTATGGTGAATGATTACCTGCATTTCGACCAGGTGTCTGAATTTCTCAATATTGAAAAAGAGCAGCTCAGGTCATTAAATCCGATGTACCGAAGAGATGTCATTCCTGCCAAACCGGATAAATCTTATCCTTTAATTTTACCGGAATCAAAAATTTTTGAATTTATTTCCAACGATACACTTATTTTTGCACATAAGCGGGATAAATATTTCCCGGATAATTCTCTTGCCAATCCTGCCACCCTTTCCGCATCTGATTTTATTCCTGCAGATATTAAAGGGAAAGCCGGAATAACTTACATCATAAAGACGGGCGACAATATAGGGTATATATCATCCTGGTTTAATGTAAGAGCGGCAGATTTGAGATACTGGAATAATATCCACCGCAATCTCATAAGGGCAGGGCAAAAGCTGATAGTATATGTTCCGGAGGATAAAAAGGAGAAGTATGAAAAGGTAAATACCATGACTTTTGCACAGAAGCAGGCTATGATTGGGAAAACTTCAGAAACAGTAGCAGGTAAAAAACCCGAAGTTGAAAAGTTTGACCCGAACTACGAATATTATATTGTAAAAAGCGGGGATACGGTTTGGGGAATTGCCGGTAAATATACAGGCATATCTCCCGAAGATATTCTGAAGCTAAACAACTTAAACCATCGTTCGAGTTTATCTGTCGGACAGAGATTGAAAATCAGGGCAAAACAAAATATCTGATAAAAAATTATTTTAAGGTAAACTCAGCTGATACGGTAACTTTGATATTTTTTTTGGGTGAGCTCGTATTATGAATTCCATATCCTGCAACTTCAGTGGAATAGGGTTCAGTTATTTGAAAAACACCCGCTCTTGCAGATATAAGTTTGTCGACTTTCATATTAGTTGGTGAAACAATCTCTTCTGCCCTCTCAAAAGCGTTTTTTGTAGCATCTCCCAGCAGCTGTTTTTTTATCTCTTCAATCTCACTGCTGTAAAATTCCATTGTGGAATTGTCAAAAGTTAACCCGCTTTGGACAAAAAGTTTTGGATCAATTGCCAGGTTTTCAACTTTTTCTATTTCATTCGACACAATATAAACCCGCTGATCAAGGGTATAACCGATATGTCCATTCTGACCATATTCGCGATTCACGTTAATCGGGAAAACTTTAAATTCAGACGATTGAATAGCTGTTTGCTCCCAAAGTTTTTGAAACTCTTCAAGTTTCTCAGCCATGGTAATATAACCTTCACGGATGCCGTTTAAGGAGACCCGTTCGGAAAGGCTGACCGACCACTTGACTATATTGCTGTCAAATTCCCTGGTTCCGTATCCTACTACCTTTACTGTTTGTTGTACCTCTCTTGACTGGACAAAGCACCATCCAAATATGCTGAAAGCAATAATTATTGAGATCCCCAATATAAATGCCCATGAATTTTTCATCTCTCTATTTTATAGCAATATTAATGATCTTTTTTGGTATAAAAATAAATTTATGTATAGTTTTTTCTTTAATCCATTTCTTTGCTCTTTCATCTGAAAGTATGATTTTTTTGACCTCATCTATGTCTATGTCAATGGGCAGTTCAATTTTAAAGCGCATCTTCCCGTTAAATGAAACAGGATATTCAAAGCTCTCTTC
>LSQX01267581.1_pt1 | contig 11928 bp, 12 predicted proteins | sample 654561 | NCBI WGS metagenome assembly LSQX01 (sample SAMN04489861, study PRJNA283612) | anaerobic digester metagenome | isolation source: 4 biogas reactors fed with cattle manure at either 37C or 55C with and... | place: Denmark: Kongens Lyngby | collected 2014 | reverse complement strand
CCGCAGTGCCACCCGACCCCCGCCCACCACCAACACCGGCCGGCCGCGAAGATCCAACCAGAGAGGAAAGCGGGGCAGGTCCCCCCAGCTCAGCTGCTGCCAAGCAAACACGATGGCCTCTTCTATGCTGCTCCCCTCTTCCGCCGGCCGAGCGATCAGAACTACGGTAGTACCCACTTCCCGAGCCGCCGCCAGTTTTTCCGTAAAACCGCCGGCAGCACCGCCGTCCTTAGTAACCAAAAAGCGAGCCCCTATCTGGCGCAGCAGGGCCACGTTCATTTCCTGGGAAAACGGCCCTTGCATGGCAATAATATTAGCGGCCGAAAAACCTAGGTCCTGGCAGGTGCTAAGCACATGGCCGGTGGGCAGCACCCGCACAAAAAGACGTTCCTGATATTGAGGAACTACTGTAAAAGCAGCCAGTTCTTTGCTCCCGGTGGTAATAAGCGCTTTCCCTTCCCGGGCGGCCAAGTAAGCCGCTGCTTCGTCACAGCCAGCCACCTGCACCGCTCCTTTTACATCTGAGGCCTGGCGGAGCACCCGTATGTACGGTACACCTATTCTTTGGGCTGCCGCTTTTGCATTGCGGCTGGCTTCAACAGCATAAGGATGGGTGGCATCCAGCACACAAGCTATCTCTTCCTTCGCCAACAACTGCTCCATAGCTATTTGGTCCAGGCGACCGACGCGAATTTCCACGTTCGGTCTTTCACCGGACAGCTGAGCCCCATAATCGGTAGCAACAGTATATAAAATGGGCAACCCAGTGGACAAAAGCCGGCGTCCTTCCGTGGTACCGCCCAACACCCACACCCTTTTCATGGCAGCTCCCGGTAGCCACGGGGCGTGACTATCCGACCCTTTATTATTCTCGAGGACGAATTGCCGATAATCACCGTGGTAACCATATCTGTTTTTTCCTGGGCCATCTCCCCCAGGGTAAGCACCTGATGTTCTTCTCCTTCACGCCCTGCCTGGCGCACCCAGCCGGCGGGGGTGGAAGCCGGACGGTACGAGAGAAGAATGTTACAAGCCTTTTGGAGATAATCAGCCCGCTTACGGCTGGACGGATTATATAAAGCCACCACAAAATCAGCCTCTCCGGCGGCATGAAGCCGCCGCTCGATCACGGACCAAGGGGTAAGTAAATCGCTTAAGCTAATCACAGCAAAATCGTGCATCAGCGGTGCCCCCAGCACTGCGGCAGCGCTGCAGGCAGCTGTAATACCAGGGACAATCTCCACCTTAACATCAGCCTCACTGCACACTTCTAAAAGCACCCCCGCCATACCGTACACCCCGGCATCACCGCTGGAGACCAAGGCTACATCATAGCCCTCCTGAGCTAGAGCCAAGGCTTGGCGGCAGCGATCCACTTCCGTTTTCATCGGGGAAGATAGCAGCTGTTTATGTTGAAACCGGTCCCGAATCAAATCGATGTAGCTATCGTAGCCGACAATAATCTGGCACCGCTCCAAAGCCTGAACCGCACGCTCTGTCATCTCCTCTGTACCACCAGGTCCCAGTCCCACTACATAAATCATTTTGCCCCTCGCTTTCTTTGTGCCACCTCAGCCAAAGCCCGATAACAGCCTTCCAGTTGATCCAAGGTTAAGCTTTCTTTTAAGGGAAAAAGCAATTTATCCATCATACGGCGCCCAGCGTTGCATACTCGATTAGGATCACTGCCCGGCAGGGCTCGCACCAACTCAGTTCCGGCAAAATCTCTCACTTCTTCCACCAAAGGCAGCAATTCCCGAAAGCGCAGCCAGGCATCAAAATCATCCACATATTCCATTAGCAACTCCTCGGCCTGGGCCACCTTGGACCGGTCTATCTGGGCTCCGCCTAACTCGTCAATGTCCACCAGTCTAATTTTGGCAAGATTCTTTACCGCCGGGTCAATATCTCTCGGCACAGCCAGGTCGATAAAGAGCCGAGGGCAGCCAGGCACTAACTGTTTAGCTTCTAAAGTGTAGTGAGGGCTGGCGGTGGTGGAAAACACCACATCACAACCCATCATCCCTAGGTAGCGCTGGCGATAGTGAATCAGCTCCACACCTGTCATAGGCTTTCTGCCACAGCCCCAACTGCGGCGCAGGGTCATGATCACCCGGCAGCCACGATCCAGTAGCAGTTGGGCGGTAAGCCGGCCCATTTCACCGCTCCCCACCACCAGGGCCTGTTTCCCGCCGATACCGCCTAAAATCTCATCAGCTTTATCCACTGCCTGGGACGCCACTGAACTTCCCACCGAGCCAAAAGACACTTCCGTTCGAATGCGTTTGCCGGCCGTAATAGCGCTGCGAAATAACCGAGACAGAACCGGCCCACTGGTTTGACATTCCTGAGCCCAAGCATCCGCTTCTTTCACCTGCCCGAGAATTTGTTCCTCGCCTAATACCTGGGAACAAAGCCCGCCCGCCACCCGATGCAAATGCAGCGCCGCTTTCAAGTCCTGTCGCTGGGCCAGCTGTATATCCACATCCGCCCGGCCCAAAAGTGCCGCCGGGTCGGCCGCGCCCACCACATAAAGCTCGGTCCGGTTACAAGTAGACAACAACACACATTCCTCTACTCCCGGCTGTTCCCTCCAACTAAGCAGAGCATCTTGGGCAGCTGTTTCGGTATAGGAAAAGCACGCCCGCACATCCACCGGTGCCATGGTATAGTCAATCCCGGCCATCCATAGGTTCATGATCCATCCCTCCCTTAGCCAAGGCCAGCGTGATACCGGGGAAAACCGTCTTCCCGCAGATTAGCCGGCCGCCGCTGGCCCGCACTGCCGCCCGTTCGCACACATTATCTACCCCGGTAACTTGACGCACCCACTGAGACGCTGAAAACTCCCCCTTAACCTGGGCCAGTTCTGCAGCAGTAAAAGTAACCAAGGGCACATTCAAAGTCTGACAGCTGGCAACAAGACCGGGTTCGTTACGTTTTCGATCAATGGTAGCCACGGCTTTTAAGGCCAGAGGTGATACACCGCACCGGGCCAAAAACTTCTCGATCGCCTTCAGCAACGCTTCGGCACTAACGCCGCGTTTGCAACCTACCCCCAGCACCAACACCCGGGGACGGAGCCATAAGGTGATGGGAAACGGCGGTTCCAAAAGTTGTTCCGTCACCGCCACCCCCACTTGTTGTCCCTGCAGGGCAGCAGCCGAAACCTGCTTCACTGCAACCGGGTTCTCGATGGCACAGTTATGATCCTTCGCCCACACGTCCACCGCCGGAACATGGTTGATATCAGTGGCAGTAGTTATCACCGCCTGGCCGCCGGTTAAGCCGGCAATGCGCTGGGCCAAGCGGTTAGCTCCCCCCAGGTGCCCTGACAGTAACGGGATCACATAGCGCCCCTTTTCATCCAGTACCACCACTGCCGGATCGGTGCTTTTATCTCGCACCAGCGGGCCCACCGTCCGCACAGCAATGCCGCAGGCCGAGATAAATACCAGCGCCGTGGCCTGACTAAACCAACGCTCAGCCCACCGGCCTACACTCCCAGTAAGGGGGGTAAGTCCGGTGTCACAGTATTTTGCCGGGGCAAACGCCTCCCCGCCCAAGGCTTGTGCCAACTCTCCTGCCAGCTCAGCGCCCGGCCGGGTAAAAGCCACCAACACCGTACTCATGGAGCCTTCCGAAAGCCGTGGGAAAAATCAGCGGCATAGAGCCGTGACAACCGGTAGTCATCGCCTAAGCAGTTTCCTACCACCACTAAAGCGGTGGAACGGATGCCTGCCTCGGCGCCCAGCTGGGGCAAGGTAGATACAGTGCCGCGCACGATTCTTTCCTCCGGCCACGACGCCTTGTACACCAACGCTGCCGGGGTGTCCGGAGAATAGCCGCCCTCCTGTAAACAGGCACAAAGCTCGGGCAGCATGCCGCTGCTTAGAAACAGCACCATGGTGGCGCCGTGAGCCGCCAAAGAGCTGATACTCTCCCGCTCCGGCACCGGGGTACGGCCCTTCAGGCGCGATAAGATCACCGTCTGGGACACCCCTGGGAGCGTATATTCAATTTGTAAGGCAGCGGCCGCTGCACAAAAAGAGCTCACCCCTGGCACAGCTTCAAAGGACAACCCCAGTTCCCGCAAAGCGTCCATTTGTTCCCGAATAGCCCCGTACAAGGAAGGATCCCCGCTATGTAATCTCACCACTGTCCGGCCCGGCCCTTCGGCCTGACAAAGCTTGTCCAGCACTTGTTCCAATGTCATGGCAGCACTGTTAAAGAGCTGGCATTCCGGCGGAGTTTCCTCCAGCAGCGCCGGATTGACCAACGAGCCGGCATACACCACCGTATGAGCCCGGCGCAGTAGTTCCAGCCCCCGCACTGTAATCAGATCGGGCGCTCCCGGTCCAGCCCCGACAAAGTAAATCATGCCTTTTCCCTCCCTTGTTTCACAATCATAGTGGAAAAATAAGATCTAGTCTGGTCCCCGTCCACTGGATTCAGCACCCTTTCTCCTTCCAAACCGCACTTTTCCACCAACACGGCTTGATCCAAGCGGCAGCCCAACGCCTGGCACAGGCGGTTAAAATGACGTCCCACCTTCATGAGTACCAGGTTACCGGCCGGGAACGGTCCCGTCTCATAGGGGGCTGGTAAAATAGTAAGTACCTCGGACCCTTCTGCCAATGGTACCTGGGCCCGGGCGGCCACGGCACAAAACGAAGGCACCCCCGGCACTGCCTGTACCGGATACCCAGCCTGCTGTGCCCGCCGCTGCAGGTAAGTAAAAGTAGAGTATAAAGACGGATCCCCCAGAGTCACAAACGCAACTGAATGTCCCTGATCCAATTCCCGGCCAACTTTCTCAAAGGCGGCATCATGGCAGCGTTCAAGTTCTTCCTGGTCGGAAATCATAGGCATCTCCAGGTACAAAAGCGGCTTCCCTTGTACGTAGGCAGCGGCAATTTCCAGCGCCAACCGCTTCTTGCTGCCTGATACCGGCACCGCCACCACATCTGCTTCCTGCAAAATACGCACTGCTTTCAGAGTAATAAGTTCCGGATCCCCCGGTCCCACGCCCACGCCGTACAAAGTTCCTGTCACGTTATCTATCGCCTCCTGTTTTAGCCCTGACCAAAGTCACCGGGTTTTGCGCTGTCATAATATGGCGGCCGCCCACTGGCTTTCCTCGGCAAACAGAAAGTTGCACAATATCCGGTTCAGAAAAGCTCGGGGTCTGAAAGAGATTTGCCGCTTCAGCGGCCGTGGTCAAAGTGACGCTGGAAACCAGCACGGTAATTCCGCTCCCCCGCTGCCGGACATGGTGCAAAATATCAGCCAGCTGGCCACCGCTGCCGCCCACAAACACATGGGTGGGTGTAGGCAGGTTCTCCAGCGCTGCCGGTGCCGTCCCCGACTGAATATGTAGATTAGGTACAGCAAATCTTTCCCGATTTTCCTTAATCAGCTGCCGCGCTTCTTCTTCCTGTTCAATAGCATAAACTTCCCCCTGAGGGCAAAGCCGGGCACACTCCACCGCCACCGATCCGGTACCGGCCCCCACATCCCAAACTATCGCTGCCGGTGTTAATTGAAGTTTACAAACGATCAGCCAGCGTACTTCCTCCTTCGTCATAGGAGTGCTCCCGCGTACAAACTGATCATCGGTAAGTCCCGGACTTAAAGACAACGACTCAGACGACGGGTTGGCTATCCTGACCACACTTAAATCATCGAACTTTTGTCCGGCCAGATCTGCCGGCGTTCCACAACAAAGGCGCTGATTGGAGTAAGAAAGGCGTTCCCCCACTGCCACCTGGACCTTGGTCAGGCCGTAAGCCAACAAAACCTGGCAAGCCCAAGCCGGGTTGTGTTCCCGGTCACAGAAAAGGAAGGTGGTTGGGTTCTGCTGCACCGCAGCAGCCAAAGACCCCGGTGTTAAAGAGCGTCCGTGGCCGCTCAGTATCCGGGCCTGTTCCCAGCTTTCACTCAAACTGGCGCAGAGAGCTTGCAAGGAGCCGATGCCGGGAATTACCCGCAATCGAACCACAGGAAAACGCTGTTTTAACCGGGGCAACAAACTAAAGAGCCCCGGATCACCGGATACCATCACCGCCACACTACCTGCTTTAAGGCGCCTTTCTATTTCATCAAAAGTGCTGTCCAGACTTCCCAATAACAAGAGTTTGGCCGGCGGCACCAACTGAGCATGGCGAGGAGCAGCCACCACAGTAGCAGCACTGTTTATGACCGCTTGCGCCGCTGGGGTTAATAGATCCGGACTTCCCGGCCCCACCCCCACCACCGACAGTTCATGCATTTCGCTTCACCTCCTCAGCCACAGTGAAGGCATTGCTGCTTTGTCCCAGCACACGCCCGGTATTATCAATAAAAGCTGCTGCCACCTGTAACTCACCGCCCGCTTCCGTTTGGCAGCGGCGGACGACTGCCTGGGCCAAACGCGGCCAGATAGCATCTAATTTGCTGTCAGCAATTATGTCTATCGCCGCTTCTGTAGTCTTGGCCCGGTACAAACGGCGGATCACCGCCACCGATGCCCCCATAAGAGCGGCGTGAGCACACAACGTTTCCAACCGGGCATCGGCCACATGGCTATGGGTTTGGAAAATACCGGCTGCCACCTTCATCATCTTCCCGGGGTGTCCACCTAAAAGAACGCTGTGAAACCCCAATTCCACCGCCTGCTGCAGGGCAAACCCAACGTAATTTGACATCTGCACCATCGAGCCCGCCGGCAGCGAAAAAGCTGAGCAGAGAGCCTTTTCCCCACTGGATCCAAAAGCCATGGCCAACGCCTTTTTGCCCTGGGATCGCTTTACCGACATTTCCAGGGCAATGGATTCGGTAATGGCTTCCCGGCTCATGGGGCGTACAATACCGGAAGTGCCCAAGATGGATAACCCGTTTACTATTCCTAGCCGGGGGTTAAAAGTGCGTTTCGCCACTGCCTCACCACCGGGGATAGATACGGTAACTTGTGCGGCCTTATCACCGATCACGGTACGCAGTTCATGTTCTATCATTTGACGGGGAACAGGATTGATGGCTGGCTGGCCCGGCGGGACCTTCAGCCCCGGTAAGGTTACTGTACCCACTCCCTCTCCCGCCAGGAAACAAACCGGCCCTGGGTCCGTTCCCAGTTCTACCTTCACCGCAACCGTTAGGCCATGAGTCACATCAGGATCATCGCCGGCATCTTTAACTACAGCGCATATTCCTTCCCCCAAATAGGTAACCGGCAAGGCTAACATACGCCCGATCGGGGTCTCAATCATCACCTGGTGGGGACACTGCCCGGTCAAAAGGTGCTGAGCAGCTGCTTTGGCCGCTGCGGCAGCGCAGGAGCCGGTGCTGTAACCTTCCCGCAGCTTACTCATGTTCCGAGTTGATGCCGTATAATAAAGCATTGACGATAGCTACCGCCACCGTAGATCCGCCTTTTCTTCCTTGAGTCACAATCTGCGGCACCGGCAGCTGCATTAGCCTCTGTTTGGATTCCACCACGTTAACAAAGCCCACCGGCACCCCCACCACCAACGCCGGCTGGGCCTGCCCCGAAGCTATCAGTTCGCACAACCGAAGCAGCGCCGTGGGCGCGTTGCCAATGGCAAAGATGGCTCCTGGCATTTCTCGAACAGCGCGCTCCATGGAAACTGCCGCCCTAGTAATTCCCCTCCCGGACGCTTCGTTAACCACTTCCGGATCCGCCATGTAGCACCGGACCCGGCCTCCATAGCGAGCCAACTTCTTCTTGTTAATCCCTGCCGCTGCCATATTGGTATCGGTAATGATATCCACACCGCGGCTGATGGCTTCCCGAGCAGCCGTAACCACACCGGGGGAGAAAAATAGCGTCCGGGCAAAATCGAAGTCGGCGGTGGTGTGAATCACTCGCCGCACCACCGGCAGACACTCCGGCGGATAAGCGCCGGTCCCCATTTCCCGCTCGATAATTTTCATGCTACATTGCTCGATTTCTCTGGGCCCCATCTGTTGCCACATAATTACGTCCTCCCGGCTAACTTGAATTGTTGGGGGCTAAACTGCCCCTTAAGCCATCTTTCCAGTTCCTCTACCGACCTGAAGCTCGAAGTTATCCCTTGTTCCTTTAGGGTAAGGTTAATACGAGCCAGGGCGGGAAGTGACAATTCCGCTGCTTCCATCCAGCGGCCGCTGCCAAAAGCCTGCTCCACCGGTCCGTCCAGCAAAAGTGAGCCTTCCTTTAAGATAATCACCCGCTGGGCCCAGGTATAAGCCAGGTCCACATCATGAGTGGACAGCATGACAGTCTTTCCGGCCTGATAACATTCCTCCAACAAGGTCATCACTCGCTGGCTATGCCGCGTGTCTAACCAAGCAGTGGGTTCATCTAATAGCAGCAGCTCCGGCTCCATCACTAAAATACCGGCAATGGATACCAGCTTCTTTTGACCATAGCTCAACAGATGTACCGGTTTATCCTTTAGCGCTGCCACTCCTGCTTGCTTCAAGGCCCGTTCGGTGCGTCGGCGCACTTCTGTTTTCTCTAAACCTAAATTGACAGGGCCAAAAGAGACATCTTGCTCCACGCTGGCCGAAAAGAGCTGGATGTCCGGATCCTGAAAAACAAAGCCCACCCGTCTACGCCAGGATCGTAGAGCAGAACCGCGGTAAGATGCCGGGCTCCCGTCGATTAAAAGCCGCCCTTGACTGGGGCGCAGCATTCCCACCAACAAGCCAAATAGAGTGGACTTGCCGGCGCCGTTTTCGCCCAACAACACGATCTTTTCCGGGCCCTCGAGCGAGAGATTGATGCCGGAAAGAGCACTGGTGCCGTCCGGGTAGCGATACGATACGTTTTGTAAGTCAATATTAATACTCATACTAAACCTCCGGGCAAATGATCCCCGCACTAAAAGTACTATCGCAGGAGGACTTCGGTCTTTCTATTGCTGCCAGGGTGTTCTTTGGCACGTTACTGGACAGCTAAAAAGTTTCCCTGCTTGCTCTCAAAAAGCTCACTGGAAAACATGTTAAGTCCATTTGTATCCTCACTTGTTTCATCCTTTTTAATGAGGTCAAAGCTGCTCGTTATGGATTGCCTTGCAATCAGACTTATTCGTGCATGAACAGGGCACTGGGTTGCAGGGCATCCTCACGCTCCGCGGCGCCCCTTAGAACGACCGAGCTTGACTCGCTCGGGGGCTCCGGGCAACTCGCTGCGCTCAGACAACCGCTCCGCCCTATCCTCGCTCGTCTGCGCTCTTGGAAATGAGGGCTAAGCTACGCTTTGAGGATGCCCATGCAACCATCTTCGCTTGTGCAACAGGCGTACTGGGTCTTTTGGAGTCAAGGTCATTCTTGCATCAGAAACGCTAATAGCTAGTGTGCAATGCCCCCATACACCAGCCAACCGGCCAAGACGAAAATAATAGCAGCCATGGCTATTTCCAGCAGCAGGTTGCACTTCCATTCCTGCTCTAAGGTCTGTAGACTGCCACTGTAAAGACGGCATTCTAAGGCAGTGTGGATTAGATCCGCCCGGTGCAGGGAGCGGACCAACAGTACCGCCAGCCCTTGTCCCAACGACCTTAACCCCACAGCAAGGCTGCTATAGCCTAAGCGCAAGTGCTGGGCGGCAATAATGCGTTGTCCGGTCTCCAAGGTAACAAAGATAAACCGGTAAACCAGTTCCATTAGATCCATAAAAAGAGGCGGCAGGTGCCAGCGGCGCAGCTGTTGCAATAAGTCCACCATAGGTGTAGTCAACACTAAGAACAGCATGGAGCTCACAGCCCCTAGAGCGCGGCTGGCTAGCAAAATTGCCTGCCTTAAATCAGCCGGGCCAATCCCGACTACCAGCCGTCCTAACCTCACACTCCAAACAGCCGGCTGCGGCGGCGGAATGGAAAGCATCACCGCAGCCACACTGGGCAATAAAAATAGAAGCGGCACTGCCAATGCCTGCAAGCAGGCCAAGAGCGGAATATCCGCTCCCAGCCAGGCTACCCCCAAGCCCACTACAAAAACTGTTAAACAAATTCTATAAGAAGGGCTGCTCAAACATATAACCAATAAGCCTAGCGCAAACATTATTTTTTCGCCGGGATGTACCCAGCGCATTCGATTGATATAGGCCCAGCGGTCAAGCTCCATGAGCCCTCTCTTTTCTGAACTTGGAATAAGCGATAAAGTAGCCGATAAACCCGGCGCCGATAGCCGCTTGCAGGCCGAACAGCAAGCTTTCGATCTCACCGCTGGGCGGCTCAAACCAAGGCTCGGCCCAAGGTTCATAGTCGTCGGCGATTTCTAAAATAGCCTCTTCAGCCAGACCGTCAGCCCCTTCAAAGTCACTGCCCGCTTTTAGCAGTAACGGTAAGAAACTTAAGACTATGGCCAAAATCAGGATTAAGACTCCGTTTTGCTTTTTCATATCCGTACCCTCCTCTGCTACTAAGCTGATTTTATCGGCAGCTCCAGCAAGTTCAAATCGCTTAGCTCCTGCTGGTTATACTCCATAAGGAAATTAAAAACATAGACTGTCAGCAGTCCTTCTACTGCCGACAGGGGTAGCTGAGTCACAGCAAAAATTCCGGCGAACTTAGCAAACGAAGCCGCCACGCCCCCTACTTCCGCCGGGAAAGCCAAAGCCAGCTGCAAAGAAGTTACTACATAAGTGGCCAAACTACCGGCAAAAGCAGAGACAAATACCGAAACTCCCTTGGACGCCTTCGCCTTGTCCAACATTTTATAAAGGCCATAAGATACCACAGGTCCCATCACCGCCATGGAAAAGCCATTGGCTCCCAGCGTGGTCAAACCGCCATGGGCCAAAAGCAGTGCCTGAAATAAAAGAACTATTATTCCCACCACAGCCATGGCTGCCGGTCCAAAAAGAACAGCACCCAGTCCCATACCGGTAGGGTGAGAACAACTCCCGGTAACAGAAGGAATCTTTAATGCTGACATCACAAAAGCATAGGCCGCCGATAACGCTAACATCATCTTGAGTTTGGGATTGTCCTTAAGCTGCCGGTTAATACTGATAAGACCAAAAGCCACCATCACTGCTGTAGGAACAGCCCACACCAAACACCACTTGGGCGGCAGGAAACCCTCCATGATATGCATGGCAAATGCCGCCCGCGGCCACATAATGGCCAAAACCGACAACCACCCCACAACTTGAAAAGCCCGTTTCATAACCGATCCTCCTTAATATATGCTCACAACGTGCGGCCAAAAAAATTGGGCGCTTTCCACGATGTGAAAAGCGCCACTTCATTAGGACACACGCCTGCGGCCCAACAAAAAACCTCCCGACGACCTACCGTCCGGAGGCAAAGGCCCGCATATATACTAATCTATATTTGTATACGAACCTTTGCACCATCCATCGTTCGTAGATATAGTGCACTGCTTCAAGCTAGTCTTCTGGCTCAAGCGTCATCACACGTTTCGCCTTCCCGGGAGAGCCCAGTGACATAATGAAACGTGCTCTTCTTTTACAGCGGCGTGACCGCGCGGGATTTGCACCCGACTTCCTAATTATCGCCTAGGGCGAACTTGAAGAGGCAGTATTCAATTTTACCAATTTAATTGTAACACCCGTTATTTAGCCTGTCAACGATTCCCTCTCGCACAGTATCCGTCCAGTAATAGCTTTTGTTGTTGCTTTTTATGATCCTCTAAATCCAGCGTAGCCAAATCAACATCCCAAAATAAAATCAGTACTTGTTCAGGCATGTCCCGAGCAGACAAGGCTATCACCTACCGGTTTCTGTTACCATTATACCATAATGGGGTAATGATTAAACTGTATATGTGTTGCTTCGAATCACGTCAGTGTGAATGATTCTGCCTCTCATTGCGCAGGGGTAAGTCTCCGGGCCCACTTGCTTCCTACTTACTGATTGTAATGCGGGCCGGCACGGAAACCGGCCCCTACCCACGCTCTGTGGATTTGAAACTGTATTG
>LSQX01377929.1_pt1 | contig 11929 bp, 8 predicted proteins | sample 654561 | NCBI WGS metagenome assembly LSQX01 (sample SAMN04489861, study PRJNA283612) | anaerobic digester metagenome | isolation source: 4 biogas reactors fed with cattle manure at either 37C or 55C with and... | place: Denmark: Kongens Lyngby | collected 2014 | reverse complement strand
TTGTCAGCCACAACATTCGGTAGTTCAGCGAGCTTGATCACTGTCTCAGGATTAATGTTAACAACAACCCTGCTTGGATTATTGTAGAGCGCTACACCTATTGAGACAGACTTTGCTACAGTAGACAAGAAATCATAGATAGCGTCCTGCGGAGGCGCGATGTAGGGTGGAATTACCATCATTACTCCATCAGCGCCTTTGCTCTCTGAATACTGTGCCAGTTCAACAGTGGCTTTTGTAGTCGGGCAAGTTACCCCAAAAAAAACAGGGATTCTGTCCTTACAGGCCGGGGCCATAGCGGCGATAATTTCTTTCTTCTCATCGAATGACAGCGATGTGGACTCGCCTGTGGAGCCTAAGAACATTAACCCATCAGAACCGTTATCCACGTGGAAGTCCACCAGGCGGGCAAGCCCATCGATGTCAACGCGATCATCGGCTGTGAGCGGGGTGACAACTGCTACCCACGAACCCACAGGCCTTACCAGATTGTTAGAACACTTACAACTCATAGTTAATACCTCCAGTGATGATATGCTAAAGTGACTATGCGACCTTTGTCTTAACAGGACCCTTTCCGGCCAGCAGCCGTCTGAATGCCCACACTCCGACGAGTAGAGCGAAGACGCCAAGAGTCGTGGTAATCTCAGGTGAGATAATTAGTCCGAAAGCTGCGAATAGTACTAGTCTTCCCAGCCAGTTCAGGGATGACCCAAGCCATCCTGTTACCGCCCCACCAAAGGCTACTGCGGATAGTGCTACCATGACGAATCTAAACACTATGGTTCCGGCTGCGCCCTGCATGAGAAGAGAGGGATCTTGCAGGAACACATTAACAGCATATTCTATGACGTTCTCAAGTTCTCGCGCATTTCCGGGCCAGTCATACTCCATAAGCAGGTCAAGGGCATCGTCAGTCAGGCCACTGACTACTTTATTAAATTGATGGGCGTACCGGGTGATGAAGTAGTCTGCCAAAACAGGTATATCATCCAGCCTCTGCTTTAGTGGGGGCAAGCTGATAGGTACCACACAGAGACGATAGTAGAGGTCATCTCTGAATCTGTGAGTTCGGATGTGTTCCTCTAGGTCTTGGTTGGTTGCGGATATGATCCGCGCGTCGATCCGCTTTGGGTAGAGCCCTCCGACTCGCGTGATCTCCATATTTTGCGTGGCGCGAAGCAGCTTAGCCTGTAGGAACAGAGGCATGTCGCCGATTTCATCAAGGAACAGCGTACCGTGGTTAGCAAGCTCAAACTGGCCAGGTTTGCCGTTCTTGCTGGCACCGGTGAATGCCCCTGCCTCGTAGCCGAAAAGTTCACTTTCAAGGAGTGACTCGGGTATTGCGGTGCAGTTTACAGCGACAAACGGATAGTCGCGCCTTGGGCTTGCATTGTGGATTGCCCGGGCGAACAGTCCCTTGCCTGTTCCGGTTTCACCTGTAAGAAGGATGTTGGAATCGTACTTGGACGCAGTGAGGGCATGCTGCTTCACTTGAGTGATGGCATGACTCGTGCCGATGATATCGTCGAATGTAAAGGCTGTTCCGTGTTCAATGGCGCGAAAGGTGTCCTTGTGAGTGCTCTCAAGATCGCTGAACGTTAAAACTCCGCCTTGTGGCACTTTTTCACCAAGGTCAGCCTCAAAAGGTCCGGTGCCGGCCACACGAAGCAAACTATCATTGGCTATCGTTACATCTACGCCCATAGCAGCAGCTACTGCATCTGCTATCTGCTGCATGCTTTGGGCAGGGCTGGTCAGCCCCAAGATCGACTCAGGCACCGCTCCAATTGAGCTGAAGTTGTCAATGTTAATGTTGCCTATCACGTCTATGTCCCCTCAATGTCAGACGGTCAGGTAATGACTCCTGCAATCAAAACAGGTATAGCTGTGCTTTTATACCGATTTCAGCCGAGTTGTCCATCGGCTTACTCCCACCTAATTGACTTCCCATTCGTAGTCAAGTTCTACAGCCTTGCCCAGCATGGCGCCGACAGGGCAGAACCTTGCATGTGCCTTCTCAATAGCCCATTCAACATCATTCTCCTTAATATCTTCACCACGTACTATGAATTTAGCTGTGATACGCGTAAATACGCGGGGAGAAGACTCGGACCGTTCAGCGTCCAGCTCGACTGACAGTTCATCAAGGGCAGAGGTCTTCTTGCGAAGCAGTGCGGTTGCAGTCATGGCCATACAGCTTCCAAAAGCCATGAGAACGAATTCCATAGGGGTAGGGGCACCGCCTGTTCCTCCTGATGACGCTCCGGGGTCTAGGACGACCCAGTGATTTGACTCGCTTCTTGCCATCATGGTCAAGCCTTCTACAAGTTTGATTTCTGCTTTCATTACAGCGAACCTCCTGGCCATTGATTCTCAAATACGATTATGCTGCATAATTAACTCCTGTGTGAATACTTTCGATTCCAGCATACGCATTGGTATAGGTCTGCTTTGTCTCCTTAGGATTATTCTTCCCGTAGAGCCTACATACGTTATAACGTATTATGCCTTGATTCATCTCAGCCCTGGCGTTAGGAGGCTGACAAATCCCAATTTCGTATTCACTGTGCTAGGGTGCACTCTATTTATGATTATAGGGTGGGAAAGAGCCATTGATCAACTTCAGGGGGATCAGTGGGATTAATACACAATGTAGCATTAGATACATTGTTATTTAGGCATGTTTATGTTGTTGTTACTTAATTTCAATGCCTGCTGTGCTAAATTACTAACATAGTAAGAACTAAGAATCGTAAAATCATACATTTGCATATGATTGCCACAGGATGCCGCTTGCGTTTACTAAGATTTATGTACTGAACATCTTTCACAATTGGGGGGGTACAAGCCTCTCAGCAAATGATTTACAAGCTGCCGGATGAGAATCCTGATTTAGCCAATCCTGATTTTACCACAGGTAGAGCCTTTATACATAGTGTACAATAGCTCACTGAGGTTAAAAGACTTTGAGGAATTTGAAGGATATATTTAGTCATACCCATATGTTATTTTCGCTTAAAGGCTCTACAGTCATAGGGGGGATTAAATGGCTTAAGGGTTTTTGGAAAAGTCGTGCTGACATTACCGGTGATTGTTGGAGTTTAGAGATTTAATTCCTGTATATTGGTGAGAAGGAAGGCGGAAGTTGTGGAGATGCAAAAGAGACGGCAAACACCTCATATTTTCGTTATCATATTCACTATTACTCTTATCATGGCTGCATTAACATACATTGTTCCTGCAGGTGAGTTTGATCGAGTTCAGGTAGGTAAGTATAAGGAAGTTGTTGCAGGTTCATACCACAGGGTTGAACAGAACGGCCAGAATCTATGGGATGTCATCAAAGCTGTGGTTACCGGGTTTCAACAAGGATCAAAACTAATCTTTATGGTTATGTTTTGTGGTGCTGCAGTGCACATGTTAGAGAAAAGCGGTACTATTGAAAGAGGCTTTAAGAGTCTGGTAGGTAAGGTTCAAGGCAAAGAGTGGATCGCAATATTCGCAGTAATGTTGGCAATGTCTATGGGCGGTGCTACCGGTGTGTTTGGTAATCCAACTGTAGCAATTATTCCGATAGGAATTATGTTGTCACGTTCAATGGGATATGATGATACATTAGGCTTTGCAATGATTTTCTTCGGAGCTTTTTCAGGGTTTAACGTAGGCTGGGCAAACGTAGTGACTGTGGGTCTTGCTCAGTCAATAGCTGGAATACCGCTTCTATCGGGCTTTGGAGTAAGGGTGATATTTCATATTGTGAACTTCATCCTGTCTTTCGGATTTGTGATGATTTATGCTAAGAAAATCAAAAACGATCCGACAAAAAGCTTGAATTACGAACCAGGCATGAAACCAGAGGAATACATGGGTTTGCCTGTTACTGCAGATAAAGAACAGAGCAACTTGACTACAGGAAATATCATTTCTTTGGCCATAATGGTTATTGGATTTACTACGCTTATATTCTGCTCAATTAAGTATGGTTGGGGACTTGAAGACTACAGTGCAATCTTCTTGGCTATGGCTATCCTAATTGGATTAGTAAATGGTTTTGGTGTTAACGGAACAGCTAAGGAATTCGCCATTGGTTGTCAAAAGATGGTGGCGGCAGCTTTTATTGTTGGTATTGCAAGATCAATTTCAGTGGTTATGACTGATGGAAAAATAATAGACACTATCGTAAATGCTTTAGTTGTACCAATTGACAAATTCGGTCCGGTGGTTGGCGCTAACCTTATGCTACTTGCCAACATAATAATCAACTTCTTCATATCGTCCGGTTCGGGACAAGCTACAACAGTCATGCCTATCATGACACCTATTTCTCAGTTGACTGGAATATCTCGTCAAGTTGCTGTTCAAGCCTTCCAATTTGGAGATGGATTCACGAACTGCATGATTCCGACTGTAGGCTCATTAATGGGTGGACTAGGGATGGCAAAGATAGCATACAATAGATACCTTAAGTGGTTTTTACCTTTGTTGATAATTCAATTAGCACTCTCTTTTGTTGCTATTACGATTTTGCAGATTGTGCAATGGGGGCCGATGTAAGGAAAAGGTGATTATATGATTGATGTCACTAAGTTAGTTGATGAGATAGAATCTGATGCTATTGGGCATTGGCATCATTTACATGCAAATCCGGAATTGAGTCTGCATGAATTCAAAACATGTGGATATCTAATGAACGTGATTGAAAATCAAGTAGATTATGACCGTATGAAACGTGTTGGTGATACCGGTGTCTTAGTGGAACTGATAGGCACTAAATCACAATCAGACAAGGTCTTAGGGCTACGTGGTGATATGGATGCATTACCTGTTACAGAGAGAACAGGCCTGGAATTTGCATCTTTGAATGACGGTGTAATGCATGCTTGCGGTCATGATGTACACACAACGGTATTGCTATCCTCGTTGATAGCGTTATCACGAATTAAAAATCAATTCTCCGGAAAGATCGTGTTCTTCTTCCAGCCTTCGGAGGAGAATCTAAAAGGAGCAAAACTGTTTCTGGACGATCCTCATATTAATTTTGAGGAAATCGATGGTATGGCTGCTATACACGTAATCCCTGATTTGTATGGAGGGCAAATCGGCACCAGGAAAGGCGCAATTCTTGCGTCCGCAGATAAGCTTAATATCAAAGTTATCGGAAAGCAGTGCCATGCAGCTCACCCAAATCGCGGGGTTGACCCTATTGTCGTTGCCGCAAACATCATAAATGCATTACAAACAGTTGTATCAAGAGGCATTTCTCCTCTGGAGAATGGAATTGTGACAATAGGAAAGATAAATGGTGGAGTAGCCCATAATATCATCTCAGAGTCATTGGAAATGGAAGGGACAATCAGAGCTACAAAACCGGAAACAAGAACTACGATTCACAACAAGGTCAAAGATATCTCAGAAAATGTCGCAAAAGGCATGGGTGCTCAAGCTATAGTTGATATTGAAGAAGGAGTGCCACCGCTCATATGTGATGGGGAATGGGTTGACAGGGTTTTTAGAGTCGGACGTAAATTGCTTGGGGAAGAAAACGTGGTAAACCTTAACACGCCTGCAATGGGCGGTGAGGATTTCGCGTTTTTGAAAGAAAACAAACCAGGTGTATTCATAAGGCTCGGAGCCAGAACGTTAGGAAAAGAATACGGTGCGACACATTCTCCGCATTATTATACTGACGAGAAAGCTATTACCACGGGCATAAAGACTATGGTTGGTGTTGCTCTGGATTTCTTTGACGAAGAATACAAATAACTGTCTTTGAAGCATGGTGAAGTAGGGCAAATCACGATGAAGGCGACCTACTGGTTATCTTGTCTATGTTCTATAGAATGTGACATGCCAGGTAGGTCGCCTTCCTTCTTGCTAAAGCAGGCTTCAATCATGGGGAGTGCAAATATCCATCCATCAGGCCTGTACCAATCGAAAACTTTGACTGCACATCCTGTACATCTATAATCAGCCATTACTTCAGCCTATCTTGATCCAGCGAGGTTTCATGCGCAAAGCTTTCTATAGTCTCTTTATAGAAGTCTCTGTTTACCTGAATGCCGTTATTAACTATTCTAATAATACCTTCATCTCGTAATTCCCTTATCAATCTGCTTACACTCACTCTTGTAGTGCCTATAACAATTCCTATCTCATAATGAGTTTTCCGAGATTTTTGATTTAACCATTTTTCGTCCTCGATACCGACGTCATCAACGTTCATACACAAATACCTAATCAGCCTGTCTCTTGTTGAATTGAACGACAGATTCTCGATTTCGTATCTCAGTGAAATGAGTTTGTAACAGATGCAGCTCATTAACGAATCACGAAATATCTTTGAACTGTCCATAAGCTCCCTAAATTGAGTGGAATTGAGCTTATATATTATTGTGTCTCCTTCTGCAAAACTACATAAAGATGTATAGTTGATATTTAAGATTGCAGCAATTTCTCCGAAGAACCAGCCTCTATTCAATGTATAGAGGATTTTTTGAACGCCTCTCTCATTTAACATATAATGGCATGTCTTGCCTTTTCTAATGAAATATAGTGAATTAAGGTCTTCGTATTGATGTAAGAATGTGGTTTTATTTGGTATTGTCAGTATTTCAGCTTTTTTGGCGAGGAGGTCTTCCAATTCTAGATTAATTCTCTCCTTAAATTGCAGATTGAAGACATTTATGTCCATATGAATACTCCTTTGCTCCTTTGAGTATCTCGTCCTTCAGTTCATCAGTCCATCCATACAACTTCAACTCTTATATTATCTGAATTCTTGTGTGCTCCTATGTAAAGTTGGTTTGAGTCTTTATCAAGATAGTAGCCTTGCTGTGTCCTGAGCTTTCGCATGGCGTCCTCTGGCTTGCCTCCTACCGGCCGGACTCCGAACCCGTTCACGCTGACTTTAACCGGGGGTTGGGTAAAGTCCCATATCCTGATGCTTTCCACGGGTAGCGAAGCACAGTACTCATTGTTCCGCGTTTCTGTGTCCACAGAGATTCTGAGTTTGCTGAATCTACCATCTTGTGCCATGTCATACGATACATGGATGAATCCGAAATGGCCTAAGAGGTGCTGTTCGGTTTCGCCATCGTCTACATATAGACTGAACTTGCCTGACGGGGCGTTTCGCGAAGGACATATGTCGATAATTCGGAGCCCTTGCGCCACTTCTCCCACGAAATTCATTTCCCTTCCCAGGGGGATAATAGCGCCTTCCCTGAGAAAAACAGGAATCCTGTCCAGAGGGGCTTCTGCAAGAATGTACCGATTTCCCGCAATAACCTTACCTGTATATAAATCGAACCATTCGCCTCCGGGAAGATACACAGCGCGGCACTTGGTCTCAGGTTGATAAACCGGTGCTACCATGATACTAGGTCCCAACATAAACTGATCAAAGATTCCATGGGTTTTTTCATCCTCCGGAAACTCAAAGACCAAGGGACGCATGATAGGAGTTCCAGATGTTGCTGCTTGGCGCATCATGGTGTATATGTACGGAATCAATCTGTATCTTAGCTTGATGAAATCTCGACAGATAGACTTATGCGGTTCATCCAGCAGGTACGGCTCCTGACGGCAGGTATCCACTGCACTGTGGTTTCGGAAGAACGGAACGAATGTCCCCAACTGTGTCCACCTGGTGAGGAGTTCAGGGTTTGTATCAGACTGGAATCCTCCCACATCCGCGCCGACAAAAGGAAGTCCGGAAAGCCCCATATTAAGGCACATGGGAATTGACATTAAGAGGTGTTCCCACCAACTTACGTTGTCGCCTGTCCACACGCAGGCAAGGCGTTGGATGCCGGAATATCCTGCACGAGTGACTATGAAAGGCCTCTTGCCGGGTAGTAAAGTTCTGAAAGCCTCGCGAGCAGACTCATTCATGAAATTGGCATAAGCATTATGGACTTCAGCGTGGGGGACTTCAATGCCGGGTTCGCCATGGAGCGCGTCAAGATCCATAGTCCCTGACTCAGTATCGAAGCATGACGGCTCATTCATGTCATTCCAGATTCCGCGGACTCCGACATCAAACAGGGTCTTGTGATTTTTTGCCCACCAAGTTCTCACCTTTTGTTTGAAGAAATCCGGGAACACTACGCGTCCCGGCCAGACTTTCGCTTCAAACAGCTCGCCGTCAGGGCGCCTGACGAAGCAGTCCTTTTGTGAGCCGTCTTTATAGATCTTGTACTTGGGATCTACCTTCACTCCGGGATCGATGATAGTGACTGCTTTGAAGCCCATATCGTTAAGACGGGAAATAAGGCCGGAAGGATCCGGAAAAGTCTCTCGATCGAATGTGAAAACTCGATAACCGTCCATATAATGGATGTCAAGGTATATGGCATCGCAAGGGATGTCGTGTTTCCTGAAGTTCCTTGCCACCTCTTCCACATCGTCTTCCGGACGGTAGCTGTACCTGGACTGGTGATATCCCAGTGCCCAGAGGGGAGGCAGTTTCATTGTTCCGGTGAGTGAGGCATATCCCTCTACGACATCTCTAATCTCAGGTCCGGCGAAGAAGTAGTAATCCAGTTTTTTGCCTGTCGTTTGGAACATATACTCGCCGGGGGAGTCCTTGCCCATATCAAAGACGCACTTCCCCGGGCTGTCAAGGAACACGCCGTAGGCCTGGCCTCCGTCAAATCCAATGAAAAACGGAATAGAGACGTAAAGAGAGTCGGTGGAAGGAGTATGGTGAATAGTGTCAGTATTCCACAGTGTCATGGTTGTTCCGCGCTTATCAAGATAGCCTGTTCGTTCCCCAAATCCGTAAAACCGGGTTCCGGCTGGGAGAATCTTAAAGCACGCTGCGCCGTCTTGTGTCCAACCCATCCCTGATGTAGCGGTGTCCACGCATGCAGCGATCCCGTCCGGCCGGTGAAATCCAATTCTAATAGGGGACTTGCTTATGCGCACACGAACTTTTCGTGTGATGAGGTTGATATCAGTAGGGCTTTCCGTAATCTCTACATCAACAGCAGCCAGGTCATGCCTGACTACAGCGCACGATGGGATCTCGGCATTTGACACAGCGGATTTACGGGGTTGAGATTGCCTCCTCATTGTCACCCGTATGAGATCCTCTTTAAGGACTGTAATTTCCAATTCCTCGGCCCGGGTTCTAAGAAGAACTCCGGTCGCGGTCTGGCGGAGTTTTCGGGCAGCACCTATAGACTTAAAACTCTTTTCCATGTGTCGGGAATCTCCTTTATGTATGTGCTTTTGCTTTCTTGAAGGTAAGCGGGTAAGGGTATGGGAATCCGTGAACTCAAATACACATATTCTCGGGTAAAGAGTTCTGGTCTATTGGAGAGTATTCCTTCTTGACATGCTCTGTGCGTAGTAATTCAATTGTCCGCACATGGCCGGTTCACAATTGGCGCTAAGGCAACACGGATGTAGTCTGCTTAGAGCAGGATATTAGATCTATGTGGAGAAATATTGAAAAACCGGATAATTGTCAAACTAGAAACTTATTGCCTCCTTAGATGTTCAAGGTCCGAACCCAACTCCTTATTGGTGAAGTGTTGAAGCGTCGCTAGTCTGATGAGTATCAGCGGAAGAGTGATATTAGGCCGGAACCGGCAAGGATTCATCGAAAGGGTGGATTTAGACATATGCGTAGCACACTTGAGGCCTTATTCCTGCTTGCAACGATTGGCTACGTCCTCGGTGGCATAAAGATAAAAGGTATCCATCTCGGGACATCCGGGGTGCTCCTTGCGGCGCTTTACTTTGGTCATCTTGGTTATGAAATCCCGTCCCTCATCCGGGATCTGGGGCTTGCGCTTTTTGTCGGTGCAGTGGGTCTCACTGCAGGGCCAAGGTTCTTTAGGAATCTCAAGCAAAACGCTATGTCTTATGGCGCTCTTGCCATGGCTATTGTGGGTTCCAGCGCCATTACCGTGGCCTTGTTTTCGAAAGCATTCTCCTTGCCAGGGGCCTTGTCAGCAGGGATCTATACAGGGGCGTTGACCACGACACCGGGACTTGCCGCTGCGCTTGAGGTTGCACAGGACAATGCAGTATCCATAGGGTACGGAATAGCGTACCCCTTTGGGGTAGTCGGAGTCGTGCTGTTTGTTCAGGCTCTTCCCCGTCTTCTTGGCAGAGATCTTCGAGCTGAGATGCAGGCAGTAACTGACTCAATACATGCGCCGGAACGAACAGACCTTTTGGTAAAGGATTTTGTCGTATCCGAGCCGTCTGTGTATCGTAAGACCCTGGCAGAGCTTGATATAGCGGCTGCCACCGGAGCTGTAATCTCTCGGGTCCGCAAGGGCAACCAGGTCCTCCCTGCGTTTAGTGACACTGTCTTGCTGGAAGGAGATGTGATACGGGGAGTCGGCACTGAAGACGCTCTTAGTAAACTCGAAGAAATAGTGGGGCCTTACACCTCGGCACCGATGAATCAACCTGGTTTGGAGGTAAGAGATCTCGTCTTAGAATCCCCTGCACTAGTGGGAAAGACGCCAATGAATCTGTCTCTCCATGAACAGTACGGAGTCATGCTGACAAGGATAAGAAGGGTAGGAGTTGAGTTTGTTCCCACAGCCCAGACTGTGTTTGAACATAAGGATGTGATCCGTGCAGTCGGCCCCTCATTTGGATTAGACAGACTCGAGGCTCTGGTGGGGAAACAGAGGCAGTCCCTGGATGAGCTGGGCATGCTTTCTCTCATGGCAGTCCTAGCCCTTGGAACTGCGCTTGCTAAGGTTCGGTTCATGATCCCCGGCACAAACGGAGTGAGCCTGGGCCTTGCAGGGGGTCCTCTTATGGTCGGGCTCATTGTGGGGCACTTTGGCGGAATTGGGCCTTGGTCTCTGAGACCTTCAGGTAGATTGCTTAGTGTAATGCGGGAAGCAGGCCTTATGCTCTTTCTCGCAGGTGCCGGAGTGGCTGCAGGTCACGGATTCGTGGATACAGTGGCAAGGTACGGCTGGCTCCTATTCCTAGGCGGAGCCCTGGTAACTTTTGTTCCTATGTGCATAGGGTTCATGTTGGCTACCTGGGTATTCAAGCTCAGCCTGCCTGATACCCTTGGATCCATATGCGGTGGGATGACAAGCACACCTGCGTTGGGCGCGCTGATTACTGCTGCAGGCAGTGAAGAGGTGGCGGCTTCGTACGCAGCTACATATCCATTTGCCTTGGTGTTAGTGGTCCTTGCCAGTCAGGCACTGGCATCGCTTTTGTGATGTTATCAATGAGTCCATTCAATTAACGTTATCTCTGTGCCAAGTTTCTTCCTTAAGGCATTCTTGATATCGTCAAAATGGGGGCAGGGATAATCTATAGGAGTTCCCTGTGCATGATGAATCAACTTGATGCTAGACACGCATCAGGTGCTTTTCTGCCTCTCTCACGCTGAGCGGGGCGAGAGTATGGGTGCTTAGAAACTCCAGCACCCATTTTCCATCTGTCTTTGCATATTGTCTTAGAGCCCATCCAATAGCCTTATCGATGAAGAATTCCCCGGTTTCAGAGTGTCTTTCTATCACATCTGCAAGCAAGTCCGTGTCGGTCTTGTTCTTGTACCTAAGCTGAAAGAGAATAGCGGTACGTATCAGCCAAATGTTACCGCTCTCTGAGAACTGTAGTATTTCTCTATGCCGTATGTCAGGATACTTCATGCATAGTAGGCCTACTACGTTGCTTGCGAGCGCATCTACGGTGTCCCACCAAGATTTCTGTGTGATGAGTTCCCGTAGAAGGCCTATATGGTCCCGTGCCAGGGTTTTGCTTTTATTGATGAGATAATCTACCGCAAAATATTGGTATTCTCTCTCCGGAAGTCCCCAGAGGAAGCGAACGAATTCCTCACAGAACGGTTCCTTTGCATACCCGGTCTCCTCGGCAATCTCTTTCTGTAGCTGTCTCCTATCTTGAGATCTGATGCCGAGAAACGGGAATT
>LSQX01110697.1_pt4 | contig 11929 bp, 9 predicted proteins | sample 654561 | NCBI WGS metagenome assembly LSQX01 (sample SAMN04489861, study PRJNA283612) | anaerobic digester metagenome | isolation source: 4 biogas reactors fed with cattle manure at either 37C or 55C with and... | place: Denmark: Kongens Lyngby | collected 2014 | reverse complement strand
TGAATTCGGTAAAAACAATGGCGCTTGATAAAACCGGCACCATAACCGAAGGCAGAATGTCGGTTGCCGATGTTATTCCATATGGAATATCCGAACCGGAATTGCTGTGCAAAATCGGTTCGGTAGAATCGATGAGCGAGCATCCTGTGGCGGATGCCATTGTCAAATATGCAAAAGAAAATGCCGCAGAACTTCGCATACCCGCCGATTTTCGTACAGTAACCGGACGGGGAGTTTCGGCGGTGCTTGACGACTCGGAATTGCTCATCGGAAATATAGAGTTCCTGGCTGAATCAGGTGTTAATATACCAAAGCGCTCGGAAGAAAAAGCCGCAGAGCTTGGCAATGAAGGCAAAACAGTACTTTACTGTGCCGAAAACGGTGTTTTAAACGGATTGGTCGCTGTTTCCGATAAAATCAAGCCGGACAGCCGCGCCGCAGTTAATGCGCTTAAAAACATCGGACTTGAAGTTGTAATGATAACCGGCGACAACGAAAAAACAGCCAAAACAATCGCTTCGAAAGCCGGAATAGACAAGATTATTTCGGGAGTTTTGCCGACCGGCAAAGCCGATGCGCTCAGAGCGTTGAAGACTTCCGGCAGCGTTGCGATAACCGGAGACGGAATCAATGACGCACCCGCACTTGCAGCGGCGGATGTCGGAATAGCTGTAGGCAGCGGCACCGATATCGCTGTCAGTTCGGCAGATATCGTACTTATGAAGAACTCCCTTTTTGACGTCGTAAATGCCGTCCGTCTGAGCCGCGCGACGATGCGCATAATCAGCCAGAATCTTTTCTGGGCGCTGATCTATAATGCCGTCTGCATACCGGTTGCAGCAGGTGTGCTCTATCCCGCTTTCGGTATCTTGTTAAACCCGATGGTCGGAGCAGCGGCGATGAGTTTAAGCTCAGTTACCGTGGTAACAAACGCACTTAGATTGAAGGGTTTTAAGTTTATTAATCCTAAATCTTACGAAAATAATAAACCGATTGATGAAAACAAGGGGGTATATGAGGTGTTCGGAAAAACAACCTCGGTTAGACTCGAAATCAGCGGCATGATGTGCGAACATTGCATCGCTCATGTCAAAAAAGCGCTCGAGAGTGTCAAGGGCGTTACCGATGTTCGGGTTTCGCTTGAAAATAACAGTGCTGAATTAAAAATGAAAAGCTCTGTAAAAGAAGACATGCTTATCAAAGCCGTTTCAGACGCCGGATATACCGTAATCGCGCTTAAAACAGCCGATTGAAAGGAAGTTATGGAACAGTATAAAAAGGATTTTATCGATTTCATGGTCAGCTGCGGGGTTCTGACCTTCGGGGATTTCGTTACAAAATCGGGACGAAAGACACCGTATTTCATAAACACCGGAAATTACAAGACCGGCTCGCAGCTTAACCGTCTCGGGCACTATTACGCCCGCTGCATTTACGACACGCTCGGAGATAACTTTGATCTGCTTTTCGGTCCCGCATATAAAGGTATCCCGCTTGCGGTTGCAGCATCTTCCGCGCTCTATGAGGATTATAACCTTGATATAGGTTATTGCTTCAACCGAAAGGAAGCGAAAGATCACGGCGAAGGCGGCAGTCTGGTAGGTGCAAAGCCCGGCAATTCTTCAAGGGTGGTAATCATAGAAGATGTTATTACAGCCGGAACCTCAATTCGCGAAACGGTTCCGATTATAAGGTCTATCGCTCCCGAATCCGAGATAAAGTATGAGTTCATTTCCGTCGACCGGATGGAGAAGGGAATTGCCGGAAAAACCGCTAAAGCTGAAATAAAAGAAGAATTCGGCATCGAAGTTACCGCAATAGTAACGGTAAAGGATATAATTGAGCATATGTCGGGTAAAATCGACGTCGAACCGATTAAACGCTACATGGCACAATATTGCGAGTAATAAAAAAAGCGCACGGAAGCTAATCTCCCGTGTGCTTTTTCAGTTAAGAGCCGCGATATTTGAGTTTAATTTGTGTTGAATTTCTTTTCCGAGCAATTTGTTTTCGGGTCTTTCGAGTTTCGGATCATATGAAAGCAGTTCGCGGGCAATATCCATCGCAAGGTTCAAAGTTTCGGTATCGGTTGACATGGTAATCCCAAAGTCGCTTACACCGTGCTGCATTGCGCCGCCGTCCCTGCGCGGCAGAAATTCTCCCGGTCCCCTCATGCTAAGGTCGGTTTCAGCTATTTTAAAGCCATCATTGGTTTCTTTCATGATACTAAGCCGTCTGACCGCCGTCTCGCTTTTTGTATCCGAGACAAGCACACAGTATGATTTTTGTTTTCCGCGTCCGACTCGCCCGCGGAGCTGATGGAGCTGAGAAAGACCGAAGCGTTCTGCGTTTTCGACTATCATCAGCGTCGCATTCGGCACATCGATCCCGACTTCTATAACCGTAGTTGCTACAAGCAACTGCGTCTCTCCCGCTGCAAAGGAATCCATGACACTTTCCTTTTCCGAGGAGCTCATTTTGCCGTGAAGTATCCCTATTTTGAGTTCCGGCAGCTCTTCCCGGAGTGTCTGACCGTATTTTATCGCGGATTTGATCTCACCGGTACCGTCGCGAGGGCTGTCTGCACTGTCTGGAAATGGAATTATTTCTCCTCCGACCAGATCATCTTCCGAGAGCTCTTCGGCAAGCGCTCCGACCGCCGGGCAGATCACATATACCTGCTGCCCTTCATCGGTAAGTTTTTTTATAAATGCTATCAGTCGTTCGTGATAACCTGAATTAACAACAAAGGTGTCGATTTTCTTTCGTCCCGGAGGAAGTTCATCAATTGCGGAAGATTTCAGGTCTCCGTATATGATCAATGCAAGCGTTCTCGGAATCGGTGTTGCGCTCATTACAAGGATGTGCGGCGAAATTTCATGTAAAGTCTGCTGAGTCAGCGTACTGCGCTGGCGGACTCCGAATCGGTGCTGTTCATCGGTTATCGTAAGTCCGAGCCGTCTGAAACCGACCCCCTCGGACAACAGAGCGTGAGTGCCGATGCAGACATCAATCTCACCGTTTTCGAGATCCTGATATATAATCTTTTTTTGTGAAGGCTTTACCGAGCCTGTCAGGAGTGCGGTTTTGATTCCGGCTTTCGCCAGCATAGGTTCGATATTTGCGTAATGCTGAGCCGCAAGAACCTCGGTCGGGACGAGAAAAGCCGTCTGCCAACCGTTTTTTGCCGCCAAATAAGCAGCCGCGACGGCGCAAATGGTCTTTCCGGAGCCGACATCGCCGTATATAAGCCGATCCATTCGACTTCCCGAGCTTAAATCAGCCGAGATATCCGCAATCGCCCGTTTCTGCGCCCCGGTCAGCGTAAAATTCAAAGCAGAGGTAAACTCATCTGCAAGTCGTTCCGTGTCAGTGAATTCCGCGATATTATACGAAAAACTTGTATTTTCGGATTTTATCGATTCGATGCAGAGTGCGAATTTTAAAAGTTCGCTGAAAACGAAATATCTTCTGCCTTTATCAATGTCCTCATAAGATTCGGGAAAATGAATTGCTCTTGCCGCTTCGATAAAACCGCAGATTCCGGTTTTTCTTCGGATACCCTCGGATATCGGCTCGTAAATGTCCGGATTTCGCTCAAAAGCGGTTATAACCCCTTCAATACAGGATGCGGTAAATTTCTGTTTAAGCCCGGCTGTCAGAGGATAAATAGGCACGAATGCCGGCAGAGGGACGCCTTCTTTGTATGGCTCGAATATAGGGGAGTTCAAAGTCAGTTTGTTATTGTATTTTGTAAGCTTGCCGTAGAACCGATATCTTTCCCCGACTTCAAAGACTCGATCCCTTGAAAGATAAGGGCGGTTGAAAAATACAACGCTTACCTTGCCGCTCTCGTCAAATGCGTTGAATCTTGTTATCGACATTCGTTTTTGCCGGCTGATGGTTTCGGTTCGCGGGATTGTTCCGACAGTCAGTATAAAAGCCGAATTCTCCCCTAAACCCGTATCCGAAAGCATCTTCACATCACCCCGGTGCTGATATCCCCTCGGGAAATGCATTATAAGATCCTTTGCGCAGAAAATACCGAGCTTTTCAAACGCCGCCCTTCTGACAGGACCTATACCCGGTAGCTCGGATATCGGCGTGTCGGGATTTATCATTTCGATTCCTCCTGAGGATAATATAAGAAAATTCTCTCAAAACAGCTTGATTGATTGTCGAAGTAATGGTATAATAATATGCGTAATAATACTTAACAGAAAAAAACGTCGTTTTTATCTGAATGTAAAAGAAAGGATAAATAAATGGACAAGATTAAATCGGGTTACGAAAACTTTAAAAATACCTTTAACGAAAAGGTAGCTGCCGATCAGCTTATGATACGCAATTCTTATAAGTTCGACCTTGCGCTCGTTCGCCGCAACAATCCGGACGACCAGATTTTTGCTGTATATGCAAATAGCGAAGAGAAGGAAATGCCCTTGCTCAAGGTTGCTGCTATTATTGCCTCAATAAGCCTGGCAGCTTTGCTGTGGATCAAAATAGGCGAACTCGTATTTAACATTAGGTATAAGTATCGCTTTAAAAATTAAGCTTGCCGTATTCCGGTGAAAGTGTGCGGATCTGAGCCGTGACGTTATTCATCTTAGCGATAATGTAGTCTAAATCATCGTCGGTGTTATCGTCTCCGAGCGAAAATCGTATCGATGAGCGGATTATATTTTCCGGCAGTCCGATCGCTTTGAGGACATGAGACGGCTCATCCGTCCCCGCCGTACAGGCAGAACCGGCAGAAACGCATATTCCGGCAAGATCGAGCAGGAGAAGCAGACTTTCGGCTTCGCAGAATTCAAACGACATATTCAGGTTGCCGGCAAGCCTTTGCCGCATTGTACCGTTTATCCTGCTGAACGGTATTTTAAGCAGTTCGGCAGCGAGCCGGTCACGCTTTTGTCTCAAGCGGCTTTTATCTGTCGATGTGGCTGCAGCGTCTTTTATCGCCTGCGCAAGTCCGACTATATAAGGGACATTCTCGGTTCCTGCGCGCTGACCGCGCTGCTGAGCGCCCCCGTCGATATAGCGGCTTACCATGCATCCTGTTCTGATATACAAAAGCCCTATTCCCTTAGGTGCTCCGATTTTGTGTCCGGATATCGCAAGCATATCTGCTCCGAGACTGTCTATATCAATCGGGATATTGCCCGCCGCCTGCACGGCATCACAGAAAAAATCTGCCTTATGCTTATGCGCAATGCGGGCAAGCTCGCTTATAGGCTCTATTGTCCCGATTTCGTTGTTTGCAAGCATACAGCTCATCTGGATTGTATCGGGACGGATAGCCCGTTCAAAATCATCTAGAGAAATCAAACCGTCCCCGCCGGGCTTTACAAACGTCGCTTCATATCCCTCGCTCTTTAGCGCCGCAGCGGAATTCAGCACGGCGTGATGTTCGATTTCGGTCGATACAATATGTTTTCCTCGATGCCGGTTTGCTCTCGCGTTGCCCTTTATTGCCCAGTTTATTGCTTCGGTACCGCCGGAAGTGAAATAAATCTCCGACTCATAACAGCCGAGAATGTTGGCAATAGATTTTCCGGCGTCTCTGACGGCTGCAGCCGCCTTTCTGCCGGGCGAGTGGAGGCTTGAAGGGTTTCCCCAGTGTTCGCGAAAATACGGCTCCATAGCCGCCATGACGCTTTCTGTGACTGCCGTTGTAGCGGCATGATCTGCGTAAACAAACTTCTTTTCCGACATAATACAGCCTCCGATTATTATAACAATTATATCGGTAAAAATCGTCAGATTCAAGTGTATAGCGGTAAATTAATCGGAAGTGAATGTGCCGCAGAAGACGGAGCCGGTCCGGCGGGGAAGTCATTGATGGAAAAATAAGATGGATAAAACAAAAAAACGCATTCTGTTCGTCGGGATCGGCATGTATCTCGGCGGAACCGAAAAGGCTTTTCTTTCTCTTGCGCGCAATATCGATTATTCATTATATGATGTCGATCTTTTGCTTGCAAAGAGGGAAGGCCCTCTTCTTGATGAAATTCCGAAAGAAATTAATGTTTATGAGCTCCCGGAATTCGGAGATGTGTTTCTTTTAAGCTCAAAAAACACATATAATACCATTTGGAATTCAATAATAAAAAAGCATCCGGGCTCGGTTTTTCTTATCTTCTCATATTTTATAAGATTATTGCTCTCAAAAACCCAAAGGCAATCAATTGCAACCCGAATGTGGATTGATCTTATGCAAAGATATGCCCCGGAATTTGAAAACGGCTTTTACGACGCCGCAATAGCATTCTGGGGGGATCGCGCCATGTTTTATATGGCGGATAAAGTCAGAAAAGCCTCTAAGTTCATTACCTGGCTTCACTTCGATTACGGAAACCCGAAGCGTGATGACAGCATCTACCTTCCGTATTTTGAAAAATGCGAGCATATAGTTACTGTTTCCGAATCGGTTGATGCAGCGCTTAAAAAAGCACTTCCTGCGGTCTCTTCCCGCTGTGTGGCGATGGAGAATCTGATCGATTCGGCAAACATCCGAACGCTGGCGCTCAAAGGCGAATCTTTTCCGGATACGGCATATAAAGGCCTCAGAATACTTTCCGTCTGCCGTTTGTCCGAGCAGAAGGGGGGTGACTTCATCCCGCCGGTATTGAATCGGCTCAGGAAAGAAGGCTATGATATCCGGTGGTATATAATCGGAGACGGCGAGAAGGAGTATAAGCTGAAGCTTGTCGAAGATGCACTCAGGCTCGGTGTTGCGGATATCTTCTTCCTACTCGGAGCCAAAGACAACCCATACGGCTATATGCGCGACGCGGATATCTTTGCGCTGCCGTCAAGGTTTGAAGGCAGACCGATAACGGTTGAAGAAGCCAAAATCATGATGCGGCCGATTGTTGTCTCTCGTTATGTTTCTGCCGAAGATCAGCTTAACGGCGGGGAATACGGGGTTATAACCGACATAGGCGAAGAAGGATTATATTCGGGTTTAAAACGGCTGCTCGATTCTCCCGAGCTGCGTGACAGTCTTACTTTTACGCTTTCAAAACATGATTTCGGAACCTGCGATAAAATAAACGAATTTTATAAGCTGATTGATTGTTAAAACAATGTAACATATTCGGTGTTACAATTGACTGTAACACAAAAAAGTGGTATAATACTATTTGTTATGCCCGGACACTGCAGCAGCAAGACGGCCGCCGATCTGACACCGAAAAAGGGTGCTCAATTCAGTAACCGGGAAAAAATTATCAGGATGATCCGCTGCACTGCGCATGAACATCCGTAGTATTACAGAGGAAGCAAGCAATGAACAGAAAAGTCCAACTCTTTACGCAGGATCAGTTGAAAAAGAACCCTCCCGTACTTAATGTCGGCGACAACGTCAGAGTAGCCACAAAAATCAAAGAAGGCAATCACGAGCGTACTCAGTATTTTGAAGGCACAATTATCGCGAAACGCGGTTCCGGTGTATCCGAAACATTCACCGTTCGCCGCATAGCTTACGGCGTAGGCGTGGAAAAGGTATTCCCGATCCACTCTCCGAACATCGGAGACGTTGTTATTACCCGCCGCGGAAAAGTCAGACGCGCTAAGCTTTACTATCTGCGCGACCGTGTCGGCAAGAGCTCCAAGGTCAAGGAAATGATTTACGACGGCAGCGATAAGGCTGACAAATAAATCAATTTTGAGAAACTGAATAACATTAAAGTGGGAGTTCCCCAGCTGAAAGCGGGAGAACCCGCTTTTTTGTTTGTTTATCCTTCAGTTTTCATATTCCGCTCTGAACTGCCGCAAACGTTTAATAACCTCGTCACTCCGTAAACGGTCGGCGGCATATGCCTTGTGAAGAAGCTCGTCCGGCAGGCAATCGTCGTATTTCTCGAATAGAGGAATGTCACCGCCGCTAAGTTTATCGCAATCGACACCTTCGGTTTCGGCAATTTCACAGAGGTGTTCAATTAACTCTCTCTCATCGCCGTCTTCCATATGGAATGTTATATAGCAGCAGCCTTCATATTCTATATTTGAAATGCGCAGAGGTGCGCCGTTTGCACCAAGGAATTTGCGCATTGTTCTGAACGAACGGGTTCCGAGCCAGGGGAAAAGCACATAATTGAAACCGCCTAAATGCACAACGGCGTGTTTGAGCATATCGGTATTGCGCGCTACCGCTCTTGCCATATCGAGCCGACGTACGGCATTTTGCTTAAGATAGGGATATACTGTATCCTCCGTCAGCACCTGCTTCATTCTTTCGAGTATTCTCGTATCGATTTCACCGTAATCTCCCGGCCAGGATATTTCCATTTTGCCGCGAACCTTCTTGACAAAAATAAGCTTTCTCGGAATATCAAGCTCGGTTACTTCCCAAACCCGTCCGGCAAGTGCGAAGCGGTCACCGACAGGCGGCGGAGTGGTTATAATGCCGATCTCATCCGATTCGCATCTCACCGTGTAGTCATCGGTATCCTTAAAAACTGCGTAAAACTTGAACGAGTTTATCAGCCGCTCTCCTTTCATACCGATAATGATCTCATTTTCATCGGTTATCTCGATGAAATTTCTCTGAAGCATCGCCAGCAGGAGAGTTTTATAATCTTCCTTTGAAACTCCGGAGAAAACCGGCAGATTCATTATAGTGTCAGCAAGACGACCTGCGGTAAGTGCACCGGAAGAGGCAATGCAGGAGAGGGTCTGATGAAACATCAGCGAAAACGGCAGCTTTTTGATTCTCGGCGGTTCAATGAATCGCTCTTCAATGTAAAGCTGTATTACAGCGATCGCGCGCAGCAGTTCCCACGGAATAAGTTGGGGCAGGGGGGTATTCGGAAGCGGGTAATCCTCGCGGAAGACCATCATCATTTCGGGTGGAGCACCACGGCGGCCGCTTCTTCCGAGCCGCTGCAGAAAGCTAGAAACCGAGTGCGGTGATTCAAGCTGGATCACTCTTTCAAGCCTTCCGATATCGATACCGAGCTCAAGCGTAACGGTGGCGCAGGTAACATTCTGAATATCGTCATCTTTAAGCATCAATTCTGCCTCTTCGCGGATCGATGAGGAAAGAAAACCGTGATGAATATTGAAAAGATCCGGCTCACCGCGATTTTCGGCTATCTGCCGAAGTGTCTGAGTTATATATTCGGTTTCCTCTCTTGAGTTGGAAAAGACAAGACATTTTCTGCCCTTGGTGCAGTCATAGATATACTCGTATCCGGGATCAATAGCCGCCGGCTCGGTATCATAAATTACCGGCAATCCGGTTTCCGGATCGATCTCTTCCGGGGAATCGCCGTTTAGCAGGGCATTTCCGTTTTCATTAAGATAAAGGTCTTTGACAAAATCATCGGTCTGATTGGCGTTTGAGTTGTTTATGAAGAAATGCTCAAGCCCCAGCCTCCATGTCAGCTTCCCGACGGGAATTGCCGGAGCGTCGGTATCTCTGCCGCTGCCGGCACCAAGCCAGAGCGCGGCAACTCTTACATCTCCTAAAGTGGCCGATAAACCGATCCTGCGCGGATGATAACCGATCAGCCGCCCTATCCTGCAAAGCTGACAGATAATCTGTGAACCTCGATCGGAGCCGGTCAGAATATGCATCTCATCGATTACAATAAAGCGCAGATCTCCGAACAAACGCACAATGTCGTTTGAACGGTTCATCAGCATGCTTTCAAGCGATTCGGGAGTTATCTGCAATATTCCCGAAGGGTCCTTAAGAATCTTGTTTTTCTGCGACATCGCGACATCGCCGTGCCAGTGAATGACTTTAATACCGCTTTCATCTAGAAGATCGGACATCCGCTCAAACTGATCGTTGATAAGGCTTTTCAGAGGTGCGATATAAAGACAGCCGATTGATTTCGGCGGCTGCTGAGTCATCATGCTGAGAATGGGAAAAAAAGCTGCCTCCGTTTTTCCTGATGCGGTTCCGGAGCATAACAACAGGTTGTTTTCCGTTTCAAACAGCACCTTTGCTGCTTCGACCTGAACCGGATGCAGAGAATTCCAACCGTGGGAATAAATATAGTCCTGAATGAAAGGGGCGTAATAATTAAAGACATTTTCTGACATGACAGTACCTTGGAAGAATGGTTTGAAAATAAACATAAATTTCGGTTGACACCGACAAATAATAGTGATATACTAAAAAAGATAAATCAATGATTGGGTACGGATGGAAGTGTCGACAATGATTGATAATCTTTCGCTTTATAAGATTTTTGTTGAGGTCGCCAGGAGCGGCAGCATTTCGGGTGCCGCAAAGCGGCTTTATGTAACTCAGCCGGCCGTGTCAAACGGTGTTGCTCAGCTTGAGTCAGCGCTTGGTACAATGTTATTTTTCAGAACCAGCCGCGGCATTAATCTTTACACCCGAAGGGGAACTTTTATATGGGTATATCAACTCGGCTTTTACGAATATCGAAGCCGGCGAAGACAAGCTGCGAGAAATAAGCGCGCTTAACGGCGGCGTTTTACGAATCGGCGCATCGGATATGACGCTTGAATTCTTTTTGCTCGATTACATAGAACGATTCAACGAAGAATATCCTAAAATCAAGCTTTCGATAACTAATAATTCAACTTCCGAAACATTGAAAGCATTGAGAAGCGGGCAGATCGATTTTTGCGTTATAAGCGAGCCGGCAGAACTCGAGAGCGATGTTGAAGCGATACCGGTTAGAACGATAAACGATATACTTGTCTGTTCCCAAAGTGAAAAATTCAACGGTCTGTTTAAGGACGGTCAAGCGGCGGATGTTGCCCGGCTTTCCGATTATCCGCTTATAATGCTCGATCGAGGTACAAGCACGAGAAAATACATAGAAGCTCATTTCCGTAAATCCGGCGTGCATGATCTTGAGCCGTCAATAGAACTGGCTCAAAACGATCTTATTCTGCAGTTTGCATTAAGAGGAATAGGAGCTGCCTTTATCGTAGAGGACTTTGCAAGAATATATCTTGAATCAGGAGAGCTGAGAAAAGTAAGGTTGAATAAGCCTATTCCTCCGAGATGGTTCTTGTTGACAAGACTGAAAAAGATTCCGCTTTCAGCGGCGCCGAAGCAATTTATATGCGAAATATTGGCTGATGTCAAGCTACATGAGAGCGAATCGGAACCAAATACTGAATATAACTGATAAGACCGCATCTGCGGTCTTATCTTTTTTTAAAAGCTTCATAAAGCATTATTGCCGATAAACCGACTGTGATTACAAAAATAATATAATACATCGTTTATTCTCCGTTACCAAAACTATCGATCGTATCGTTTGTCTGCTCCTGGTTTCCGATTCGAGCTTTAATATAGTTCATGAAACTTTCGGAACATTCGATTACAATAACATGAATTTCATTGTTAAACTCAAAAACATAATCATAAAAAGATGTTTCGGCACCCGGATTCGTATTTGAATCCTCCGGTTTTATCGAGGTCATATTCGAAGTATAATAAAAACTTCTTTTTATACGTCCGAACTGTTTTTCCGTTTCCTTCATCCGACTGTGAGGAACTATGGCTATACCGGTGGACATATTCAGATTACAGACTGTTTTACGGGATTTATTCGCATTTTTGATCACTATGAAATCAAAACCGCCGTCTTCGTTCGTCTCGACAATATAGGTATAGACGCTGAGTATAAAGCGGCTTGTGATCTGTATTCCCGCGACAGCTGCAGTCAAAGCGGCAAGCTGCATCAAAAGCCGGTAGCCGACATCAAGTGCTCCCGCAATAAGCAGCCCTGCTGCCGCAATGAAACAGAGCAGAGAAAGAATAATTGCTTTTTTGGGATTGTGAGGTGGAGTGTATTGATTCATTTCATTATCTTGCGTCAAAATCTTCCGTGAGAAAGCAGCATCTGACCGTTATTTATATTGATATAACCGTAGCTCGGAGGACCGCTGTCGGGGCGGGAGATGCTTCCGGGATTGAAAATATGTATTC
>LSQX01188104.1_pt1 | contig 11931 bp, 14 predicted proteins | sample 654561 | NCBI WGS metagenome assembly LSQX01 (sample SAMN04489861, study PRJNA283612) | anaerobic digester metagenome | isolation source: 4 biogas reactors fed with cattle manure at either 37C or 55C with and... | place: Denmark: Kongens Lyngby | collected 2014 | reverse complement strand
ATTTGTAAGAGCGCTGTTGATGAAAAGGTGTTGCCAATGTAAATGATTTCCAAACGATCATCATGATACAAACCATTGACAAATTCAATGGCAGCGCGAGCTCCTAAATAAGAACCACCAATACCACACACCAACAAGACATCACCGCGTTCACGAATCGTTTGCGCAAGTTCCTTCACTTTATTAAATTCATCTTTATCATAGTTTAAAGGCCAGTCCACCCATCCTAAATAATCGCTGCCTTTGTGCGTTTTTTGATGAATCCAATCATGAATCTTCACCACTTCATCTTGATATTCTTCAAGATTTACTTTTAATTTCGCATAGCTTAAATCAACTTTAATCATTGTTTTCTTCCTTCCATTGTTTTATCCAACTCGGCAATTGTTTCGCCAAGGTTTGAAACCCTAAATTACTCTTTGGTAGTTGTTGGTCTTTAATTTTCGAACGAAAACGACGCATGGGACGCTGATAGATGGCTTTTAAAGAAAGCTTTAATTGCCCTTGTTTTTGATCCACATCGAGCACTTTTAAATACAAATAATCACCGACCTGCACATATTGTGTAATGTCTTTCACGTAATTATCCGAAAGTTCAGAAATGTGAATTAAGCCGGTGGTATCCTTGTCAATGGACACAAACGCACCGTAATTTTGAATCCCTGTCACATGCCCCACAACGACCTGGCCAACTCGATACATAGTACACCTCTTTTTAATAAAGTTATTATACCACAAGGTCAAATCGGTTGTGATATAATGCGAATGAGGTGAGCTTATGCTTGGTGCCATGTATCCCTTTTGGGCAGCCATTACCGCAAATCTAATTGCGCAATTATTAAAGCCAGTTTTTTATTATCTGCGCAGTAAACAATGGCAATTTCGATGGGTCATTGAAAGTGGCGGTTTTCCAAGTTCGCATACAGCGACCGTGACCGCATTAACATGCGCGGTTGGCATTCAAGAACAGTTCCATTCAACCATTTTTGCGGTGACTGTAACCTTTGCACTGATTGTTGCGTACGATGCCGCGAATGTCCGCTACTACGCTGGACAAAATATTCGAATTACCCAGCAACTCATCAAAGACATTCAGACATTAACCCAAACAAAATTGGATGACCCGGTCTATTTAATTAAAATTAAAGAAGTGCTTGGTCACAAGTGGATTGAGGTTTTTGGTGGATTTATTCTGGGAGTTGTGATAGCATTATTGTTGTTCCTAATTAAGTAGGAGGTTGCTTATGAAAGAAAGCTTAATTGAAGAAATCGTCGATACCATTGATAAGATTCGTCCATACATTCAACGTGATGGCGGTGACATCGAGTTTGTCGATGTTGATGATGATGGTATTGTTTCTGTCAGAATGTTAGGTGCATGCGTCGGCTGTGGCCTGATTGATAACACAATTACCTTAGGGGTCGAGGCAATTCTTACCGATGAGATCCCTTTCGTAAAAGAAGTTATTGTCGTAGATTAAAATACTAGCGATTATTCGCTAGTATTTTTTATTTCTAAATCAATGTTTTTTTGAATGAGACGCTGATCCACAATCTCTTTGATGATGGTGTAGATAACCGCAAAGATCGGCACCCCCACAAACATTCCTAAAATCCCAAAGAAACCGCCCCCAATCACAATCGCAAACATAATCCACAAGCCTGGCAATCCCATGGAATCACCTAAAACCATGGGTCCAATAACATTACCATCCAGCTGTTGTAGTAAAATAATAAAAACAAGAAACCATAAGGACACCATCGGATCGACAATGAATAAAATAAAGATGGATGGAATCGCACCAATGAAGGGGCCCAACACCGGAATCATGTTGGTAATCCCAATGATGAAACTAATTAAAATGGCGTAGGGCCAATTAAAGATGGTCATCACTAAAAAGCTAATCATCCCCACAATGATGGAATCGATGCTTTTACCAATGATAAAACTTTTAAATGTTTTAGCGCTTAAACGGGTGATGCGCAAGGTTTGCGCCGCCCCCTTGGGACTTAAAAACGCATAGGTCATTTTTCGAAACTGTTGCGCGAAGCGTTCACGATCAATGAGGATGTAAAGCGCAATCATCAAACCCAGGAAGATACGAAACAGAAAGTTCGCAATTTGAATTGAGTAAGTGATGACTTGCGGTAAATATTCACGGACAATGCCTGCAAGCATATGCAGAATTTCTTCCCCGGAACCAATTAAAATATTGGTGAATTCCGGACTTATGTTTAATTCTAAAATTAATTCTTGAAGATAAGCCTCCGCTGCCATCAAATAATCCGGTAACAGGATGATTAAGGTATTAATAGATGATATAAGTTGCGGCAGCAAGATGTAGATACTCAAACTGACACCCGCAATCACGATGAAGATGGTCGTTATGGCGGCGATGACACGTTTGTATTTCGATTTGATTTTAAGTTTCGAAAGCACTTTATTTTCAATGATCTGCATCAAGGGTGTCACTACAAATGCAATCGCAAAACCAACCACAAACGGCAACAAGATGGCCATGGTTTTATTGAAAAATGATCTGATGACACCAAAGTATGAAATCATAAAATAAAAACTCACGATGACAAGCCCCGCAATAATAAAGGCAAGGGTTTGTTCTTTTTGTTGTTGGTTGATTTTAAAACGCATGGTCATCCCCCTTAATCAAAACGTCCAAGTCAATGTCCATCAGACCCTGACTTTCAATGAAGTCATCACCAAAGCCACTTTCACTTATTAGAAGCATCGGTGGCATTTGAATGCGCTTAAAGACAGCCACCTGCAACAATCGCAAAACCCATTCCATGTCTTTTTTAAAGGCATCCAAGTCATTTAAATCGTACATGTTGAGCCACTTTAAGAAAGTCTTATCGGTGAATGTCTGAGTTTTAATTTGTTTAATCCAAGCTTTGATGTGATAGGTTGGCTTCAACAACAAACGTCCAATGACATAATCATGATACCCCCACTTCATGGGATCGACTTGATCTTTGTTTAATTCAGCGGATGGTGCAAATTCAAAATGAAATCCTTCATCATCCACAAGTGGTATCAGATTGTTAGGAATGACTTCCTTTTGATAGTATTCATTAATAAGATGCGATAATTCAAACACATCCAATTTGTCACAATCTGCAAGTGGCGCCAGCGCGCCAATTGTGTCACCGTATAAGGTGCAATAACCAATCGCCACTTCGATTTTATTGCTATTGCTGATGATGACACCGTTTTCTTTTGCTGCGATGGTTGCTAAAACATGACCCCGAATCCGGGCTTGAATGTTTTCCACAATAATATCCACGCGTTGTGGATCAAGATTAAGAGTACCTTGAGTTTCACCAACCAACGCTTCAATGTTGTATGTTTCATAACTCACATTCAGGGCGTCCGCGGTCTGCTGAGCATTATCAATTGTTATGGGGCTATTGTATTGGCTCGGTAAATTGTAAGTCTTGACTCGGTCTGCCCCTAAGGCACGGACTAAAAGCGCAGCTGAAATGCTGCTGTCAAGACCACCGGATAAACCAACAATCCATTTCATGGATGTATTAAAGAATTGATAATCAAAGGCGTACACGCCGTAAGTCAAAGCATCAAACAAGGTTGGTTGATGCAAATCAAAATGACCCAACAAGGTTAGTTCTTCTTTAAATAAGGAATTGCTAAGTGCAAGCTTGGTAATGTGTTGATCACACATGAAAGAACCACCGTTGTAAATCAAAACATTGTTGCCGGTGTTTTGAAGGCCAACAATGTTAGCATGCACAAATAAATTCACAGGGTACTTGACCAACTGTTCAAGCGCAAAACTGCTTTTACGCAAAGCTACCTTGTTGTAAGGTTCACTATCCAAATGCACCAGCACATCGACGGCTTGTTGATGCCACTTTTTTATTAGCACTAAAGATTGCTTTGGATCTTTAAAGTCTTGACCGATGCCTACCCCTATGCGAAGCTTTTGATTGTTGATGTCGACAACAAAAGGCGAGAACATCTCAGCATCCAAACTTTCAGTCTTTTCAAAATAACGCGCATCGCGATAAAAACGATGATTGGCAAGTATTTGTTTATGATAAACCAAGCGCTCGCCGTTTTCACGCACACTCAATTTTTGATTTTGGGCCACATAGGCAGCCACGTGCAGTGCATCGTTGACTTTGGAAAAATTACTCCAAATCAAAACAATACCATCGGCCAAGGCCATTATTTTCTGATTGTAGTCTTGACACTGATTGATAAATTCATCCGCAAAGATGACATCCTTGATGTGGTAACCAGTTAATGTCAATTCCCCAAAAACAAGCACATCCACTTGTTCAGCTTTGGCTTGTTGGACAAACTCAACCATGCGCTTGTAATTCTTTTTAATTTGTTTGGGAAAAACTTCCATTTGTGCAATTGCTATTTTCATAAACACCTCAATGTCATTATAAATTAGAAAGCCTAGACTGTCACTTTTTTCGTTGGCGCACCATCTCAAAAGTCAGAACTGCCGTTGCTGATACCGCACTCAATGCAATCCTCACTTCTTTATCATAAGGAATATGAACGAAACCATCGCTGGCATCAAGAATTGCCCGTGATAAGCCACGACGCTCGCCACCGATGCATAAACAAACACGCTTTGGATACTTGTATTGATCATAAGCAATGGAAGCATCCGACCGTACCGCACTCACAAGATGATAATCGGCAGCCTTTAAATCAGATAAAATGGATTCAAAATGGTCGACCATGATCCATGTCAGTCGTTCGCTTGCGCCCGCGGATGCTTTTAAAACGATAGCTTCACTCTCATGATAATCGCGTTGCCTGCTGATGACTGTCTGAAAATTGGCAGCTAGTGCGGTGCGCATCGCCATCCCAAGATTATATGGGTCCTCAATACCTTCCAATATTAAGACATCGTGTTTTAAGTTAAGTTGATCATCATATTTACGAGGCCCGACTTCCGCAAACACGCCGCCATGTGATGGCGAGCTTGCGATCTGCGCTGCTTCGGTGCGACTCACATGCCGAAAAGGAATGTCATGAACATGGCATAAATGGATAAGATAACGAATGTCTTTGCTGCGTTTATAGTCAGGAACGTGCACTGCTAACACATCACGTTTTTGATTCTCCAGCGCTGCCTTTACTGAAATAACCCCTTCAATAATCATGCATTCACCTTTCTAATGAAATCACCCGCATCCACAGAAAAAGGAAGTTTAATCTGAATGATTTCCATCGGTTTGTATACACGTTGCACAATCTCACCTTCGCTGTCGATGATGGTTGTCACATCAGCTGTGAAATTCTCATGCTTGGGTCCAAAGATCTCAATGGTGGTGCCAACATCAAAATGATTACGCACCTGCATGGTTGCCATTGACGTTTGCGCATCAAAGCCAAGCACCACACCTAAAAATACTTGCATGACCCCTGCGCCATTGGCTTCGTATAGATGCCCGCCTGCATCAGGAACGCGCTCATAAAAACCGGTGAAAGTTTCACGCCCCTCAGCTTTGGATAATTCATGGTTGACTTGTTCTACCAAATCCGCATGATTCATCGTGTTCATCTTATCAATTAACATACGATAAGCAGATACAACCGTGGCTAGATAGTACTCTGATTTCATGCGTCCTTCTATTTTTAAACTCGCAACCTTGGCTTCTAATAATTCTTTTAGAATTGGCGTTGCATTTAAGTCTTTTGAACTCATTGAAAATAAGGTTGCGGTCTCTTTGAATTTTTGTTGATCTTGGTCATACACTTCATACTTCCAGCGGCAACTTTGCGCGCAACCACCGCGATTCGCATCGCGATAAGTCATGTAATTGCTGAGGGTGCAACGACCTGAAATATTTGCACACATGCCACCATGAATAAAGACTTCCGTTGGTAAAATTTGCTTTGCATTTATTTGTTGCACATCCACAAGTGAACATTCACGCGCCAACACCACCCGATCAGCACCAAGTTTTTTGTAAAACGTGAGCGCATGGGCGTTGGTGGCTGACAATTGCGTTGATAAATGAATCTCCATGGATTGTGTGACTTCAAGGGCAAGTTTCACAACATAGTACGACGCAACAATGATTGCATCTACCCCAATCTCATCTAAATCAATTAAGTACGCACGTAAGCCTTCTAAATCTTCTTCGTGAAAAATCATGTTGATGGTCACAAACACTTTTTTATGATGGGCATGCGCATAATTGACAGCGTCAACAATATCTTGACGCTGAAAATTGCTGGCACGTGCCCGCAAGGAATACGATTTGCCGCCAAGATAAACAGCATCCGCACCAAAGTTAACGGCTGTCTTTAAACGTTTTAAATCACCCGCAGGTGCTAGTAGTTCGACTTTATTCATTGACCTGCTCCTTTGTAAGTGATGTGTCTCGATAATGAAGTCCTTTATTGAAAATATGTTGCTTATCGTACTGATGGATGACTTCCAGCATTTGTGCAATGTTGATGCGATCATGAAAATACATGATAACCGCCCCAATTAGCTCATCCTCAATGAAGCTTGGATCAAGCCAACCATACTTTAAGCCCGCCGCTTCCAGTTGTGGTTTTTCCGTTATTAAATCCATAATCGCATGCGTGTACATGGAAAAACCATGCGCATCTTCAAAACCAAGATAGTATTCTTCACGTTTGCTTTCTTTAAAGTAAAAGAGTTTGTTTTTGATAGGTGCCGATACTTTAATTTCATCAAGGTAGTTAGTTAACAAAGGTCGATATGATTTTGACATCACCTGATAACCAAACAGTGGAATCATGATTTGATTTGGTAGTGACTCAATGAGGGCTAACTTTTTCTTTAAGGTCAATTCCCGGGCGGGCATAATCATGCTGGCTCCATGCTCTAATATGACTGCCCCATCTTTGGCATTGGCGATGGTTGTGTCGCTATGGAAATAAACCGGAATTTTATAAGTTTCATTCAAATAAAACATGACCCCAACATCACTAACAATAAAATAATCCGGTGTAAAGATCGCAAGGATATCCGCCACTTCCTTTTCAAAGTGCATAAATTCACTTTCCAAAATCAAGCGGTTAATCAATAAACCAAGTTGAGCATTTTCTTTTTTTACACAATCCACAATTGGCTTTAAATCTGTAACTTGGGTGGTATGTTCTAAACCACTCGCTAAAAATGGGGTGCTCACACAAAAGTTGCGCCCACTTTTTGATATAAAATACTCAACTTGGTGTTGATGATGAACAGGTACAATCACTTCTATCATTAGGCTTCAATAAACTCCTTATATTTGTTTTGAAAAATAAGTGCCAATAAAACTAGCATTACTATCACAATACCACTAATTAATAAAAATACCATTTGATACAACTGCGACCCTTCAAAGGTATGAGGGATCAACTGAAGAATCAAAGCATAAATTTTATCGCCATAATAGATGCCAATCGCAAAAAATGTTTGGTAAATGCCCATACTGATTTCGCGCATATCAACCTCAAAAGGTTGCATGGCAAGCCCAAGCAACACGTTGTATAAAATCCCATAGCCAAAGCCGTTGAATCCATACACTATGAATAATAAGGTTGGATTAGTTTGAGTCGCACTAGCCAAAGCAAAAATTAACACACTCAATAAACCCACATATAAGGTGTTTTTTGTTCCAATTTTATTTTTTAAATACAAGCCGGCAATCACACCAGCCACCAATTGAAAGATTGAAAACATAACATCCAAATATGCCACCAAAATGGTGTTCATTTGTACCAACTCACTGTTGGCATAGGCGACCATGTTGGCTTGGCCCGAAGCAAAACGGATGAAAGAAACGATAATTCCAAACAGGGAAAGCATGATAAAACGTGAATCAAACAAAACCATTTTAAATTTTTTAAAGGTAAAATTACGCTTTTGGACTTTGTTGTCTTTCACAACCATCAAAAATCCAAAGGCCACCAAGGCGATGAGACCACTGACGAGCCACATGATGTTGTAAAGCTTATGAAGATTTTGAGTCAAAATTGATTGAATCGGCGCCACGAGAAATTCCGCTAATAAGGGAGCAATCGACAAAATAGAAACTGAAACAATGGCCTGCTTTTTAGTAAAGGTCTCTGAAAACATCACATTGAACAAAGAAAGAACACTCGCCCCTAATCCCAAAGATAAACTTGATAAAAACATGGTCGTGTAATCGGCTCTAAAATACACACTCAGTGAACTAAGCATAATAAACAACAAAGTAAAACCAATCACTTTTTTACGGGAAGTGAAATAATCGCTTAAAAAGAAGACTGGCAGGCGTCCAAAAAGGGATATTAACCCATAAGCAGCCACAATATTAGCTGCGACGATGCCATCCAACCCAAGCCCTCCGCTTGCCACTGGATCAAGGGCGTATACTTTGCGATAAGCACGAATTAAGTTAATGCTTGCCCAAAACAAAACCAACAACACAAAAATAAGCAGTTGATACTTACTAAGATTATGCTTTTTATAAATCCAAATTGTTAATCCAACACTTAAACCGATCGTTAATGCATAGATTAATGAATTCAATTCAAATAAAGCCTTAATAAAACTCACACGCGCTGCCTCTTTCCTATCATGTATAAGTGTAAACGAATTAATTGAGAAAATAAAGTTGAATGTTATAATGTTTTTATGTTGAGGTAACCCAAAATGAAAATAATAGATTTCCGTAGCGATACCGTCACGAGACCAACACTGAAGATGAAAGAAGCTATGTTTCAAGCAGAAGTAGGTGATGATGTGTATCAAGACGACCCCACCGTCATCGAATTAGAAAAACGTGTAGCAAAAATGACTGGTTTTGAAGCTGGACTCTTTGTGGTCAGCGGTACCATGGGCAACCAACTCGCCATCATGTCACAAACCCAACGTGGCGATGAAATGATTATTGGTGAAGATCATCATATTTTAAAATACGAAGTGGGCGCCATGGCAGTGTTATCAAGTGTTGTCGTTAAGAGTGTTCCAGGATTTATTAAGGAACCATCGCAAATCACACAATCAATTCGTGCCACAAACATTCATTTTCCACCAACCACACTGGTGTGTCTCGAAAATGCATTGTCCAATGGTCAAGTGATTCCACCGCAACAAATGCTAACATTAATTCAAACGGCAAAAGCTCATGATCTTGCTGTGCATGTTGATGGTGCGCGCATCTTTAACAGTGCCATCGCGTGTCAGTGTGAAGTGGCTGATTTTGTAAAAGATGCTGACTCCATGATGTTTTGCTTGTCCAAAGGGCTAGCAGCTCCCATTGGTTCCATCTTGGTTGGATCACAAAAACTTATCGATAAAGCACGAAAAAACCGCAAGATTCTGGGGGGTGGCTGGCGCCAAGCCGGTGTCATTGCAGCCAGTGGCATCGTTGCACTCAACGACATGGTGGAACGCTTAAAGGAAGATCATGACCACGCTCAACACTTGGCAGCCCAATTAAACACGCTTTCTGACCTTTATGTTTTTAAAGATCAACTGGATATCAACATGGTATTCTTCAAATTTAAAAAGGATATTGATCATCAACATTTTGTCGCTGCCGCAAAAGCCAATGGTATTTTAATCAATGGTCCAAATGCCGATGTGTATCGATTAATGACGCATAAAGACATCAACCATGATGATTTAAATCAATGCTTTTCCTTTATCGCTTCTTATATAAAAAACTAGCACATCGTGCTAGTTCAATTTATCTAAGGCTGCTAGAACTTGTTCAACATCGTTCTTCGGACTTACGTTTTCAAAGATTTCTTCAATAATTCCATTTCTTATAACAAACGTGGTACGTGCAATCCCCATGTATTTTTTACCAAATCTATTTTTTTCTACCCATACATGATAGCGCGGAATGACATTCAAGTCCGGGTCGCTTAATAATGTGAAGTTTAAATTATATTTATCACGGAAACGTGCATGACTTTTCACATCATCTTTGCTTACCCCAATGACTTCCACATTCCGTTTTTTAAACTCATCACTATGATCACGATAGGAACAAGCTTGGGTCGTGCATCCGGGGGTATCATCCTTCGGATAGAAATAGAGAACAATGGTTTGATCTTCAAAATCAGACAATGATACAAGCTTACCTTGTTGATCCATTAATGTAAAAGCTGGGGCTTTACTTTGTTTTTCTAACATCTCAACCTCCTGGTTGTATTTTAACAAATATCGTGGTGCCCTCCCACTTAAATGACTTATGTATGGTTGTGTTGCTTTTGTTTTATCAAAGGGATTGATTTGCTATAATGAAGCCATGAGTAATCGAAAAACATTTATCGCGAACCTTCAAAAGCAAGTGCAAGTTATGGGTGTCAGTAAAAACCGAACCTTGGATGAAATCAAGGCATTGCATGAGGATGGCATCACAATCTTTGGCGAAAACCGCGTGCAAGAACTAGAAAAAAAATACAGGGATAATCAACCATGGCAATGGCATTTCATCGGGCATCTCCAAAAAAACAAAGTAAAAAAAGTGCTACCGATGGTTTCCATGATTCATTCGGTGGATTCAATTGCTTTGTTAAAGTTGATTGATAGACATGCGCACCGCCTTAACAAAGTCATGGATATTTTGATTCAAATTAATGTCATTGATGAAACCACAAAGTTTGGATGCCAACTGCATGAACTTGATGAACTTATCAAAGCAACGGAATCATGTGACTTTGTCCATTTAAGGGGCTTCATGACCATGGGACCTACCAATCAAGACCTTGAAGTCACAGCGACCATCTTTCAAAAAGCACACACTTTATTTAAACACCATCAAAAAACTCATCCCCACTTGGATACATTATCCATAGGCATGAGTTCTGATTATCAATTGGCACTGCAACATGGGGCGACCATGGTGCGCTTGGGCACCATGTTATTCACTTATTCAAAAAATGCCCAACCACAATAAATAATGATGCTATAAAGTATCGCTGAGTTTTTAAATAATACATCCATAAAGCGTGGAAACGCATTAGTTTGAATCACATTCACATGAACCAACACAATCACAAACATGATCAATGAAATAATCACTTTCTTGACCCATGAACGATTGTGTTTTCTACGATAGGACAAAAACATACCAAACATGAACAAGCCGATGATGGTAATTAAATTATTAATCACCACGTTAATATGTTGTGTAAATATCATGTTTGATACGACAAGTGCTAGCACCGTTGCGATTAGTATCAATAAAGGATTAAGATATTTCATCAATTTATTCATTATTTTTCCTCCAATGCGGCTCATAAATCAAACGTAAAAAGGTTCCGATTATAAACCCTAATGCCGGAGGAATAATCGTTAAACCGATGACCCATGAATGCAAATCCGCGTTATTAATAATTGAATTTAAAATGATTGCCGTTGGATAGTTACTGATGATATAAACAAGCCAAATGTTTCTTTGAATGCCATTGAGACTTAAAAAAAGCACACTCACCCAAATGATGATTAAAATTATTGTAAACAAAAGCGATGCAATCATGATTTTTGCGAATAATTTGTTTTTGTTTTCAGTTGCGATTACAAACAAATATCCACCCAGCGCATACAAAATTGTCGCAAGCGTCATACTTGATGTGATGAGAGGATATAAATTGTTCACTTCATACTGCGATGCAAAAGGATGGCTTGTGCCAAAAACGAGCGCAAAGCCAACCGTGACAAGAATATGCAATAAAACAAGTGATAAATATGTTTTTCTAATTTTTAGCACATTAAGACTCCAAACTGGTCAAATACTTCGCAAATAAAGTAGTACCTTCAACTACTTTCTCATAATCAACGCAAAAAGACAACCTGACATAATCATCGCTCGCATCTGAAAATGCAGCACCTGGCACAACCGCAACTTTATTAGTATGCAACAAGTTGCGCGCAAATTCCCAAGATTTCATTTTCGATTTTGAAATGTTGA
>LSQX01389267.1_pt1 | contig 11934 bp, 10 predicted proteins | sample 654561 | NCBI WGS metagenome assembly LSQX01 (sample SAMN04489861, study PRJNA283612) | anaerobic digester metagenome | isolation source: 4 biogas reactors fed with cattle manure at either 37C or 55C with and... | place: Denmark: Kongens Lyngby | collected 2014 | reverse complement strand
ACGTTTTCTCCATGTATATAGTTATTGCCTGGCTCCTGGTATCAATCTCATTCCTGCGCCTGCGCGACACCAAACCGGATCTCCCCCGACCCTATAAAGTCAAAGCAGGCAAATTTATTGGCTGGGCTTCGATCATATTCTGCCTGGGCTTCCTCTACCTTTATACCCCCTTTGGACCGGCTGGTTTATCAGGCGCAGAATGGATCGGTGCTGGCATATGGGCTTTGATCGGCCTGGCGACCTATTTCATATGGAACCAGGGCAAAGGAAAGGTTACTGAAGAAGAACGCCGTCAACTGCTGAGGATCGATGAAAAATCTTTGGAAGAAGACGCATAACTTTTACGTGAAACTTTCCTGCGACAAACCCCGGAATGAGGCTAAGGTCGAAACAGGCCTTGGCCTCATTCTTGTCTTTATGTTAAATGCTCTTTTGTAATTATTGTTAGCAAATGGTTCACAAGGCAAAAATGTATTGAAAATTCTTTTCTGCTATACTGGTTTCATTGCTAATATTTCCGTTGGAGGGTCGATAGATGAGACGAAACAAGAAAAAACAGCAGATCATTGATGCAGCTAAAGTGGTTGTATCCGAGCGCGGCAGCACCAATGCCTCGCTGCAGGCAATTGCTGATGAAGCTGGTATGAGCAAAGGTGCTCTTTATTATCACTATAGTTCCAAAAGCACGATTTTTTATGACATTATGGATCAGGTGAGCAGCCGGGCCAAACAATTGATCATTGATACGCAAACTAAAAATATGAGCAAAGAAGAAATAACCACCGCAATGAAAGATATTTTTCGGGTTACTGCAGCTGACTCACCAGAAAGCCGGTTATTTATACATCTTGTTCATGAAGGCATCCTGGGTGATGAGCAATTAGCCGAGAAATTCAAGGACAAATATGAACAATGGGTCTCCAGTATTGAAGAAGTACTGGTCACCTTGAATAATATCCCCAAATCCCCCCAGACCCGTCTGCTGGCTATTCTGGTAGAAGCCGCCATCGATGGCTTTATATTGAAAAACATCCTCGGCGTTCAGGAGGAAGAAAATGATAGAGTCCTTGATATGATAGGAGAACTGGACCTGGGCAAAATCATAGCTTTACTCAAGGGTGATCTGTCTTAAACAGCCCGCACAGGGCTATACGTTGGGGAAGCAGGCAAACTTGCCAACCCCCTGCCGCGCCCTTCAACTGCTTACAGGCATGACCATGCTGTCTCCGGGACCAGTGACGACCCTAATATAGCCGTTCAATTCCCTATCCAAAACGGGGTCACCAGTATCGACCAGCAAAGGCGACGGGTGCAGTGTGATGAGTTTTTCCCGGGCAGCGATGACTATAAGGTTTTCTTTGCCAACTTTTTTGATGATCCGGGGACTGATCTGCTGGTTGCCACGGCCCAATATATGCCCTTGCCCGCCAATGACCGTTATGATTATTCCAGCTGCTTTATCATCCAACAGTTCATAGAGCTGTCTTTCGTTCACATCCTCCGCCACCAGCTCTCGATTTAAAACAACATCAACCCCCAAAAGGGTATTGGGCAGCCCTAACTGCTCCATGACCGCCTGGGTAGTTGTCCCCGGTCCTATGATATAAAGCTTGTCCTTTTCCATCTGATTTATAATTTCTCTGCCCAACCCGCTCAGGTCCGTACTTCCCGGTCGGGATCCTGCTTTTGTATTCTGCATATAACGGTTTTGCTCGGGGATCAGCATATATCCGTGAAGACTGCCCACTACTCTCCCCTGACGGAAGGCTTCTTCATCGATATCCATGACCTCAGCTTCTTTCAGGCGTTTGGTTTTGCCCTGTAAAAATTGTAAGATGGCCTTGCCGGCACTGACCGGATTAACAGCATATACGCCGGAATGAATCTTGACTCCAGCCGGGATCCCTATGACCGGTATCCGGGTCTGGACTACCCCGTAAATATCCCGGGCGGTCCCATCACCCCCAGCAAACACCAGCAGGTCGATTCCTGCGGCCAGTATTTCTTCAGCCGCCTTTATGGTGTCCCTGGAGCTGGTGCTGCCGCTTTCAATCACACCTGTCACCAGGGGATCAAAGCCGGCCTCCCGGGCTGCGTTTTCGCCCATTTCGTCTGGGTATGCTATGATTTCAATCTGTCCTTTTAAAGGAAGCAGTATTTTCAAGGCTTCCACAGCCCGCCGGGGCGCTTCGGGCTTTATACCCATATCACGGGCTCGGGCAACATTTTGAATTCCGTCACTGCCTTTCAAACCTGCTCTGCCACCCATCCCGGCTATGGGATTGATTATGAGTCCCAGACGTTTTTCAGGCATAATTTTCTCCTCGCTATGCTTTTATTTTATATGTAAAAATTATTAATTCGGGGAGCGCAAAAGCAGCGCTCCCCGGTAATATTAATTCTATAAGAATGGCATATCTGGCTTGTAGTATTCAGCAACGTTTTCCTGGGTTATGGTCGGTGAAGGCAGATAAATACGGGTAGAAATATCTTCGCCATTTATCACTTTCATCAAGTACTCTATCCCCGCTCTTCCGGTTTCAACAGCACTATTAATGCCAATAGCGACGATATCCCCGTTTCTCAAAGCTTCGATGGCTTCCAACTGGCCATCGATGGAACCTATCAGGACTTTGGATTCACCAGCGGATTTCAAGGCAGTCACACAACTTAAAGCCATGGCATCCCCTTCGCTAAATAAGATGTCAATCTGATTGGGGAACTTGACCAAAATGTCCTGCATCTGAGTCATAGCTTTGTCAGGATCCCAGTCCCCGGCATAACGCTGGGCCAGAATGTTGATTTTAGCTGACCCGAATTTTTCATATTGATATTCGGAAAGCCCGGCTATAAATCCATTTCTTCTCTGCCAGCCCTCCAGGTCTCCGATATGACCACTCATAACTACTACATTAGCTTCCGGTTTGTTCCACTTTTTGCCCAGTTCATAGCCTACGCCATAACCTATGGTATAGTTGTCGGAGGTTATGATGGTTTTAACCCGGGCATTGGGATTGGCGGAAGTGTCGATGGCGCTATTAACGCCCAATATAGGAATTCCAGCAGCATTGACCTGCTGGACCGCAGTCAAAATAGCAGTAGGATGGCAGGGATCAAGTACGATACCATCTACTCCACGGGCAATCAAATCTTCAACATCTGCTACTTGTTTGTCCGGTTTGTTCTGGGCATCAATAACGATCAATTCAATATTATTGGCTTCAGCCAGATCTTTAGCCGCTCCAACCATCGCCTCAAACCAGGGAGTACCGGCCAGGGCTCTTTCGCTCCAGCCAATGGTAATTTTTTCGCCGGTAGGATTGATATCAGTGGATTGTCCTGCTGGTTTTTCTCCTCCATCTGAAGGCTGCTTGTCTCCAGAACTGCAGCCGGTAAACATAAACACTGAGAATAACATTGCTGCTGTTAGTAAATAAGCGATTCTTTTCTTGCTGTGCATGCTGTTTTTCTCCCCTTTCTTTTTAAATCAGTTTTGATCTTTTTCGCCTGAAACAATGTTTTTTTCTTTTCCACCTCCGGTTTTTTTATTGAACATCTGTAGACCACTTCCAAGACCTTGGCTGAGGACTGAGAATATAATGATCAGCCCTTTGACGATCAGCTGGGGATAAGTGGCTACTCCCATGAGATTAAGGATGTTCCTTATAAATCCTATAATGAGAGCTCCCAACATAGCATTCAGCGGTGTCCCGATGCCGCCCATCAGGGAGGCACCGCCGACAACCACTGCGGCGATGGAGTCAAGTTCCCATTCTGATCCTATGGTAGGGCTGCCGGCTCCCAGACGGAAGGCCATGAATGCTCCGGCCAGACCACAGAGGGCTCCAGAACAAACATAAACGAAAAATAGATAACGGGGTACATTTATCCCCGCAAGTCTCGCTGCTTCGGGATTGCCGCCTACAGCATACAGTCTCCGCCCTACGATGGTTTTGGATAGGATGAACCACACCAGCAGAATCACCACCAGCATGACCCATATCATGACCGGTATTCCCAAAACGCTGCCACGCCCCAGGAAAGTAAAGGTATCGTCTGTCACATAAATTACATGGCCGCCGGACTGCACAAAAGTCATGCCTTTAACCATGACCATAGTGGCAAGGGTAGCTATGAAAGGGGCAAACTTGAATCTGCTGACCAGGATTCCATTGATACTCCCGGCCAATGCTCCGATGCCGATTACTGCTAAGATGGCCAGCCAAACTGGCATGCCCCCGGTTACTAACTTGGCGGTCATGACTCCGGTCAACGCCAGTATTGTGGCCACCGACAGGTCAATGCCTCCAGAAATCACGGCCAGCAGCTGAGCCAAAGCGACCACTACCAGCATGGAATTTTGCGTCATGATATTAGTCAGGTTACGGGGCGTAAAGAATTCCGGCGAAATGATACTGTAACACCCGATAAGAACAATAAATATAACCCATACCTGATATGATCCCCAAAAGCTTCTAAAATCAAAGTTTCTTAAACTTTTCATCCTGGCTACCCTCCTAAAACATTGCGCGACCGATTTTATCTTCGGTAGCCTCTTCGTGTTCAAAACTTGCTGTCACTTTGCCCTGGCCGACGACGATGATCCGGTCGCACACCGAGAGCAATTCCTGCATATCACTGCTCACCATGACGATGGCTCCGCCCTGTTCGGCGTATTCCACCATCAGCTCATAGATTTCTGAACGGGCGCCTACATCGATGCCGCGCGTGGGTTCGTCAAACATAAGGATCTTACATTCCGGAAGCAGCCATTTGGCCATGACGACCTTCTGCTGATTGCCGCCAGACAGCGTTTCCACCAATTGCTCCAGGTTACTGCTTTTGATTTTCAGTTTTTTCGCCAATCTATCTACCACCTGATTTTCCTGTTGATTTTTTACCACGAAGAATTTGCTTAACTCCTCCAATCCGGTCAGGGAAATATTGCGTTTGATACTCATTCCCAGAATCAGTCCCAGGTGTTTTCTATCCGATGGCAGAAATCCCAAACTATTTTTGATCAAATTGGCAGGCTCAAAGGACTTTATTTCCTTGCCTTTGATCTTTACCCGGCCGCCGACAGCTTTTTTGGCACCAAATATACATTGCAAAACTTCGCTGTTGCCCGAACCGACTAATCCGGCGATCCCTAATATTTCTCCCTGGCTGACCTGCAGGGAAACATCTTTTAAATTCGCCCCGTCCCTTAAGTTTTCCACTTCCAGGACCACTGGGGCATTTTTAAGTCTTTCCTTCCGCTCAGGTTTCCAGTATTGCCTCTCGGCCGGTTTTCTTCCTATCATCATCTGCACTAATTCATCCTGAGTGATATCCCCGGGTTTGACAGTGCCGATCAGGTTTCCGTCCCGCAGAACTGTAACCTGGTCTGCCATCAAGAATATTTCGTCCAGACGATGGGATATATATAAGATGGTAACCCCGCGTTTTCTCAACTTATTAATAATTTCAAACAAGGTTTTGACTTCACGGGCTGGCAACAGAGCGGTGGGTTCATCCATCACCACAATTTTCGTGTCTTCTATCAGTATTTTGGCAATTTCCACTGCCTGCTGCTGAACCATGCTAAGTTCTCTTATCCGGGCATTGGGGTCAATGTCAAAGCCGATCTCATTCAACAATTGACTGGCACGTTTTTTCATATCGCTCCATTTGATAGCACCTAGAGTTGCCGGCATATTGCTAAGGAAAATATTTTCCGCCACTGTCATATTAGGTATCAGACTCAACTCCTGATAAATGACCGATATTCCCTGCTGGCGGCCTGAATGTGGATCCGTGATTTTTAGTTCTTTGCCATCCAGGTATATCTCCCCAGCATCCGGCAAATAAGCACCGGAAAGGATTTTGATCAGCGTTGATTTGCCAGCACCATTTTCGCCGGCGATGGCATGAACTTCCCCTTTTTCAGCTTCAAAATCCACGGATTTCAATGCCATAACACCGGGAAAAGATTTGACGATGCCTTTCATTTGTAGATAACCCAATTCAATCGCTCCTCACTAGCTGTATCTATATCTACTTTTCGGCAGTATTCCCATGCTTTTTCTTATATGCTCTCCAAGTCATGGCCCATTTTTCAGGATCGTCACAGTCGCTGCGATCAACCTGTTTTATTGAACTACGATGTGGAGCAGTCAGGACCATATCAGTTTCCTTATAGGCTTCTTCCGATACCTGGTTGAAAATATCTACATACAGGTCCAGATCTTCCTTGGAAAAACTTTCACTGGGTTCCAGGGTAAAAGGTTCCGGCACAATAACGGGATGGTGACTGGTATGATAGCTCTGGATCCCGTAATCGACAATCCTTCTTCTGATGTCTTCGGTATTTATACCGGTTTCCTCTTCGAGTTTTTCCCAGGAGAAGCGGGTTTGTTCCAGACGCTGCCCGCCTTCTGGATAGGCAACAGTCACTCCCGCGACCTCGGAGATTTTTTTAGTCAAATAGTTGTTATTTAAAACTGCAATTTCCGCCACCCGTTTCAAACCATCAGCACCCAGGCTCATGATCCAGGCGTAGGTTCTCAGAGCCGCCGGGATATTTCCGTGCAAACCCCGCACCAGCCCAATAGAATCAGGATTATCAAATTCCAGATGATACATTTCCCCATCAAAACTGATATTGGGCACCGGCATAAATTTGGCCAGCTCCTTTTGTACTCCTGAAGCTCCGCATCCAGGCCCGATACATCCGTGGGGAGAAGAAAAAGTCTTGTGCAAATTGAAATGGCACATATCAAATCCGGCGTCCCGGGCACGGGCAATTCCTAAAATACCGTTGGCGTTGGCCTGGTCATAAACGCACAATCCCCCGGCAGCATGAACCAGATCAACATATTCACGGATATTGGGATTGAATATCCCAGTATCTTCGGGGTTGGTTATCATAAGCCCGGCGGTGCGCGGTGATATAGCGGCCTTCAAAGCCTCCACACTGGGATAGCCATTACTCTCCGGCATCAGGGTTATGACTTTAAAACCGGCAGTATTAGCTGCTGCAGCATCAACGGGATGAGAAAACACCGTTGATATTATTTCATCGCGATGGCTTTCCCCCCGGCTGTGATGGTAAGCCCTGATCATGCAAGCATTGGCATAGATGGCCTGGGAACCACCACCCGGCTGGAAGGTAAAGTCATCCATACCGGAAATCTCGCACAGCATTAGTTTAAGTTTATAAAGTATCTCCAATATCCCCTGAACGGTTTTTTCGTCTTGATAGGGATGCAGCTGTGTCATTTTTGGAGAATTGCAAAATATTTCATTGATCTTGGGGCTGTATTTCATGGTACAGGTCCCCTGACTGATATCCGGAGTAAGGTCGAAACCCATGGTCATCTGTGACATCCGCATGAAATGCCTGACAACCCGGGGCTGTGAAACTTCTGGCAGATCCGGAAGGCCCTTCCGCAATAAGGAAGACGGTAAGATCTCCTCCGGAGCTCTGGTCGCCTCGATAACAGAGGGTTCGCAGGCCGGAATCAGAATCCCCCGCTCTCCCGGTGTTCCTAATTGCATAATAAACGGTTCGTCCCAGCGGGCTGCGTGAAAATCAAAATTCTTCCTCATGCCAAAACCTCCTTTAACGCCTCGACCAGGTGATTGATGTCCTGCAAGGAGTGGACCTCGGTTATACAGTACTGAGCACATTGCCCCCATTCAGGAAAATCTTTGCTCAGGTCTTTGCCGCCAAATATCCCCCGGTCCATCAGTTTTTGGTTGATCTCGGACACGGATTGGCCAGAATCATCAAAATTTACGACAAATTCCTTGAAATGGGGACCCGTAAATACAGGCGTACGCATGCCCTTTATCCGGGAGAGCTGTTGAATCGCATATGCAGTCTTGCGCATGATTACTTCCCCTAGTTCACGCATGCCCGCTGGTCCCATCAAGGATAGATAAACTGCAGCAGAAATGGCATTGAGCCATTGTGAGGTCCCAATGAAATCAGGTGAGTCTGCTCTTTGTACATAGGAAGTCCTGTCGTGGGTGCACTGGCCAAATCCCCAATGGTTTTTACTATCTCCAGAGGCAATACTGACCAGGATGGTAGGGTATTCAGCGACATATTTTTCCTCATCGCGGGAGGCAATAAATCCACAGGCTCCGCCGCCATAATTCATGGCGTTACCCAGAGGCTGGGCATCACCGCAAACAATATCAGCACCATAATTAACGGGGGGTGTGATTATGCCCAGACTGGTCGGATCAACACCAACTACCACCTGGGCCCCGGCAGCATGTGCTATATCCGCAATTTCCTGTCCCTGGACTTCAACTACTCCCAAATAACCAGGGTTTTCAAAATAAACAACGGCCGTATCAGCAGATATTTTACTCTTTAAATCGTCCAGCGAAACCATGCCGGCCTCGGTAAAGGCCGAAGTTTTTATGGCAGCTTTGCCCAAGCAAAAATTGCGCATATGCATGAGCCTTTCTGGATTCACGGAACCTGCAACCAGGATTTCATTCCGTCCCGTGATCCTGACTCCCATCATCACTGCACTGCTGGCCGCAGAGCTCCAGTCATATGTTGGGCTGCTAACTACTTCCATTTCAAGGAGTTCACCCATCAGGGACTGGTATTCGAACATGGTTTGCCATTTGCCAAAATCCGAATAAGTATCACCCCAATAAGCAGTCAGGAATTCAGCCCGATTGACAATTTCGCTGCATACTGCGGGAACATAATGATTCCAGCAGCCAGACCCTAAAAAGCTAATATATTCTGAGCAGGTTTTATTTTTTGCCAGCAATTTTTCTACATGTTTCTTCAATTCATATTCCGACAAAAGAGGATCGGGCAAATCAAGCCTTCTATGCAGTTTCAAATCATCAGGGATGATCCTGAATAGATCTTCTGCGGATGATTCGCCGATTTCCTTGAGCAATAATTCTTCTGCAGCTAATGGTGAATTTGGAATGTATGGATGTACAAAACGTTTACTATCAGTCATTCTCAATCCTCCTATTAAGTTTTCCCGCTTTTTTAGCTTTTAGAGCCGCCGTTATCTTTGTTGGTGGTTTTCCCTCCTTAGTGCCCGCAATTTGTGCCCGCCTGTAATTTACACCAGATATTTATGTCGCTATTTGTTGATGTTGATGTTTATCTTAATTTGCCCGCATTTATCATTTCATACATTGCGAAGCAAATTCAATAGTATTTTTAACCTCTCCGTGAATTTTTTTACCTGCCTTGTTCCTTGAATTTTCCGCCGAGCGTTTCATTTTTTATCATCTTTTTAGCGGGTTTATCCCATCCTTATAAAACTTAAACTTTCAATCGGTGATTGTCAAGATACATACACTAACACTAACTTAGGTTCTGCACATTTTCCTTCCTGAAGATCTACATGATCTTAATCGGCTTCTTTGTAATTTGTCTTCACCTGCTTATTCTTTCCCTTGTTATATCCAAACCTTGTTTGAGTGTACACATGTTTCAACATAGTATAAATGATTGGTTAAGTCGTCAAGCTGCAAACTCACCAGTGACGGTTTTCCCTCGCCGCGCCTGACGCTTTACTTTTCACCAATTTTCCCGCTTTTAATGTTTTTTGCTTAGTTTTCGGCTTATTTTAGTGCCTGGGAAAGGACAGCGTAGTTTTTTTCGGTTAAACTATAGTAGTCATTTATAAACGGAATCACCCGTTGAAAGGCTGATTTTTATGAGCGAAACCTCTCCTACAATGGATTGGACTCCCCGGGATCACTGGTCGGCTATTACTCATCTGGCCGGCTTGTTTCTGGCTGTGATCGGCATGATCTATCTGCTGCTGACCGGCTATAAGAACGGCGGAGTTTTATACCTGGGCGCTTTCGCTGTTTACGGAATTTCCATGATTTTGCTCTATCTGGCCAGCACCCTTTACCACTGGCTCCAAATAAATGACCGCGGGATACTGATCCTGCGCAAATTCGATCATAGCATGATATATGTACTTATTGCCGGCAGCTATACACCCCTGTGCCTGATTGCATTATCAGGAGGATGGCGGGTCGGCTTGTTATCAGGAATATGGCTCATAGCTATCGGCGGCATACTTCTGACAATTTTTTATTTTTCCGCCCCCCGCTGGCTGACCACCAGTATCTATATTTTCATGGGCTGGCTGGCCCTGGCGGCTATTTTCCCCCTGAGCCAAACCCTCCCTGCAGCAGGTTTTTTCTGGCTGATTATCGGAGGACTCTTCTACACCGCCGGGGGAATTATTTACGGAATCAAGCCAGCAGCCCTGGGCTGGGCTGGATTTGGCTTCCATGAGATATTTCATCTCTTCGTCCTGGCCGGCAGCGCCTGCCACTACCTTTTAATGCTGCTGGTTCTGGCCAGAATGTAGTTGTTGAACGATGGTTGAGCAGTAGTTAAGCAATTGCCCAGCGATAGCCGAGCAATGGCTGAGCAATGGCTGAGCAATGGCTAAGCAGTTGTTGAGCGATAGTAAACATGGGATATGAGGCAAATACCGCCGCGCGGGGTTTGCCTCACTCCTTACTCCTCACTCCTCACTTTTTCCGACTTTCCACTTTCCCCTTTCCCCTGACCAACCACCCAACCAGCCAACTAACCAACTAGCCCTCGACCCCCGCGGGCCGACAGAGGCGTCGGCCCCTACACTGCGCGCCAGCACGGGTTCGCCTCACGCCTCACTCCTCACTCCTCACTTTTTCCAACTTTCCTCTTTCCACTTTCCCCTGACCAACCACCCAACCAGCCAACTAACCAACTAGCCCTCGACCCCCGCAGGCCGACAGAGGCGTCAGCCCTACACCCGCGCGCCAGCGCGGTTTCGCCTCACGCCTCACTCCTCACGCCTCACTCCCTGTCCCCTGGCCCCCAGCCCCCATTGTCTTTTATTCGCCTGTATCAAACATTTTGTTGTATACTTAGTGCAGACTTTTTTGGTGAGGGAATGACTTTTGGAAATAAGCTGGCATTTGATATGGGACATCATAATTCATTTAAATGATTACCTGGTTTTATTGATCCAAAATTATGGCAATATAGCTTATATGATCATCTTTCTGATTATATTCTGCGAAACCGGTCTGGTCATTTTCCCTTTTCTTCCCGGTGATTCGATGATTTTCATCATCGGTGCATTAGGGGCCAATGGTGAGATCAATCTGCTGCTCATCGCTGGTTTGATGATGGCAGCAGCCATATTGGGCAATGAAGTCAATTTTCGCATCGGCCGCTATTTAGGCCCCCTGGTTTTTGAAAAAGACATCCGCTTCCTGAAAAAAGACTATCTTTATCAGACCCAGGAGTTCTTTGCCCGCCATGGCAACAAGACCATTTTTCTGGCTCGCTTCTTTCCTATTATCCGCACCTTTGCCCCCTTCGTAGCCGGAATCGGTAATATGGACAGGCATGTTTTCACCATATTCAACGGTCTGGGCAGCATATGCTGGGTCCTGGTTTTCCTGCTGGGGGGGTATCTTTTTGGCAATATACCCCAGGTAGAAAATAATTTCACCCTTTGTATCTTTGGCATTATTTTTGTCACCATGATCCCTGCCTTTCTGGCCGCCTTAAAGGCTCGCCGGGACAGTAAAAAGTCTTCCTCCCGCTAAACCACAGTGACTGTCGTTTTTTTAACATTTTCACCTCCCGGATAAAAAAGGAATTAAAATATATTCTGCGAATACTGCTAAAAAGGACTATTTTTTTATCCCCCGGACGAGGGAGTGTTCTCGACCGGGGATTATTAGCCATTAGTCCCTCCCCTTTTATATTTTTTTAAAACTACATTAATAAGGAGGTATCAGCAATGAGTCAGGTCATGGAATACCAGATGTTTATCAATGGCGAATGGACATCGGGACATGCAGTAGACCGGATGGAAGTTATCAACCCCTCCACCCGGGAAGTGACAGCAACAGTCCCGCGGGCTGTCCAGGCAGATG
>LSQX01093329.1_pt1 | contig 11934 bp, 10 predicted proteins | sample 654561 | NCBI WGS metagenome assembly LSQX01 (sample SAMN04489861, study PRJNA283612) | anaerobic digester metagenome | isolation source: 4 biogas reactors fed with cattle manure at either 37C or 55C with and... | place: Denmark: Kongens Lyngby | collected 2014 | reverse complement strand
CCAAGATTCAGCAAAGGGGACTCAGCCGATGAAAAAAGCGCCTAAAAAACAACGCCAGTCGCGCATCCTGCAAATCGTAGGCGAGCGCAACATCGAAACGCAATCTGATCTGGTCGCAGCCCTCCAGGCCCTGGGCATGGATGTGACCCAGGCGACCGTATCACGTGACATCAAGGAACTGGGTATCGTCAAGGTCATGACAGGGGAAGGGACCCAAAAATACGTGGCCCTGACCCATAGCGGCGAGGCAACCGCCGGACGGATGAAACGGGTCTTTGCCGAAGCCGTCACCTCCGTTATCAATGCCCACACCCTGGTGGTGATCAAGACCCTTCCCGGTATGGCCCAGGGCGCGGCATCGGCCCTGGATTCCATGTATCTGGATGAAATCCTGGGTACCCTGGCCGGCGATGATACCATCTTCATTGCCACCCATACCACGGAGGCAGCTGTATCCCTCCGTCAAAAGCTTAATGCCCTGACCAAGATCAATCCTTATGACAGTGAAGAGGAGATGAACAAGTTTTAGATGATTCACCGCGTAGAGATTGACAATTTCGCGCTGGTGGAACATGCCGACCTGGACCTGGGTCCGGGCTTGACGGTTCTGTCCGGAGAGACAGGTGCCGGCAAATCGATCTTGATCGATGCGCTGGACTTCGCCTCCGGAAGTCGCAGCGACCGGACCATGCTGAGGGCTGGCAGCCAGGAGGCCAGCGTCTCCATCCTGATTCATGATTCCAGTCAAGAAGATGCCCAGGAATTGCTGGTGTCCAGAACCCTCAAGGAGGGCGGACGCAGCTATGCCAAGCTTGACGGACAGCTGGTCACTGCCAGCGACCTGCGTGAGCGCATGGAACCCCTCCTGGCCATCCATAGCCAAAATGACCAACAGACCATCTTTCGCGAATCGGTTCACCGACAGCTCCTGGATGCCTATGGGGGCCAGGCGCTCGAGGAAGCCCTGGACCATTGGCATGAGGCCAGGGCCGACATGGAGGCCCTTGACAGGCGCCTGGGCCAACTTTTCCTGGACCCGGAGACCCGGGCCAGGCGCCGTGACATCCTGGCCTTTCAAAGCGGCGAAATTGAAGAGGCCGACCCCCAGGCAGGCGAGGACCAGGAGCTCTTGAAAAAAATCAAGACGCTGACGGCTGTCAGGGAGATCTCCCTTCACCTGGGCCGGGCCTGGGAGGCCCTGGCCGGCAGCCAGGATGCCTCGGCGACTGACAGCCTGGGCAGGGCCCTGTCTGAACTGTCGGCCGCCAGCCGCTACAGCAGCCGGGTCCAGGAGCTGGAAGAAAGGGCCGACAACCTTCGCAGCCAGTTGCAGGACCTGACCTATGATCTTTCCAGGGTAGCCCAAAGGCTGGATGACAGACCCCAGGAGCTGGAAGAGGCCAACCTGAGACTCCAGCGTCTGGGCCGCCTGCAGGAAAAATACGGGTCCAGCCTGGAGGAGGTCATCCGCTATGGTGAAAAAGCCAAGGCTGAGCTGGAACGCCTGGATGAGACCGAAGAAGAGCTGGCCCGACTGACCGGGGAAAAAGAAGCCCTCCTTGCCAGACTCCAGGACCTGGCCCAGGCCCTCAAGGGTCAGCGCCAGCAGGCAGCCCTTGATCTGGAGTTGGCCATCAACCAGGAATTGTCTGACCTGGACATGAAAAATGCCGCCTTCAAGGTAGAGATTGAAGACAGGCCGCTTGGCCAGGATCTCCTGCCCCAGGATCCCCAGGCCATCCGTTTCATGATTGCCCCCAACCCCGGCGAGCCCTCCATGCCCTTGATCTCCATTATTTCCGGAGGTGAAGCCTCCCGGGTGCTTTTGGCCATCAAGACCGTTCTGGCCTCTTTGGACCAGGTCTCCACCATCATTTTTGATGAGATCGACACGGGGATAAGCGGGCAGACCACCAGCCGGATCGCTGACAAACTAAAAGCCATCGCCCGTTATGCCCAGGTCATCTGTGTCACCCATAATGCCCAGATAGCGGCAGCAGCTGACTGCCAGCTCCTGATCGGTAAAAGTGTCGACCAGGGGCGGACCCGGACCTCTGTCCAGCGGATAGAAGGGGAGGCCCGGGTATCCGAAATTGCCAGGCTTTTGTCGGGCAGGCCGGATGACGAAAAATCAAGATTATTGGCCCGGGATTTGTTAAGGTTGGGTCGAGAAAGATAAAAGGAGGGAGGGCATCAGGCCCTCCAGTCAAGCAGATGAATAAGGAAAATGACAGACTGTCCCTGACTGGCAGTGAGCTGAGGCCGGAAGATGTCCGGGAGGTGGCCTTCGGCAGGCAGGCTGTGACCATCAGTCCCCAGGCCCTGGCCGCCATGGAAGCTTCCCATCAGTTGGTAGCTTCCATTGTTTCGTCAGGAAAACCCACCTATGGCATATCGACCGGTTTTGGCGATTTGAGCCGCCTCACTATTTCAGAAGATATGAATGCCCAGTTACAGCTCAACCTGATCCGGAGTCATGCATCGGGCGTGGGGCCGGCCTTTTCTTCCGAAGTGGTCAGGGCCATCATGCTCTTGCGCCTGAATGCCCTCTGTGTCGGTTACTCGGGCGTCAATCCTAAGGTAGCCTGGCTCCTGGCCGATCTGATCAATCATGACATCATCCCCCGCATCCCCCAGCAGGGTTCACTGGGAGCCTCCGGCGACCTGGCCAATCTGGCCCATATGTCCCTGGTTCTGGTCGGGGAGGGGGAAGCCCTGGTCGATGGTCAGTGGCTGGAGGGGGGGCAAGCCCTTGCCCGTTGGGGTCTGTCACCGGTCAGCCTGGCCGGCAAGGATGGCCTGGCCCTGATCAACGGCACCTCGGTCATGCTGGGCCTGGGAGTCCTGGGCCTGCTTGAAGCCGAGCTTTGCATGGATGCGGCCAATAAGGCGGCTGCCCTGACTTTTGAAGCCCTGAGAGGTTTTCGGGACGCCTATGACCCGGGCGTCCACCTCTTGCGCAGGCAAGAGGGTCAAATCCAGGTAGCGGCCCTGCTCCTGGAAGCCCTGGAAGGATCTGAGTGGGCTGACAGCCGCCAGGAAGATGTCCAGGATGCCTATACCCTCCGCTGCGTCCCCCAGGTACATGGGGCCAGCATGGATGCCCTGGCCTATGTCAGACAGATCATCAGCCGGGAGATCAATGCTGTGACCGATAACCCCCTGGTCTTTGCCGACCGGGGCCTGGTCATTTCCGGGGGCAATTTTCATGGCCAGCCCCTGGCCCTGGCCCTGGATTTCCTGGCCATTGCCGTGGCCGAATTGGCCAATATAAGTGAGCGGCGGACAGAGCGGATGGTCAATCCCCAGCTCTCAAACGGCTTACCTGCCTTTCTTTGTCAAAATGGTGGAGTCCAGTCCGGCTTCATGATCCCCCAGTATGTGGCAGCCTCCCTGGTGTCGGAGAACAAGGTCCTGGCCCATCCTGCCAGTGTGGACTCCATCCCTTCCTCGGCTAACAAGGAAGACCATGTCAGCATGGGGGCCTTTGCCGCCCGTAAGGCCCGGGAAGTGGTAGCCAATACTGAGCGGGTCATCGCCATCGAGTTGCTTTGTGCCGCCCAGGCCCTTGATCTTTTGGGAAAGAGGCAATTGGGCAAGGGGACAAGCAAGGTTTACTCCTTGATACGCCAGCATATTCCCCCCATGACGGAAGACCGGCCGCCTTCCAGGGATATTGAAGAGATCGCCGGCCTGATCCGGTCGGGGGCCATCATGGCATGCAGTGACCAGGCGGGCGTGCTATAGTGTCATCAAAATAAGCAGGAGGATATGTCCATGGAATATAAGGACCTGAAAATTACGGAATATCTGGATAAGGCGGCTTCGGCCAGCGCCACCCCCGGCGGGGGCTCGGTCTCGGCCCTGATCGCAGCCCTGGGGGCTTCCTTGGGGCAGATGGTCTACTATCTGACCGAAAACAAAAAATCTTATCAAGCCCATGATGAAGCGGTCAAAGAGGCTGTCCACTCAGACTGGCAGGCTATTGCCAGGCTCCAGGAGGAGTTTACCGGCCTGATCGACCGTGATATCCAGGCTTTTAATGAATACATGAAGGCCCTGGGCCTTCCCCGGGAGACAGAAGCAGACAAGGCTGCCAGGAAAGAGGCCCTGGCCCAGGCATCCATCCTGGCCATGGAGGTTCCCCTTGAAACGGCTGGCAAGGCCCTGGAGCTTTTACGCCACCTGGTTTCCATCGGCCGCTATGGACATACCAACTGTATTTCGGATGCAGGCGTGGCCGCCCTTTGTGCCCATGCGGCCCTCCAGGGTTCGGTCATGAATGTCCGCATCAACCTGGCTGGTATTGATGATGAGGTTATCCGGGAAGAGGCGGAGGCAAAAGCGTCAGCTTATATGGAAGAATCAGAGACCTTGACCCAGGCCATCGTCAAGAGCGTTTACGATCGTATTTAGGCTTCAGCCAAGGATCTATCAAGCCTTTATGCAAGCTGCCGGGCGACCATCATGGCCGCCCGGTTTTTTCCGCCTTTTTAAGCGTCATTGCTTATCTTTTTATTGACAATCAGGCCCCTGGCACATAAACTGTTGATTAGAATAAACGATCGGGCCGGACTTTGTCCGGTTCGTTCATTGATCATCATCGTGATTTAATCGTTTCGAAACTTGATAATTGAATATTGGAGGTGATTACCATCGAATGGTTATATGTGGTTGTCGGTTTACTTGCAGGCGCCGTCTCCGCTTGGGCGTTGACAGCGCTTTTCTTTCATAAAGGCTACAGCAAGAAGAGCCGTGAACTGCTTGAAACAAAGCAGAAGACTGATGAAGAGGCCCTTGCCATCGTCGGCGAAGCCATCAAGAAAGGCGAAGACAGGAAAAGGGAGATCCTCCTGGCCGTTAAGGAAGAAGTCCACAAAGCCAAGTTGGAACTTGAAAGGGATGTCCGCGAACGTCGGCATGAGCTGAACCGCGAACGTCAACGGATTGATCAGAAGGAAACTGTCCTGGACCGGCGGGCTCAGAGCCTGGAGGACCGGGAAGAGGAATCCAAGGACCGTGAAAAGAACCTGCTTGAAAAAGAAGACAATCTCCTTGTCATTGAAGCTCAAAAAAGGCTTGAGCTGGAGCGGGTGGCAGGTATGTCCGTTCAGGATGCCAGATCCATCGTTCTGGAAACAGCCGAGAATGAGTACCGTTATGACCTGTCAGTCCTCTATAAACGAATGGAGGACGAAGCCAAGGCATCTGCCTCAGCCAAGGCCCGTGAAATCGTTGTCTCTACCATCCAGCGTTATGCCAGTGATTATGTCTCTGAGGCGACCGTATCTGTCGTCGCTTTACCCAATGAGGAAATGAAGGGCCGGATCATCGGACGTGAAGGCCGGAATATCCGGACCATTGAACAGCTGACCGGTGTGGACCTGATCATTGACGACACGCCCGAAGCCGTTATCCTGTCCAGTTTTGACCCCATCCGGCGCGAGATCGCCCGGATCAGTATTGAGAAACTGGTTCAGGACGGACGTATCCATCCGACACGGATTGAGGAAATGGTCAACAAGGCCAGCCGTGAGGTGGAGGAATCCATGCGAGAAGCCGGAGAACAGGTTGTCTTTGACACCAATGTGGCCGGTCTTCCCCAGGAGATTGTCCACATGCTGGGACGCTTGAAGTACAGGACCAGCTATGGACAGAATGTTCTCCAGCACGCAGTGGAGGTCTGTCGCATAGCCGGCATGCTGGCAGCGGAATTGGATCTTGACGTCAATGCCGCCAAGAAGGCAGGACTCCTGCACGATTTGGGCAAGGCAGTTGACTTCGAGATGGATGGCTCACATGTCCAGCTGGGTGCAGAGATCGCCCGGCGCTACAAACTTGATCCGATTACAATCAACAGCATTGAATCGCATCATGGTGATGTAGAGCCGGAGACCCCCATTGCCAGCCTGGTGTCGGCAGCTGATGCCATTTCAGCCGCCAGGCCCGGGGCCAGACGTGAGAACATTGAGACCTACATCAAACGCATCGAAAAGTTGGAAGAGATTGCACAATCGATTCCCGGCGTCGAGAAGTCCTATGCCGTACAAGCCGGCAGGGAAATCCGGGTCATTGTTGAGCCGGATACCGTATCGGATGAAGAGATGCCCCTCCTGGTTCATGAGATCTGCAAGAAGATCGAGGAAGAGTTGAATTTTCCTGGTCAGATCAAGGTCAACATGATCCGGGAAAGCCGCTACAGCGATTTTGCCAAGTAGTATCTGTCCAAAAAATCAAAAAGCAACGGGCTGTCCGCCCCCCGCAAAAGGGGATCAGGCGGACGGCTCGTTTCGCTTTTTCTGCCATGCAAAACAGGCCTTTGTGGTACTCTGGATAGGGTCTTGCGGTCTCTTGAAGACTGGTAAAAACAAGCAGCGAAGAGAGAAGATAGTCATGAAAAAACTTTTGGCAACAACGCTTGCCGTCATCATCATCTTCCTGCCGCTGGGATGCAGGGGCGAGGAGAATGGTCAGGAAGAGCTGCCGACTGCAGCCCCTGAACATTCGCTTTTGCCGACCTTGCCTCCTCCCGCTGTCCAGGAGCCTGAGGATAGCCTGCGGGTAGCCGGCCGTCAGGAGCGGGATCTCAACCCCCTTTACCCCAAGCATTATGCCAACCAGTCCCTGCTGAAGCTGGTCTATCAACCCCTCTATGAAGTCGGTCTTGACGGCAGGCTCCAAGCCGTCCTGGCCCGGGATTACCGCTGGTCGGCTGATGGCTTGACCCTGACGGTCAGCCTGGAAAAAGACCGCAGTTTCCATGACGGCAAAGCCCTCCAGGCTGAGGATGTCATTGCCTCTTTTCGGACTTATCTGTCGGTCCAGCTGCCAGCAGGCCCCCTGCCCCAGGAAGATCCAGATGACCCCCAGGATGACTTGATTCTGGAGGAAGTGGAAAGGGACGACCTTTATGAGAAGGGACCGCTCTTTCAGCCCCTTGATTTTTCGCTCATGAACCTGGACCGCCTGGCTGCCCTGGAGAATATTGCGGGCCTGGAAGCCCTGTCAGATGAGATCTTGACCATCACACTCTTTTCGCCCGATCCGCTATTGCTCCGGCATTTAACCTTCCCGGTCCTCCCCCAGGCCTATGCCAGGGAAAGAAGTATGAACCCGGCCCCGGGGACCGGTCCCTGGATTCTGGCCAGGGACGGCAATGACGCTTTCAGCCTGACGGCTCTTGATGGCAATCATCAGGTGACCCGGATCCAGGTGACAGCCTTCAGCCGGGTCCAGGAGGCAGTGGCAGCCTTTGAGGCGGGAGACATTGACCTCCTCCTCATGAATTCGTCGGAGACAGCCCTTTATGCTGACCGTTCCCGGATCAGAAAACAGCGGCTGGAGGACGGAGGCTTCATCTCCCTCTATTTTGCGGGCCGGGGGGAAAATGCCCTGGCCATGCGGGATGCCCTCCTTTATGTCTTTCAAAATGACCCGACTTTCGACCTGATCGGAGCCCCTCTGTCCGGGGCCTCTTATCCGATATTGTCGGGGGATTTCCGCCTCAAGGAAGGCCGGCTGCCTGTCTATTTGGCACCGGCTCCGGACCAGGGCAGTCTCAAGCAGAATGACCTGGACCAGGACGACAGTGGCAGGCCACAGGATTCTGTCTATCTGCCCTTCAGGCTTCTGGTGCCTGAGGATTTTCTACCTGCCCGCCTGATTGACCGGATTGGCAGTGCCCTCTTGCAGCTGGGCAGGCAACTGACCATCATCCGGGCATCTTCTGACAATTGGCAGGCCGCCTTGAATTCAGGCCGATATGATGCGGCCCTTCTGGTGGAAGCCCTGGATGGCTTTCCTGACCCGGCTGATTATCTGGATGGCCTTGACCAGGCCGGTCTCCTGGATTGGTCCCAGCTGCTTGACCCGACCGACCGGGTCTTCCTCCTTGATGCCCGCCAGACCATGGTCAATTTTGGATCAGGCGGGGGCGAAGCCATTGAAGGCTATCCTGATTGCCTTTTGAGGGTTTTTGGTCAATTGCCAGTCCTGGGTCTGGCTGTTTCCGGGACCATGGTCTGGTACAGTAATCATGTTGAAGGCAGCCTGGTAGGGACCTGGTATTCACCCTATCTGGGAGTGGAGGACTTGTTGGTATGGGGACCATGATTATCATTCTTTTAATTCTTTTGGATCAGTGGTCCAAGGGTCTGGCCGAGCGCCTGATCGGTATGGGTGGCGTCTTTACGGTTATCCCCGGCTTTTTTGAGCTGACCTGCATCCACAACAAGGGGGCGGCCTGGAGCCTTTTTTCCAGCCAGGCCTGGGGACTGGTCTTCCTGATTGTCTTGTCCTCCATGGTGCTCTTTGCCCTCCTTTGGTTTATGAGAAAGGCAGTGGATCCCAGGGCCAGAGCCGTACTCATCCTCCTTATTGCAGGCAGTGCCGGTAATCTGATCGACCGCTTGCGTATAGGGGCAGTGACCGATTTTCTATCCTTTATCTTCGGCTCCTATGTCTTCCCCACCTTCAATCTGGCCGATTCCCTGATTACCATCGGCGCCATTCTTTTGATATTCTTTTCCATCAAGGATCGTGAATTTCTCAATGTCCCCTTTGGCCTTGCCAAGGAAGAGGGGGACCGGGGCAAGGTGGAGGAAAAGTGAGGCCTGAACTTGTCATCATCCAGGAAAAAGAAGCCGGGGAAAGGCTGGACAAATGGTTGGCCAGGCGCTTCCCGGACTTTTCCCGGCAGGCCTGGAAAAACCGGGTCGTCAAGGGTGAGATCACCCTCAACGGGCAAGCTGTCTCTGCCTCCAAGTCTTTGGCGGCCGGAGACCAGGTCCTGATTCCTGCCTGGGAGAAGGAGGAAGTCAAGGCGCCTGTCATGGAAAGCCTGCCCCTGACCGTCCTTTATGAGGATGAATGGTTTGTCATCCTGGACAAGCCGGCCGGTCTTGTGGTCCATCCGGCACCTGGTCATGCCTCAGGCACCCTGGTCAATGCCATCCTGGCCTCCTATCCGGGCTTGTCGGATCTGGCAGGCCAGGACCGGCCCGGTATCGTCCACCGCCTGGACAAGGATACCTCAGGGCTTATCTTGATTGCCCGAAACAATGAGATCCACCGGAAGCTGGCCGAACTCTTTCGAAAATCAGAGATCGAGAGAGTCTATGAGGCGGTCGTCCACGGCAGGCCCCAGGTGGACCGGGGCCTGATTGACCTGCCCATCGCCCGGGCCCATGTCAACCGGAAAAAGATGATGGTAAGGGAGGATGGCAAGGCATCCAGGACCAGCTTTGAGGTCATCTCCTCCAAGGGGGACCATTCCCATCTCCGTTGCCAGTTGCTGACAGGCCGGACCCACCAGATCCGGGTTCATCTGGCCTATATCGGCCACCCCGTCCTGGGCGATTCCCTCTACGGGGGAAGGAAGAAGGCCCAGGATCCGCCCTATCAACTCCTCCATGCCAGACGCCTGTCTTTCACCCATCCCATGACGGGCAAGCCAGTGGATTGTCAAAGTCCCCTTCCTCCCCGCTTTTTGCCCTATATAGAAGAGGAGGACAGCCCGCTATGAAGGGGGACCTGTGGAAGAAGTCCCTGACCATTCTCCTAGCCCTGACGGCAGGCTTGTCCCTGGGCTTTATGGCCAGGCAGATGCAAATGGTAGGCCAGGGGGAAGATTTCGACTTGGCGGCCATCCGCCAGGCCAATGAGGATCTTCTGGAAGAAGAGGCCCGCCATGCCATGCTCCAGACGCAAAATGACGACCTGGAGGAAAGGAAGAAGACCCTTTTACGCCGCTATGAGGAGTTTGAGGATATGGGTGATATCCTGACCGAGCTTCGTGGCAACCAGCTCCTGGCCGGCATGACGGATGTGACCGGCCCCGGTCTCCACCTGGTCCTGGATGACAAACTCGACTATGACCCCTTGACCGATCCCATCGAGGGCATCATCCATGACAGTACCATCAACTATGTGGTCAATTTGCTCTGGTCCAGCGGGGCCAGGGCCATCTCCTTCAATGGTATCCGCCTGACCGCCCTGTCAGAGATCTCCTGCGTGGGGCCCACCATCCTCTGCTATGACGTCAGGTTGATGCCGCCCTATGTCCTGGAAGCCATAGGACCGGCCGAGGTCATGCGTCAACGCCTGGAATCGGACTCCTACCTGGCCCACCTGACTCAAAGCAAGATCGGGGTCCGCCTGAGCATGACGGAGGAGGCCAGGCTCCTGCTGCCCTCCTTTTCCAGGACCCATGACTACAGTGCCTATATCAATCTGCTTCGTGAGCCTTAGGGCTTGACTGGATAGAGAGGTAATTTTATGAAGAATAAATGGTTCCAGTACGCATCCCTTTTTCTGGTCTGTGTCCTTGTCGGTTTGGTGATTGCCCTGCTCATGAAGAACCTCAATGCCGCCAATCTTGGCGATAAGAGCCTGCAGGAGCTCCAGAACTCCATCATCGATTACCAGAAGAAGAATGAAGATCTCAACAACCGCAATACCCGCCTCTATGAGTACCTTAGGGAGCTGGAGGCCGAGCTGGCCAGCGGCCATGGGGAGAGCTATTTGCATATTGTGGAGGAAAAAGAGCAATATGCCCTCTTTGCAGGCCTCCGTACTGTCAAGAATACGGGTGTGGTCATTACCCTGACCCCCCTGGCCGGCTATCAGATGCAAGATGCCGTCATCCGCCAGTTTGTCAATGAGCTGTCGGCCCTGGGCGCCCAGGCCATGTCCATCAATGAAGAGCGGAAGGTGGCCACCACGGAGATCCGGACCAGCCAGGACATGATCCTGATCAACGGGGTATCTTTTGCCAGGGACACCAGCTATGAAATAAAGGCCATCATCAATCCGGCCAAGATTGATTCCTATGTGGTTCCCTATCTGCTTTCAGTCGGCGATAATATCAAGAAGCAGGTCCCGGATGAATCCATCTCCATCACCATCCGCAAGGATGAGAATGTGACCATTCCCGCTCTCAATGAAGACCGGATTGCCTATCAGATGGATTTTTTGGAATCGGTGGACTAGTGTTACGACTTCATGGGCAGTCACTTCAAGCCCTATAATAGGCTCTATGGATAATAAAGACTTGGAATTCGAAAAATATATTGAACTTGACAGCCCCGAAGAAGGTCTGGTGCTTTTGGGGGCCTGCAATGGCAACGCCTCCCTGCTCAATGAAGCCTTTCATGTGGTCTGCGATTCGACAGCCGATGGCATGGTCATCAGGGGTCGGGACAAGTCGTCTGTAGAGGCGGCTTCCCGCATTGCCCTCCGCCTCAATGAACTCTTTCGGACGGGGGCAGCCCCGGTCAATGAACAGATGGTCCGCTATCTGATCGATGCCTCCCTGTCAGGAGACATAGCCGAGGTGGAGGCCTTCACGCCCGATTTGATCTGTGTCAATGCCAAGGGCCGGCCCATCCTGTCCAAGACAAGGGGCCAGCAGCTCTATGTGGATGCCATCCGCAAGCATGAACTGACTTTTGCCATCGGGCCTGCCGGGACAGGCAAGACCTACCTGGCTGTCGCCATGGCGGTCAAGGCCTTCAGGGCTCATGAGGTCTCACGGATCATCCTGACCCGGCCCGCCATTGAAGCAGGGGAGAACCTGGGATTTTTGCCCGGTGACCTCCAGAGCAAGGTGGATCCCTATATGCGGCCCCTCTATGACTCCCTCAATGACCTGATGGGCTATGAAACCTACCAGCGTCACCTGGAAAGAGGTGAGATCGAAATCTCCCCCCTGGCCTATATGCGGGGCCGGACCCTGGATGATGCCTTTATCATCCTGGATGAGGCCCAGAATACCACCAGGGAACAGATGAAGATGTTCCTGACCCGGATCGGCTATAACGCCAAAGCCGTGGTCACAGGCGATATTACCCAAATCGACCTGCCTGTCCGCCGAAAGAGCGGCCTGGCCGAGGCGGCCAATTTATTGGGCTCACTGCAGGGTATCAAAAGCATCAA
>LSQX01053575.1_pt1 | contig 11934 bp, 12 predicted proteins | sample 654561 | NCBI WGS metagenome assembly LSQX01 (sample SAMN04489861, study PRJNA283612) | anaerobic digester metagenome | isolation source: 4 biogas reactors fed with cattle manure at either 37C or 55C with and... | place: Denmark: Kongens Lyngby | collected 2014 | reverse complement strand
ATCCAACAGGGCGGGCTGATGGGCGTCAAGCCGATCGGCGCGCTCATGGCGGAGGCCGCGGGCAAATCCGCCTACCGGTTTACGACGGACGAAGGCGTCCGCGCGGCCGAGGTGTTGGGACAGGCCGGGCTCGGACATGTGCGCTCCGCTCTGGGGCGGCAGTTCGAGGTCGAGATGGAAGAAGCCGCGGTGCCCGAGGCGGTCCGCCTGATGGTGGCATCCCAGCTGCCGGTGTATGGCGTTCAACGGCTGGAGTCCACCCTGGAAGAGGCCTTCATCCAAATGACCGGAGGGGGTGCTCCCATTGCGTAAGATCTGGAACCTCACCCTGAACGAATGGATCAAGATCTCCAAAAAAACCAGCATCCTCGTGATCGCCAGCCTGATGGTCGTCGCGGTGACGGGACTGTGCGCCATCATGCGCGCGACGCTGCGGGACAACACCGATCGCCCGGAAATTGCGGACGAGAAAAACTGGGCCATGGACTCCATGCGGGAGTATCTGGGCGTGATGGAAACCCGGTACGGCGAACTGGAGATCGAACTGGACGGGGCAAACGAAGCGGAGGAGGCCGCGATCCGGGCGGAAATGGCCTACCTGGCGGACGAGATCGATATGTACGAGTCCGCGCTGGCGTATGAGATCAACCTGATGTCCGGGTCGAATTATCTATCGGACCTGCTCCGGGAACGGCGGGAGCGGACGGCAGAGCTGACGCTGCTGCGGGAGATTCCCGAAGCGATGCGCACCGCGGAGCAGCAGGATCGGCTCGAAGAAATCGAAGCGCTGCTGCCCCGTTACGAACCAATCCTCTCGGGTCACGATTTTGCGGCCTACATCGCGCTCCTCAACGACAGAATCCGGGCGGACGAGACCCTGGACGAGGCGGAACGGCAGCGGCAGATCGAAACCAATGACATGTGGCTGCGGCTCGATCCGGAGGGCAAGGACGCCGAAGGCCGGACGTACAAGGGCATCCGAGAATCGATCATGCAGGTGCAAAACTACCGGAGGTCCCTTGTGGACAATCTGGATTATACCGGGTATGCCGCCGCTCTGCCGATGACGCCGGAACGGCGGAGTGAAGTGGAGAACGAACTGGCCGTGCTGGTCTACAAGCTGGAGAACGGCATGTCGACCTCCCGATACGAATCCAGTCCTGCAGACACCGCAATCTCCGCCATGACGGGTGTGGGCTTGTTCATGGTCGTCCTGCTGATGACCATCCTGGCCGGATCCTCCATTTCCAACGAAATCTCGACCGGGTCGATCAAGTCTTTGATCATCTCCCCGGCTCGCCGGTGGAAGATCTATACCGCCAAACTGGTGTCCCTGCTGTCGGCCGGGCTTTTGATGACCTTGCTGCTGTACGGGATTGCGATGCTGGACCACGGGATCTTTTTCGGATTTGGCGCGGGACAGCCTTATGTCTACGCACACAGCGGCACCGCGGGGGAGATGGGGTTCCATCTGTACCAGTTCACACGGTTGTGGGTGCAGTTTCTGGATGTCGCGGTCTACATGTGTCTGGCGTTTATGCTGTCGATTCTGACCCGCAATACCGCTGTGTCGGTCGGACTGTCCATCGCGGTCTACTTCTCCAGCAGCGTCATCCGGGCGTTCCTGACTCTCTACCGGGGGCACGAGTGGGTTCGGTTTATCCCGTTTTCCAACATGGGACTTGCGGCGCGGATGTTCCCGTACGACACCAGTCAACAGGCGATCGGTATTGTATTTGGTTCGGGCGGGGTGGAAGGTGCGCCTTCGGTGGGATTCTCGCTGGTCTACCTCGCGGTTCTGGTGTTCTGCATGGGGTTTGTCGGACTGGACTCTTTCTGCCGCAGGGACATCAAATAGCACGGCATGGCCGAGCGCAAGAAAACCGGGGGACCCCACATGGATGAAATCCGAAAAGCCGTCGAAGCCGCCGTCAACGGCGACGTCTATAAAGTGGTGTTGTCTGCGCCGCGCGAGAAGGAGGGCTTGTACCGCCGCGTCGTGGTCAACCGGCTCCCGGCCGGATATCAAGTAGAGCGGTTCACCACGACCCAGGTGTTTCACGAAAACCTTCCGATGGAAACCGGATCGCTCACAACGGTTCTCACAGGTCTATTAGAGGCGGAGTTTCGCCAGCTGAACGCCTGGGACGTCCGGAATGAATACGCCGTGCGGATCTCCGCGAAGGGACGGGTACTCTCCTCCCGTACGCCCGTGCGCCAGGCACCCCGCCAGGAGACGGCGCACAACCGCGCAAAGAATTATCTGCTGCCCGAAGGGACTGTGGTGCCCGGGCTTGTCGAGATGGGCGTGATGACCCCGGACGGAACGGTCGTCCGATCCAAATACGACAAATACCGACAGATCAACCGGTTTTTGGAAATGGTGGACGACGAGGTGCGCGGGATGGAACCCGGAAGCACTCTTCGGATTGTCGACTTTGGTTGCGGAAAATCCTATCTGACCTTTGTGCTCTACCACCATCTCACCGTTGAGCGAGAGCTTGCGGTCGACATGGTCGGACTCGACCTCAAGGCGGACGTCATCGACCACTGTACCCAGGTCGCGGAGCAGTACGGCTACACCGGACTGCACTTTCAACGAGGAGACATCGCGGGATATGAGGACACCAGGCCGATCGACATGGTCGTGACGCTGCACGCATGCGACACCGCGACCGATCTGGCGCTGTTTCATGCGATCCGCCGTCGCGCCCGACTCCTGTTTTCCGTCCCTTGCTGTCAGCACGAACTCAACGCACAGATTGCGACCGACCGGTTGTCCGGCTTGACGCGCTACGGGATCGTCAAGGAGCGGATGGCCGCCCTGATGACCGATGCGATTCGCGGCAATCTGCTCGAATGCTGCGGTTATCGCACACAGCTGCTGGAGTTTATCGAGATGGAGCACACCCCCAAAAACATCCTCATCCGCGCGGTTCGCCGTCCGGCAGCGCAGCAATACGCGACCCGAAAGAAGGCACTTGCCGAGGTGGAGGCTTTGATGGAGGAATTCCATCTCGAGCCGACACTCTATCGATTGTTGCGGGAGGCGGGGGAACTCTAAGAGACGCGGCTCGCAGGGGAGACCGTTTGCTCCGATTGCACGGTCGGTCCGAAACCCGGGACGGTTTCGAGCGCATAGCCGGGTACGACGATGCCCAGCATGCGCAAATCTTCCGAGATCAGCATTTTGCGGATCACGTCCTTGTCCATCCGGTGGGAGAGCGCCCAGCGCGCGATGTGTCCGCTGGTCCTCCGGCCGCGCACAGACGCGCCGGCACTGTTTTTTCTGGCCCGCATCACGGCGGCAAGTCCTCGCGTGATCTGGTGGATGTCCCGATAGGAAAGGTCGATCGGCATCTGAGGGCAGCGTAGCGCCAGGGCATGGTCGACGACCGGATCCGTGAGTTCGTACCAGAAGGCGGACTGCTGTGTGAGATGGAGGAACGCGTCGGCGGTTTCGGGTGAGTATACGGTCCCGTTGCGGTCCCGGACATCGTCGGCGATCCGGTGGCGCAGACCGGCATTGCGGTATGCCTCCGCCATGTTGAACTGCGTCGACACGACATCCGCCAGACGGAGAATCTGTGCGGGCAGCGGGATGTGCTGGCCGTACAGCCCCAGTAAGCCGGTTCCATCGTAGTTTTCGTGATGGCAACGCAGGACATCCGCCGGAAAAGCGGGGCACGCAAGCGTGCGCAAGGCTCTTTCGCCCTGACGACAGTGTGCAGGAGTGTTGTAAGGGGCGTCGGGGGTGACCCCGATGTCGCGCAACAACGCGAGTGTGACCAGATCCGCCGACTCCCGCTCGGGCAGGAAAACCAGCCGGGCCACCCGCAGTGCGATATACGCGACGCGCAGGGAGTGGTGAACGGATACACAGGGCTGCGGCTTCGCGCCGGCGTCCAGCGCGGGCGCGACCGTTCGCAGCAGATCGGTGAAGACAAAACGAACGCGTGTGGCTTCCATGAGGACATTATAGAAGGGGTGTTTGTGTGGAAGGGGAGTGATGCGAGTCATTTCGCGCACACAAATGGACGCATTCCAGGGTTGTCGCGGCGGCGGGGGTCTGCCGGTGGAACCCGGTGTATTGGGCAGCATTGGGCGAAGAGGAGTACAATGGAGGAACAGGATGCGGCTATCCCCACCGATGAAGGCCTCGACTGTAAGAGTCGACCAATCGACCGGCCGGATCCCCCGTATATTTTGCAAATCGATTTTCACGGGTGGTACCGGGTGCGGCACGTGTCGCGAAAACGACACGAGGACTAGACGGGAGCTTGCATATGAGCGACATACCGACATCTGAAATCAATGTAAAGAAAAAGAGTGAGTTTCGCATCAGCGTAGCACCTTGGGTATTGCTTGGGATTGTGGAGGTTCTGCTGATCCTGCGCTTGATCTTCAAGTGGATCAACATAGACCCCAAAATTGAATTTGTCGATGTTATCTACGGGTTTTCCGGGATGCTGATCACACCGGTCAAGGCGATCATCCCGCTGCCGACGGCGGACGGAGCGGTGCTCGAGTGGACGACGCTGATCTCCATCGTCTTCTACGCCCTGGTGTTTGCAGCCATTGTGTTTGTGGTGAAGCTGATCCAGGACCGCAAAGCCGCCCGCAACCCCGTAAAACACGCATCCACCGACCGGGAACGGGACAAATCCAACATCCAGGGGTAATCGAACCAGCGAAGCGAAACGACAGAAACAGGACCGTAAACGGGTGGCTTTTGGCTACCCGTTTTATTTGAATCCACCCGGGAGAGCGGTATGATCAAAGAAAAGACCGTCGAATCTACCGCCTGGAGGAGAATCACATGGGTTACCAGTCGATCATACGAACCATGCGCATCGGCTTTATGGATTCCAACTATCCGGTGCCGCCGGAGGTGCCCGAAGAGGAGCGGACGGCATACGCCCTCCGGCACGGAGCGGACATCGGATGTGACTGCATGCAGGTCAGATATCCGTTTGACGCGCACAGCCCGGATCACGTCGCTCGCTACCGCGGATGGATGGAACAATACGGGGTGGAGTACGACATCCATGTGATGCTGCCGGTCTTTGCCGTCAACGGACCCGAAGGCGGCGCTATCGCGGCCGAATTGCGCCGTCGCTGCCGGATCGTCAAAGAACTCGGCATGGATATGCTGCGCACCGGCTATGGCGGGCTCAAGATCGAGTCCAGCCGGTTTTTGAAACCCCGGTCCGCGGCCCAGGCCCAAAAAGAGAGCTATGTGGCGGCCATGCGGACCTGCGCGGAGATCCTCGAGGACGAGGAGGTCTATCTGGCCGTCGAGAATCACATCGATTTCACCGGCAAGGAGCAGGCGGAACTGCTCGAGGCCATCGACTCTCCGTTCGTGGGGTGCGCGATGGACACCGCAAACGGGGTCTGTGTCTATTCCAACCCGGACGACGACATCGCGGCGCTCGCGCCCTATACCCTGACTACGCACATGAAAGATTACGCGGTCGTGCAGGAGATCCTGCCGGGGCGGATTCCCTTTATGCCCACCAGTGTTGCTGTCGGGGAGGGGATCATCGACTTCCCGCGCGCACTCCAGCTCTTTGCGAAGTTTAGCCCGCGCCGCAGAGGGCTGCATCTCATCGTGGAGTCTTCCACGTCGGCCCCCGCGCTGGGAGACCTCTCCGCCTCAGAGCGGGAGGCGGCCGCGAGAAAGCGGATCGACGACAGCGTGGTCTATCTGCGCAAACAAAGAGACGGGATCTGAGCTTTCGCCTGGCGGATAAGCCTTGTCAGACCAGCTCGTTCTCGATGGCATAGTGTGTGAGTTGTGCGTTGTTTCCCATGCCCATTTTTTCCATCAGCCTCGTGCGGTATGTACTGACGGTTTTTGCGCTCAGCGACATCTCGAGCGATATTTCTTTGACTCCTTTGCCGGAAGCGATCATACAGAGAACCTGGTACTCGCGATCCGACAATCGTTTGTGTGGCAGCAGATCGTCGTCGCGCCGGGTATGCATCACCAACTCGTCGGCGACAGAAGCACTGATGTACACACCGCCCTGTAATGCTTTGTGGACGGCCTGGACGAGCTCTTCCGGCGCACTTTCCTTGTTCAGGTAGCCGGAAGCGCCGGCCTTGATGGTCCGTACGCCATATTGATCGGCCGGAAAGGTGCTGAGAATCAACACAGGCAGATCCGGATGGTTGATCTTGATTTGCTTGAGAGCCTCAAGACCGCTGCCGCCGGGCATGGACAAATCCAGTACGACAATATCCCAGCGCTGTTTCCCGACCAACAGCAACAGCTCGTGCAGATCGCCGACCTCCCCAAAATCAGCCGAAGCAAATGCCGCAGCGAGGATCTGACGGACCCCCATGCGGACGACGGCGTGATCATCGGCCAGCAGAATTTTCAGCATGCAACTCCTCCTGTCCGGAATCTTCATCCGGCTGCAAAACGGGGATCGAAACGGTGACGGTGGTTCCGTCGCCCGGCATCCCCCTGATATCAAATGAGCCTCCCAGACGGGTTGCGCGTTCCCGCATCCCAAGCAAGCCCAAAGAGTGAAGTCCGGCAGTCTCGTTCGCCTGGATGCCCCGCCCGTCGTCGTGGATCTGGAGCGTGGCTTCGTCGGCTGTGACGGTCAGGGACACTTTAACACGACGGGCGTTGGCATGCCGTGCGACATTGGTCAGTGACTCCTGCAGGATCCGGAACATCGCCAGAGATTGCGCGCGCGGCAAGGCGAGGGGGTCGCCGCTGACCTTGCAGCCGACATGGATGCCGGTCCGCTTTTCGAAGTCCTTGGCCTGCCACTCGATGGAGGCTCCCAGACCGAGATCGTCCAGCATGCCTGGCCGCAATTCGGTCGCGATGCGCCGGATGGCCTTGATCATGGCATCCATCCGTTCTGTAAGCGAAATCGTTTTACTGGCGAGAACCTTGTTTTTTTTGCCCAACCGCTCCGACAGCCAGGCCAAATCGAATTTCATGGCGGTCAAAGCCTGCCCGAGCTGGTCATGGAGCTCGCGTGCGATCTGAGTGCGCTCCTCCTCGCGTGCCAGTTCCAGATTGGCCGCCAGTGCTTGCAGCCGCCGTTCCGATTCTTCCAGCCTGGCAACCGTTTCCTGCCGTTTCCGATAGGACAGTGCATTCTGGATGGCGATGGAGGCGGCAGGCGCGAGTGCCAGGAGCATCTCCTGGTCCCGGATCGAGAATCCCTCGGCACCCTGCTTGTTCCGGATGTCGAAAAAGCCCAGTACCTCTCCGGCCGAGTCGATGATCGGGGTGCAGATATCCGTACGGATGCCGGCATTGATGCGAAGACTGTGATCGATCCGCGGATCGGAGCCCGCGTCGGCGGTGCCATAGGGGATCCGGTGCTCCAGCACCCACCCCGGCACGCCCTGGCCTGCGGGCCAGACATGTCTGAAGGGAATGGCTTTTCCCGCCGTGAAGTATTTCTCCACGGTCATCCCGGCCTCCGTACGCAGACCGGCGAACCCGCTCTCCCCGTTGACGAGCGCGATGGCTTCCATCGCCAGCATATCCAGAATCGCATTCAGGTCCAATGTCGAGTTGAGCTGGCTTCCGATCCGAAACTGCGTTTTGATCATGGCTTCGGACTCCTGGAGCCGCTCGACCGTCGAGAGGAGTTCGGCCGTCCGTTCGTCGACCCGCTGTTCGAGCACCGCATTGAGCCGTTGGCTTTCGCGGTACAGATTTGCCTTTTCGAGATAGATGGAGATGTGACTGACCAGGTTTTCCGCCAGTGCCAGCGCGTTCTCGTCGAATTGCCGGTCGGACTCCACGGCGATGAAGGTGATCGCACCGAGGGTTTTTGGCGGGGTGATCAGCGGGACGATCATATAGGAGCGGATCTCTCCGGCCGCCGCCCGCGAATGCTGGTCGATGTGATTGACCAGCTTGGGGGCACCCGTCCGCAATACCGCGGGCAGTCCGTCGACGTCGTCCAGGGGCAGTTGGTGGAGCAACCACTCTCCAGCCGGCTTTTCCCGTGCGATGTCGGCGGGGGCCAAAGCGACCTGCAACACGGATCCGTCCGGTTGCAGCAGGTGCACTGCGCACCAATCGGCCAGCTGCGGAATCGCAAGCTGTGCAAGCGTGGTCAGCGGTGTTTCGATGTCCACCGCCTCTGCCAGCAAGGCGCTCGCCTCCGCCAGCAGGCGGTTGGCCTCGACTAGTTGGTTGTGCTCTCCAAAGCGGGAGGAAACGCAGGTGATGCCGATGATGGTCCGCTGGCCTGTCTCCACCATCGAGAGGCTCAGCCGAATCCCGGCGACCATGCCGCCCCGTTGCCGCAGGGGCAAATCCCCAAGCCAGGTTTCGCCGTTGCCAAAGAGAGTGAGATTGCTCTGGATCGTGTCCATCAGGGAAGGCGTGGCAAACAAGTCGGTAGCGGCAGCACCCAGTGCTTCCGATGCCTTCCATCCGAAAAGTTTTTCGGCGTGCAGGTTCCAGAACACGATCCGCCCGTCGAGATCCACCGCCGCTACGGCTTGCCGATAGGAGGCGAGCAACCGCGCCTGGAACGTACGAACTTCATTGGCGTATAGAGGGTTGGGCGGGAGCGACATGGTGAGCCTGGCCTTTCTTGAGGGAGAAACCGCTCTATAACCGGTCGGACCGGTAACGGATACACTTCCATTATAGCCCTGCCTGCCAGCGCGGCGGGATTCCGGCTCCGCCCGAACTTGTGTAGGACAATCACCGACAGGACCCGGGAGGTCCGACTACACACACATCAGGCACCTGCTGATCGTCGTTCTCTTTTCTGCGTGTTACTGTTGGATCAGCAGCATGATCATGGCTGCATAAGTGAGGAGGCGTCACATGAACATTTTGATCTATCTCGTGATTGCCGCTGTGATCGGATGGATCGCGACCTCCATCATGCACGATCGCAAAGGGCTTTTGATCAACATCATCGTTGCCATCGCCGGCGCATTTCTGGCCGGGTTTCTGTTGACCCCGATTTTCCATGTCGGAACGATCAACGATGCGATCACGGTCCCGACCGTTCTGGTGACACTCGGAGGTGCCGTCATCCTGTTGCTGATCGTGCGGCTCATCCGCCACGGCGGAAAGTTGTGACATCACCAGAAATGAGGGGGGACCACCATGGATGCGACGAATCAAGTCTTACGTGGGAAATGGCATGAACTCAAAGGGCAGGCGCGACAGAAGTGGGGGAAGCTCACCGATGACGATCTGGCCCGCATGAGCGGAAGAATCGAAGAATTGACCGGAGCCCTGCAACAGCGTTACGGATATGGCAAAGCCCAGGCAGAGCTGGATATCAAGGAATGGTTGCATGGACGGGCAAAAGAAAAAGAAGAGGGGAAAGATCATGAGTGACAACAACCGGCCCAATGAAGAAGCCGTTGACCTCCGTACCGATACGGTAGTCACACAAAAACAAGGCTATGAATCCACCGAACAGATCTCCCGCGACGTCGCAGGGGAACAGCGCGTACGCACGTACAAATACAGCAGGTTCTTTTGGACGATCTTGGGCATCGTGGAAATATTCCTGGGACTGCGGTTCCTGCTCAAAGTCATCGGAGCAAATCCGGACGCCGGATTCTCCAAATTTATCTATGGCGCAACCGGATGGTTGGTAGCGCCCTTCAGGCTGCTGGTCGGAACACCTGAGGTCGAAGGTTCGGTCATCGAAGTGACCACTTTGATCGCGATGGTGGTATACGCGTTGTTTTTCTGGATTGCAGTAAGGCTGGTCCGCATGGTGACCGACCGGTCGTCCTCACAGACGACGGCCACCTACTCAAAGCGGGAGCAGGACAGACACCACTAGATCGGCAACCGGAACAGCGTCCGAGTCGGAACCAAGCCCCAGAAGGGCATTCAAAGGAGCGTGTGGCATGAGGCCACACGCTCCAATTCTATCTGCGGGATATGCCGAAACGATGAAAAAATAAACGTCATCCGCCCGTATGCCTTCCGTCAGTCGAAGAGAAACCCTCCCCACTCCACCATTGTGTACCCGTCTCGATCCATGGCGACGGGGGCAGGCTCGTCCGGAAGCGCTTCTCCCGCGTAGGGCTCGAACGCGAACCACAGCCGGAACCGACTCATCGGTGCGGGAGATACGGTGACCGGCATGGCGGCGTCCACCTGCCCGGTGGTCTGCGGATACATCAGATAGTCGGTGCCCGTCTCGAGCCGCTCGGACCAGAATGCGACAAAGTCCGCGATTTCGGTGTCGTTGAAACCATAAGCGGCCAGGACTTCCCGGAAAACACGTTCCCGATTGTCAGCCGGAACCAGCCAGGCACGGTCATAGGTAAACAGCGCCGGGTCGGTCTCCGACTCATAGAACAGGTAGCTGTAGGTTCGTCCGTCCGCGTCCGTCAGATTCCCGTCCGGAGAGGCTTCCATCTCCCAGATTCCGGTGTAGTCCGGGATGGTCGCGGTCAGTAGCGCAGGTAGGCGGAACGAAACTGAAACATCCATATTATTGTCCGGATAGAGGTAGATGTTGGGTTTATACACCCCGACTCCGTAGGGCGGTCGTCCGTGCAGGTTGGCGTTCGGGGTATCGTTGTAAATCCCGAACCAGTATCGCAGGAAAGCCTCATAGGCGAGATTGTTGACCCAATCGGTCGTGGTGTCGAGCCCATAGAGGATGAAATTATCCTGCTGGTTTGCCCAGCCAGCGAAGGATTCGCCTCCGACGACTTCCTTGACAATGCCGCCCCCGATGGACAGCGGCTTGGCAGTCTTCACTCCGACCGTGTCCAGTGAGCTGGCGATGATGCTGAACCCCCGCATCGTCTGATCCACGAACGCCAAAGACGAGTGGCGGTGGTTGGAACGATTGTTGTAGGCTTCGACATCCCTGTAGATGGAGTACACACTGTAAGCTTTGCCGGTCCATTTGATCCCGGACGCCGTCCGTCCGGCCCTGGAAGAGGCGTCCTGCGCTTTTTGCCAGCGCCAGAACGCCTTGTCTTTGCCGCTGGCGTTGAACGCGCGCTCATAGCCGCGCGCGGTTTGGGCAAACGAGTCCCGGATCGCCGATTGACCGTTCTCAAAATGGTCCAGAATCCCGCCGACGACTGCGTTGGTCCCACCGCTTGTCGTCGTGCCGAACAGGTCGGTGGCCAGATCGCCGGACTGTGCCCGGGGTGGCGGTTTGACAGGCGGAGCGGTGACCCGGATGACAGGCTGCTCTTTCGGGGGAGCGGAGATGTAGTAAAGCCCGGGTCTGGTACTGGACTGACGGTTCTCGGGTGGAGCGGCCGCACCGATGCCGGCCAGCGGCAGCGCGAGACACAGAAGAAGCAATGGAAGTCGTTTCATTTGTTGTCTCCTTCCATCTGTTGGCGATACCAGGCGACATACCCGACCCGTTCCTCATCCAACCCGAGAGACAGGGCTTCGTTGAAATAGACGTCCGCGTCTTCCTCATAACCCTGCTCGTACCGGGTGACACCCAGGTGGTAGAGCGGGATCGGATTGCGCGGCATCTGCTCAGCCGCCCGGAGGAGGAAATACTCCGCCACCTGGTATTGCTTGTTGTCGGAGGCCTGCACCCCGGCCAGCAATTGCATGTCGCTCCAGAGAGGCCAGGTTTTGGCTCCTTCGACATAGACAGCCTGCGCCTGATCGTAATTCTTCTGCAGTAGACGAATTTGTCCCACGGTCGCATAATAGGGTTCCTGCCGCCGGTCCGATAGAGAATCCATCGCCCGGATCGCGGCGTCATAGTCTTTTTTCTCGATTGCGATTCTGGCTTCCAACAGGCGGACCGTATCGTTGTTGCCGTACAGTTCCTGGAGTTCTGTCCACGCTTCGCCCGCCTTGAACGCCTCGCCTTGTGCGAGATACCGTTCGATACCGGTCACCTCCGACTCAAAGGCAACGAATCCGCCTTCAGTCGGCCGCAACCCGCACCAGAATCCGACGGCGACCAGGAC
>LSQX01291987.1_pt1 | contig 11935 bp, 8 predicted proteins | sample 654561 | NCBI WGS metagenome assembly LSQX01 (sample SAMN04489861, study PRJNA283612) | anaerobic digester metagenome | isolation source: 4 biogas reactors fed with cattle manure at either 37C or 55C with and... | place: Denmark: Kongens Lyngby | collected 2014 | reverse complement strand
GTATTTAACAAAGGTTATTAATAAATGTAATCTGAAAAATAAATTTTCAGATCGCATTTTAAAATTTTCATAATTATGACAAAAATATGCCTGTAAAAAACAGGGAAAACAGATGAAAAAAGGACAGTTCAAACCAGGGCAATCCGGGAATCCGGCAGGAAGGCCACCGAAAGCAATTAATAAAATAAGCCGGCCAGTAAAGGAAAGTGTTGCAGATTTTCTTACAGAAAAGTTTGAGGAGTTACCCGAAATATGGCAAAAGCTGAAACCCAGAGAGCAGGCAAGGTTGCTGATTGATCTTTTGCCTTATGTCGCATCGAAGATGCAGGCTGTTTCGCTTGATGCCAACATCAATTTTGATGCATTATCGGAAACGGAACTTGACATCATTATTAACAAAATTTTTGACAATGAAAAAAAATAAACTCGCAGAGATTCTGGGCTATCAGCCTGGCAAAGAAATTAAAACATACATCTTACAACGGGCAAAGGATGAAAAAAAGTCTGTTATTGAAATAGCCAGGGAAATGAGTATCCCACCGCTGAATATCGAAGTAACAGAAGGGCATTACATGCACGATGGCAGACTGATGACACGGTTTGAAATTATTAATGAATGCCCTGAAAGGAGAAACATATTTATTAAAACTCGAAAATAATGAAAAAACTAATTTACAAGGATTTAGGCGCAAAAACAGAATTTCAACAGGAAGTTGATAATATTCTGAAACAATGCAATAACCTGATCGAGGCTTTCAACAGCCACCAGGATTTTAAAAAGATTGAAACACAGGATGAATTTAATTCCCTTGTCAGTGATCCGGCCGGCTATTTTGATGATATCCTTCTTAGCAATGTTGAATTGCCGGCAAATTTAAAACCAGCCCCGGCACAGCTTGCCTTATTGTTCAACATCGACAGGGCCGGGTATCTTGAAATGTTGGGTCTGGAAGAGATAGAGGATGAATCATGCCAGGGATGTTCAAAGGTTCAGAAAAAACCAGTATCAAAAAACAGCGTGATCAGTTTTGATCATTACATCGGAAACGCATCATATTTGACTTTTGAAGATGGTTTCTTTCACCTGGACAAGGGCATGATTGAAGCAAAGTTGAAAGACTTTGATATCTATGCTGAAAGCCCTGAACAATTGGAAACCTTAGATCATTATGAAACATTGTCTAAGGTCCTGAATAGTGCAATTGATTTTCACAAACTGGGTCCTGTTCAGGTCCAGACCCTGAGTAAAATGTTTGGACTTCAAATTCTTAACAATAAGCTGGTCATTAATTATATGCAATTAAGCGAAACAATTAAATATTTAAAAAAATGAAAGAAATTTATTGGACTAAAGATCAATTTGGCATGAAGTATAAATATACCAATATCTTTCCAGCGAGTTGGCTATACTTTCCTGATTTCGTGAAAACTCAAAAAGATATTGAGAATTTTTTAACAAACAATGGAAGGGGTGAGTCTGTAAAATTAACCTACATGGTTGATGGTAAAGTGGTTAAATATTACAAGTTGAAAAAACGTGATCAGTCCGGGGTACACCTTCAGGAGGAAGGCGGCCGTTTTCTCATTTTTCAAACTTCAGATTTCATACCCGTTTCCGATCAGATCGAGGTTTTAAAACTCCATGCAGACCACGATATCAAAACCAAAGCAGACCGAATTGAGGATGAAAATAAAAAGCTGTCATTTCTGATTGTTCAGGCAGAGCCAGAAGGGAAAACAGCACTGCATGCCAAGATCGAGGAAGCAATGAATGATGAGGCAATAAAAAGGCTATGCACCGAACACGCACAGCAGCATCACGACCTGCCGGCACTTGTTGAATTTTAACCGCTGTTTTTGCCATTGACAGCGGATCTGCTCCCGGCCTTGGAATTCCATACCGGGGGCTTCTTTATAGCAGCTTATGAAAAAACACGGCTGGTAATAACCTTAAACGCATTTTAAACCCTTTTAAGCCGTGATCTGTTCCCGGTGACATAATGATACAACAGCAGAGGTGATCTGCTGACTGTTGCAGCCCTGGCAAGCTGGTTCAGGAAGGACAAGACCGGGGAGAGATAGCAACACAAGAACGACATCCGGGCAGTGTGCCTGCTGGGTACACTGCGCCTGCAACCTTACCCGAAATAGGAATTTCCCGGAAGGAAAGTTCAACTGCAAGGATTCTAAAACAGCTGAAAATAAAGCAGTTTTTTCATTGTCGTATCAAATGTCGTATGGAATTGGGTGAGCAAAAAGCGTAATTAATTGATTGACAATATTCACGTTTTGATTTTAGTGGTACCACCTGGAATCGAACCANNGACACACGGATTTTCAGTCCGTTGCTCTACCGACTGAGCTATGGTACCTTCTGACAGGATTGCAAATATATATTTCAAATCCGAGTAAGCAAAACTTTAAACTAAAAAAATCAGTTTGGATTCATTTAAGTCTTGTGTTACATTTGCAGTTTTGGAAATAAAAATTGATGGAGCTTCTTCATCATACACTTGACAACGGAATAAGGCTTGTTCACCACAGAACAAACGGAATAACCGCCCATTGCGGTCTTATTATCAATACGGGTTCCCGTGATGAAAAGGAAAAAGAACACGGAATGGCCCATTTTGTGGAGCACATGCTGTTCAAGGGTACCCGCAAACGAAAACCCTACTATATCTTCAGCCGTCTCGACAATGAAGGGGGAGAACTGAATGCTTATACCTCAAAGGAAGAAACGGTGATACATGCATCGGTTCTCAGGGAGGATTTTGAAAAAGCCATTGACATCATCAGTGATATGGCATATAACTCGGTTTTTCCGGAAAAGGAAATTGCAAAAGAAAAAGAGGTGATCATAGAGGAGATAAACTCCTGTCTTGATAATCCGGCAGAACTTATTTATGACAATTTTGAAGAAATGGTCTTTGAGGGAGAATCCCTTGGCAGAAACATACTCGGGACACCCCGGCACATCAGATCAATTACCAGGGATACTCTGACCGACTTTGTCAGAAAGAATTACAATACCACCGAAACCATTTTCTGTTCTGCCGGCAATATACCTGACAAGAAAATCATACGCCTCTTCAATAAATATTTCGGGAACATTCCTGAGAAAAATCACAGGAGCAGCAGAAAACAAAAACATCAGTATATACCCTCAACAAGAATTGAAACAAGGGATACGAACCAGAATCACTGCATAATCGGAAATATTGCATTCGGATACAGGGACAGGCGCAGATTCGGCCTGATCCTCCTGAGCAATATCCTTGGCGGACAGGGTCTCAATTCCAGGCTTAATATGTCACTCCGCGAAAAAAGAGGACTTGTTTACAATGTCGAATCCGGCTATAATTCCTACAGGGACTCAGGTATTATTACAATTTATTTTGGCACTGACAGTCAAAACCTTGAAAAAAGTATCTCCATTGTCAACACGGAACTTGACAAGCTCAGAAAAACCAGTCTCGGGACACTGCAGATGCATGCTTCAAAAAAACAGCTGAAGGGCTACCTTGCAAGAGGATATGAAAACCACGAAAGCCTGATGCTCAGCCTTGGAAAACGTCTGCTGGTATTTAACAAAATTGACAGCTACGAAGAAATCTGCTCCAGGATTGACAGTATCACCCCCTCGGAATTGCTCGATACAGCAAATGAGGTTTTTAACCCGGATAAACTATCCACACTGATCTTTAAATAAAATCCGTATCAGAAACAGGAAAAATACCTGAATACACAAAAGATCCCTGCAGATGTTCACCGGATCCGGAAATACTCCCCCTGCCTTTTAAAACTGATATGGTACAATTTTTGATTGTTAAAGAAAAACAAAGATCATGAGGAATATATTATCCTGCCTGTTCATATTTCTTCTGGCTGTCCCGGTATCTGCCCGCATTGGTGAAAGCGGGGAAATGTTGCGGGAAAATCAGACTGCATTTACTGCAGTAATAAAATCTGCAACACGCCTTTTTGCAGACAAGGAAGATCTCACATCCGTCATTTTTATCATTCCGCCTGAAACGGAAGTCAGCGTCCTGGGTGCCGACAGCACATATCTCAGGGTTGTTTATGGAGAGACTGAAGGTTTCATTTTAAAAAGACATGCACAGATCAAACAGACTCCTTTCTCATCAAGAACAGCCATCATGCCGTATGCATCTGACGACAAGGCTGAATCACAGGCCCTGACTCAGCAGCAACAGCCACAGGCACTACCACAGTCACCGGCACAGGCACCATCACAGCCACAGGCACCATTACAGTCACAGGCACCATCACAGTCCGGGCAGCAGTCACAGCAGGAAAGCAGATTCAGTTATCTTGAAAACAAATACGGGACAAACATGGCTGTAAACCTGGCTGCCGGCAAAATCTGGAAGGGAATGGATTCGGAAATGGTTCTGGACAGCTGGGGCAGGCCACTAAAGATCAACAGGGTAATATCAGGCAATTCAATAAGGGAAGAATGGATTTACAAAAAGTCCTGGCTCTATATAAAAGATGATGTTCTTTTCACCTGGGGGCCGGTCGGGGAATAGTTTGAGCGGGAGACGGGACTCGAACCCGCGACCCTAACCTTGGCAAGGTTATGCTCTACCAACTGAGCTACTCCCGCAGATTCAGCTGCAAAAATAAGAACTTTTTTTTATATGCAAAATCACTAAGCCAATGATTTTTATTCTTATCTCCGGCATTTCCTTATACCTGCAACAGTCCCGCAGGTATCAAATACCGCGAAACAAAAACAGGAAAAACCAAACTACTTAAAATATACTTAATGATAATTAAAAATTTATTGTATGAAAAAGCTATTTTCACCCACTTTAATTCTTTTTCTTGTGCTTATGATTTCTTGTAATTCAGGATATGAAAAGTCAGGATTATCAATACCTTTCGAGAAATATACTCTTCCAAATGGTCTGACTGTCGTTCTCAATGTTGATAAATCCGATCCGATCACTGCAGTAGCAATTTATTATCACGTCGGATCAAGCCGTGAAGAACCCGGGAAAACCGGTTTTGCCCATCTTTTTGAACATATGATGTTCCAGAGATCTGAAAATGTTGGTGAAGATCAGCTGTTCCGGGAAATCCAGGGAGCAGGCGGAACATTGAACGGCAGTACAAGCCAGGATCGTACAAACTATTATGAGGTAGTGCCCAAAAATGCCCTGGAGCTGGTATTGTGGCTTGAATCGGACCGGATGGGATATCTGGCGAACACTGTCACAAAAGCATCCCTGGCCAATCAGCAGAATGTGGTCCAGAACGAAAAACGCCAAAGCGTGGATAATGCAGCTTACGGGTTCAACCAGGAAATCATTGCAAAAAATCTTTATCCCGAGGGCCATCCCTACAGCTGGACTGTGATCGGGCTTATGGAAGACCTTACAGGTGCAACAGTTGAAGATGTAAAGGCATTCCACGGAAAATACTATGTACCCAATAATGCCACCCTGGCCATATCGGGTGATATAGACAAGAATGAAGTTAAGAAACTGATTGAAAAATATTTCGGAGAAATACCTGCCGGTGAACCGGTTGAAAAAAGAAAGCCCATGCCGGTATCCCTTGCTTCAACAAAAAAGCTGTTCCATGAAGATAATTTTGCCAGGGCTCCGCAACTGACAATGGTATTCCCCACAACCGAGAGATATTCAAAAGACTCCTACGCTCTCAGTTTTCTTGGGGAAATACTTTCCAACAGCAAAAAAGCAGCCCTCTATACCGTTTTGGTAAAGGACAAAAAACTGACATCAAGGGTAATGGCCAGAAATATAGCAGGTGAACTGGCCGGTTCCTTTATGATTTCCGTTGCTGCCAATCCCGGTGTAAATCTCAACGATGTTGAAAAAGCTATCTTTGAAAGCTTTGAGAAGTTTGAAAAAGAAGGTTTCAGCGAAGATGACCTTACAAGAATCAAGGCTCAGTATGAAACACGATTTTACAATTCCTTTGAAAGCGTTCTCGGTAAGTCTTTCCAGCTTGCCGAATATACAATGTACACGGGTGATCCGGGTTATTTCAGGAATGATATTGAAGCTGTTCAGGCAGTTACAATGGATGATGTCACCGATGTCTACAACAGGTACATAAAAGGCAGACATTTTGTTCAGACCAGCTTTGTTCCGAAAGGTGAACTGCACCTTATCGCCGAAGGTTCCGTGAACGCAGATATTGTGGAAGAAGATGTCACCAGGGCAGCAGAAATAATAAGTGTTGATACGGAAGAGGAGCCAATAATAAAAACTCCTGCTTCGTTTGACAGATCAGTAAAACCTGTTCCCGGACCGGATCCGGCTGTTTCCCTTCCGCAGGTCTGGAAATCATCACTTTCCAATGGTCTGGAAATACTGGGGATTGAACACAACGAACTTCCCCTGGTTGAATATACTATCATAATGGATGGCGGTCATATTACTGAAGAGCTGGAAAAAGCCGGACTGTCAAACCTCGTGGCATCCATGATGAATGAGGGAACAAGGAACAGGACACCCGAGGAGCTGGAAGATGCCATTGGCCTCCTGGGTGCATCAATAAGGTTCAGTTCGGCAGCTGAAAACATATCAGTAAATGTCAGTACGCTTAAACGTAATTTTGAAAAGACAACAGCCCTTGTTGAGGAAATGCTTCTTGAACCGCGCTGGGATGAGGAACAGTTCGGACTGGCAAAGACCAGGATAATCAACAGCATAGAAAGAAACAGGGCAAATCCCTCCTATCTTGCATCCAGCGCACTCAACAAACTGATTTTCGGCGAAGGCAGCATTATGGCTGTCGAAGCTTCCGGCACTGAAGAATCTGTCAGTTCAATCACAGTCGATGATCTGAAGGATTATTACAACAAATACTTCTCTCCTTCAACGGCCAGACTACTCGTTACAGGAAATGTCAGCCAAAAGGAAGTGGAAACTGCTTTTGAAAAACTCGGAAGGAAATGGATGCCAAAGGATATTGAACTGCCCCGTATCACTATACCCGCACCCCCGGAAAAATCTGCAGTCTATTTTGTCGATGTTCCGGGAGCCAAGCAGTCTGTGATAAACATAGGTGCTCCGTCATTGCCCAGAACAAGTCCTGATTTCTATTCCGCCTTTGTGGCAAACTACAAGCTGGGAGGATCATTCAACGGTGTTTTTAACCTGATACTGAGAGAGGAAAAAGGATTTACCTATGGTGCCCGCTCACACTTCTCCGGCTACAGGAATTTCGGTATTTTTTCAGCATCATCAATGGTACGGACCAATTCCACCCTTGAGTCTGTTATCATCTTCAAAACGGAAATGGAGAAATATCGTGAAAACATACCTCAGGAATATGTGGATTTTACAAAATCAGCATTAATTAAAAATAATGCCCTCAGCTTCGAAACGATCAGGAGCCTTCTCAGCATGCTGAACAATATAGCTTCCTATGGCCTTCCTGTCGATTATATCGGGCAGGAAGAGGCTTTCCTGACAGAACTGACAAAGGAAAAACTTCTTGAACTGGCAAAAACGTTCATTGACCCTTCAAGAATGTACTATGTAGTGGCCGGAGATGCAAAGACCCAGCTGAGAGAGCTTGAAAAAGCAGGACTCGGAAAACCGGTACTGCTTAAATGACACAACATTATATAATGAAACCAATAATTCGATTCATGATGCTCAGATCCTTTGTTTCCGCTAATTCAGGAAATCAGCAGGGTGATTTTTCTATTCCCTATGAAAAATACAGGCTCTCAAACGGGCTTACAGTCATTCTTAATCACGACAGCTCTGACCCGGTAACTTCCCTTGTCATACTGTATCACGTGGGATCCGGCCGCGAAAGTCCGGGAAAAACCGGTTTTGCACATCTTTTTGAACATATGATGTTCCAGCGCTCGGAGAACGTCGGAGAGGATCAGTTTTTCAGATATATTGAAGGTGCCGGAGGAAATCTCAACGGTGGTACATCATTTGACCAGACAGTATATTTTGAAGTGGTTCCTAAAAATGCACTTGAGCTGGTCATGTGGCTGGAATCAGACAGAATGGGTTATATGATAAACACTGTTACACCGCGCTCATTTGCCTCACAGCAAAATGTTGTCCAGAATGAAAAAAGACAATATGTAGACAATATGCCTTATGGTTTCACCAATCATGTCATTCTGAAAAATCTCTATCCTGCCGGACATCCCTACAGCTGGGATGTTATCGGGGAAATGGAAGACATTAAGAATGCAACCATTGATGATGTAAAAAATTTCCACCGTAAATACTATGTGCCGAATAATGCCACCCTTGTCATATCGGGTGATTTTGAAAAAAAAGAAGTTAAAGAACTTATAGAAAAATACTTCGGGGAAATACCTCCGGGAAATACTGTCGGCAGAATGGAAAAGGCAAATATCAGCCTGAATGAAACCAGGAAACTGTATCACGAAGACAGCTTTGCCAATGCTCCCCAGTTCACCATGGTTTTCCCGACAAGTGAAAACTTTACCGGGGACACATATTCGCTCAATGTTCTGGCACAACTTCTGGGCCAGGGGAAAAAGTCTCCCGTCTACAAAGTCCTCGTCAGGGAAAAACAGTTGACATCAGCCGTTTCAGTCAATAACCAGGCCCTGGAACTTACGGGAAATTTCAGGATCAATATCACTGCAAAACCGGGGACCAGCCTGGATGATGTCGAAAAAGGAATCTTTGAAGCATTTTCAAGATTCGAAGAAAAAGGATTTACCGAAAATGACCTTGAGAGAATAAAAGCCAGGCTTGAAACCGAATTTTACAATACCATAAGCAGCGTTTTATTCAAATCTTTCATGCTTGCTTTTTATGATGTGATGGCCGGTTCCCCTGATTATCTCATCAGTGAGATTAACAGGATAAAAAATGTTACGGCTGAAAATGTGTGGGAAGTTTACAGGAAGTATATCAAGGGAAAAAACTATGTCGCGGCCAGCTTTGTACCGAAAGGTCAGCTGAACCTGGCTGCTGAAGGTTCTATCAATGCAGGAATTGTTGAAGAGGATATAAACAGGGCAACACAGGTTGAGATCGGAACAGAAAGAAATGAAAGGATTGAAAAAACCCCGTCAGGATTTGACCGTTCAGTTGCTCCTGTTCCCGGACCGGATCCTGAAATCATACTGCCTCCGGTATGGAGCTCTGCTTCTCCCAATGGCATGAAGATACATGGGATTGAGCAGCATAAACTGCCGCTGCTGGCTTATTCACTGACAATAAAGGGTGGTCATCTGCTTGATGATATAAACAAGCCCGGAGTTGCAAAGTTTATGGCTGCAATGCTGAATGAAGGAACAGGAAATAAAACACCTGAAGAACTGGAGGAAGCCATTCAGTTGCTCGGTGCAAGCATCTCAGTCAGCGGTGATGATGAAACAATAACGGTTTCAGTGAATTCCTTATCCCGCAATTTTGAAAAAACAATAGAGCTGGTCGGGGAAATGATACTTGAACCACGCTGGGATGAGGAACAGTTTGCTCTTAATAAGTACCGGATCATAAACGATCTCAGGAGAAACATGGCTGATCCCGCTTACCTGGCAGATGAAGCATTCAACACCCTGATCCATGGCAGGGACAATATTCTGTCAGTCAATGCCGGCGGCACTGTTGAAAGTGTGGGGAAAATAACAATTGATGATCTCAGGAACTTTTATAACAAGGCAATATCTCCGGCAGTGGCCGATTTTATGATAGTGGGAGACATCAGCCAGGCAAGGGTTGAAAAAGCACTGTCAGAACTGGGTGAGAGATGGCAGAACAAGCAGGTAGATATCCCGGATCCCGTCTTTCCTCCGGCAGCAGAAAAGGCATCCATATATTTTGTAAATGTCCCGGGAGCAAAACAATCGGTTATTAAGGCAGGTTATCTGGCCTTGCCCCGTAAACATGAAGATTTTTACAAGTCCCTTACAGCCAATTTTATGCTGGGGGGAGGTGCAAGTGCCCGCCTTTTTATGACATTACGCGAAGAAAAGGGATATACCTACGGAGCCTATTCAGGCTTTAGCGGAAAAGAGAAATATGGTTCATTTTCCGCACATGCATCCGTCCGTTCCGATGCAACATTTGAATCTGTCAGATTGTTCCGGGATATAATGCTGGAATACCGTAAAGGAGTCTCTGAGGAAACAGTTGAATTCACTAAAGGATCTCTCCTCAAAGCCAATGCACTGAGGTTTGAAACCAATGATGCTCTTCTCGGAATGCTCAGGACAATGATACTGTACGGACTTCCCGAAGATTATATAAAACAGGAAGAAGCATATCTCAGGGAACTCACCGCAAACAGTATGAATACAATTATCAGGAAATATATTGATCCGTTAAAAATGTATTACGTTGTTGTCGGGGATGCTAAAACCCAGCTTGCTGCACTTGAAAAAATTGGTTTTGGCAAACCAGTACTGTTCCAATAGGATTTTTTATTTTATCTTTGAGCCCCTGACTTGTCCCCTTTAGTGCGACAGATTTAATAATTTGATGTATTTCTTTACAGTGTCGCTGTATACTGTCCTTATTCTTGCCTCTTTGTTGGTTATTTTGTTGAGCATCCGGGCATCTGTTACTTTCCTGCATTCAGTAAGGAACTTTCTTATTGAATCACCCGTGGTCAGTTCAATATGCTTTGATACTGTAAGTGCCATGAAACAGATTAAAATATGGAGTTGGATTGGCTCCTCTTTGAAGTGAAAAATCGGCCTTGTATGTAAATCATGTTTTGATATCCGGAAAGCCTGTTCGATCCTGTAAAGCTCGTGATAACGCCCGATGACAGTTTGATTGTTCGCGATGGTTTCTTCCAGATTGGTGTAATACCCTTTTATACCCAGTAGTTTCTGTGACTTTTCAATCAATGCATGGTTAAGAACTACTTCCTTAGAAGAGATTTTGACAAACTTGGTTTTTTTGATTTTTGAAGGAGATCCGATAATGGATCTGGCTTTCTCAATCTGTTTTTCCATTTCATATTTATCTTTCCGGTAACGCACCCTGGAGTAATCACAAATCAAGTATCCGTGATCTGTTTTTATCCTGATGGTTTTACCGTCTTCCCTGACCATACTTTTATCAATCTGGTTGATCTGGTTACCAGAGAGGTTCCCCAATCGTGCTCCGACAATGTAATTGATGTTGTTTCTCAAAAGTTCCTGCATATTGGTGGTGCTGATCATTGCTGCATCAGCAACAACGGTAAACTCTTTAACAGCATGCTTCTTAGTAAAGTCATTAACTACTGGTAATATTGTATGTCCCTCAAAAACATTACCGGGGAAGATGCTATATGCGATCGGAAAACCCTCTTTTGTCACCAGAAGCGCCACCAGGATTTGTGGCTGCTGAGATTTGTTGTCTTTGGAAAAACCATTCTTTCGAAGATCATCTTCTGTAAATGTTTCAAAGTACAATGTTGTTACATCATAGAACAGTAAATCAAAGTTGAAAGCATAATGTTTCATGGCAAAATCAACCACGATATCTTCAATATTAGCCTTGAGCTTGAGCCATAAAGGCACCGATTTGTAATAACTTTGCCTTCTGTGTCTTATTCCGAAATAAGAGTCTAAAAGCTCTATTGATCGTAGTTTTGAAGCAGGTTCTACAATCCTGATAATAACCATGTCAAGGAGTAGCTGCTTTTTGATTTTGTCTAATCCCATTTGAGTCATGATCTCGATAAGGGCTTCATGCAGAAAGGTAGAATACACTCCCAAAAACTCACACTTGTCCATGTATAGCAAGTTATCAAGCCTGACATCTTCAAATAATGGAATATCTGCAGAAGTATTCTTAATCAAATCCCGGGCAACCAAGAGCAGGGATTCTAGTTCCTGATTGTTTCTTGCCGAACCAATATGCTTAAATATAACTCGTTTGCGGTTCCTGGTATAAATTACCTGGACTGCACTGGCCCCGGATGATGT
>LSQX01101988.1_pt1 | contig 11936 bp, 13 predicted proteins | sample 654561 | NCBI WGS metagenome assembly LSQX01 (sample SAMN04489861, study PRJNA283612) | anaerobic digester metagenome | isolation source: 4 biogas reactors fed with cattle manure at either 37C or 55C with and... | place: Denmark: Kongens Lyngby | collected 2014 | reverse complement strand
GCTGCTGCCGCGGTTAAAGCGGTAGGACGCAACCCAGAAGCGGAAAGTAAAATCCGTTCAATGTTAATACTTGGTGCAGCGATTGCTGAAACCTGTGCTATTTATGGAATGTTAATCGCATTTCTATTGATCTTTGTCTTTTAGAAGGGTGGTTTAAGCGTGGTGTATTTAGTAGGTGCCATTAGTATTGATATAGCGGACAAGTTGTTTCCAAATCTTTTGACGATGTTAACACAACTAGCTTCGACAGGGATTTTGTTTCTGTTGTTTAAGAAGTTTTTATATGTTCCTGTATTAAATTATATTGAGAAGCGTAATGAAGCAGAACAGGCTAGTTTAACGTTGGCTCAAGAGAAATTAGATGAAGCAGCAGTCGTTGAAGAAAAGCGCCAATTACAATTTAAGGAGGCGAGTGTTAAGATTGCTGAAATGATGGAAACAGGACAACAAGAAGCATTAGCGATTCGTCAACAAATTATTTTAGATGGCGAAAAAGAGGTTGCTTATCTTAAGGATAAGGCGAATAAAGAATTAGAGACACAAGTTCGCTTAGCTAAAGATCAGTTGCGTAAAGAGACGATTGCGGTCGCAATGATGGCTTCCGAGAAATTATTAAAAGAAAAATATGATGAACTAAGTGATAAAGAGCGTATTGAAAACTTTATTGGAGAAATAGCGTCATGAGTGCCGTTGGCAAACGTTATGGTGAGGCACTTCTTTCTATCGCAATAGAACAACAACAAATCTTAAATTATAAAGCTGAGTTGCTTGAGATAAAAAAAGTGTTCAATCCGACAATTATGAAGTTTTTTAATAGTCCTAACATCTCAAAAGAACTTAAAAAGAGAATCATTAAAGATTCTTTTAGTGGTGTCTCAGAGATGTTAATGAATTTTCTTTATTTGTTGGTGGATAAACAAAGACTTAATAATTTAAATGAAATTGTTGAATCCTATGTATCTTTGGCTAATTTTGTATCAAATATTGCCCAAGGTACACTTTATTCAGTTCGCAAATTAGAACAAGATGAAATAAGTTCACTTGAAGAATCACTGAGTAAGAAATTAAATAAAAAGGTTATCTTAGAAAATGCGATAGATGAATCACTTATAAGTGGTGTAAGAGTTGAAATAGACCAAAAGATTTATGATGGTTCCCTAAAACACGAGCTATCACAAATGAAGGACTATTTAATATTAAAGGAGGGCGTTAGATAATGGTTGATTTAAGAGCTGATGAAATATCGAATCTCATTAAGGAACAGATCAAAAAATATGAAGCGCATATAGAAGAAAAAGATACGGGAACTGTCATTAGTGTGGGCGATGGGATCGCCTTAGTTCATGGCTTAGAAGATGTTATGGTCAGTGAGCTGGTCAGTTTTTCTAATGGTGAACAAGGACTCGTCTTAAACCTTAATGATGGATATGTTGGGGTCGTCTTAATGGGTCACGATATGGGGATCAAAGAAGGCGATGAGGTCGTTAGAACAAAACATATTATTGAAGTACCTGTTGGTGATGCTTTATTGGGAAGAGTGGTCGATGCTTTGGGTAATCCACTTGATGGTGGTGAGGCTATTAAGACAGAGAAGAGTCGTCAAATTGAACGAGTCGCTCCAGGTATTATGACACGTCAATCGGTCTATCAACCTCTACAGACAGGACTTAAGGTCATTGATTCAACAATTCCTATTGGTCGAGGTCAGCGTGAATTAATTATTGGTGATCGTCAGACAGGTAAGAGTGCGATTGCGATTGATACGATTATTAATCAAAAAGATCAAGATGTTCTTTGTATCTATGTGGCGATTGGTCAAAAGGCAAGTACTGTGGCTCAAGTTGTGGAACGACTTAGAACTCATGGTGCGATGGAATATACGACGGTAGTCTTATCGAGTGCGGATGATTTAGCGTCATTACAATATATTGCGCCCTATGCTGGTTGTGCGATGGGTGAAGAGTGGATGGAACAGGGTAAAGATGTCTTAATAATTTATGATGATTTATCCAAACATGCGATTGCGTATCGTACGATGTCACTTCTTTTAAGAAGACCACCAGGAAGAGAAGCTTATCCTGGAGATGTGTTCTATTTACATTCACGTCTATTGGAAAGAGCTGCGAAACTTAATGATGAGTATGGTGGTGGTTCCTTAACGGCCTTGCCTATCATTGAGACTCAAGCGGGTGATATTAGTGCTTATATTCCGACGAATGTGATTTCGATTACGGATGGTCAATTATTCTTACAGAGTGATAATTTTAATGCGGGAATTAGACCGGCTGTAGATACAGGATTATCGGTGTCACGGGTTGGTTCTGATGCTCAGGTGAGTGCGATGAAACAAGTGGCAGGCTCTCTTAAGTTAGAGTTGGCTCAATATCATGATAATTTATCGTTTGCTCAGTTTGGTTCGGATTTAGATGATGCGACACGTAAGACCTTGGAACATGGTAGTAAGATTGTAGAGCTGTTTAAACAACCTCAATATGAACCGATGGCCTTAGAACAACAAGTGGTGTCTTTGTTTGCGATGAAACATCGTTTCTTTGATGAGCTTAGAGTGGAAGATGTACTTAAGTTTGAATCCTATTTATTGAATAGAGTGGATCAAAAACTGTATGAAGAAATTAAAGAGAAAAAGACGATTAGTGATGAATTAAGTGATCAACTTAAGAAGAATATCCAAGAGATTTTAAGTGAGTATTTATTGGTTTCTGGGGTGAGGTCTGATGACCAATAAGTTAGAGACTAAAAAAAGAATACGTTCAATTCAATCGATTCGTAAGACGACGAATGCGATGCGTTTAGTGTCCTCGGCTAAGATTAAAAGAATGAGAGACACTTATGAGAGAACTAAGGAATATGCGTTGACGATTGAAGAGATGCTAAGAAAGATAATGTCACAGAGTGAGAGTGATATTCAATGGTTTACGCCTCAATCTGATAATGAATTAGTTTTTGTTTTAGCATCGGATATGGGACTTGCGGCGGGATATAATTCGAACTTATATCGCTTAGTTAAAGAGCAGTTGGCTAGCGATGTTGAATTAATAGTTATTGGTAAAAAGACACGCTCTTTATTAAAGAATGCGAACTTTAATATGAATGAGGAAATCATTAGTTCAGATCAATTTGATTATCATGACATTTCTCGTTTGATGGAAGAAGCCTTGTATCGTTTTCAACAAGGTGAGATTGGAAAAATTAGTATTGTGTATACTAAATTTGTGAATGCGATGACCTTTGATGCGACGTATCAAGTGTTATTGCCTTTGAATTTAGAACAAGATAATGTGTCGTCAGTATATACTGAATATGAACCGAGTGAGAAGGAAATAATGAGTCGTTTAGTGCCTCAATATTTGAAATCAGTCATGTATAACTTGTTCTATGAGGCGAAGACTTCTGAACAATCGTCTCGTCGTTTGGCGATGGAACAGGCGACTGATAATGCGGATGAATTGATTGAAGACTTACAGTTGAAGTATAACCAAGCACGACAAGCGGCTATTACCCAGGAAATAACTGAGATAGTTGCTGCGGGAGAGAAGTAAAGGAGACATGATGAAAAATACAGGAACGATTGTACAGGTCATTGGACCGGTAATTGACGTACGTTTTGAAGATAAAACAATCCCAGCCCTTTATAATGCTTTAGAGATTAAAAATAAAGATGAGACACTTGTGGTGGAGGTTGTTCAGCACATTGGTGATGACTTGGTGCGTTGTATTGCGATGGGTCCAACAGATGGTCTAGTAAGGGGTAGTGAGGTATTAGATACAGGAGAGTCTATCTCAGTGCCAGTGGGAGATCAAGTTTTAGGTCGGATGATGAATGTCTTGGGTAATCCTATTGATGGTTTAGAAGATTTTGATAAAGATGCCCAGAGAGAACCGATTCATCGTGATGCTCCTAAGTTTACGAGTCAACAAACTCATGCGGAAATCTTTGAGACGGGTATTAAGGTCATAGATTTATTGTGTCCTTATCCTCGTGGTGGTAAGGTTGGACTCTTTGGTGGTGCTGGTGTTGGTAAGACTGTTTTAATGCAGGAATTAATTAATAATACTGCGATTAAACATGGTGGTACTTCTATTGTGGCTGGTGTTGGTGAGAGAACGCGTGAGGGTAATGACCTTTATAATGAAATTAAGAATGCGGGTATCTTGGATAAGACAACTTTAGTTTATGGTCAGATGAATGAGTCGCCTGGAGCGAGAATGCGCGTCGCGTTGAGTGCGATTACGATGGCGGAACATTTTAGAGATCAACAGAGTAAGGATATCTTATTATTTATTGATAATATCTTCCGTTTCATTCAGGCGGGTTCTGAAGTGAGTGCGCTTTTAGGTCGTATGCCTTCGGCAGTTGGTTATCAACCGACATTATCGACAGAGATGGGTCAACTTCAGGAGCGTATTACTTCTACTGAGACTGGTTCGATTACGTCAGTTCAGGCCGTATATGTTCCGGCGGATGACTTAACAGACCCTGCTCCGGCGTCAGTGTTTTCACACTTAGATGGTATTACAGTACTTGATCGTAATATTGCGGCGTTGGGACTTTATCCGGCAGTAGATCCTTTGGCTTCTAATTCTAGAATGTTAGATCCGCTAGTGGTGGGTAAAGAGCACGTGGAGATTGCTCATGGTGTTCAGGAAGTCTTACAGCATTATAAAGATTTACAGGACATTATTGCGATATTGGGGATGGATGAATTATCGGATGAGGATCGCGTGATTGTTGGTCGTGCTCGTCGTATTCGTAACTTCTTGTCTCAACCTTTCTTTGTGGCTTCTTCATTTACGGATTCAGAAGGTAAATATGTGAGTATTGAGGACACCTTGCGTAGCTTTAAGGAAATCTTAGATGGTAAGGTAGATCATTTACCTGAGGCTGCTTTCTTATTTGTGGGCTCCATTGATGAAGTTAGAGCGAAAGCAGAATTAATGTAATGTTTAAAATTAGAATTGTGACACCGGAAGGTTTAGTGGGCCAGTATGAGGTTTCAATATTGAATATTGGGACGCCTGCGGGTGAGATGCGTATTCTAGAGAATCATATTCCGCTGGTGGCTAGTCTTGATATATCGATTATCTCAACTGATAATGGCACCCGTAAGTATTATGTGGTGGGTGAGGGAACGTGTCAGTTTCAGGATAATGTGGCACTTATTTTAGTGGATTCTTGTGAAAAAGAAGAGGATATTGATGAGCGTCGGGCACTTCAATCTTTAGTTCGTGCTGAGAAGAGAATCAGTGAGAGTGATTCCAAAGTAGATATTGATCGTGCTTTGAAGTCTAAGAAAAGAGCGGAGATGCGCCTTAAGTTAAAGGAACATAAGCGTGACAACTAATATCCTAAGAATTGTGATTGGTTTACCACTATTTGTTTTGTATACGATTCTTTTGGTAGTATCAATTATTGTTTATTATCCACAGATGATTCCAACTTATTTTTGGATGATTTATGTCTCAATTATCCTATTAACAATACTTATTTTAATAAAGTCTAGAACGCTTAAGGCGATGACAAAAGAGGATGTCAACTGATGGTTGACATTTTTCTTTGATTTGTGGTAGACAATAAGTGACTTGTTTAATTATGATTTAGTCGTCAAGGAGGACAAAACATGATGAATGATAAATTAATTAAGTTAAGAAGAAAACTAGGTCTTTCTCAGGAGGAATTTGGACAGTTGATTGGTGTTTCGCGTCAAGCTGTGTCGAAATGGGAATTGGGTCAGAGTCAACCTGATTTAGAGTCGCTTAAGAGAATAAAAGAGAAATTCAATGTGAGTTATGATTCATTGATGAGTGATGAGAAAGTTCTTGAGAGTTCAAATCACTTTATTGAACTTCAGCGTCGCAAGAGACAGTTCTTTGTTTTGGGTGTTGTGTTGTTGTTTGTTTCGTTATTTATCCTTCTGTTTTATGTGGCGATTCGATTAACTAATTATTATGATGTTCAAATGGCTCGCTATCAAATAGTTATTCCAGATGAAATATCTAATTTTGAATTCTTAGATCCGATTGTCACACTATTTGGTAGTAAACCTATTGATTTCTTTTATTATTTTCTAAGGTATGGAATTATGTCACTTACTTTGTTGAGTTTTGTTTTGGGATGTGTCTTTATTCATAAATCAATGAAGATTGAGAAACCTTCTAATTGATATGTTAGAATAATTTCATTGAGGTGACGTATGGAACTTAGTTGGATAAACCCAAAAGAATATTCATTTAATAGTTTATTGTTGTTGGAAACTTTTCAGATTGAATGGATGTTTGATGAGGATAGTTGGTTATTTAATGAGCCTGACTGGCAAGAAATGATGGGTATTGCTTTGAATGGTAACCCACATGTCAAATGGTATTTAATGATGAGGGCTCCATCAAGAAGAGAACAGATTGAAACAATTTGTCAAAACGCACCAAACATAACAGATACACAATCAATTCGAAAAGCTGAAGTGTACATCTTAACTAGTATTGATGATTTTATTACGTATACTACACCTGAGATAATGGATAAAGTCTGTGATTTTATAATAGGTTGGGATGAACAACATCTATTTGATTTAGTGGATCTAACTAATAAAAGAGTCCTAGATGTGGGAGCTGGTAATGGTAGATTGACCTTTAGTGCGGCTAAAGTTGCTAAGGAAGTATTTGCGAGTGAACCAGTGGGTACTCTTAGAGAGTTTATGCGTCAAAAAATAAAGAATGAGAACATTAATAATGTTAAAGTTGTAGATGGTTTGATTACTGATTTACCCTATCCTGATAATACTTTTGATGTCGTGATGTCGGGTCATGTTATGGGTGATAATTTAATGGCTGAGATTGATGAATTAACTCGAGTTTGTAAAAACAATGGGATCCTAATTAATTGTCCTGGTGATTCAAAGATTGATATGGTTTCAAGTAATGAACTTAAGGAGAATGGCTGGGAAGAGTTTCATTATGTGGGCTCTTTTGGCAAGGATGTCTATATTCATAGAAAACATATTAACAAATAAAGTTAAACTGTAGAAAGAGATTCAAAAAAAAAGACTACTCAAGAAATTTTTATAACTTAATCTTAAACAACTATTATTAGCAATTTATATAACGTAGTTGTTTTTTGTTGGTATATGATAGCGTTTAAGTAAGGAGGGCTTAATATGAGAACATACAAAAATAGAATATTCATTATTTTAATAGTACTACTAACTATATCAATGACAGGTTGTAGTGAAAAAGAGGTGTGTACAATCCAGTTCCTTACATTCAATACAATGAAGTAAAAATAGTTGGGAAATCCAATGTCAAATTTGAAGATTCTATTGAAGTTGAAATAATTAAATCAAACGAAGTATTTAATAAAATGGAAATAACTTTCCAAAGGGATTAATTCCTGAACATGACAATCAAGTGAAGTTATCTATAATTTCATTAGCCTTATACGATGATGATATTTTGATTGATAATGATACGGTTAAACTCAACACTCCAAGAGAACTTATCGTCTATTATGGTGCAAGTCCTTATACTTTTCATGTAGGTAAGTTCAGATTTGATGTTTTCATCTCAGAAGACATTATCTATAGAATTCAACTAACAAGCACACAGTAGTAATTTTGTTCTAATTATTGTCGACAACTTAAGGGATTGCTAGATTTCATCGGGCAATCCCTTTTTTTGAAAGATTAGGATGGTCAAAACGCCAAACTGTTAATTAAGACAAAAAAGANNTTAACAAATAATGCCAAACTGTTAAGTGAGACAAAAAAGACATGTCACAATGACATGTCTTTGAGTTATTAACTGATCTCTGAGCCATCCTCAACATTAGGGATTTCAACAACTTGGTATTTATCATCATCAAAGGCACTTAAGATCATACCATGACTCATTTCACCACGAAGTTTAATAGGTTTCAAATTGACACAGATTAAGACTTCCTTATTAATGAGTTCTTGTGGTTGATATGAATTAGCGATGCCACTCACAATTTGAACCACTTTATCCCCTAGATTGACCAAAAAGACTAGTAAGCTATCCGCATTGGGGTGTTTTTTACATTCTAGAATGGTTCCCTTACGAAGTTCTAGTTTATTGAAATCATCGATTGTGATCTCTGGTTTATGTTCGATTATGACTTGGGGACCTCTAAGAAGTTCTAGTGTTTTTTCAACATCAAAACGTGGGAACAATGGGGTAGGTTTATTAGTGATTTGAAGGTTATCCTCTAAGCTACCAAATTGATAACTTGATTCATAGCTTCTTTGCGTTGTATTTAATTGGTCTAAAATCTTTTCTGAGGTTTCTGGTAAGAAAGCTCTTAGGTTAATACCAATGATACGAATTGATTCTAATAAGTTATAGAGAACTGTTTCTAAGCGGTCTTGTGATTCTTCGCTTTTCGCAAGATTCCATGGAAGTGTCTCATCGATATATTTGTTAGTACGACGAGTTGCTTCCATGAGTTCACTCAATGCATCTTGGACATGAAGTGTTTCCATCTTATCAGCAATCTTTTGAGATAAAGAAGAAATAGTACTAATTAAACCATCATCAATTGGATCGACGACTTTCTTATTAGAAATAGTGCCATCGAAATACTTATTTGCCATGGATAAACTACGATTAACAAGGTTGCCTAACACATTAGCAAGATCGGTATTAATACGTTCAATAATTACTTCATAGGTGATGTTGCCATCTCTTTCAAAAGGCATCTCATGTAACATGATGTATCTTATCGCATCGACACCAAAGACTTCTGTTAAATCATCCGCATAGATAACATTACCCTTTGATTTACCCATCTTATCATCACCCACTAATAACCAAGGGTGACCAAAGATTTGTTTGGGTAAGGGTACATCGAGTGCCATCAAAAAGATCGGCCAATAGATAGAATGGAAACGAACGATGTCCTTACCAATAAGGTGTAAATCAGCTGGCCAGTATTTCTCAAATAACTCGCCATGATTGCCATCGACATCATAACCAAGACCCGTAATATAATTCATTAACGCATCAAGCCATACATACACGACATGGTCTTCATCAAAGGTTTGAATACCCCAGTCAAAGGTTGTGCGAGATATTGCTAAGTCAGTCAGTCCTGGTTTAATGAAGTTATTAATCATTTCATGTTTACGTGAGGCAGGTCTAATAAATTCAGGATGGTCATTAATATGTTGTTCCAATTTGTCTTGATAGTTAGATAGTTTAAAGAAATAAGATTCTTCTTTTTCTTTATGAACAGGACCTCCACAAACAAGACAATGTCCATCTTCTATTTGACTCTCAGGATAGAAAGACTCACAACTGATACAGTACCAGCCTTCATATTGTGCCTTAGTAATATCACCTTGGTCCACAAATTTCTTAAATGCTTTCGCGACTTGTTCTTTATGATAATCTTCTGTGGTACGAATAAAATTATCATATGAAATATTCATATGATCGAATAGATCTTTAATTACTTTTGCGACATCATCCACAAATGCTTGAGGTGTAACACCTGCTTCTTTGGCTCTTTGAGCAATCTTTAATCCGTGTTCATCGGTTCCAGTTTGAAAGAATACATCATAACCTTGCTCTCTTTTGAAACGAGCAATGGCGTCAGCTAAAACAATCTCATATACGTTACCAATATGAGGTTTACCTGAAGTATAAGCAATTGCCGTTGTAATATAATAGGGTTTTTTAGTCATTATAAAGCCTCCTTTTGAAATAAAAAAACGTCCCAGCTAAGGACGCCTGATAGCGCGGTACCACCTTAATTCACACCTTTTGTGTGCACTTAATACGTTAACGCCATATGACGATTAGATACAAACAAGTTTATTCATATCTAATAAGCTCCAAAGCCATGTTTATCTATCTTCACTATGAGTTTTCACCAGCCACTCACTCTCTACAAGTTCACATTAGATAATATCTTCTTCCCAGCTAATCAAGTCATATTATAAGCTAAAATTAGTAAGCATGCAATTAAAGCGTCTGATTATAAATAGGTTTCACATGTTCTCTTTGACGATAAATGACAATAAAGGTTAAGACTAGGGTGACCAAATTCATCGACATGATTAACATTCTCGCATCAAATACTTCACCCAAAGCTCCCCATAGGACTTGACCAATGATTAAGCCAGTCGTAGTAATCGTTTGGAAGACGCCATTGAAACGACCCCTCATCGCATTATCTACTGTGGCCTGTGTCGATGAAATACGAATGTTGAAGCTGGTCACTGCCAAGATACCAATCACAAAGTTGATAATTAACATAGAAGTAAAGGGTGTATAGAGATAGAAGGCATGTAAGACACTGATGATTACATAGACACTCATTGCAATGTTGAATTTATACTTTGATGGAAGCTCAAAACGATAGTGTAAAAATCCTCCAATGAAGCGACCTAGGACATTGGCAGTGGAAATGAAGGTAAAGCGTTGATAACCAAGGCTGGGAACATTTTTAAAGTAGGGCATTTCTAAAGTCTGAGAGACAGACATTTGAAATAGGGAGTTACAAAAGAAATAGAGTGTAATAAAGAGTAGTCCCTTGTGAGTGATCAGATATTTTAAACCTTGTTTATATTCTTTTTTAAATTCTTTGATTTTATACTGTTGAGCACCCTCTTGAATATGGGATTCATCTTTGTCCATTTTAGTTTCCATTACAGCGGCAATAAAGAAAGCTAATGAATTAAATATAAAGAGAATCTCAAGGCCAATTGTCTCATGAATGAAGGCGGCAACAGGTGTCATGAGCGCAGCGATAGGATAGATCATTGAGGAGATGGAATAAGCTTTTGAGAAATTACCCTTGTCAATAAATGTGGGATAGAGACTATCGTAGGCTACTTGATAAATACTATCGATAGTCCCAATAATGAGGGCTAATATCATAAAGAGTTGATAATTTAAAAAGTTTTGAGTTAGACCTACAAAGATGAAGAGGAAGACAAATGAGGAAAGAAAGTCTAATGAATAGATGACTTTGACTCGTGAGAAGCGATCAAGGAAAGTTCCAGCTATCATGGGGACAAAGAGTCTTGGTAAGTTATTGAGTGCTAAATATAAAGCAAAAGCAAAGCTGGAATTGGTAAGTTCTAAAATGAGGACCGCTAAAGCAAAAGAAGAGACCGTATTACCGAGCATGGAAACGACAGTCCCTAAGGTTATTATTGTAAAGTTTTTATTCCATAATGTATTCAATGTTTGGTCCCCACAATCTAAGGGATAGTATATCATTTTTGGATAAAAAAAGAAGATAAATTAGTTCTTATCTCCTTGTTGAATTAAACAATCAGGGCATACCCCATAGAAGTAAGTCATATGGTAATTGACTTGACCACCAAATTTCTCTTCTACCTCATCATTGAGTTCTTTATGAATCATATTCTCAATATCCATAATTCGATTACACACTTGGCAATGGAAGTGGTAGTGTTCTTCAAGATTGGAGTCATACACATAGCCAAAGTCTGGATGTTGAATCCTATTGACTAAGTGGTTTTCATAGAGATATTTTAAGTTACGATAGACTGTAGCGATACCAATTGAGTGATCCTCAATGGCCAGTTGTTTATATACTTCTTCAGCTGTTAAGTGTCCCTTGGCATCCCTGATGACTTCAAGTATTCTCTGACGTTGTTTGGTTGGTTTAACGCTCATGAAATCATCCTTTCTAACAATTGATACTGATTATCATTTACAACTAAATTATATCATTAATTAGTAGATTATCAATATTAGTGATTGATTGCAAGAAATTTGACAACAAATTATTGACTAACGATAATTTAAATGGTAAAAATAAGAAAAGATTATTGTTAAACGATAATTAGAAGGAGAAGCTCATGGTCAAGAAATTACAAGTTGTTTGGGCAATCGAAGTTGTTATCATTTTAGTGTTAATGGTCTTTGGG
>LSQX01006645.1_pt1 | contig 11936 bp, 9 predicted proteins | sample 654561 | NCBI WGS metagenome assembly LSQX01 (sample SAMN04489861, study PRJNA283612) | anaerobic digester metagenome | isolation source: 4 biogas reactors fed with cattle manure at either 37C or 55C with and... | place: Denmark: Kongens Lyngby | collected 2014 | reverse complement strand
AGATATGGCCCTGCAAAAAAAGATTTTATCAGATACATACAAAACATTATTTGAAGAAACATTTCAAGAATTAACAGGTAAAACTTACATCATTAATTTTATTTCCCAAGATGAATTAGAAGATAATGAAAATAATAATGAAGAAGAAACACTAAAAAAAGAAGAAAAAACTGAGTTAAATTCACTTAATTCTAATTTAAAAAAAGAATATACTTTTGATACTTTTATGATAGGTGACACTAATAGATTTGCCTATTCATCTGCTCTTACAGTCGCACAAAACCCTGGTAAAATATACAATCCTTTGTTTATTCATGGTAAAAGTGGTCTTGGTAAAACTCATTTGATGCATGCAATTGGTAATTATATTGTTGAAAACTTAAATTTAAAAGTTTTATATGTAACAAGTGATCAATTTAGAGAAGATTTTGTTGATATAAATAATAGAGGATCTGATAATAATTTTGATTACATCAACTTCTTTAAAAATAAATATAGAAACGTAGATGTATTAGTAATAGATGATATTCAATTCTTTAGTGGAGCAGAAAAAACTAGACAAGAATTTTTTCATACATTTGAGTACTTGAAAAATTTAGATAGACAAATAATTATTAGTTCAGATCGCTCACCTGATGATTTAAAATTTTTAGAGGATCGTCTGAAAACTAGATTTAGTTGGGGACTTACAATCGATATTTATCCACCTGATTTTACATTAAAACTTAAAATACTTAAAGATAAGATCAAAAATTTAGAAATAAGAGATTATATCAGCGAAGAAGCAATTGAATATATAGCTCAAAATAGTGATAATGATATTAGACACCTACAAGGTGCATTAAATAGACTAATTGCCTATTCAGCCACGATGAACGAACGAGATATTAATTTAGAATTTGCAATGGAATCTCTTCAAGAACATCTAAAAAGTAATGAATATTTATCGAGTAGTATCTCTAAAATTCAAAAAGCAGTGGCAGATTACTATGAGTTAACTGTTGAGGATCTTAAAAGTAAAAAAAGAACAGCAGATATTAATTATCCTAGACAAATAGCTATATATTTATCAAGAATAATAACTGATGAAACAACAAGTAAGATAGGATTAGAGTTCGGTGGTAAAAGTCATTCAACAGTAATACATGCTTGTAATAGAATAACTGAAGAAATTAAGAAAAATCCGCAAATAAAAAAAATGATTGAAGAAATTAAGAACAAAATAAATTAACATATTATCGACAATATAAGTTATAATATTATTAGTAATTAAGAGACATAGAAGTAGTTATAAACAATTTCAACGTTATAATAATAATAATAATAAAAATAAAAGAAAGAAGGAATATAAATGAAATTTTCAATTAAAAAGAATTTATTACTAGAAAACTTATCTTATGTAATAAAAGCAATTTCACCAAAAAATATAATACCTGTATTAAATGGTATTAAATTTGAATTAACAAAGAAAGGACTTGAATTAACTGCTAGTGATTCAGAAGTAATTGTTCAAACATTAATACCAAAAAAAGATATTGAACATATAGAAAAAGAAGGATTAGCTATTATTCAAAGTAAATACATTATTGATATAATTCGTAAAATGCCAGAAGATATTATTAATTTTGATTTAATCGATGATTTTAAAATAATGATTTATTCTGAAAAAAACAAATATGATCTTAATTGTTTAAATTTTAATGATTATCCTGCTATTACATTTGAAGAATCAGATAATCCTATTACAATAGAAGGATTATTATTAAAAAATATAATCAACCAAACTGCTTTTGCAATATCAACTCAAGAATCAAGACCTTTATTAACAGGAGTTAATTTTAAGATTGATGGGAATAACTTTGATTGTATAGTTACTGATTCATATAGATTAGCTAAAAAAACAATTAAATTAGACAGTATAGTTAATGAACCTATAAATATAGTGATACCTGGTAGAAATTTAATTGAATTTGATAAAATAATAAGTGATTCAGATCCAGTCAATATGCATATATTTAATAATAAAATTATATTCAAATATAAAAATATAATATATAAATCAAATTTATTAAATGGAACATATCCTGATACTTCTAATTTAATACCAAGTGAATTTTCAATAATTATTAACACAAAACTAAATGAATTTTATGATTCAGTAGATCGTGCTTCACTTTTAACACAAAATAAAGATAAAAATACAGTAAAAATGATAACTAATAAAAATAGTTTAACTGTTACATCATTATCTAGTGAATTAGGAAAAGTTGAAGAGTATTTAATTGTTGATAAAAACGAATCAGAAGACATCGATATTTCATTTAGTTCAAAATACATGTTAGAAGCTCTTAGATCATTTGAAGAAGATGATATATTAATATTATTAAATTCAGATGTTAAACCAATAATTATTAAAAGTGTTACAGATGAAACACTAATTCAACTAATATTGCCAATAAAAACTTATTAAACACATTAATTTGTGTTTTTTTTTGCTTTTATTTTTCTCAATCGACAAATTACGACAAATGTCGACAAAATATTATGATATAAGGTAGCCGTTAGGGGGTGAAAGAATGGAAGAATATGAAATAAATGAAGAAACACTTGCTGTAATTCCTTTAAAATCTGATAAGGCAAAAGTTTATGAAAATGATCGTGTATTTATAGTTAATAAATCAGCATTAAAAATAATGGACGATAGTTGTGAATTTTTTGGTAGTTCCTTAGAAGGAAGACAAAAAGGAACTTCTAAGTTAATTGGTGTTACACATAAAGCACCAGTTATAATAGAAGAAAGTAAAGAAATAATATTTTTTCCTACAATGTCACCAAGGATTGATAAGTGTTCTTGGATATCATTGAAGAATATTGAAAAAATAGTTAAAAAAAATGATAAAAATTATATATTATTTAAAAATAATACAATGATTGAATCAGATGTTTCTTATGGAGTAATAAATAATCAAATATTAAGAGCCACAAGATTAGAATCAGTTTTAAGAAACCGTAAACTAAGTAATTTTTGATTAAAAAGCCTTTATTAAGTCAAAATAAAGTGTTATAATATTAATAGGTATAGGAGTACTATAATACCTATTAATTTTATTTTAGGGGATGTTAGGTGGTTAAAAATGGAAATTGTAAAATTAAAGTTAGTAAATTTTCGTAATTTTTCTAAAATTAATTTAAAATTTTCTAAAGGCCTGAATTTAATTGTGGGAAATAATGGAAGTGGTAAGACAAATATTATTGAAGCAATTAATATATTAGCCTTAACTAAAACCTTTAGGAACGTATATGAAAATGTATTAATTAAACATAATGAACAATCAACAACCATATATGGAGAAGTTAAATCTAAAATAATAAATAAATATCAAATAGAAATAACTAAAGATGGTAAGAAAGCAAAAATTAATAATAACAACGTAGAAAGACTTAGTGATTATATTTCTAAAATATTAGTAGTTACATTTAGTTCCAACGATTTAAAATTAATAAAAGATAGTCCAAGTACCAGAAGAAAAATAATTAATATTATTATTTCTCAATTGAATAATGATTATATAAAACATTTAAATGAGTATACAAAGTTAAATAAACAAAGAAATTCATTTTTAAAAGTTTTGTATACTAATAAGACGGTTTCACTAGAATATTTAGATATTTTAACTTCTAAATTAATTGACAGTGGAATTAAGGTTTATGAAGAGAGAAAGCGAATAATTGATTTAATTAATCAAAAAATAGGTGATTATTATAAAAAAATCACCAATAATGATCAACTCAAAATAAATTATAAGTCAGATTATTCAAATAAAACTAAAGAACAGTTATTAAAAAATTATCAAAAAAATTTAGAAAAAGAAATAATATTAGGAAAAACAATATTTGGTATTCATACAGATGACATAGAATTTTTCTTAGATAATAATAATATTAAAGATTTTGGATCAGAGGGCCAACAAAAAAATGCAATTATTTCCTTAAAATTATGTGAAATAGACTTAATTAAGGAATTAAAAAAGGAAGTTCCTATATTATTAATTGATGATCTATATAGTGAATTAGATAAAAATAAAATAAAAAATATATTAAATAACTTAGATTTAACTATGCAAATATTTATAACAGTTACTGATTTAAATAAAGTAAGCAAGAATCTTAGACAACAAGCTAATATATTAAGAGTAAGAGATGGAGAAGTGAAATAAATGAGAGAATATAGCGATAGTGATATTCAAGTATTAGAAGGATTAGAAGCCGTCAAAAAAAGACCAGGAATGTACATTGGTAGTACTGGAGAAAAAGGATTACATCATTTAGTCTGGGAAATTGTAGATAACGCAGTTGATGAAGCTCTAGCGGGCTTTTGTGATGATATAGAAGTTATTATTGAAAAGAATAATATCATTCAAGTTAGAGATGATGGTAGAGGTATTCCAACTGGTATAAATGAAAAGACAGGTTTATCAACTGTAGAAACAATTTTTACTGTTTTACATGCAGGTGGTAAATTTGGCGGAGAAGGATACAAAATATCTGGGGGTCTTCACGGTGTAGGTGCAAGCGTTGTTAATGCCTTATCTAGCTGGGTTGAAGTAAAAATATATCAAAATGGAAATGTTTACTATCAAAAATTTGAAAATGGTGGTCATGCTACTGAAGATATTAAAATTATTGATAAATGTTCACCTGAAAGAACTGGAACTACAGTAAGATTTAAAGCAAATCCAGAAATTTTTCAAGAAACAACATCATATAACTATGATATATTAGCTAATAGATTACGAGAAATCGCTTTTTTAAATAAGGATTTAAGAATTATATTAGTAGATGAAAGAGAAGAAGAAAAAAGAAATCAATTCATCTATGAAGGTGGAATTGTTGAATATGTTCAATTATTAAATAAAAATAAAAAAGGAATTCATGATGATATTATTTATATTGAAGGAACAGAAGATAATGTAATTATGGAAATTGCAATGCAATATAATGATACTTATAATTCTAGTGTCTACTCATTTGCAAACAATATTAATACTTATGAAGGTGGCTCACACGAAGAAGGTGTAAAAAGAGCATTGACAAGAGTAATTAATAAATATGCAAAAACTGCTAAATTTATCAAAGATAATGATGATGGTTTATTAGGTGAAGATGTTAGAGAAGGTTTAACTATGATAATTTCTTGTAAACATCCAAACCCTCAATTTGAAGGACAAACTAAAACAAAATTAGGTAATGTAGAAGTAAGAAAAATATCTGATGACATTTTTTCTGAAGGATTAGAAAGATTCTTATTAGAAAATCCGGATCAAGCAAAAATAATTATTGAAAAATGTTTAATTGCTTCTAGAGCGAGGGTAGCAGCCAAAAAAGCAAGGGAATTAACTATTAGAAAAGGCGGATTAGATTTAAGTAGCCAATTAGGAAAGTTAACTGATTGCATATCAAAAGACCCTACAAATACGGAAATGTTTATAGTCGAAGGAGACAGTGCTGCAGGTCCTGCAAAACAAGGAAGAGACTCTGAAACCCAAGCAGTAATGCCTATTAGAGGTAAAATATTAAATGTTGAAAAGTCTCGTCTAGATCGTGTTTTAGGAAATGAAGAAATAAGAAGTTTAATTTCAGCTTTTGGTACTGGAATAGGTGATGAATTTGATATAAATAAACTTAGATATAACAAAATAATAATTATGACCGATGCCGATGTAGATGGTTCCCATATTAGAACATTATTATTAACATTCTTTTATAGGTATTTTAAACCATTAATTGAAAAAGGACACATTTATGCTGCTCAACCGCCTTTATACTGCATATCACATGGAAAAACAAAAAAATATGTGATTAATGAAAAAGAAAGAGATGAATATTTATCAACTCTACCAGAAAATACTAAATATGATATTGGTAGAATGAAAGGTCTCGGTGAAATGGACGCTATTGAACTTCGAGAAACCACAATGCATAAAGATACTAGACAATTAGTTAAAATTCACCTAGATGATGCAATTGCTGCTGATGAAACATTTCAAATATTAATGGGTGAAGATGTTGAACCAAGAAGAAAATTTATAGAAGAAAACGCAATATACGTTAAAAACCTGGATGTTTAAGGGGGAAAGACAATGAATAATGAAGAAAATATTATAATTCACGATTTAACAGAAGAAATGAAAACCTCATTTTTAGATTACTCAATGAGTGTAATTATTTCTCGTGCAATTCCAGATGTAAGGGATGGCTTAAAACCTGTTCATAGAAGAATTCTTTATACAATGTATGAAGAAGGAATGACTCCAGATAAAAAACATCAAAAAAGCGCAAATGCTGTTGGTGCAATCATGGGACATTATCATCCTCACGGTGATGCAGCCATTTATGATTCTATGGTTAGAATGGCACAAGATTTTACATATCGTCATACACTAGTTGATGGTCACGGTAACTTTGGATCTGTTGATGGTGATGGTGCAGCAGCCCATCGTTATACTGAAGCAAGGCTTTCAAAGATATCAATGGAGTTATTAAGAGATTTAAATAAGAATACGGTAGACTTTAAGGATAATTACGATGGACAAAGAAGAGAACCAGAAATATTACCAAGTAGATTTCCTAATATTTTAGTAAATGGAAATATTGGTATTGCAGTTGGAATGGCAACAAATATTCCTCCACACAATTTAGGAGAAGTAATTGATGCATGTATCGCATATATTGATAACAGTGAGATAACAGTTGAGGAATTAATGCAATATATTAAAGGACCAGATTTTCCTACTGCAGGTTCAATTCTTGGTAACAGCGGAATTAAAAAAGCGTTTGAAACAGGAAAAGGAACATTAACTATTCGTTCAAAAGTAGAAATTGAAGAAAAAAATGACAGATCAAGAATAATAGTTACTGAACTACCTTATCAAGTAAATAAACAATCACTGATAAAAAGAATTGCTGAGTTAGTAAGAGATAAAATGATTGATGGAATATCAAATTTACATGATGAATCAGCTTTAGAAGGAATTAGAATTGTTATAGATGTAAAAAGAGATGCAAATGCAAATGTACTATTAAATAATTTATATAAGCAAACTCAATTACAAGTATCATACGGTATAAACATGTTAATGTTATCTCATGGCAGACCTCAAACTATGGGATTACTTGATATTTTTAACCATTATGTTGATTATCAAAAAACAGTTATTATAAGAAGAACAAAGTTTGATTTAGAAAGATCATTAGCTCGTGAACATATATTAGAAGGACTAAAAATTGCTTTAGACAATATAGATGATGTAATTAAAACAATTAAAGAAGCAAAAAATGATGAAGAAGCAACTAAAAAACTTATGGATAAGTTTTCATTATCAAATGAACAAACTCAAGCTATTTTAGAAATGAAGTTAAGAAGATTAACTGGATTAGAAAGAGGAAAAATAGAAGAGGAACTAGCAGAATTGTTAAAATTAATTGCAGATTTACAAGATATATTAGCTAATAATCAAAGAGTATTAGACATTATTAAAACTGAAATGACAGAAATTAAAAATAAGTATAAAGATCCTAGAAAAACAATTATTGACATGACTGCAATCGACTATATAGATGATGAGTCATTAATAGAAGAACAAAATAGCATATTAACAATAACTAAGAATGGATATATTAAAAGAATATCTACAGACACTTATAAAACTCAAAACCGAGGTGGAGTTGGAATTAAGGCTATGTCTATTAATGAAGAAGATTTTGTGGAATTAATGCTAAATCTTTCAACACATGATTATATTATGTTCTTTACTAATAAAGGAAAAGTATACAGATTAAAAGGTTATGAAATACCAGAATACAGTAGACAAGCAAAAGGTCTTCCAATAATTAATCTTTTACAAATTGATAAAGATGAAATGGTTAATTCAATAATTAAATATACTCCTGATCAAGGTGACGAAAAATTAGTTTTTGTTACTAAAAATGGTTTAATAAAGAGAACAAGTGTAACAGAATTTGAAAATATTAGACAAACAGGAAAAATCTGTATAACTCTTAAAGAAGAAGATGAACTAATATCAGTAAAATTGACAAATGATGACAGTTTAATAATTTTAGGATCTGATTCTGGTAGAATGGTAGTATTTGATGAAAAAGAAGTAAGAACAATGGGTAGAACAGCTTCTGGAGTTAGAGGAATCAATCTAGACGGAGCAAATTGTATTGGTGCTGCAGTAGCTACACCAGAGGACAATATATTAATAGTTACTGAAAATGGATATGGAAAGAAAACAAAACTATCAGAATATAGACAAACTAAAAGAGGAAGTAAAGGTGTAAAAGCACTTAACACTACTGAAAAAACAGGAAAATTAATTGCATTTAGAGTTGTTGATGATGAACATGACTTAATGATAATAACGGATTCAGGTATGATGATAAGACTTCCAATCGAACAAATATCACAATTAGGCAGAGTTACGCAAGGAGTAAGACTTATTACTTTAAAAGAAGACCAAAAGGTGTCAACAGTTAGTATTATTGAACAAGAAGACGAAGAATCAGAAGAAAATCTTGATAACAACGAAGGATCAACTGAAAAAGAAGAATAAAATAATGTTACACGTGTAACATTAAAACAATAAATTATTTCCCGGGAAATAATTTTTGTTTGTTTTTTGTTCATATTTTATTTCCCGGGAAATAAAAAGAAGTATATGTTACACGTGTAACATATAAAAAAGTTGTTATTAATATAAATGATATGATATAATTCAATTGTGCAACAAACATATTGGAATCTGGTCAGGACTGGAAAGTAGCAGCCATAACAATCCCTGTTTGTGTGCACTTTTTGTATGGTGGTGAACGTCTTGGACGATAAAATTATAAATGAACTCATGAAATTATCAAAAATTGCTGTAAAAAAGGATGAAGTTCCTGTAGGCGCGGTCATTGTTTTTAATAACAAAATAATAGCTAAGGGTTATAATAAAAGAAACAAAAGTAACTTGACTATAGATCATGCAGAAATAATAGCTATAACCAAAGCTAGCAAAAAGTTAAAAGATTGGCGACTTTCAGAATGTGACTTATACGTTAGTCTTGAACCTTGTGAAATGTGTAAAAGTATTATTAAAGAAGCGAGACTCAAAAATGTATATTATTTGGTATCACAAAATTCAGATAAAGTTCAACATAATAAGACAGAATTTATAAAATTAGATAACAAAAAATCAAATATATATAACAAAATCTATTCAGAATATAAAAAACAATTATCTGATTTTTTTCTAGATAAAAGATGATAAATAACCCGTTAATTATGATATAATTGATTTACAAGAGGTGATTTCATGAATTATAAGGTTTTATACAGAAAGTACAGACCAAACTCATTTAAAGAAGTTGTTGATCGTGATAATATAGTTGAAATATTAAAACAATCTATTATTAATAATAAGACAGCTCATGCATACATTTTTACTGGTGTCAGAGGAACTGGTAAAACTAGTTTGGCTAAAATATTTGCAAAAACAATAAATTGTTTGGATATTCAAGAAGGTGAACCTTGTAATAAATGCGAAAACTGCTTAGCCTTTGAAACATCTCCAGATATTATTGAAATTGATGCTGCTTCAAACAATGGTGTAGATGAAATGAGAGAATTAGTTAGTAATTCTAGACTAGTTCCAAGTTCTTTGCAATATAAAGTATATATAATAGATGAAGTCCACATGCTATCATCAAGTGCCTATAACGCTCTTCTAAAAACATTAGAAGAACCAGTGTCACACGTTAAATTTATACTTGCAACTACGGAAATACATAAAGTTCCACTAACAATTTTATCAAGATGTCAAAGATTTGATTTTTTCAAAATAAGTACTGAAAAAATTACAGAACATCTTGTTAATGTAAGTAAAAAAGAAAAAATTAAGATAGATAAAAAAGTTTTAAAAGAAATAGCAGAATTAAGCGATGGTTCGCTAAGAGATGCCTTAGGTATATTAGATCAACTTTCAAACAATGAAGAAAAAGTTGAACTTGAAGATCTTGAAAAAACATTTTCCTATATATCTTCAGATAAAATAGATTTACTTTTAAAGGTTATTGAAGAAGGAAACATTAATTTATTTTTAGAAGAAATTAATAACTTAATAAAAATTGGTACAGATGTTAACGTGTTAATCAATAAGATGATTAATAAATTAAAAGAAGAAATTTATGGCTTGCTAAGAAGCAATAATTTAAAAATTGAATATAACAAAGATTTGATTTTGTTATTAATAGAAAGCCAAAAATCAATTAAAAGCACGACAAATCCGTATTTGTTAATTGAAATTAACATTTTATCGTTCATTTTAGAAAAACAAGGGAACAAACTAACGAAAAAAGAAGAAATGTCAACTAAAGTTTACATTAAAAAAGAGGAAGATAGTGCAAATGTTAATAAAGTTAACATTGATAAAGATGAAAACATTGAACAAAAGACCAAAAACAAAGTTGAACAAGAAAAAGAACCAATTGAAAAAGAAGAAAATATCAAAGATTACAATTTAGAGTTAAAAAAAGTAAGAATCAATAATTGTTTTGCAGGCGCAAGTAAAGAAATAAAGAATGAGATGGTATCACATTGGAAGGAATTTATAGATAACCTGCAAGATAGTAATGCACAATTATTTTCAATGACTGAGCATAGTAAAGTAGAAGCAGCCTCTAAAAAATATTTAATAGTTTCCGCTCCCGTTAATGGTGCAATCAAACTATTAGTTGATCAAACAGAAGAAATTGAAAAGGCTTTTAAAACATTTTCTGGCACAAAAATCAAGTTATGTTTTTTAACCGATACAGAGTGGGAAATTGAAAAAAATGAATATATTGATAATATTAAAAATAATATTAAGTATATTGAAGTAGAAGAACCAAAAACACCCAAAAAGAATCAGAAGGCAGCTGATATGGCAATTGATTTATTTGGTGAAGATAGTATAGATATAAGATAGGAGAAAAATAATATGAATATGCAAAATTTAATGGCGCAAGCTCAAAAAATACAAAAAGAAATAACAAAAGCGAAAGAAGAGATTGATTCGACGATTTATTCAAGTGAAAATGAATTTGTAAAAATAGAGTTAAATGGAAAGAAAGAATTAGTAAAAATATCAATCAAAAAAGAAAAAATAGATCAAGATGATATTGAAATATTTGAGGATATGGTTACTATAGCAATGAATGAATGTATTAAAAAAATTGATAAAGATACTGGAGAAAAAATGGGCAAATACGGAAATTCATTAAATGGGTTATTTTAATAATGGTTTATCCAGAAGTATTAGAAAGTGTTATTGAATACTTTAAAAAGTTTCCTGGAGTTGGAGATAAAACGGCAGAAAGAATGGCTCTTTCTGTTTTAGAGTTAACTGAAGAGGAAATTAGCCAGTTTTCTGAGATTCTTGTTAAATCAAAAAAAGACTTACAAATATGCGAAATATGTGGTCATTTAACTGATAAGGAAATATGCCATATTTGCGATGATGAAACACGTGATCCGAAAACAATTTGTGTTGTAGAAGACTATAAAAGCGTATTTGTTTTTGAAAAAACAGGTAATTTTAACGGAAAATATCATGTTTTAGGTGGTTTGATTTCACCGGTTGATAGAATATTTCCTGAAGATATTAACATATCATCATTAGTAAGTAGATGTGAAAACTTAGAAAATGTTGAACTGATCGTAGCATTAAAACCAACAATTGAAGGTGAAACAACTACTTTATATTTAAAAAAAATATTTGAAGATAAAAACATTTCAATTTCAAGACTATCATATGGTATACCAATGGGTGCTGAAATTGATTATTTAGATTCGATAACTCTTGATCGTGCCCTTCAAGATAGAAAACAAATATAGGTGGTATAGTGGATAAGGA
>LSQX01199477.1_pt2 | contig 11937 bp, 9 predicted proteins | sample 654561 | NCBI WGS metagenome assembly LSQX01 (sample SAMN04489861, study PRJNA283612) | anaerobic digester metagenome | isolation source: 4 biogas reactors fed with cattle manure at either 37C or 55C with and... | place: Denmark: Kongens Lyngby | collected 2014 | reverse complement strand
CGGTGCTCACCATGACCTATGCGGCTCGACATCACGGGCAAAACCCCATCGCGGCCAAGGCCGCTCCCACGGGATTGGGTGGCGGGGTGTGATTTGCGTGATCCCATCGCGCTCCCTTTATGAGTGCGCTCCTACCGCAATCTGGCGGCGATCAGCTCGTTCTGCCGCGATACTCCGTAAGCTCGTTGTTTGCGTTGGGCGTCGTGCTGTTCGCGTGGCCGCCGCTACGTGTGCTTTTTCCTGACCGGACCTTCCCATGTCGCAACCCCGCATTCTTTCCCTTTACCGCAGGCTCGCTGCGTGGCCGGCCGGCGGCTGGCTGTTCAGCCGTCTGGTCGGCTTCAAGGCGCCCTACTTCGCCACAATCCGTGCGCGCATCACCCGGCTTGAACCGGGCTGCTGCCAGGCGCGGATGCGCGACCGGCGCGCGCTGCACAACCATCTGGGCACGGTGCACGCGATCGCGCTGTGCAATCTGGCCGAACTGAGCGGCGGGCTGATGACCGATGCCACGATCCCCGCCGGCATGCGCTGGATTCCGAAAGGCATGAGCGTGGAATACCTGAAGAAAGCGCGCGGCCCGATGCAGGCCAGCGCCACGCCGGACATCGAGGTGATCGAATCGGCCCAGGGCTACGAGCTGCCGGTCAGCGTCGATATCCGTGATGTTGAAGGCGACAGCGTGTTCCGTGCGCGTATCACGATGTGGGTGTCGCCCAAACGTCCGGCGACGGGCGGCAGCTGAAACCGGCGCGCAACGGTGCCGGGTGGCATGGATTCACGCCGTCGCGGCTTGCTTCGCTCACCACGACCTGTGTGGTCGGGGAGGTTTCACCGCGCCAGTGCGCGCCCACGGGATTTCGATGGCAGGGTGCGATCCGCGTGATCCCATCGCGCCCCCTGCGGGTGCGCTCCTACAGCCGGGGTCGCTGTTGTAGGAGTGCACCCGCAGGGGGCNNCGATTTCCTGACCATCCCGCGGCCGAATGATCGGCCTATCCTGCCAGCCTGCATCCGACGCCACGGGTCAGGCGGGTTTGGCCTCCGGGGCGGGTGTTGGCGGGGCCGGGGTTTCCGGCAGGCCCTGCTGCGCCTTGACCACGCGCCAGGCGCCCAGCCCCATGCCGAAAGCCNNATCACCGCCTTGGCCTTGTAGCGCGCCTCGCGCTCGACCCGGGTGTAGAGCGTTTCGCGTGCCGGCTTGGCAAGCGAGAACTCGCTGGCGCGGGTCATCACCTGCACCACCCAGATCAGCGCCGGCAGCGGTGAAGCCGAGAGCAGCGCGAAGCCGAGCAGGATCGCGCCGGCCGGGATCAACAACAGCGGCGCGACACCGTAGCGGCGCAGCAGCCAGCGCGTCAGGAACACCTGGATCACGATGGTCAGCAGGTTCACGCCCCAGTCCAGGCGCGCGTAATAGGCGGTGCGGGTCGCATCCACGCCAAGCTGGCGCGCGATCGCGGCCTGTTCGTTGTACAGCAGCGTGCCGACCCCGACACCGAAGAACATCAGCATCGCCAGCGCGCGCAGCAGCGGGTCCTGCCAGATCAGCCGCAGCCCGGCCAGCATCGAGCCGCCCATTGCGCCCTCGCCACTGGCTTCATGGTTACGCCGTTCGCGCCGGATCGCCCAGGGCCGCAGCCGCAGGATGCACAGCAGGCACAGGACCAGGAATCCGGCCGATACCAGCAGCAGATTGGCCACGCCGATGCGTTCCACCAGCAGGCTGGTGATCGTGGGCCCGGTCAGCGCGCCGATGGTGCCGCCAGCGCCGATGTAGCCGTAGACCTTCTTGGCGTCCTCGTTGTCGAAGACGTCGGCCATATAGCTCCAGAACACGCTGACCGCGAACAGGTTGAACACCGCCACCCAGATGAAAAACGCCGCGCCGCGCCCCGGCATCGCACTGTCGAAGGCCCAGTAGAAACCCAGCAGGCAGGCGATGAAGACCAGATACACCAGCGGCAGGAACACGCGGCGCGGAAAGCGCGACACCAGCGCGCCATACACCGGTTGCAGCAGCACCATGCAGATGAAGGTGCCGGTGAACAGCACCTGCAAGGTGAAATCGCCCAGATTGAAGTCCATGCCCTGGGCCCAGGCGATCAGGCCTGGCGGGAACACCGCCTGCGCATCGGCCGAGGCGCCCATCGCATCGCGCACCGGGCGCAGCACGTAATAGCCGGTCAGCAGTGCGAAGAAATACAGCAGCGACCACCACAACGCCGGGGTATCGACACCCAGCGAGGACAGGGTCTGCCGGAAACGGCCGACGGCACGGGAAGGGGAACTGGTTTGCCTGGTCACATGGGGTGGTCTTGGCCGATTCCACTGTCGACACCGGAAAGCACCGGGCCGGATCCGCGCCAAGGTATACGATGCACTGCAACATCGCCAGCATTTCCACTGCCCGAAAGCGGCTGCCGGTGACCGATGTCACAGCCACGGGAAAAACCCTCGGCGTCCGAGCATTTGCTCTATGCCGCGCGGCTAGGTTCAGAAGAATGCAGGGCGTCTTCCTGCCGGGGGTTTGCGCGTGTACGACTACATCGTGATCGGTGCCGGCTCCGCCGGTTGCGTGCTCGCCAACCGGCTCAGTGCCGATCCATCAATCCGCGTGCTGCTGCTGGAAGCCGGCCCGCGCGACTGGCACCCCTTCATCCATATGCCGGCCGGCATCGCCAAGCTGGTGCACAAGCGCAATATCAACTGGGATTACTGGACCGAACCCGAGCCCGGCCTCGGCGGACGCCGGCTGTGGTGGCCGCGCGGCAAGGTGCTGGGCGGTTCCAGTTCGATCAATGCAATGTGCTATCTGCGCGGACATCCACGCGATTACGACGAATGGGCCGCGAACGGCGCCCGTGGCTGGGACTGGAACACGCTGCTGCCATGGTTCCGCCACGCCGAGGACAACCAGCGCGGTGCCGATGCCTTCCACGGCAGCGGCGGGCCGCTTTCGGTCAGCGACCTGAAACACCGCAACCCGATCAGCGCCGCCTTCATCGAGGCCGGGCAGCAGGCCGGACACGCGTTGAATCCGGATTTCAACGGTCCCGAGCAGACCGGGTTCGGCTGGTATCAGGTGACCCAGCGCAACGGCGCGCGCTGGTCCTCGGCGGCAGCCTATCTGAACCCGGTGCGCAAGCGCCCGAACCTGACCATCGTCACCGGTGCGCAGGCCAATCGGGTTTTGATCGAAAACGGCCGCGCCACCGGCGTGGTCTACCGCGCCAAGGGCAAGGCCTATGCACCACGGGCCGAACGCGAGGTGCTGCTGGCCGGTGGCGCGCTGAATTCGCCGCAGCTGCTGATGCTTTCCGGCATCGGCCCGGCCGATGAACTGCGCCGCCACGGGATCAAGGTCGAAGTGGATGCCGCCGGTGTCGGTGACAATCTGCAGGACCATCTGGACATCTGCACCCTGACCCGCAGCCGCAGCGCCGACACCTACGACCGCATCAACGAACTGGCGGCCGGCTGGAACTGGTTCGTGCACCGGCGCGGGCCGGGCACCAGCAATGTCGCCGAAGCCGGCGGTTTCCTGCGCAGCGCGCTGGCACCGGATGAACGCGCCGACGTGCAGTTCCATTTCGTGCCGGCGCAACTGGACGACCACGGCCGCAACCGGCTCGATGGCAACGGCTACACCGTGCACGCCTGCGCGCTGCGGCCGCGCAGCCGGGGACGGCTGAAACTGGCTTCGGCCAGCGCCGGCGACAAGGTGCTGATCCACGCCAATTACCTGTCCGATGCAGAAGGTTTCGACCTGCGCTGCATGCGCGAGGCACTGCGCCTGACGCGCGACGTGCTGGCGCAGGCCGCGCTCGATCCGTGGCGCGGCCAGGAGCGTTTCCCCGGCAGCGCGGTGCAAAGCCAGGCCGAGATCGACGCTTTCATCCGCGCCAAGGCCGAAACCATCTACCACCCGATCGGCACCTGCCGCATGGGCGATGATGATGCCGCCGTGGTCGATCCGCAGTTGCGCGTGCGCGGCGTCGAAGGCCTGCGCGTGGTCGATGCCTCGGTGATGCCGAACCTGATCGGCGGCAACACCAACGCCCCGACAATGGTCATCGCCGAACGCTGCGCCCACCTGATGCTGGGCGGCGATGGACGCGCGCCAACGGCGTGAGATTGGGTTGGCGGGTGATCAGAACGCTCCGTCCCCCTCGCTTGCGGGGGAGAGGGTTGCGGTGAGTGGGCTTTTTTCGCTGTGGCGAAAAGCAAAAGCACTCGCGCCCTGCCCATTGCGGACGATGGGGAAGGGGAATGCAAAGACAGTGTTCCTGCAATCCCCTCTTCAGACGTAACCGGCCAGCACGAACAGCGCCAGCACCACCAACCAGGCCACCAGGATGCGCCAGACCAGCGCCATCGCGGTGTTCATCCAGAACAGCGACTGTGGTGCATCGGTCGGTGCGTCCAGCCCGGCTTCGATATCCAGCACCTGCTGCTGGGCCTGATGCCGCGCCGATTGCTGCACGCTGGCCAGCGCCGCAGCATCGAGAAAGCCGGTGGAAAAATCGAACGGCTGCCCGTGGCGCGCCGCATGCCACTGGCGCCAGGCCGCGTACACCGCATCGAAGCTGCCGACCAGCGCCAGTGCCAGCGCCATCAGCTGCGCCACTGGCCAATCCAGGATCGCGAGCAGGTGGCGATACGCGGCGGCATGCGCGCCGGGCAGGAATCCGGCTGCATCGCCCAGCGTGCCGCGCTCGGCCAGGCGGTACAGCAGCGCGCCGAACGGGCCGAGCAGCATGAACCACAGCAGCACCCCGAACCAGCGCCGCCGCGCGCCGGAAAACACCGCCGCCACCAGCCCCGGCGCATCGTCACCGGTGACCGGGCGCCCATCACCGGCCAGTTGCCCGATCGCACGCTGGCGCGCGGCTTCATCCGGGGCTTCGTCGACCGCTTCGACATCCACATCCAGATCGCGCGGCCCCCAGCAATACACCAGCATCGCAACCGCGAAAACGAAGCCGGGAATCCCGAAAAAACGCCCGTCCAACGCACTTTGCAGACAGCCCACCAGCAGCAGCGGCAAGCCCAGCGTCAGCAACAGCGCGAACGCCGAAGCCGCGCCCGAACCGAGCCATTGCTGCATCAGCGCCAGCCAGCGCACGAACCAGCCATAGCGTCGCAGCCGGGTCAGCGGCGCTACCGCATGGCCCAGGAACAGCGCCAGCACCACGGCGATCAGGGTCGCGGACATGGGAATCCCCCGTCAGGATCGGAATGACGGGGATTCTAGAACGGGACCGGGGTGTGCTGTACCCGGGAGCGTGTGCAGCCGGGGGAAGGTGTGGCTGCAAACCGGGGCGGGATCAGGGCTGCGGCACGAATTGACGGGAAGGTTTCCCCGGGTGCGCTTTGCTTGCCCGGGCTACACGGTACGGGTTGCGAGCTTCAATCCGGTCGGCCCAAGTCGGCCAACGCCTCCGCGCCCAGCTGTTGCAGCAGCCAGTCTTCGATTAGGCGGCGCGAAATCGAAATCGGCGGCGGCAGGCTGACGTCGCCCTCGCGCACCGCCTGCACCAGTTCGGCGGCACCGAACCAGCACGCATCCTCCAATTCATCCCCGACCCGGATCTCCGGGTTGTCGACATCGGCGTGGAAGCCGACCATCAGCGCACCGGGAAACGGCCACGGCTGCGAGGAGTGGTAATGCACCGCGCGCAGCGTGACGCCGGCCTCCTCGTCGACTTCGCGCCGCACCGCGTCCTCCAGCGATTCGCCCGGCTCCACGAAACCGGCCAGCGTCGACCAGCGCTTTTCCGGCCAGTTGCGCTGGCGCCCGAACAGGGCGCGGTCGGCGTCGCGCACCAGCACGATGATGGCCGCATCGGTACGCGGGAACTGCTGCATCGCGCAGGCCGGATTGCGACAGCGGGCGCAGTGTCCGGCGCGCACCAGTTGGGTGGCGGCACCGCAGGCACCGCAATGGCGGGCGCGGCTTTGCCACAGCAGCAGGGCCTTGGCGTAGGCGAACAGGCCGCTGTCAAACCCCGGCCACAACGCCGCCGCATGGCGCAGGCCGATCCATTGCGCCCCGTTGCGCGGCAAGTCGGGCAGGTATTCGATCGGCAACGCGAACCAGGCCGTTTCCCCTGCATTCTGGCCGAGGAAGCTGGCCGCTTCCAACAGTCCCTCACCCAGCTCCTGCCCGCTCCAGCTGTGCAGGCCGGCGTCATCGCCCAGCGCGTGGCCTTCGAAATCCAGCACGATCACGCGCGCCTGCGGCCAGCAGGCACGCAGCGCGTCGGGGGAAAGACGGGTGAGTTCGGCGCGGTCCAGCGCCAGACCGGCGAAATGGTTGCGCAGGCTCAGCTCGGCAGCCGGCGCAGACGCGTGCCGCTGCGGGCCGGACATGGCCTAGGCGGTGAACGAGGAGCCGCAACCGCAGGTGGTCTTGGCGTTCGGATTGCGGATCACGAACTGCGCGCCCTGCAGGCTTTCCGAATAGTCCACCTCGGCCCCGTGCAGGTATTGCAGGCTGAGCGGATCGACCAGCAGGGTAACGCCGTTGCGCTGCACCGCAATGTCGTCCTCGGCCTGCTCCTCGTCGAACTCGAAGCCGTACTGGAAGCCGGAGCAGCCGCCGCCGGAAATGTAGACGCGCAGCTTCAGCCCGGCATTGCCTTCCTCGCCGATCAGCTCGCCGACCTTGGCGGCGGCGGCGGTGGTGAAGTTGATCGGTGTGGTGGCCGCGCCGGCATCGGGACCGCCGCCGGCGATGGGCAATGAAACGCTCTGGGCATGCATGATGGGTTCTCGGTGAAACAACGCGCGATGCCCGACAAGATGCGGCCAGCGCGCGCGTGGATCAAGCCGGCGGCGCCGGCTCATTCATCCTGTGCCGGGCCGGAAAGCTGTTTCGGGGTGCCATCCTCGTGGATCAGGCGGCCGGTCAGCGTGGCGCCGGCGGTCATTTCCACGACCTTGTAATAGACGTTGCCCTCGACCTTGGCGCCGGTGCCCAGTTCGATCCGTTCGCTGGCATGCACATCGCCAATCAGGCGGCCGTTGAGGATCACCACCGGGGCCCGCACCTCGCCTTCGATGCAGCCGCTTTCGGCCAGTGTCAGTACCGCGCCGGAGGACGGATCCTCGGCCACGACCGCACCTTCGATCGCCCCCTCCACATACAGCCCGCCACTGAAATGCACGTCACCGCAGATCCGGACGCGCTCGCCGATCAGGGTTTCCACGCCACCGGATGAAGTACGGGCGGATTTCTTCCTGTCTCCAAAAACCATGGATCAACTCACTCCCTGGGTCGTGTCGTCCTGCCAAGGCAGAACCTGTTCTGATTGCCCCTGATTGGATCGGATGCTCACACGCACGCGGTGCGGCACGAAGCCGGCCGGCAGCGCCACGCTGCCTTCCAGCTGCTGGAAATACTTGAACGAGAACGGTAGCGCGGCGGCGCCCTTGTCCTGGGTCAGTTCGGACCATTGCAGGGTGCGCAGCTTGCCTTCCTGGCTGCCTTCCACGCTCAGGCTCAGTTCGCCCTTGCTGATCGCGGCCTTCTTCAAGTTCTGCGTCAAGGTCAGCACGTAACGCCAGCCGCCCTCGCCCGCGGCAACGAAACTCAGACTGTGCACCGACAGCGCCTGGCGCTCGCCGCCGCCGCCGGCCAGACGATCGTAGAAAGCGACATCGTTGCGCAAGCCGGCCAGCTCGGCGTCGCGTTCCACCAGTGCCTGCTGCAAGGCGCGCGCGGCGTCGCGCTCGACCTGTTCGGAGCGCTCCAGCGTGGCGACCTTCTGGCTCAGCCGTTCAACCCGCTGCCTGGCTGCGGCATGTTCTTCCTGCAATTCGGTCAGATCGCTGCGCAGCTGCGCGGCATCCGGCGCAGCGCGCCGGGCGCCGGTGTTGTAGGCCAGCAGCACCGAGCCCATCCACGCCAGCAGCCCGAGNNGTTCGGTGATGACCAGACGGGGGCGGGGTGAAGCCATGGAGGGCGGGGGGGGCGGCGCAGATGCGCAAAGGACAGGCGAACGACCAGTTAGCCACCGCGTTCAGGATGCGTCAACCCGCAACACGGCTATACCGGGATGCGTCACACTTCCGGCACCGTTTCCCTCTGGGTCGCCACGTCCACCTGATTCAGGAGTCTGCAATGAGTGAAGCCCAGGTATTCGCACTCGGCATCACGCTGGCCTGGCTGGCCGGATTCCGGGCCTATCTGACCGTGTTCGGGCTCGGCATCGCCGGCTGGTTCGGCTGGCTGGAGCTGCCCGGCGCGCTGGAGCTGTGCCAGTCCCCGTGGGTACTGGGTATTTCCGGGTTGCTGGCGGCGGTGGAGTTTGCCACCGACAAGATTCCCGGCGTCGACTCCGGCTGGGATCTGGCCCAGGTGCTGTTGCGGGTACCGGCCGGTGCTTTTCTGGCCAGCGCCGCACTGGCCGGCCCGGAAGGCGAAATGAGCCTGGGCTGGGCCATGGCCGGCGGCGGCGCGGCGCTGGCCAGCCACGCGCTGAAGGCCGGCACCCGCTTGCTGGTCAACGCCTCGCCCGAACCGGTCAGCAACGTCGCCACATCCGTCGGCGAGGACACCCTGGCACTGGGCACGCTGGCGCTGGTGTTCGCCTATCCGTGGGTGGCACTGGCAATCGTGCTGGCAGTCAGCATCGGCTTCGCGCTGGTGGCCTGGTGGGTGGTGCGGCGGCTGTGGCGCTGGCGCCGCACCACTGCCGCCACCGGCCGCGCCTGACAGCAAGGTTATTGCCCGGTTATAGTCCCGCTCATTGATAAGGGGGACACTCCACCGCGTCATGCTCCCGCAGGTCGACCCCGCGACCAGGCCCTTCCGATCGCCTGTGTTCGCCGCCTTCTATGCTCGCCGGCTCAACGAATTGCGTGGCCGCGTCGCGCATCTGTGCACGCAGGCCTGGGATGTGAACTCGGCCTGGCTGTTGCACCAGGATCTGGACAGCCTGATCGGGCTGTGCACCCGGGCCGAAGCCGAATTCGATACTTCCGCGCTGCGCGAACTGGCCGATGCGGTGTCGCAGGCGCTTGCGCAGCCGCATGTGCCGGACGAGGAAACCCGCCACCACGTGCTGGAACGGTTCTCGCTGATCGACACCCACGCCGATGCGCCGGAACTGGGCCAGGCTGCGGTGCGCCACAGCGAAAACGAGCGCGTCGAAGTGCCGCCACCCGGCTTCTGGCGGCGCTGGACCGGCGATGCGCCCTCCCCGACGCGCTCGGCCTCCGAAGCCGCCAGCAACGACGAGGACGGCGACGACGCCCTTGGACTTGCCGACATCGATATCGACGCGATGCTGGCCAGCGGCACGGTCCGCAGCAGCACCCAGATCGTGCAGGAACGCATCGCGCCGCATCTGACCCAGGTGGAAGCGCCCGAATCGGCTGGCATCGAGCCGCCGGACGATTTCATCTCCGCCGACGACACGATCGAACTGTCCGACGACTACAACTGGGATCTGCGGGCCCGCACCGGCACCCAGCCGGCAGTGCCACAGGACAGCTCGCTGGATGCGTTCTGGGAAGCGACCGACGGCCTTGGCAGCGCCGCCACTCGCGAACCGGATTTGGATCTGGCCCCGCAGCCGCCGGTCGCAACACCGGCGCTGGAACCATCACCGCCGGCGGTGTCGGCCGAATCAACACAGACGGCACCAGCGCCATCGGAAGCAGCGCCCGGCGCCATCAGGGATTCAGCGCCACCGGCCGTACCCGCAGCCATCGCATCCGTCCCGGCATCGCCACCAGCAGCGGCAACCGCAGGCCAGGTCGAACCTGCCATTGCGCCCGCAGCCGCTGGCATCCGCGCAGCCGCCGCTGCGCCATCTTCCGCCAGACACGAAGTGCCATCGATACCTGCATCCCGCCCCGCGCCGCCAGCCACGGCGCCAGCACCAACGCCGGCCGCAGCACTCGAACCCGAACTGGTATCGGGCGCCGGCAAGCGCATCTACCACCTGACCGAAAGCGGCGAGCTGGCGGTCGAGCTCGACCAGCGCCTGGAACAGCTCGGCTACGAACTGGAACTGCTGGAAAACGCCGAGGAACTGAAGGAAGTGCTCGGCGCGCTGACGCCCAACATCGTCCTGGTCGATGCCGAGTTCCAGGACGAACTGGAAAGCATCGGCGCCGTGCTGCGTACCGCGCGGATGCGTGCCAGCAACCCGATCCGGCTGCTGGTGCTGTGCCGGACCGACACCATGGCCGCGCGCCTGGCCGCACGCCGTGCCGGCGCCGATGCACTGCTGTTCGATCCGCAGACTTCGAACGAGGTGATCGCGCGCATCGAAACCCTGCTGCACGACTCGGCCGATGCGCGCTTCCGCATCCTCGTGGTCGAGGACGATCCGGCCCAGGGCCTGTTCGCCGAATCCATCCTGCGCAATGCCGGCATGGAAGCCGAAGTGGTGCAGGACGGGCTCAAGATCATGGAGGCAATGGAGCGTTTCCAGCCGGATCTGGTGCTGATGGACCTGTACATGCCCGATTGCGACGGCACCGAGCTGACCGCGCTGATCCGCGAACGTGACGAATTCCTGCATACGCCCATCGTGTTTCTGTCCGGTGAGAGCGACGAGGACAAACACTACGAGGCGCTCAGCGCCGGCGGCGACGATTTCCTGTCCAAGCCGATCCGGCCCAAATACCTGATCGCCACCGTCACCAACCGGGTCCGGCGCGCGCGCGCGATGCGCCAGCGTGCCGCCCAGGTGGCGCGCCCGGAACCATTCGACAGCGGCACTGGCCTGCACTTCCGCGCTGCGATGCTGGAGCGGCTGGAACAGGCGCTGATGCAGCCGGATGTCACGCAGCGCGATGGCGGCCTGCTGTTCATCGGCATCGAGAACGTGCCGGCGCTGCGCCAGCGCATGGGCCTGACCACGGTCGAGGAGCTGCTGGAGGATGCCGCACAGTTCATTGTCGGGCAGCTGGGCCAGGGCACGATGGCCTGCCGTTATGGCGATGCCTGCTTCCTGGTGTTCGATGCCGAGGCCGATCCGCTGCAGTTGCAGGCCAACGCCGACCAGCTGCGCGATGCGATCGGCTTCCACGCCTTCGACACACCCAAGGAGCCGGTGACACTGGAAGTGGCGATCGGTGCCGCCAACCTGCGCCATCCCTTCGCCGACGCCGCCGCGGTGCTCAACTATGCCGAACACGCGGCCCGCAGCACGGCCAGTGCGATGGCCGCCACCGCCGGCGCATCCATCACACCCGCCACTGGCCGCGGCGAGGCCACGGCCGGCGAGGCGCAAATCCGCGACGAACTGCTGCCGCTGATCGCCGATGCCATGACGCTGGGCCTGCTGGATGTGGACTACCAGCCCATCGTCGCGCTGCAGGGCGGCGAAAAGGCCCAGTACCAGACCCTGCTGCGACTGCACCATCCGGATGGCACCACCTACACCGCCGGCCAGCTGCTGCCGCTGCTGCGCGAACAGCAACGCCTGGCCGAATTCGACCGCTGGGTGCTGAACCACGCGCTGGACGTGGCGTCCTCGCGCTTGGCGATCGCGCGCCCGGTCACGCTGTTCGTCAACCAGTCGATCGAAACGCTGCGCGATGCCGGTTACAGCCAATGGCTGACGGACCTGGTCAGCGGCGCCTCGCAGATCGGCGAGTCGCTGGTGATCGAGATCAACGCCGACGAGGTCGGGCTGGAGCTGGAAGCCATCCATGCGCTGTGCACCGGCCTGCTCAGCCATGGCGTGCGCTTCTGCCTGAGCCGGTATCGCGGCACGCCGGACCAGGACGGCATGCTGCATGTGCTGCCGGTGGATCTGGTCAAGGTCGCGCCGGAACTGGTCACGCAGCTGGGTGGCAGCCAGGCCCGCGCCGATTTCAGCGCGCTGGTGGAGCGCATGCACGACCGCGCCATCGGCGTCATCGCGCCGCGCGTGGAGGACACCCGCACCGCTGCGGTGCTGTGGATGTCCGG
>LSQX01139791.1_pt1 | contig 11937 bp, 9 predicted proteins | sample 654561 | NCBI WGS metagenome assembly LSQX01 (sample SAMN04489861, study PRJNA283612) | anaerobic digester metagenome | isolation source: 4 biogas reactors fed with cattle manure at either 37C or 55C with and... | place: Denmark: Kongens Lyngby | collected 2014 | reverse complement strand
GCTGTATGCATATTGCGCAAGGGAAGGGAAAGCAGGGCCATTTTAAGACCCTTGCCGCTATTTTGAATTGAATCGGCATTGGTTCCCGTCCTGCCTCCCATAACTTCAACTTGATAGGGAATGTTTTCTCTTTGGGCAAGGTTTATTAGGTCTTTTGACATCCCCCTGTCCAGAGTTGGGGCCACCCCCACCATGGTTCCGCCGCCTAAATCCGCACATTTTTCTTTTAAAAGACCGGGCGCACAGGCAAAGCTTACATCAACGGCAATTGCTTCATCAGCCTCGGCCTTGTAAGAAGCCACCTTGGCTCCGCTCCCACTCGTTTCTTCTTGTGTGGAAAACAAGACGGTAAGCCGGCAACCGTGCTCTTTGTCTTTCAATATTTCAAGACAGCGCAAAACAGAGGCAACCCCGGCCCTGTCATCAAGTGTGGGCGAAAACACCCTGCCACCCAAAAGCTCACCTTGGGGCCCTTTCAGGCTTATTCTGTCACCGGGTTTTACTATTTTTGACAGAGATTTTTTGTCCATCCCGACATCTATTGCCAGTTCATCCGCCGGCTTTGCCTTGCCGGCGCTTTCGGCCTTGGTCAAATGTGGCGGCATGGAGCACACCAAGCCATATAAAGTTTTTTCGCCCCACACAAGTACCTCATGCGCGGGTAGGACCCTAACATCTGCTCCGCCGCATCTGTCAAACCTGATGAAGCCTTTTTCATCAATAGCCGTAACAATCAGGCCGATTTGGTCCAAATGGGCATCCAGTAAAATATGAGGGCCCTTACCCCCAATTTTACCAACAACATTGCCCAGAACATCTTTTTCAACCTGCATGAATTTTTCAAGCTCACCCTTGGCAACCTCTGCCGCAGTCGTTTCTGCCCCGGGCATACCGTCTGCTTGGGCCAGTTTGAAAAGCGAGCTTTTTAATTGCTGATGCTTTTGCATAATTTCACTCTCTCTTGCTTATTATTTGATCTATAAAACTCTTGTGCCGCCCAAGGGCCTGACGATTAGAACATGGCAAGCCTTTTCACCGAAAGCACTGTTGAGGCGCCCGGTGTATTCATCCAGTAAGTCGGTCGGCACAAAAGCCTGAATGGTACCGGCAAAGCCACCGCCGTGGACTCGCCAAGCTCCCCTGCCTTTAAGAATTTCTTCGCTTAAACAAAGGGCCAAGGCCAAGGGTTCTTTCTTTGGCTCATGAGGCAAAAACACATTCTGGTTGTACATAAATGATGAATTTCCGCTGTCTATGACAGCCGCCTTAAAGCTCTCAAGGTCTTTATTTTCAAGGGCTGTCACCAGAACTTGCACCCTGTCGTTTTCATTAAAGAAGTGATAGGCCCGCAAAAGAGCCCTATCGCCCACCACTGCCCTCAAGGCGGCAATTTGGCCATCAACTTGCTCGCGACTTATTTCGCGCAAATTTTGCTTACCAAAAAATCTTGCAACAGCTTCCATCTCAAGCCTGACAGCCGCATATTCGTCATTCAGGCCTGAATGGTCACCCTTTGTGTCAACTATGCATAAGGCATAACCGCTGCCTTCAAAAGTAAAATCAAGTTTGTCGATTTTCGGTTGGGATGAATTTTTGAAATCAATAGTTACGAAGCCCCCGACCGAGCAGGCCATTTGATCCATCAAACCACAGGGTTTTCCGAAAAACTCATTTTCAGCATATTGTGAAATTTGTGCGATTTCAATGGCAGAGACCTTGCCGTCGTTATAGAGATAGTTAAGTATGACGGCAATCAAAACTTCGTAGGATGCGGAAGAAGACAGGCCGGAGCCGGACAAAACATCTGAATAAGTTGCAGCATCAAAACCCCCGACCTTGTAACCTCTTTCAACAAAGCCGGCACAGACACCCCTGATCAAGGCCGGTGTTGTATTTTTTTCTTCTTCAATCGGTGTAAGTGTCTCTAAATTCACTATATCGGTTTTTTCAAATTTGTCGGACTTCATCCGGATTATTTTTTCGTCATTGAAGGAAGCCACTGCTATGGCATCCAAGTTAATTGCGGCTGCCAAAACACGCCCATGATTGTGGTCTGTGTGGTTGCCGCCGACCTCGGTTCTGCCGGGTGCGCTGAAAACCTCAACATCCCTGTCTTCACCGTAAAGATTGGTAAAAATATTTGATAATTTTAAAATACGAGAACGCGCCTTTTCAACTTCTTTATCACTTACATAAACCCTTTTAAGCTCATCGGAATATTTACCCGCTGCCAATAAAGTCTTTAGTTTTTTTAAGTTTGTCATTTTATTAACTCCTCTGAAATTGTTTTAACAATCAAATATATAAAAAATCAATACTGCCGCATTCTAATAAATAATATGCCTTATAATTGTATAACATAATGATTGGGCGGTCAACTTGCAAAGCCTGTTTTTTCTCTTTTATCTTTGCCTTGGCTTGTGCTATAATTACTGATAGATTTGGCATTTTTTCAAGTATCTAAAAGGGGTTGTCCCCATCACCGGAGGTGTAAAATTTGTCACTTAAGCGTGCAGTGGTTTTAAGCGGCGGCGGCGCAAAGGGCGGCTACCAAATCGGTGCCTGGCAAGCCTTGCGTGAAATTGGGTATTCACCCGATATTGTTACAGGCACTTCTGTCGGTTCTTTTAACGGCGCACTGTTGGTTTCAAATAAGTTTGATGAGGCAATGGATCTTTGGCAAAACATTGGGATGGAGTGTATTTTCGCCCAGTTTGCCGAAGATTTTCAAGGCAAGAAGGACAAACAAGGCAACTATCTTATCAAGCTAACCAAGGAAGCCCTTTTAAAGGGCGGCGCCGACTTCGCCCCGCTTCACAAGCGGATTATAGATTTGGTTGACGAAGAAGTCATAAGACAGTCTGATATTGATTTTGGTATGGTCACCACAACCTTCCCCTACAAAAAACAAGTCAGAATTTTTGTTGACAAGATTCCTCAAGGCCAGGTTGTGGATTATATTTTTGCCAGTGCCGCAGCCTTCCCTTTGGTCCGCTCTTACAAAATAGAGGGTGTTAAGTTTGTTGACGGCGGCTATTCGGACAATTTGCCCGTCCAAATGGCCATAGACCGCGGGGCCCAAGAAATTGTTGCCATAAACATGGGGAAGATGTCACTGCAAAGGCTCAAAGAAAACACTGTCAAAATACGCTACATCAATAACAAAAAACCCCTTAACGATGTGTCCTTTGGTTGTGCCGCTATCTTTGACAGAGAGCTTTCTCGTAAAAACATACGCTTGGGTTATCTTGACACCATGAAGGCTTTTAGTCTTTATGAGGGCCATTATTACACTTTTGAGAAAAATGAAAAATATCGTTTTCTTGAGTCTTCCGCTCTGTGTTCTTTAAATTTTGAAAAGGTATTCAGCGTTTTACCCAGTAACAATCGTTTTGAAAAAAGGGGTAGGGAAAATGTACTTGGTCTTTTTGCTCAATTTAACGCCAACCCCTTTGAATACAATACAAATGCCATGTACTGCGCCGAAATGGCTGCGGAAATTTTTCAAATAGATCCCCGTGAAATTTACACATTCCAAAATATCAGTGACATGCTTATCAAAGAAATTGAAACCTTGTTTGCAGAGGAATCCGCCGAAAAGATTGCCCGCCTGATAGAACAACTTGATGCCGGCTTGAGCTTTGAGCTCTTTAAAACCCTCATAAACAGTTGGGACAAAAAATTACTGCTTGGCTTTTGCACACGCTTGTTTTTGGAAGATGAGTTCACAGTAACGGACAAGCGCAGGCTAACGGTGGTTGCCGCACTCTTCCCGGATGTTTTCACTGCCGCCTTATTTTGCTGTGCCGCGATTTTAGACAGAAGATTAACCGCATCATTGATTTCAAGAAAGGAATGAGCCAAATGAAAATAGTAATACTTGACGCTTATACCACAAACCCGGGGGACTTGAGTTGGGATTGGCTTAATAAATACGGCCAATATGAGGCCTTCGATTTTACCAAGCCGGAAGAAATTATAGACCGTGCCTATGATTGCCAGGTTGTGTTTACCAACAAAACACCGCTGGTCAAGGCCACTTTATCAGCCTTGCCCAATCTAAAATATATAGGTTTGTTGAGCACCGGCTTTAATATTGTAGACATAGATCATGCAGCCAAATTAGGTATCCCCGTTGCCAACATCCCCTCTTACAGCAAGGCCGCCGTTGCACAACTTACTTTTGCCCATATATTGGAATTATGCAACGCCGTCGGCTTGCACGACCGAGCCGTCAAGGAAGGGAAGTGGAGTGCCAACCGTGATTTTTGTTTTTGGGAAACGCACCTTACAGAACTTTATGACAAGACCATAGGCCTTATTGGCTTTGGTAAAATCGGCCAAGCCGTGGCCAAAATAGCCCTTGCGATGGAAATGAAGGTCTTGGCCCACACACCTAACCCCAAAGGTTGGGAAGGGGTCGAAAACTTTAGGTTTGTAAGCCTTGACGAACTTTTAGATAAAAGCGATATAGTCAGCATGCACTGCCCCCTTAACCCTTCCACCGAGGAAATGGCGGACAAGTTTTTCTTTGATAAAATGAAAGATTCGGCTTTCTTTATCAATACTTCGCGCGGCGGTGTGGTTAGGGAAGCCGATTTGGCAGTAGCCTTAAACCAAGGCAAGATTGCCGGTGCCGGCTTGGATGTTTTGAGCCAAGAGCCACCTAAGCCCGACAATCCGCTTTTAACTTGTAAGAATTGTTATATTACACCTCACATTGCTTGGGCCGGTTTTGAAACACGCAAACGCTTGGTCAGTATTTTAGAGTCCAATTTAGCCGCCTTTATAAACAAAAAGCCCGAAAACATAGTTAACGGACTTTGATTAAACATATTGTGAGCCGAGCTCTTTTATTCAACTAATCAAAAATTTCATCGAGCAAGCCTATAACCCTGACGCCCGCCGTTTCAAGCCTTGCCCTACTTTGGTGGCCCGCCGCCAAGAGCATACAGTCGGCACCGACTGATTTGGCCATTTGACAATCTTCAACGATATCCCCCACAACCAGCAAACCGCTTGCGGATATGTTTTGTGCTCTTATGTGATTTTGAGCCCTTTGTGTTTTACCCGCTGCCTGAAAATCCTTTGCACCCAAAACATGGTCAAATAAATCATAGACTTCAAAGTGTTTTGTTTGTTTTTCAAGCTGCTTGTGTTCACTGGAAGACAAGAGTGTTTGCTTTACCCCCGAATCTTTTACTCTTTTCAAAACATCCACCGCACCCTGGGCCAAATCGGTCTGCCACAGATATTGGGCATAAAGCTTGTGGTATTCGGCCAAAAGCCTATCATAATCTTCAAGGGACAAGTCAAAAAACTTTTCATAAAAACCCCTGATCGGTGTGCCTATGTGTTCATGGTAAAGTTCAAGACCTATCGGCGGCATGGATCTCGCCGCCAACATATCATTAACACAGCGCAAGGCCGTGCCAACATCATTAAGAAGGGTTCCGTTCCAATCCCAAAAAACATGTGAATATTTCACTGCAATCATCAACCTTTCGGAGCTAAAATATGGGCCAAAATAATACTTTTGAAAAAATATACGATGTGGTCAGAAAGATCCCCAAGGGCAAGGTTGCAACCTATGGCCAAGTCGCACTTTACGCCGGAAACCCGCGCTGGTCCAGGGTTGTGGGTTATGCCCTGCATGTAAACCCCTACCCCGGCAAGCTCCCCTGCCACCGTGTTGTAAACCGTTTCGGGGAAGTTTCTTCGGCCTTTGCCTTCGGTGGCGAAAACATGCAGATTAAGCTCTTGGAGGAAGAGGGCATAAGTTTCAGGCTTGATAAAACGCTTGATTTGAAGCTTTACCGCTGGGAGCCGGATGAATAAAAAGCAAGCCCCTTGCCACTTCACGGGCCAAAGGCTTGCTTGGTGATCCATCCGCGATTCGAACGCGGGACTCCTTGATTAAAAGTCAAGTGCTCTACCNNTCTACCGACTGAGCTAATGGATCATTTTGTAAATTTGACGCTTTGATATAATAAACGATGTTCCAACCAAAGTCAAGCCTTTTTCTTCATATTGCCGCAATTTCTGTTTTGTCAACTTGAAGGCCCATATTATTTGTGGTACTATCAGTTACATTTAAAATTTAGCTTGTGATTTTGTTTGTAGGGGGGAAAACTATGCCTATTAAAATTGATAATGAGTTGCCGGCTCATAAATTTTTGGAAGAAGAAAATATATTTGTTATGACCGAATCCCGTGCATTGACACAGGATATTCGGCCTCTTAAAATTTTAATATTAAACTTAATGCCTACAAAAATAGAGACCGAAACTCAAATTTTGAGGCTCTTGAGTAACAGCCCGCTGCAAGTCGAAGTTGATTTGTTGCAGACGGCCACCCATGTGTCAAAAAACATTTCGCCGGAACATATGTTGAAATTTTATAAGGTTTTTGATGATGTCAAAGATTCCCGCTATGATGGCCTGATTGTCACGGGGGCACCTGTTGAGCATTTGGAATTTGAAGAGGTTGATTATTGGGAAGAATTATGTAACATTTTCGAGTGGGCCAAATCAAATGTGTATTCTTCATTTTACATTTGCTGGGGTGCCCAGGCCGGGCTTTACTATCATTACGGTGTTCCAAAACACAAGTTGGATGAGAAAATTTTCGGTGTCTTTCCCCACAAGCCCTTGGACTTGTACCACCCTTTGTTGCGTGGCTTTAATGATGTTTTTTATGTGCCCCACTCACGCCATACCGAAATACGCTTTGATGATATAGCAAAGGTCAAGGACCTTCAAATTCTTTCATATTCGGACATTTCGGGTATCCATCTTTTGTCCGACATGGCCTGCAGGAATTTTTATACCACCGGCCACTCGGAATATGATAGGGATACTTTGGCCAAGGAGTATTTTCGTGACCTTAACAAGGGCTTGAAGATTAATTTGCCACACAATTATTTTCCGGATGATGACCCCGACGGGGAGCCGATAATAACCTGGCGCGAAACAGGCGGGCTTTTATTTTCAAATTGGCTGAATTATTTCGTTTATCAGCAAACGCCCTATGACTTAAGCACCCTGTAAAAGATAAATCTCTTATACGCTAAAAAGAAAATGCGCCTGCTCTCGGGCGCATTTTTTTATTTATATTTTCAAGAAATCTCTGGCTTTGACAGTGAGGGAACCCAGGGCAAAATCTTCAAAAGTGTAATTGACATATATAAATCTTCCGCCTTCAAGTTCCGTGCTAAAAACCCCGGGGGCCAATTGCGTATGCTTTAGAATTCGCAAATCTCTTAAATCTGCCAAAGCGGCATTGGCTTTTGAATAGTAATCCGCTGCTTGGTTTATCCAATCGTCATAGTAAAACACATCAATTGCTTGTTTGCTTGAACTTGACGGTTTATAGGTCCAAACATAGGCAGGGTTGGCACAGTATTCAATGTTTTTTAGCATTATATCTTTGAGTGCCTTTTGGCGCCTCCCCATGAGGTTTGAAAATTCCAAATCCTGCAAGTTTTCGGGCATGTCATAGCTGTCAAAGACAAGGTTGACCGGCCGCCCGGAATAATCAATAACCCCGTGCAATATCATTTGAACAAAGGGAATATACCGGTAGGCTGAATCTTTTTCTTCACCCGTATAGCAAGGCATGGGTAGATTTGTAACTATATCGGCATTTTTCAGTGCAAAGAAATTGCCCTTGTTTATCATAATTTTTCTTCCGGTCGAAAGTGATTTTATCTGCTCTGCGCTATATTCTGCAATCGTTTGCCTATCCGCACCGTTTTTGCAAGCGTCTGTGTACAAAAAAGAGCCCGCATCTTCAATAGAGAAGCCGCCCACACCGACTTTTTGTGAGTTTGACAGTATCTTCAAACCGGCCTTATCTATGTCACCGGCATGCCTCAAAGATCTCGTAAAGGTCTTTTGTTCGGTAGCCTGCACAAGGGGGCCCGGTGCTTGAACCTTATTAAGATTGCCCGATAGGTCAAGAGCCTTTTTTGTATTTCTTGAAAACCTGCTTTCTTCAAATGAGAATAGATTTAAATTCAAAAACAGATCTAATTTTTGATTTTTCATATAATCGTTGAGTTGACTTAAACCCTTTTTGCCACCCAGCAAAAACATGGGCTTGGCATAGGCGGCATCTCTTTGCCCGATACCGCCCGACAAGGCACCGACATAGTTTAAGTCAATACTGTTTATACCCTTGGATTTCATTCGAGACAACATATCTTGAGCCTGGTCATACTTTGTAAACCCGCTCATAAACTCAAGAGGAAGCTTTTTGAAAATTCCGGCCTTGGCCCCTCCTATTACTGTTAGGTTGAAAGGTAAATTTTCACTTTTTTCCAGATTTTTGTTGGATAGGAAATTGTCTCTTATAAGTTGCTCACGACACATGGCGGCAATTAAAGAATAATCGGGGGCACCGCCGGAGCGAAAGCGCATACAAAGTTGAATTTCACCTTCATAAGAATGGGGGCTGATAGAGCGTATCTGCTTTTTACCTTCAAGAAGGTCACTAACGGCTGTAATTTCAAAGCGAGGCCCTACCTTGTTGAAGCCTTCCCCTTCCTTGGCCCTGTCTGCATGAATTTTTGCTATAGCATCGCCTTTTTCGATTATGACAGCACAAACACTGTCTTCTTTTTTTAAGGCATAAGCGGCTATGATTGCCGGCTCTTCGCCGCTTTCGTCGCTCAATGTGTTTTCATCGCCGTAAACTCTAAAGACTTTTTCTTCAAAATCATCATCTTCAAGCCCGGTTAAAATTAAGGCTCCGCTTTTGTCGGGCACCAATAGAAAGTCATCTTTTTCGGCGGTTTTATGGGCGCCGAAATCTTCCAGAAAGCTCAATTCTTTTAGCACCGGGGCCTTGTTTACGGATTTGTTTTCATATTCACAAGTTGCATAAAGGCTGCCATCCTTTAAGCGGTATGACACACTTACCACATAAACAAGGTCATCTTCTTCTAAATCATCCCAATCCTTGTGTGCTGTCTCTTTCTTATTGCTGATCACATAGGTTACTTTAAAGCCTCTCGGCGTCACCTTGCTTTTTCGGTTTTCTTCTGTACCGTCGGTATCTTCATCAAATAAAAGTTCATATGAAGCACTGCCAAAAGCTAAGCTGTTGTCTTGAGAGTTTAATAAATAAACCCTTTTTTCATCCACAAGAGTAAGTTTTACAACGGCGCTGTCATAAACCGACAAGCTCTCATCTTCAAGGTCGGCTTGAGGCAGAGAGTACCAGTAACTATCTTTTAAGGTATCACAAACAACCGCAGAGTATGTTTTTTCATCCAGATAAAGCTGGGTCAAACCGGATTTAACAATCAGCTTCAAATTTGAATTGTCAGTCGTCGTAGTGTGAAGTTCGTTTTTTATATCCACCGGTTCGATTGTTACAAATTCATCAACAGTCGCACTGATAATTTCAAGGTCCCCGGCTCCCCTACCACAAGCTGAAAAAATAAAGCTCGGGACAAGGCTTATAAAAATACCTATTAATAAAGCTTTGGAAAATTTAGTCTGTTTTATTTTCATTATAAGACACCCCAAACCAACTGTGAGAGTTACATAAAACTTTTGTAAAACTATAACATAGGCTTTGTTTTTTTTCAATTATTTTACCGTCAAAAAGCTTAAAGGCGCCTGCGTTTTAAGACACAGGCGCCTTTTAAAAAACTATCCGTTTCAAGCCTTCAGATAATAAGAAGTATCAAAGCCCACAAAGTTCAAAACTTCAATTAGGGCTGCCCGGGGCTTGCAGGCCGTACTTTTAACAAAATACAAGAAAGCTTTGGAAATCACGGTCACTACTTCCATAACCGTAACATCGTCTAACTCAAAAACGGTAAAGAGCATATACCTACAATCGGTAATGGGGTTGTCTTCAAAAAGATCATTGAAGGTTAGGACATATGTTTCAAGTTCAAAGGGGCGGTCCTCATAAAGCTTGATAACCCTTGCCCCTCGATCCCTTCCCGGGCCAAACTCATAAAAGCCCGAAGTGGGGGTATAATAAAACTCAATGCCTTTTTTGTTGAAAGAATCACTTCTGTAATGGTGGTGACCGAAAAAAGATGCAAAAACATCGCCCCGTTGCGCAAAGGCATCAATCAGGTTATCGTTAGTCGGCACAATGTGTTGAAATTCAATAGCCGGCAAGACCCGGACGTCATTTTCCTGCTCCAGCTCTTCACTGCGCCCGATATACCATTCGACTTGGTCTGCTTCAACTATGGATTGGTTGGAATCCAAGAAAAACATATTGAATGCGGGGGCATCACTTTCGCTTGATAAAATTTGTAGGCTGCAATTGCCACAACCCGTTATTTGGGGTGCCTCATCAAAAACCAGACAGCCTTCATACTTTTGTATGTAGGCAAGCTGGTCTTCCCTGGTAAAGTCATCAAACCAAGCATCATGGTTGCCGAAAGTTATTACAAAGGGTATGCCTCGATTTACAACAGGTTTCAGAATATAATCTAAGGTCAACTTACCCTTCCACCTATGCCCGCCGCCGTCAAAGTCAGAGTCATAGTTTTTAATTTGATCACCGGTGAAAACAACCAAGTCGGGTTGAACGGTATCCATGGCCCTCTGCAAGAGGCTTAGCATGTTGGGCGATGGCATGTGGGTGTCTTGCGTGTCGGTAAATTGTAAGATTGTAAAACTACCATCGCTATTAAAACGCAAGGGCTCTGCTTGCTTATTTTGTGCCGATACCGGTAAACATAGAGCTATCAAAAGAGAAAAAATCAAAATACCGATAGTTGAATTTCTTATTATTCTTTTCACACCGTACTCCTTCAAAAGAAACCCTCGTACTTGTTTGTGTACGAGGGTGGAAATTTTATTCTTCTTCCGCTTTTCTGTTTTTCTTGCTCTTTTTGCGGCGGGATTGGCTGTTGGCCTTACTTTCTTCCATCTTTGCTAAGCGCTGCGCTTCTTGAGCTTCTTTGGCTGCCCTGCTTTCTTCTTCAGCTTTTTCAGTCGCAGTGTTGTTAGTACTGATCGCCCAACGCATAATCCTGATTTTGTTTCTGTCCGCACCGGTTTCAATAATCAAGCTATCGTCTTTAATTGTAACAACCCTGCCCACGATGCCGCCTATGGTGGTGATTTCATCCCCTATTTGAAGGGTCTCACGCATTTCTTGTTCGGCCTTTTGCTTTTTCTTTTGCGGCCTGATCATTAAAAAGTACATGACAGCAAACATACCGCCCATGAGCAAGATCAGGGACATCTGGCTTTTGCCGCCTTCAGCACCGCCGGCACCCGCGGCCGGAGTTAAAAGTGTGTAAAAATTCATTTGTTGATTGCCCTCCAAATAATAATTGTCACTATTATAGCACACCAAGTGCTCTTTGCAACATTTTTAACTAAATTCGCCTATCTAATAGCTCCACATACTCATTTTTGAAATCGTTGAATTTTCCTTGATCAAGGGCTGTGCGAATTTTTTCCATCAATGTATTGTAAAAATGCAAGTTGTGTATAACCGAAAGACGCATAGCCAACATTTCTTTAGCTCTAAAAAGGTGACTGATATAGGCTCTGGAATGGCGTTTACAGGTTGAACAAGAGCAAGCGGGGTCAATGGGCCCTTCTTCATCCTTGTACCTGGCGTTATTGATATTGATTATACCTTCCATTGTAAACAGGTGGCCGTGCCTGGCATTGCGGCTGGGCATGACACAGTCAAAGAGATCCACACCCCTATAAACCCCCTCTATGATATTGCCCGGTGTGCCTACCCCCATAAGATAGCGCGGCTTGTCTTTGGGCATAAAGGGTTCAACAGCTGAAATAATCCGATACATTTCCTCTTTGGGTTCACCTACGGCCAGGCCACCGATAGCATAGCCATCCAAATCCATGGCAGCGATCTCTTCCATGTTTTTAATTCGCAAGTCTTCAAATGTACTGCCCTGGTTTATGCCGAAGAGGAGTTGTTTTT
>LSQX01297735.1_pt1 | contig 11938 bp, 8 predicted proteins | sample 654561 | NCBI WGS metagenome assembly LSQX01 (sample SAMN04489861, study PRJNA283612) | anaerobic digester metagenome | isolation source: 4 biogas reactors fed with cattle manure at either 37C or 55C with and... | place: Denmark: Kongens Lyngby | collected 2014 | reverse complement strand
CCCCAGTAGCGCTGGCGGGAAAACACCCAGTCCCTGAGTTTGTAGTTGACCTTGCGCTTACCCAGGCCTTCCCGTTCCAGGTAGTCCGCCATCACCTGCTGGGCCTCCTGCCAGGGGAGGCCGTTCAGGAAGCCGGAATTGACGCAGACGCTGTCCTCAGAGCCCACATAGGGCGCTTCCTGCACATCGCCGCCGGAGATAACCTGGACGATGGGCAGGCCGAAGGCCTTGGCGAAGGCCCAGTCCCGCTCGTCATGCCCGGGGACGGCCATGATGGCGCCGGTGCCATAGGACATGAGGACATAGTCGCTTACCCACAGGGGGATTTCACCGCCGGTGGCGGGGTTGATGGCAAAAAGCCCCTTTAGTTGGACGCCGGTCTTGTCCTTTTGCATCTCGGTGCGTTCAAAGTCGCTTTTGTGCGCTGCCTGCTCCCGGTAGTCCCTGACCTCCTCCAGGTTGCCAATGCGGTTTTCTTCCGCGTCGATCAGCGGATGCTCAGGGGAAATCACCATGTAGGTGGCGCCAAAGAGCGTGTCAGGGCGGGTGGTGAACACCCGCAGCTTCCTGTCCGTACCCTGGATGGCGAAGTCCACCTCACAGCCCTCGCTGCGGCCGATCCAGTTGCGCTGCTGGGCCTTCACCCGGTCGATAAAGTCCACCGTTTCAAGGCCGTCCAGCAGCTTTTGCGCGTAGTCGGTGATCTTCAGCATCCACTGGCTCTTGACCCTGCGCACCACCTCGCCCCCGCAGCGCTCGCAGGCGCCGCCTACCACCTCTTCGTTGGCCAGGCCGATTTTGCAGCTGACGCACCAGTTGATGGGCATCTGGGCCTTGTAAGCCAGCCCATGCTCATAGAGCTTCAGGAAGATCCACTGGGTCCACTTGTAGTATTTCGGGTCGGTGGTGTCCACCTCCCGGGAATAGTCAAAGGAAAAGCCCAGGCGTTTTAATTGCCGGCGGAACTGGCTGATGTTATCCATCGTCACCCTGGCCGGATGGATGTGGTTGGCGATGGCGTAATTTTCCGTGGGCAGGCCGAAGGCGTCCCAGCCGATGGGGTAAAGGACGTTGTGGCCCTCCATCCAGCGCTTCCTGGCGATGATGTCAAGGGCCGTGTTGCTGCGCGGGTGCCCCACGTGCAGCCCCGCGCCCGAGGGGTAGGGGAACTCAATCAGGCAGTAATACTTGGGCTTGCCGGGGTCCAGAACGGCCTTGAAAGCCTGCTTCTCTTCCCAGATGGCCTGCCACTTGGGCTCGATAGTTTTGGGATTGTACTGCGCTGAGTGCATGCTGGCCCCTCCTTTTTGATAACACAGCAAGTATAGCCAGCATAAAGGCCTTTGTAAAGCAAGGGGGGTATGGGGTTTCAGCAGAGAACAGGGATTCTTCACTGCCGCCGGGCAGCCTCGTTTCCCTTGACAGCCTATAAGCCCGTCCCTATACTTTTTGTATGCAGCATCTTCAAATACGCGCTGCCATGAAAGGGGATTCCATGCGCAGACTGCTGGCCGCCCTCCTGGCGCTGTTGGCCCTGGCCCTGCCTGCTTTCGGGGGCGCCGAAAGCACCCCGGCCGCCTTCAAGGAGGCGGTGTATTTTGCCCAGCCGGGGGATGCCGGGGACATCACGGGGGAGTGCAGGATCACCGTAGCCTCCAAGGGCTTCACCCTCCCGCGCCTTACCGACCGGGATTGGGACAGCTACTGGAAGGGAGACCCCGGCGGCAAGGAGGTTGAAATCACCTGCCCCCAGCCCGCCTATGGGCTGTACATCTGCTGGCTGGAGGAGCCCCGTGCGTGGAAGCTGTCCCAGCAGATCAACGGCAGATGGCAGGAGACGGTTTTTGAGCCCAGCGGCATGATGCATGAGTACATCCCGCTGGATGGCGCCACCAAACTGCGCCTGGTCCCCCGGGATAAAAAGCCCGACTGGTTTGGGATGTCGGAGCTGTTTGTGCTGGGGGAGGGCAATGTGCCGCGCTATGTTCAGCGCTGGCAGCTTCCGGACGAGGGCTGTGACCTGATGATCTTTGTGGCCCACCCGGATGATGAAACGCTGTTTTTCGGCGGCGCCATCCCCTATTATGCCGGGGAACTCAAGAAGGACCTGGTGGTGGCCGTGTTCACCCCGGCTCACCGGCTGCGCAAGGCGGAGCTGCTCAACGCCATGTGGTTGATGGGTGCCACCAATTACCCGGTCTTCGGCCCCTTCCATGACGCCTACTCGCTGAAGCTGGACAAGGCCTACAGCCAGTTCGGAAAGGCCAAGGTGCGCAATTTTGTCACCGCCCTCTTCAGGCAGTATAAGCCCAGGGTGGTGCTCACCCATGACGTCAACGGCGAGTATGGCCATGGCATGCATCGCCTGTGTGCGGACGCCTCCCTCCTGGCCTTTGATAACGCCGCCGACCCCTCAAAGGATTCCAAAAGCGCCCAGCAGTATGGCACCTTCCAGGTGCAGAAGCTCTACCTGCACCTGTACCAGGGCAACCCCCTTGAGATGGACTGGGATATTCCCCTGGCCGCCTTCCAGGGCCTCACCGGCTTTGAGATGGCCAGGGCCGGCTATGACGAGCACAAATCCCAGCATCGCTATGAGCAGTACCAGGTGGAGCCCAGGGACAGCGACAAATCCAGCTACCATTTCGGCCTGGCAAGGACTGTGGTGGGGCCGGATGTGAGGCAGAACGATTTTCTGGAGAACACGGAAGGGGCGATAGAACCATGAGGATATTGGTCACCGGCGGGGCCGGCTACATCGGCTCCCATACCTGCCTGTCGCTTCTGCGTGCGGGGCATGATGTCGTCGTGGTGGATGACCTGCGCAACGCCAGCCAGGAATCCTTAAGGCGGGTGGAGAAACTGGCGGGGAAAGCCCTCCGCTTTCATGAGATGAACGTCTGTGACCCAGCGCGCCTGGAACAGGTTTTTGCCGAGGGTCCGCTTGACTGCGTCATTCACTTCGCGGGCCTGAAGGCCGTGGGCGAATCGGTGGAGAAGCCGCTGGAATACTATCAGAACAACCTGTCCAGCACCCTTACCCTCTGCCGGGTGATGCTGGGCCGCGGGGTCAGCCGCCTGATCTTTTCCTCCTCCGCCACCGTCTATGCGCCAGGCGCCCCCATGCCAGTGGAGGAGGGCGCGGCCCTGGGCTGCACCAACCCCTACGGATGGACCAAGTTCATGGGCGAACAGATCTTAAGGGACGTTACCCAGGCCAACCCCGGTTTCTCCTGTGTGCTGCTGCGCTACTTCAATCCCATCGGCGCTGACCCTTCAGGGGAAATCGGCGAGGATCCCGCCGGCATCCCCAACAACCTCATGCCTTTCATCACCCAGACCGTGTCGGGCAAACTCAGGCAGCTTGAGGTTTTTGGCGCGGACTATGACACCCCTGACGGCACCGGTGTGAGGGACTATATCCATGTGTCCGACTTGGCGGCGGGGCACCTGGCCGCCATGGAATACGCCATGAAAAACACCGGGGCAGTCGCCGTCAACCTGGGAACAGGCCAGGGTTACAGCGTGCTGGAGATCATCCGGGCCTTTGAAAAAGCCAACCACCTCAAGGTACCCTTTGCCATCGGCCCGCGCCGCCCGGGGGATGTGGGCACGGTCTACGCCAACCCCAGGAAGGCGCGGGAGCTTTTGGGCTGGGAAGCGCTCAAGGGCATTGAGGACATGTGCCGGGACGCCTGGCGCTGGCAGAAGCAGAACCCGGCGGGATATGGCGGTTAAAGCTTGGACAAACATAAAAAACGGGGGACGCCGCTTGGGTCGGCGCCCCCTTTTTGTTTGAGGTTGAGGGATGTTATTCCCCTGAGAACAGAACGCTGTTGACCACGCCTTCCAGGTATTCCTGGCGGCCGGAGCCGGGCAGCGGGGCCTGGCCCTGTTTGATGGCGCGCTCAGCCAGTTCTCCCAGGGTTGCCTCATCCTTGCGGATTTTCCGGCCCAGGTCGGAGTCAAAGGAGGCGTAGCGCTCCTTCACAAACCCGTCCACGCGGCCGTCCTCAATGATGGCGGCAGCTTTTTTGAGCCCCAGGGCAAAGGCGTCCATGCCCAGGATGAAGCCTTCGGCCATGTCCTTCATGGTGTAGGAGGGGCGGCGGTTCTTGGCGTCGAAGTTCAGGCCGCCCTTGAGGCCGCCGGATTTCAGGATCTCATACATGGCCAGGGTGGTCTCATAGACATCAGCGGGGAACTGGTCGGTGTCCCAGCCCAACAGGAGGTCGCCCTGGTTGGCGTCCACGGAGCCCAGCATATCGTTCATGGCGGCCACCCGCAGGTCATGCTGGAAGGTGTGGCCGGCCAGCGTGGCGTGGTTGGCCTCGATGTTCAGTTTGAAGTCCTTATCCAGGCCGTACTGGCGCAGGAAGCCGATGGCCGTGGCCGCGTCAAAGTCATACTGGTGCTTCATGGGCTCCTTGGGCTTGGGCTCGATGTAGAAGGTGCCGGTGAAGCCGATGGAGCGGGCATAGTCCACCGCCATGCGCATGAGTTTGGCGATATTCTCCTGCTCAAATTTCATGTCGGTGTTCAGCAGGGTCTCATAGCCTTCCCGGCCGCCCCAGAAGGTGTAGCCGGTGCCGCCCAGTTTGACGGTGCACTCAATGGCCTTTTTCAGCTGTGCCGCCGCGTGGCAGTACACATCCACAGAGTTTGAGGAACCGGCGCCGTTCATGTAGCGGGGGTGGCTGAACAGGTTGGCAGTGCCCCAGAGGCAGCGGATATTGGTCCCCTGCATTTTGGCTTTGATGTAGTCGGTGATGTCGTCCAGCCGCCTGTTGGTTTCCTCAAGCGATTTGCCTTCCGGCACCAGATCCACATCGTGGAAGCAGAAGTACTCGATGCCAAGCTTTTGCATGAAGTCAAAGCCCTGGTCCACCTTGGCGCGGGCATGTTCCATGGTGCCGGGGGCTTCCCCGAAGGTTTTGTCCGCCGTGCCGGGGCCAAACATGTCCAAGCCCGTGGCACTCATGGCATGCCACCAGGCCAGGGAGAACTTCAGGTGGTCCTTCATGGGCTTGCCCATCACCAGGCGGTTGGCGTCATAGTGCTTGAAGGCGAGGGGGTTTTTTGACTGCGGGCCTTCGTAGGGGATTCTGGGCAAATCAGTAAGTAGTGACATAGGGAGCCTCCTTGAAATTTGTTTTATAGTTCCTTGAGAACCTGAAACGAATCCTTCAGCGCGGGGTAGAGTTTTTGATACAGCCCGTGGTAGGCGGCGTAGGCCTTGTGGCTTTCCGGATCCGGCAGGAGCTTTTCGCCGGTGGCAATCATCTGCCCGCAGGCTTTTTCCACGCTTTCATACATCCCGGCGCCCACACCTGCCAGGATAGCCACACCCAGGGCCGGGCCCTCGGAGGACTGGATGGTGGTGGCCGGGCAGCCAAACACATCGGAGAGCATCTGCCGCCAGAAGGGCGAGCGGGCGCCCCCGCCGGTCAGGAGCATGCTTTCAGGCCGTGCGCCCATGCCGTCCAGAATGTCAAAGCAGTCTTTCAGGGAGTAGCTGATGCCCTCCATCACCGCGCGCGCCAGGTCGCCCCGGCCGTGCATGGCGGAAAGGCCAAAGAACACGCCCCGGCAGTCCGGATCCAGGTGGGGGGTGCGCTCACCCATCAGATAGGGCAGGTAGAGCAGGCGGTTGGCGCCGATGGGGCTCTGCTTTGCCAGGTCTGTCATCAGGTTGTAGACATCCCGGCCCAGGCTTTCCGCCTGCTCCTTTTCGGGCAGGAAACTGGTATCCCTCAGCCACCTGAGGCTAAGCCCCGCCCCCTGGGTCACCCCCATCACATGCCAGGCACCGGGCACCGCACAGCAGAAAGTATGCACCCGCCCCTTGGGGTCAATGGCAGGCTGGCTTGAGTGGGCATAGACCACGCCGGAGGTGCCAATGGTGGTGAAGGCCCGCCCGTCGGCCACCGTACCTGTGCCAACGGCAGCCGCCGCGTTGTCCCCGGCGCCGCCCACCACCAGGGTTTTCACTGAAAGCCCTGTCAATTCCGCCGCCTGGCGGCTGATGTGCCCTGTGACCTCAGGGGATTCGTAGACCTTTGCCAGCCAGCCTTCCGGTATCTCCAGTTTACCCAGCACTTCGGCGGACCACACGCGCCCCGGCACGTCAAGCAGCTGCATGCCGCTGGCATCCGATACCTCGGTGGCAAAGTCGCCGGTGAGCTTATAGCGCAGGAAGTCCTTGGGCAGCAGGATATGCCGGCATTTGGCAAACACCTCCGGCTCATGCTTTCTGACCCACATGATCTTGGAGGCGGTGAAGCCCGTCAGCGCCGGGTTGGCAGTGATTTCAATGAGGCGTTTGGCGCCCACCAGGCGGGTGATGTCCGCGCATTCCTCACCCGTGCGCTGGTCCGCCCAGATGATACAGGGCCTGAGCACCTGGCCCGCTTCATCCAGCATTACCAGGCCGTGCATTTGCCCGGAGATGCCCAGGGCCGCAATGGCCTCAGGCGCAACGCCGCTTCTATCCAGCACCTCCCGAAGGGTGGCCACCGCGGCCTCCCACCAGTCCTGGGGTGCCTGCTCCGCCCAGCCGTTGTGGGGCTGGGAGAGGGGGTACTCCCGTGTGGCGGAGGCCAGTGCCTTCCCCGCCCTGTCAAACAGCACCGTTTTGGTGCCGGAGGTGCCCAAATCCATACCCAGGAGGTATTGCATATTCTGCCCCTTCCAGCGGCCTGGCCGCTATGATTTGTCAAATTATTATTTCCGGGTCCTTTGCATATCCTAAGCGTTTGGGGCGCCAGTGTCAAGACCGCCCAAGGCTTTTCCGGGCGTTGACGGGGTGTATGCGCCCATGTATAATACAGGCAATACCAAGCATTTAAAAATGTCACAGGGCGGGTATCATCCTATTGTTGACCGGCAGTGGGTGCTGCCATATAAAAAAGGAGGATTCCATATGAAAAAACTGGTTTCTGTACTGCTTACCCTGATACTGGCAACGGCCGGTGTCTCTGCATTGGCCGAGACGGTGGCGCTGAAGGTCTGGGGCTCCCAGGATGACCAGGCCATGCTGGCCGAGATGGTGGATGCCTATAAGGCCGCCAATCCCGACAAGGCTTTTGACATCACCTTTGGCGTGGTAGGCGAGCCCGATGCCAAGGCGAAGTACCTGGAGGACCCGGCGGCGGCGGCGGATGTGTTCGCCTTTGCCGATGATCAGCTGCCAGCCCTGGTCAGCGCCGACGCGCTCTATGAGGTCACCCGGAACAAGGATGCCATTGTGGAAGCCAACATCCCCTCCTCCATCAACGCCGGCTCGGCGGGCGGCGAGCTTTACGCCTACCCCATGACCGCGGATAACGGCTACTTCCTCTACTATGACAAGTCCGTCATTTCTGAAGAACAGGCAAAATCCCTGGACGGCATTCTGGAAGCAGCCCAGGCTGCGGGCAAGAAGATGTTCATGGATGTGTCCAACGGCTGGTACATCGCTTCCTTCTTCCTGGGGGTTGGCGCTGAGCTGCGCGTGGGCGAAGACGGTGTGATCATCTGTGACTTCAACAGCGAAGCTGGCGTTGCCGCCGGCGAAGCCATCAAGGCCTTCACCGCGCACCCGGCCTTCCTGACGGGCGATGACGCCATCCTCACCGGCGGCATGGGCGACACCGTGGCGGCCGGCGTATCCGGCGCCTGGAACGCCGATGCCATCAAAGGCAAGCTGGGCGACAACTATGCCGCCACCAAGCTCCCCACCTTTACCGTGAACGGTGAGCAGGTGCAGATGGGCTCCTTCGCGGGCTTCAAACTGGTGGGTGTGAACACCCTGACCGCTTTCCCGGAAGAGGCGATGGACCTGGCTGAGTGGCTCACCAATGAGGAAAACCAGCTCAAACGCTTTGAAGTGCGCGGCCTGGGACCCTCCAACATCAATGTAGCTGCCAGTGAGGCTGTGCAGGCCAACATCGCCCTGGCCGCCCTGGCTGAGCAAGCGCCCTTCGCCTCCAGCCAGGCCGCCGGCCTTGACAAATACTGGACCCCGGCCGAAGCTTTCGGCACCACCATGGAAGCCAAGGACTACACCAAGGATGTGAAGACGCTGCTGGACGAAATGGTAGCGGCCATCACAGCGAAATAAACTTTCCCCGGGGCTGCCGCACCAGGCCGGCAGCCCCTTCTTTATTGCTGCAGAAAATACAGGAGGCATATAATGGCTGAGAAAGCGCTGTTGGTGCCTGAAAACAAACGGGGTTTTGTTTCGGAACTGGTCTATCTGTTCACCTCAGGCGACTGGATGACCCGCCTGTCGTTTCTGCTGATGGGCTTTGGCTGCCTGATGCGCCGCCAGGCAATCAAGGGCCTGCTGTTTTTGGCCAGCCAGGCCCTGTTTGTCTGGTATATGCTTGGCTTTGCCTGGCAGTATCTGAGCAAGTTCGGCACCCTGGGCACCATCGGCATGCACCGGGAGTGGAGCGAGGCCCGGCAGATCTATGTGCGCACGCCCGGGGACAACTCCATGCTGATCCTTCTGTTCAGCGTCTTCAGTATCCTGGTGGTGATCGGATTCATCGGGGTCTGGCGGGCAAGCCTCAGGGCCTGCCACAAAGCCCAGCAGCACCATGAGGCCGGCAGAACCCCCCCGGGCTTCATCCAGGACATTGAAAGCCTCATGAATGAACGCTTCCACGGCACCCTGCTCACCCTCCCCACGCTGATGGCCTTTGCCTTCACCATCCTGCCCACCCTCTTCATGATCCTCATCGCCTTCACCAATTTTGACGCTGACCATCAGCCGCCGGGCAACCTGTTCACCTGGGTGGGATTTGAGAACTTCGCCAACCTCTTCAATTTTGGGGGCGGGGCCGCCTCTGCCATGGCGAACACCTTTTCCGGCATCCTGGGATGGACGATGATCTGGGCGGTGATCGCCACCTTCACCAACTATCTCCTGGGCATGATCGTGGCCATCATGATCAACCAGAAGGGCATCCGCTTCAAGGCGATGTGGCGCACCATCTTTGTGATAACCATCGCGGTGCCCCAGTTTGTCAGCCTCATGCTCATGAGCCAGATCCTCCATGACCAGGGGCCATTGAACATGCTGCTGAAGCAGTGGGGCTTCATCGAGCAGAATATCCCCTTCCTGACCAACACCCTCAATGCCAGGATCACGGTGCTGGCGGTGAACCTCTGGGTGGGCATCCCCTTTTCCATGCTGATCACCTCGGGCATCCTCATGAACATCCCCAAGGACCTTTACGAAAGCGCTTCCATCGACGGCGCAACGCCCATCCGGATGTTTTTTTCCATTACCCTGCCCTATATGCTTTTTGTCACCACCCCCTACCTCATCACCGCATTTGTGGGGAATATCAACAACTTCAACGTTATTTTCCTTCTCACCCGCGGGGGGCCCCTGGTGACGGAATATTACCAGGCCGGGAAAACAGACCTCCTGGTCACCTGGCTTTACAAACTGACGGTGGACCAGCAGAATTATTCCCTGGCCTCCACCATCGGCATTTTTGTGTTCATCATCAGCGCCACCCTGTCGCTGCTTGTGTATAACCTGTCAGGTTCCGCGCGCAAGGAGGAGGAGTTCCAATGAGCAAAAAGAAGAGCATCCGCATGCCCCAAGCGCGCCTTGCCATGGCTTCGGCCCTGCTGCTGGCGCTCAGCCTGCTGCTGCCTTTTGTGATTCAGGGCGGGCAGCGCTTGAGCGGCTTTGATCTCCTGGCCCGGTCCCCGCAGATCCTCCGGATGCTGCCCCTGGCAATTGCCGCAGGCTTTGCCCTCCTGTTTGCGATACTGGCGCTCATCAGGCCCGGGCGGAAGGTTCTGGGCGCCCTGTGCGCGGCCTGCGCCGCTGTGCTTATTTCGGGGATTTATGCCCTGCTCAGCGCCAAAATTTCGGCTGACGCCTCCGGCTTTTTAGCAGAGCCTTTCTTTATCAGGCACCTGGGTCCCGGGCTGTGGATGCTGCTGCTGTTTTCCCTCATCGGCCTGGTGACAGGCCTCATGGCCCTGCGGATATCCACGGCCTATGTGGTGCTTACCGCCATGGCCGCCGTGTGGCTCCTCCCCATCCTGTGGCTGGTGCTTACCGCGTTCAGGGCGGAGCCCGGGGCATACACCCCCTACATCCTCCCCAAGGGATACACGTTTGGCAACTTCTCCCGCCTTTTTACGGAAACCGGCCAGTTCGCCTTCCCCCGCTGGTACATGAACACCCTGATCGTGGCGGTGTTCACCTGCCTGATCACCACCTCCCTTGTGCTGATGATCTCCTATGCCTTCAGCCGCCTGCGCTTTCCCACGCGGAAGGCCTTCATGAACATCGGGCTGATCCTCACCATGTTCCCCGGCTTCATGAGCATGATCGCCGTCTACCACATCCTGAAAGCCGTGGGCCTGGCCAAGTCCCTCATCTCGCTGATCCTGGTGTATTCGGGCGGCGGGGCGCTGGGGTACTTCATCGCCAAGGGCTTCTTTGACACCATCCCCCGAAGCCTGGATGAGGCCGCCACGATCGACGGCGCCAACAGAAACCAGATCTTCTGGAAGATCATCCTGCCCTCCTCCAAGCCCATTGTGGTCTATACCGCCATCACCGCCTTCATCGCGCCCTGGGTGGACTTTATCTTTGTATCGGTCATCATGAAGGATGACTACCAGAACTACACGGTGGCCCTGGGGCTGTACAGGATGCTGGAACGGGAGCATATCTATGAGTTCTTTACCCGCTTCTGCGCGGGTGCTGTGCTGGTGGCTATCCCCATCACGCTGCTGTTTATCAGGATTCAGAAGTTTTATGTGGAGGGTGTCACCGGGGGGGCGGTCAAGGGATGAGGCGGGGGCTGGCGCTTTTGCTTCTGCTGTGCCTCCTCCCCCTGAACGGCCTGGCGGAAGCTTTTCCCCAGGGCGCGGGGTATCAGATCTTCACCCCCAGCTATTATGATGCCGACGGCGACGGCCTGGGCGACCTTCAGGGCATCATTCTCAAGATGCCCTATTTGGATTCCCTTTCCATTGGCGCCCTGTGGCTCACCCCCTTTTTCCCTTCCCCCTCCTATCACCATTATGATGTGGCCGACTACAGGGCTGTTGACCCTGCCCTGGGCACACTGGATGATTTCAAGGCCCTGGCCAAAGCCTGCGAAGCGAAAGGCATCATGCTGATCGTTGACCTGGTGATCAACCACTCCTCCAGCCAGCACCCCTGGTTTCTGTCCGCGCTCAATAGCCTGCCCCTTGACCCCTGCGGGCAGGAAGAGTGCGCTGATCCCCGGCGCTGCAGGGCGCATAACCCGTATGTGGCGTATTACCATTTTTCCAGGGAAGCGGGCCAGCACCCGGCGCCGGGGGCGGAGGGCTGGTATTATCAGAGCAGTTTTGGCTGCCATATGCCGGATTTTAACCTGGAGAACCCGGCCCTCAGGGAAGAATTGCTGGGGATCGCCTCCTTCTGGCTTGAAATGGGGGCGGACGGATTCCGCCTGGACGCGGTCACCCACTTCTATGAGGAAAACACGGCGAAGAACACCGCTTTCCTGCGCTGGTTCAGCGACGGGGTCAAGGGCATCCAGCCTGAGGCCTATCTGATCGCTGAGGCCTGGAAGGGCCAGGGCACGATCCTGGCGCTGTATGAAAGCGGGGTGGCCAGCTTTTTCAATTTTCCCTTCGCGGGGGCCGATGGGGCAATCGTCCAGGCCATGCGTGATCAGGACGGGGCCACCCTTGCCATAAAGGCCGCCGCATGGCAGAATAGCATCCTGGCCCTGAACCCGGACGCCATGGACGCCCCTTTCCTGTCCAACCACGACATGGGGCGTTCTGCCGGATTCCTGCGGATGGACCCTCAGAAGATGAAGCAGGCCGCCGCCCTCTGCCTGATGCTGCCGGGCTTCCCCTTTGTGTACTACGGGGAGGAAATCGGAATGACCGGCTCCGGCCGGGATGAGAACAAACGCCTGCC
>LSQX01358089.1_pt1 | contig 11939 bp, 13 predicted proteins | sample 654561 | NCBI WGS metagenome assembly LSQX01 (sample SAMN04489861, study PRJNA283612) | anaerobic digester metagenome | isolation source: 4 biogas reactors fed with cattle manure at either 37C or 55C with and... | place: Denmark: Kongens Lyngby | collected 2014 | reverse complement strand
TGCCGGCGCACCTGCCCGTAGTCGCAACCGAAAATCCAGTCCTGAACGCGGCGCACCACGTCCTGGCCGGCCCGGATCGCGGCGTGCACACACATCGCACTCACCGGGTGGGCGAATGCCGTGCCGTCCTCGTTGGTGCCGAGCAGGTAGTAGTTCTTCCTTACCCGGGTCCAGCGCCGGCCGGCCAGAGACTGCCGAACCTGGATGACCGCAAGGGGCGCGCCGCTATGCGCGTCCGTGCCGTAACCGTACAGATCCCAGTTGAGTGCCGCCCACCGCGTGCCGCGCCGATTCAGGCTCGTGATCCCGAACTCCCAGTTGCCGTGCTCGTCGACCTTCGCGGCCTCGGCGGCGGCCTCGACAAGCGCCGCTACCTGCGAGCGAATCTCGGCGTCCAGCGCGTAGAGGGGAATCTCGCCATAGCGGCCCCGGTGTGCGTTCATCTGCGTCTGCATTCTCGTATCCTCCTTGGTGCTTCATTGTAGCATCATTATAGCACTACTATGCGAATGTGTCAACCCCCCCGCGTGAGAAAGACTCTTGCCGGCCACATAACTAGGGACTTGACAAAATAGCACATTGGTGGTATAATAGTAGTAACACTAGAGATGCACACCGAGGGAGGAGACAGAGATGGTACAGAAGGTAGCGGGACGATACGAGGTAGAGCGCGTGGACGGCACCACTGACGTGTGGTGGGTGTACGACTACCGCCAGGGCAAGGCGGCCTTCGTTGAGATCACGCCGGTGGACGGCGGTGCCGTGAAGGTGCTGAACGAAGACACTGGCGTTGCCTATATCGTGGACGCAAACGCGCACTGCAACTGCAAGGCCGGCCAGTGCGGCCGCTATTGCTACCACGTGGCGGCGGTCACGGGGCGCGCGATGGAACTGCGCCGCGAGCGCAGTGCGCGCGCACTCGCGAACATCCACCCGTCGGGCAAGGGCCGGCGCGCACACAAGCCGGCCCCGCCGGCCTGCCTCGGCCCCTGGGCCGGCCAGGTGGCCTAGAGAGAGAGCGAGAGGAGGAAGAGCAAGATGAAGACCACAACCGAGCGACACAAGATCTGCGCCCTCGGCGCACGCGACGCGGCGGAGAGCCTCGAGGCCGGCGCGCGCAACCCCGCCCTCGCCGCATGGGCGCGCATCCACTACGCGGCGCTTGCGCGCATGGAGCGACTAGCGCAGGCGTATCACGAAGAAGCCGCAGAGCTTGCTGCCGCAGGCCTCGCCGTGCCAGGCTGGATCGACTGGCTACAGGCGCGCGGCATCTAGCCGCGAGGAGGCCGGCCTGCGGGCTTTGCGGGCGCTTGACTTTTTTACGAGGAGGTGCTACAATAGAACCGTGGGGGGCCTGTCTGTGTCTGATGGGCGAGCAACCGGATGTTTGGTAGGGCAGTCTGCCACACGGCAGATTGCCCTTCTGCGTTCAAGGAGGAGAGACTATGAAAATCGACAAGGACATGCTGGAAATGCAGCAGACCGCGCTGCACACGAACCCCGTGCGGCAAATGCGTGTGCGACTAGGCTACCACTCTCGCGCGGACTTCGCCCGTGCGGCGAATTGCCCCTACTCGGCGCTGACGCGCGCCGAGCTCGGACTGACGAACATCCTGCCCTACCAGGTCGAGCTTGCTGCCGAGCGGTTCGGCGAGGACGCCGCCGCCCTGGCCGGCGACTACGTTGTGTGGAAGATGCGGCTGTGGGATACATACGCCGCATACGCAAGGAAGGAGAGAGACTAATGCACCGCGATGCGATGTCTAGCGAGCGAAACGCCCCGCGGAGCAGCGGGGCGCGAAAGGACTCGAAAATGCACGAAGAGAAAACAACCGTCCTACAGCATTATTATAACATGGCCGGCGAGGGTCAGTCAACGCCGTGCCAGAACCTGCGGGTGGCGGTGGCACGATTCGACAGCACGCTAGACACCACCCCCAAGGAGGAGGTGCTCGAGTGGCCGCGACTGGTGGAGGAGCTGACGACGCATAAGATCCTGCCCGTCAAGGAGGAACGCGAGCTCTGGTCACCCGTTGCCTATGGCACCACAAAGGCCCGCGCGGCGCGCAACGTTGCCGAGGTGTACTGTCTGGTCCTCGATTTCGATAAAGGCGCGCGCCCCGAAGAGCTAACCCCGCGGTGGGAGGAGCAGAAACTCGAGTACGTCATCCACACCACGCACTCGCACATGGCCGATGAGGACCAGAAGCCGAAGTGGCGCGCGATCTTCCCACTGGCCAGGCCGGTGCCGGCCGAGGCGTGGGCGACCACCTATCCGAAGCTCACCGCGCACCTGGCCGGCGGGCGGGCCGACCGGGCCTGCAAGGACGTGTCGCGCATGTACTACCTGCCGTCCTGCCCGAAGGGCCGCTCGGCGCTCGCCTTCGCCGAGCATCACCCGGGCCGGCCGCTCAACCCCGACGAGGTGCCCGAGCCGGCGAAGAAGGGCGAACGGCAGCGCGCGGTGCTGCCGGCAAAGATTCGGAAAGGGGAGCGCAACCCCACCCTGTTTCCGTGGGCGTGCGCCCTGCGAAGGGAGGGCCTGTCGGAAGAAGAGATCCTCGCGCGTCTGATCAAAGAGAACGAGGAACGGTGCGAGGAGCCGCTGCCCCTCGACGACGTGCGGGGAATCGCCCACCGCGCCGCACAGTATCCCGCCGGTGAGGCCGGCCAAGGTGAGGGGCGCGGCGGTGGCCGGCCAAGCGTAGCAACGGTGCTCGTCGAACTGGCCCAGGAGGCGGAGCTCTTCGCGACACCAGACGCGGAGCCGACCCCATACGCCGACGTCCCAGCAGACGGCCACCGCGAGGTTTTGCAGGTGCGCTCCTCGGGCTTCCGACGTTGGCTCACGGCGCGCTTCTTCGCGGCGACCGGCGGCGTGCCCGGCACGCAGGCGTTCGAGGAAGCCCTACGGACGATCGAGGCGCTGGCGGTGGCCGGCGACGACCGCCGTCCAGTCCACGTTCGCGTTGCTGGTCACGGCGGCCGCGTCTACCTCGACCTGTGCGACCCGTCGTGGCGCGTCGTGGAGATAGACCCCACCGGCTGGCGTGTGCTGCAGCGTTCGCCGGTAGCGTTTAGGCGAACGCGGGGGATGCTCCCACTCCCAGAACCCGAACGTGGGGGGAGCATCGAAGACCTGCGGGCGCTCGCAAACGTCCGTGATGACGACGGCTTCCGGCTGGTTGTGGCGTGGCTCGTCATGGCTCTTCACCCGGGCGGCCCCTACCCCGTACTCGCTTTGCACGGAGAGCAAGGGAGCGCCAAAAGCTACACGGCCCGCGTGCTGCGCTCCATCATAGACCCCAACCGCGCGCCCCTGCGCGCCGAACCGCGCAGCGTTCAAGACTTGCAAATCGCCGCCAACAACTCGTGGGTGGTGGCCCTCGACAACGTGTCGCATCTGCCGGCGTGGCTCTCGGACGCCCTCTGCCGCGTTGCCACCGGTGGCGGCTTCGCTACTCGCGCCCTTTACACGGACGGCGAGGAGGCGATATTTGACGCCCGCCGGCCAACCCTGATGACGGGCATCGAGGAGGTTGCCACCCGCGGCGACCTGCAGGACCGGGCGCTTGTCGTGGAACTCGGGCGGATAGATGACGCCGACCGGCTTCCGGAGCGCGAGCTGGACGCGCGTGTGGAGGCGCTGCGCCCGCGCGTGCTTGGGGGGCTGCTGGACGCCGCCGCCACCGCCTTGCGGAGGCAGGATGAGGTGACCCCCCCGCCCCTGGCGCGCATGGCTGACTTCGTGGTGTGGGTGCACGCCGCCGAGCCGGCGCTGCCGTGGTCGGAAGGCGACTTCGTGGCGACCTACGCGCGCAACCGCGGGGCGGCTGTGCAGACGGTGCTGGAGGCCGACGTCATCTCGGCGCACCTGCGCGCCCTGGCCGCCGACGGGTGGAGTGGCACTGCCAGCGAACTCCTGGCCGAGCTGGAGCGGCGCGCCGACGACGCGACGAAGCGCGCGCGCGGTTGGCCAGGTAGCGCGCGAGCGCTCTCTGGACGACTGCGGCGGCTCGCGCCCGCCCTCCGGCGCGTGGGGGTGTGCATCGAGTTCACCCGGCGACCCCGCACGGGCCAGAGATTGGTGTCGCTAGAAACAGTACGCACAGAACCGTCACCAGCGTCACCCCCGTCACCCGAATGCCAGAAACGTAGCAATAGCGCCATCTTCGGGGGTGACGCAAACGGCTCCTCGGGTGACGCAAAATGCGGTTTGCGTCACCCAGTTGCGTCACCCGAAGAATCAAGCAACGGCGCGGGTTCTCCGGGGGTGGGTGACGCTGGTGACGCTGGTGACGCAAAATTCGCTACTCTCTCTGAGGGGGAGAGTGAGGCTGGAGAGAGAGCAGTGAACCCTGAAAAAAAGGATACGCAAAACGGCGTCATTGGCGTCACTGGCGTCACTGCGGCTTCGCCGCAGACCACCGAGTCGCCCGACGCCGTCCACCAGGCCCCGGTGGACGACGAGATCGGCAACTGCACCTGCTGCGGCCGGCCTGCGGATCGGTTCACCGCAACCGGGCAACCGATCTGCAGCGAGTGCGTCGAGGGCGCGTCGGCCCGCACTGCGGACGGCCCTGGTGATGCGCCGCCGCAGAACACCGAGCCGGCCGACCACCAGTGCCCGGTGGGTGACGCTGGTGACGCAAAATTCGCTACTCTCTCTGAGGGGGAGAGTGAGGTGGTGCTGTGACGGGGGAGGAGGTCCTCGCGTTCCTGCGCGCCGTCGGCCTGGATGTGCGGCTACGTGGCGAGGACGTCGTGGTGCGCGGGCGGCTGACGCCTGGCCTGGTGGCGCTCGCGCGCCAGCACAAAGCCGACCTGCTCGCCCTCCTGCAACAGCAGACGCTCCGCTGTCCGGCATGCGGGAGCGTCGGTCACACAACCCCCGGCGCGCCAGGATGCGACCGGCGGGAGGTGGTATCTGCCAGACGCTACCCGGCACCGCTGCTCTGGAGAGGGAGCGAGAAGGAATGGACGGCAGGGGCGCCACAACCGCCCCTCCCCCTCTTCTGACACTGCTAGGGCCGGCCTCACCGCGATGAGGCTGACGGCCGCCCTCGCGCCGATGAGCTACGGCGGGCACCGGTGGACGGGCGCACCGAGGGGGGAGTTGAACGGCCGGCCCACCGCGACGAGGTGCTGTCGGCATCGGCATCGGGGGGCCTCTCGGTGACGGCCCCGAGCCGGCCAGGTACTGACGGCCGGCCACTGCGCCGCGATCGCATCGGCATCGGCCGGCCGAGAAGGCGCACTGCCCGTGTGGAGAGGGCCGCCGAGAGGCGTGCGGTGGGGGGGCCGGCCTCGGCCCCCTGTCTCGCATCGGCCTCGCGGCACCGATCCCTGATGCTCGCGCCGGCCCGATGAGGAAGGCCGAACAATTGGTTGGGGCCTGCTTGACGAGGCGCTGACGGCCGGCCAGTGCTGTAGGATGTTGTCATTTGCTGACATTCTGCCCGGATCACCATACCCGCGGTGCCTACCTGCCGAGGCCCTGCCGGCCGGCCCACCTGCACCTGCCCAGACGGCCGGCCTCTGCGCGTGACGCCGCGCGACTGAGGGTGACGGGTTAGCGGCGGTGACGGATGACGTCACGCCGCGCAACTGTCACCACCGCCCCTGTCTCGGCATCGGCCGGCCCTGCGCCTCTCTGCGCGCCCCTGCCCGTGCGGCCCCCGTTGAGCACCACCACGACCGGCCCAGAATGCTAAGAAATGCTAAGTTTTCGGCTGCAGACACACCTCGCGACGGCCAACCGCCACACTGCGCGCGAGTGGCCGGCCCACCGCGATGAGGAGCTAAGGGGCCGGCCCGATGAGGCGCTGACGCCGGCCAGAATGTTGAGAAATGCTGAGATTCGGCCGGCAGACACACACTGCCGCCCGCGCCCTGACGCCGAGAAGGTGACGGCCGGCCTCCGAGCGTGACGACGCGCGCCCGAGGTGACGGTTTGCGCGTTGACGCCGGCCACACCGCGACGAGAACCCCCGTCACACCGCCCACGGCCTTTGCATCGGCATCGGGAGGCCTGACGCACGCGCCGGCCAGGATGTAGAAAAAAGTAGAAATCGGCATGCAGACACACTGTACGGCCGGCCTCGTAGAGGATGTCTGGCCGGCCTGCCGAGGCGCTAACGGCCGGCCCAGAATGATAAGAAAGGATAAGTTTCGGCTGCAGACACACCTCGCGCCGGCCGGCCAGAATGTTGAGAAGGATGCAAGGAGAAAGAGTAGCGAATTTTGCGTCACCAGCGTCACCCGATCGCGCAAACCCGCGCCGTTGCTGGCTTTCTGGGTGACGCAAACCCCGATCCGCTTGCGTCACCACCCCCGATTTGCGTCACCCGAAGGGGCGATTTGCGTCACCCGAGGAGCTAGGGCCGGCCTCGGGCCTGTCTCGGCATCGGGCCGGCCTCACCGCGCCGATGAGCTAGGGGCCGGCACCGGTGGCTGCCTGCGCCGAGAGGCGCACCTGCCCGGTGGACGCGCCTCGGCCGGCCCATGTCTTGCATCGGCATCGGCCTGACGACGCGCGCCGGCCCTGCTTGACGAGGCGCAGACGCCGGCCGGCCACTGAGCGTGCCGACGCGCGCCCACGGCCCTTGCATCGGCATCGGCCGGCCCACACGATTGTTCGAGCCTACCTGCCGAGGACTGAGGGTCGAGGAGCTACGGCCGGCCACACGCACCGAGGAGCTAACGGCCGGCCTGCCGAGGCCACACACGCCGAGGTGCTGCCAACGCCGACGGCCGGCCCGATGAGAGGCCCCGCGCCGAGCTGCTGAAGGCCGGCCTCACCGCGCCTAGGGCAACGGCCGGCCACACCGCGAGGAGGTGCTACGGCCGGCCTCACCGCGACGAGAACCCTTCATCCCGCCCCTTGTCTCTGCATCGGGAGATTCCACCCTTGGATTCCACCACGGGCGTTCAATTTCTATGCGTTCAGTTCGAGCCTGCTCGCGCCGAGGCTCTGACGGCCGGCCCACCGCGGCGCATCGGCATCGGCCTGACGACGCGCGCCGGCCCCGATGAGGGAAGGCATGAACAATTGTTTGAGCCTGCTTGCCGAGGCGCTGACGGCCGGCCTCGCCTCGGCATCGGGCCGGCCTGCTGAGAGGCCACACAATTGTTCGAGCCTGCTCGCGCCGAGGCGCTGACGCCGAGGAGGCGACGGCCGGCCACACCGCGATGAGGCTGACGGCCGGCCAACGCGCCCGTTCGTCAACGCCGGCCCTGTCGCGCATCGGCCTCGCGGCACCGATCCTGACGCTCGCGCCGAGGCGCTACGGCCGACCGCGTCGAGGCTGCTCTGGCCGGCCCCACCGCGCCGAGGAGCTAAGGGGCCGGCCCCGGTGGACGGCCGGCCCACTGCTCTCGACGAGTGCCGGCCTGCCGAGGCTCTGACGGCCGGCCTCACCGCGACGAGGTGCTGTCGGCATCGGCATCGGCAAGGCCGGCCCATCGCGCCGATGAGCTAACGGCGGGTCCTCCCCTTGTAGCATCGCAGCCGCGATGCGGGATACCGCAGCCGGATCACCTCAATGATAGCCTCGGCTTGTTCCGGCGGGCACTCGAGCACTAGCGACTCGGTGTCCGGGTATTCCGGTTCTATCCGGCGGCGCAGTCTGTTCTGCACCACCGGCGCGATCAGGAACGGAAAGAGGGTCTGATCGCTCTCGGCAGCCTGCAGGAGATCGGCCAGGTTGATCGCGTACGGGAAGTCCTTCACTGCTGCCTCCGGTCCGGCCGTTCTTGCAACCATCGGTGCCACTCGCCGGCCAGCCCAGCGAGCGAGAGGCCCGTCAGTTCGGCGAGACGGGCGAAGTTGGCCGGCCGCGGCACCTTCCGGCCTCGCTCCCATTGGCTCACAGTTGCGTAGGTCACCCCGAGCAACTCCGCGGACCTCCGTAACGAGATGCCCGCCTCGTCGCGGAACCTGCGCAACAGATTTCTGCGCACCCACTCCTCAAACACTGTCGTCCTCCCTTCCGACGGAAGGGCGGAGCTTCTCGGCCCCGCCCGGCAGTGCCGGCCTACGCCGGCTCGATGCGGGGGTCCGCCCACACGGGGCGCCTACACACCCTGTCGTTGCCGAACACCACGGCGTGGCCGGCGACCCAAGCATCGCCGTAGATCATGGCGTGCCCGAACACGCGCGCGCGGCCGCATACCTCGGCGTTGCCGGCGACCACGGCGTCTTCGCACACCTTTGCGCTATCGAGCACCTCGGCCGCGCCACACACTCGGGCGTTGCCGCAGATCACGGCGTTACCGTGCACCTTTGCGCTGCCGAACACCATCGCGGCCCCGTTGACCGCTGCGTTGCCTCCAACCCAGGCGTTGTCACACACCTGGGCATTGCCGCCGATCCAGGTGTCGCCACTCACCTCGGCATAACCGCCGACACGGGCACGGCCGGCCACAAACGCGCCCACGGCGACGCGGGCGTGGCCGAGGACCTGGGCGTTGCCGAAAACTTTGGCATAGTCGGAGATACCGGCGCGCCCGAACACCCGGGCGTGGCCGAACACCTCGGCGTGACCGCCACACCAGGCGTGCCCGAACACCTTCGCGCGCCCGAACACCATCGCGGAACCGAACACACGCGCGCGCCCGTCGACCTCGGCGTTGTCGAGGACCCGGGCGTGGTCCGCGACACGGGCCTTGCCGGCGACACGGGCGTTCCCGGCGAGCTTGACAGCAACACCCTCGATCGCGGCGTGATCGCGCACCTCTGCGTGATCGCGCACCTCGGCGTTGCCGGCCACACGCGCGTTGCCCTCGACCACGGCGTGATCGCGCACCTCGGCGCGCCCGTCGATCACGGCGTGATCGAGCACACGGGCGTGGTCGCGGACACACGCCTCCCCGCCCACGCGGGCGTTCCCGCACACACGCGCGTGATCGAGCACCTGGGCACGGCCGAACACGACGGCGTTCGGCCCGATCCAGGCGGTGCGCGCTACGCGCGCTTCACGATAGACCCAACCGCCGCCAAAGGTGTGCTGGTGCCACTCCTCGGCGCGCGAACCCGCCTCGAGTTCGAGGACGGCCTCTGGCACGTTCTGGGGCGTGTTGTTGTCCTGGTGCATCTTCGTTCTCCTCTCTCTCTCTCTCTCGGGCCGGCCAGCACGTCGGCCTGCAGGTGGACGGCCGGCCGCGCCTAGTCCTCCACGTCCGCGAGCAGGTAGTTGAGCACCCAGGCGAGCATGCCGCAGGCGAGGCCCACGGGTGCGGTGCCGGCGGGATCGGGCACGCCGGCTAGGCGCAGTGCCCACCGCACGCTCGCCGTGCAGGCGAACACCCACCCGCCGAGCGAGAGCGCCACCCGCCCGGCCGCTAGGGTCGTGTGCAGCAGCGCGCGTGCGTCGGCTAGGATCCTCTCTCTTCGCGGCCTGCGCCGACGGGCGAATAGGTGCTCAACCTCCGCGATGTGCCGATCCAACTCTGGTGAGATCATGCTAGTGCCCTTCCTGGCCGGCCCTGTCTCGGCATCGGCAGGCCGGCCCACCGCGACGAGGTGCTGAGGCCGGCCCACCGCGCCGAGGCTCTGGCGTGGTTAGTCCAGCATCTCCGCCGGTTCCGGTTGCTCGCCGCGCCCCGCGCGGTGCAACCACCGCTCCGCCGCGTCGATGAGCGCGAGCTTCTCGACGTAGGACAGTGCCTTGAGTTTCTTCATCAGTGCCGGCCCGTCCACGTTCCATTTCTCCGCGAGACCATCGGCGATGCCGGCCGCCACCTCGTGCTCGATGAAGCCGATGGCACTCGGCGATGAGAACAGGCAGCCGTTCGCCACGTCGAGCAGGAGGCCCTGTTCTCCTGCGCTGAACCGCTCGCGCAAGCCGCGCCGGGCGGCAGCAAGCGCGTAGAAGTACCGGTCAAGGCTCTTGGCTATCGTTGCCGAGCGGTCGTACGATTGCTCCTCGCCCGAGCGGGCTTGCCGCGCCGCAATGTGTTCGAGCGTGTGCGCCGGAATAGTGATCGAGAGTCTTTGTGTCTTCATCCTTCCCTCCTAGTCAGTCCACAGTTGGAGCAGCGAAGCGCCAGAACGCCGCGCGCCGGCCCGAGACAATCTTGTGCCAGCCCGTCGCGCCGACCGTCGGGTGCACGCCGGGCAGGTGGGTGAGGCGGGGGTCCTTGGCGTACACCACCCCGCCGGCGGCCCCGAACCGAATCTCGCTAGCCTGCAACTCGTGAGAGTCCTCGAGCACCATCGTCTGCAGTGGTGTGCGTTCGCCACACGCGCGCCGAAGCGGGATCAAGGCGATGTCGCCTTGCCGGCGCACCTGGCCATAGTCGCAATCGAAAATCCAATCCTGCACGCGGCGCACCACGTCTTGGCCGGCCCGAATGGCGTGATGCACGACGTGCGCACTCACCGGGTGCGCGAACGCGGTGCCGTCTTCATTGTGGCCGATGAGGTAGTAGTTCTTGCGGACCTGGGTCCAGCGCCGGCCGGCCAGAGACTGCCGAACCTGGATGACCGCAAGGAGCGCGCCGCTATGCACGTCCGTGCCGTAACCGTACAGATCCCAGTTGAGCGCCTGCCAGCGCGTGCCGCGCCGGTTCAGGGGCGCGATTCCGAAATCCCAACTGCCGTGCTCATCGATCTTCGCGGCGGACGCCGCGCCCTCGACCAGTGCCGCAACTCGCTTGCGAGTCTCGGCATCCAGCGCGTAGAGGGGGATCTCGCCATAGCGGCCCCGGTGTGCGTTCATCTGCGTCTGCATTCTCGTATCCTCCTTGTAGCATCATTATAGCACTACTATGCGAATGTGTCAACCCCCCGCGTGAGAAAGATTCTTGCCGGCCACACAACTAGGGACTTGACAAGATAGCACATTGGTGGTATAATAGTAGTAACACTAGAGATGCACACCGGAGGAGGAAAAGAGATGGTTCAGAAGGTAGCGAACGGACGATACGAGGTAGAGCGGATCGAGGGCGACGTGTGGTGGGTGTACGACTACGCACAGAAGAAGGCGGCCTTCGTGGAGATCACGGCGGTGGACGGCGGTGCCGTGAAGGTGCTGAACGAGGACACGGGGCGCGCCCACATCGTCGACGCCGAGGCGCGCTGCGACTGCGCGGCCGGCCGCGTCGGGCGCTACTGCTACCACGTGGCGGCAGTCACGGGGCGCGCGATGGAACTGCGCCGCGAGCGCAGTGCGCGCGCACTCGCGAACATCCACCCGTCGGGCAAGGGCCGGCGCGCACACAAGCCGGCCCCGCCGGCCTGCCTCGGCCCCTGGGCCGGCCAGGTGGCCTAGAGAGAGAGAGCGAGAGGAGGAAGAGCAAGATGAAGACCACAACCGAGCGACACAAGATCTGCGCCCTCGGCGCACGCGACGCGGCGGAGAGCCTCGAGGCCGGCGCGCGCAACCCCGCCCTCGCCGCATGGGCGCGCATCCACTACGCGGCGCTTGCGCGCATGGAGCGACTAGCGCAGGCGTATCACGAAGAAGCCGCAGAGCTTGCTGCCGCAGGCCTCGCCGTGCCAGGCTGGATCGACTGGCTACAGGCGCGCGGCATCTAGCCGCGAGCGTGAGAGTGTGACGCGCCGCGAGGAGGCCGCGCGCCGGCTGTGGCCTCCTCCCCTCCTGGCCGGCTCTCGGCAGGGCCGGCCCACCGCGAGGAGCAGCAGCAGCACCGCGCCCCTTTGCCGGCCTGCCCGCTACTAGGGGCTTGACATCATTCATCGAATATGTTACGATAGTCTCGTGGGGGCTTCTTTGTCCCTGCGAAACGCGAGATGGCGAATAGACGGTTGTAGGGGGGGGGCATCTGCCGGCCGGCGGAGGCCCCCTTCTGCGTTCAAGGAGGAGGTATGACTATGAAAACGTTCTCCGCGGAGATGAAGGCCGCCAACCCCGTGCGGCGCATGAGGGAGCGGCACGGCTACACGCGCGCTGATTTCGCACGCGCGACGGGGTGCC
>LSQX01082660.1_pt1 | contig 11939 bp, 12 predicted proteins | sample 654561 | NCBI WGS metagenome assembly LSQX01 (sample SAMN04489861, study PRJNA283612) | anaerobic digester metagenome | isolation source: 4 biogas reactors fed with cattle manure at either 37C or 55C with and... | place: Denmark: Kongens Lyngby | collected 2014 | reverse complement strand
CGAGACCAACTGCTTTTGACATAAGTTTACTCACAAAGAAATATTAAATCTAATTTTTAATAATATCACTTTACCTCTAACTACAGAAAGTATCGTGATACTTGCCGCTAATAAAAAATGACCGCCAACAACTACGCGTTAAGCGCAGCAATGACCGCATCACCCATCGCCTTAGTACCAACCTTTTGCGTACCTTCCTCATAAATATCGGCAGTACGGTAGCCTTGTGCTAGGACCTGACGAACAGCATCTTCGATTTTTTGTGCTGGCTCATCTAGGTTAAAGCTATAGCGTAGCATCATAGCCGCTGATAAAATCTGCGCTAATGGGTTAGCGATATCTTGACCCGCGATATCTGGTGCTGAACCGTGGCTTGGCTCGTAAAGACCTTGGCCTTTTTCATTTAGAGAAGCTGACGGCAACATACCGATAGAGCCTGTTAGCATAGCCGCTTCATCCGATAAAATATCACCAAATAGATTACCAGTTACTACGACATCCAACTCTTTTGGTGCGCGAACTAATTGCATAGCCGCATTATCTACATACATATGGCTAAGCTCAACCTCTGGGTAATCACGACTCTCATCGATCATGATATTGCGCCAAAACTGAGAAGTTTCAAGTACGTTAGCTTTATCAACGCTAAGTAACTTACCACCACGTTTTTTAGCGGCATCAAAGGCAATTTTCGCAATGCGACGAATTTCCGGCTCAGCATAGCGCATCGTATCAAAGCCTTCTTCCTCGCCTTCAAATGGGCCATCTTCGGCTTTGCGCACGCCACGTGGTGTACCAAAATAAATATCGCCAGTTAACTCACGAACAATTAACAAATCCAAACCAGAAACGATTTCAGGCTTTAATGATGAAGCGTTCGCCAGCTCAGGATATAAAATAGCTGGACGTAAATTAGCAAATAAACCAAGGGCCTTACGTAAACCTAAAATCGCTTGCTCAGGACGTAGGTGACGCTCTAAGGAGTCGTACTTCCATTCGCCTACCGCACCAAATAAAATAGCGTCAGCATTTTTTGCCAACTCTAAGGTACGCTCAGGCAATGGATGACCATCACTCTCATAAGCTGCACCACCAACCGGTGCCTCTTCAAACTCAAGATCTAAATTTAATGCGTTAAGAACGCGAACTGCTTGCTCAACAATTTCTGAGCCAATACCATCACCTGGTAACACTGCTACTTTATACGTCATGACTATGTCTTTTTTAATTTAAAGGGTTAAAAAGCAGCCCATATTAACAGGCTGCTTTGAAAAGATGCTACTAGGAAAATTAGTTAGCAACTCTGGCAAGCCAAGGCTTATCAGCCAAACGCTTTTCCTCATATGCTTTGATTTTATCAGCCTCACGCAGGGTTAAGCCAATATCATCAAGACCATTGAGTAGACAGTACTTTCTAAACTGGTCAATTTCAAAACGGTAGGTATCGCCAGATGGAGAAACGACTTCTTGCTTGTCCAAATCAATCGTCAGCTCATAACCCGGATTAGCATTAACCTCGTCAAATAGCTTTGAGACCTCATCTTCACTCAAGATGATCGGTAACAAGCCATTTTTAAAGCTATTATTAAAGAAAATATCTGCAAAAGACGGCGCAATAATCGCCTTAAATCCATATTGCATAAGTGCCCAAGGAGCATGTTCACGACTCGAACCACAACCAAAGTTCTCACGTGCCAATAGTACTGATGCACCTTGATAACGCTCTTTATTTAACACAAAATCAGGATTAAGTGGGCGCTTAGAGTTGTCCATACCTGGTTCGCCATGATCCAAATAACGTAACTCATCAAATAAGTTTGGGCCAAAGCCACTACGCTTAATTGATTTTAAAAACTGCTTTGGAATAATCAAATCTGTGTCGACGTTAGCACGTTCTAGTGGAGCAGCTAAGCCCTTGTGAATAGTAAATGCATCCATGACTAAACTCCTAACTGACGAACATCAACAAAATGACCATTAATAGCTGCAGCTGCAGCCATTGCCGGACTTACCAAGTGGGTACGACCACCATTACCCTGACGACCTTCAAAGTTACGGTTTGACGTCGAGGCACAACGCTCACCTGGTTCTAAGCGGTCAGCGTTCATCGCTAAACACATAGAACAACCCGGATCGCGCCATTCAAAACCGGCGTCTAAGAACACCTTATCTAAGCCCTCTTGCTCAGCCTGTTGCTTAACCAAACCAGAACCAGGAACAACCATCGCTAACATCACATTGTCAGCGACTTTATGACCCTTGGCCACAGCGGCGGCTTCGCGCAAGTCTTCAATGCGAGAGTTAGTACAGGAACCAATAAAGACCTTATCAATTTTAATTTGATTGATCGGCGTATCTGCGTCAAGCCCCATATACTCTAAAGCACGCTCAATACCAGAACGCTTGACTGAATCAGTCTCAGCGACAGGATTAGGTACCTTATCTTCAATACTTAACACCATCTCAGGTGAAGTACCCCAAGTAACCTGAGGGCGAATATCTGCTGCGTCAATCTCTACCACTGTATCAAAATGCGCACCCTCATCAGATACTAACGTCTTCCAGTAAGCGACTGCGTCATCCCACTGCTCAGCCGTTGGTGCGTATGGACGCCCCTTGAAGTACTCAATGGTTTTATCATCAACAGCAACCATGCCTGAACGTGCACCTGCCTCAATCGCCATATTACAGATAGTCATACGACCTTCTACGGACAAATCGCGAATGGTGCTACCCGCAAATTCAATCGCGTGACCCGTACCACCTGCGGTGCCAATAACACCAATCACGTGTAGAACCACATCCTTAGCGCTACAGCCAAAAGGCAATTTACCCTCGACCTTAACTAGCATATTCTTATCTTTTTTCTTTAATAAGGTCTGGGTTGCTAACACATGCTCAACCTCAGAAGTACCAATACCAAAAGCTAAAGCGCCAACAGCACCGTGCGTACTGGTATGAGAGTCACCACAAACAACTGTCATGCCAGGCAATGTTGCACCCTGCTCGGGACCGGTCACGTGAACGATACCCTGACGAATATCATCCATTCCGAAGCGGACAATTTTATACTCGGTACAGTTTTTCTCAAGCGTATCGACCTGTAGCTTTGAAATAGGATCAGCAATCCCCTTATCGCGATCGATGGTAGGAACGTTGTGATCTTCGACAGCTAAGTTAGCACTAATGCGCCAAGGCTGGCGACCAGCAATTTTCAAACCCTCAAAGGCCTGAGGACTAGTCACCTCATGCAATAGATGACGGTCGATGTACAAAATACAGGTACCATCTTCTTGCTGATGCACTACGTGCTCATCCCACAGCTTGTCATACAATGTTTTAGCCATGTAAATCTCCAATCTCAAAAAAATTCTATGAATCTATTGTCGGTGCTTTGAGATATTTTAACAAGACAAATAAATATACTAGTACTGGTACTAATATAAAGCTATATTTTTGTTCTGCCTGTATTTATGAACTCAATGTTAAAAAAATGAAACAAGACTAAATATGGTCTTGAAGTCATATGTTTTTTAATACATAATATGGCCTTCGATACATATTAAGAGCATTCATATGGCAAAAAATCGTGACAACCTAGTCACTTCGTCTGCGACCAATAATAGCGCAAGCAATCTATCCGATATGCAACGCGCTACGCTGAAACAACTTCGCAAGATGAACAAGCTCACTCAAACAGAGCTGTCTGACACCATGGGAGTGGGACAAGACACTATCTCTCGTCTTGAAAAGCGTCACGACATGCTTCTCTCGACTATCAGTAACTATATTGAAAGTTTGGGCGGCAAGATAGAGCTAGTCGCGACATTTCCCGACCAGTCACCCATAGCGATTGACTGCCTTAAGGCAGACAATGTATCCAATAAGAAAAAACCTCCTGCTGAGGATAATAGAAAAAAGGAACAAGAACTTAAATGATCCAGACTCCGTATTACCTGATTGATAAATCCGCTTTGCTACGTAACTTAGAAGTAATTGATTACGTCAGAAAAAACTCCGGTGCCAAACTACTACTTGCCCTAAAGTGTTTCGCCACATGGTCAGTATTCGACACGATGAAACCCTATATGGACGGCACCACCTCTTCTTCCCTGTACGAAGTTAAACTGGGTTACCAGAAATTCGGTGGAGAAACACATGCTTACAGCGTGGCCTTTGCAGATCATGAAATAGATGAAGTGCTAGCCAATAGCGACAAAATTATTTTCAACTCCATCAGTCAGCTAGCGCGTTACGAATCCAAGCTAGACGGCAAGCCTGTTGGCCTACGCCTAAACCCGGGTATCAGTAGTTCTGATTATGATCTTGCTGATCCCGCCCGTCAGTTCAGCCGCTTGGGCGAAGGTGACCCCAAACGTATCTTATCAGTGGTTAATCGTATTGACGGTGTGATGATCCACAACAATTGTGAAAATGAAGATTTCAACCGTTTCGATGAGCTATTGAGTCAGGTTGAAGAGCGCTATGGCGCAATTTTAAAGCAACTGAAATGGGTTAGTCTTGGTGGTGGTATTAGCTTTACCACACCTGGCTACGATCTAGAAAAATTCTGTGCGCGCTTACGCCGTTTTGCTGACACCTACGGTATCCAAGTCTATCTGGAACCGGGTGAAGCGACCGTACAAAACACCACCACACTTGAAGTCAGCGTGCTTGATACCGCCTTTAATGGTAAGCAACTAGCCATTATCGATAGCTCTACCGAAGCACACATGTTGGATTTACTTATCTATCGTGAAACAGCACCGCTTGGCAATAAAAGTGGCACACATCAGTATCAGATCTGTGGCAAAACCTGTCTAGCGGGTGATATTTTCGGCGAAGGTAATTTTGACGCCCCTTTAAAAGTCGGCGATCGTTTGTCTATTGGTGATGCCGCAGGCTACACCATGGTCAAAAAGAACTGGTTCAATGGTGTTCATATGCCCGCCATTGCCATTAAGGAGGTGGACGGCAGTATTCATGTTGTCCGTGAGTTTGGCTATGACGATTACGTCAGCAGCCTCTCTTAAAAAAATCTTATAAATTATAAATCACAAGGAATACACCAATGAAACGTAATGTTCTTATTATCGGTGCAGGCGGCGTTGCGCATGTAGTAGCACATAAATGCGCACAAAACAATAAGCTTTTAGGTGATATCCATATTGCCTCTCGCACGCTCAGTAAATGCGAAGCCATTATTGATTCAATCAAAGAAAAAAACAACTTGCAGCATCCCGGTATATTGAAGGCGCACCAGCTAGATGCTTTTGATATTGAAGCCACTAAGGCCCTAATCCGCTCTACTAACAGCCAGATCGTGATTAACGTCGGCACACCTTTTCTAAACATGTCAGTGTTAGAGGCTTGCATCGGCACAGGCGCTGCCTATCTGGATACCGCTATTCATGAAGAACCTGACTTAATATGCGAAACACCACCATGGTATGCCAACTATGAATGGAAACGTGCTGAGGCGTGCGAAAAGGCAGGTGTCACGGCTGTTCTAGGTGTTGGATTTGACCCTGGCGTGGTCAATGCGTATGCCCGTTTTGCCTATGACAACTACTTTGATAAAGTAGACTCCATTGATATTATTGATATCAACGCAGGTAATCATGGTCGATACTTTGCCACTAACTTTGACCCTGAAATCAACTTCCGAGAGTTTATTGAAACGGTGTGGTCTTGGGAAGACAATAAGTGGAAAGCGAGCCAAATGTTCGAGCACAGTAAGGAGTGGGACATGCCTATCATTGGCAAAAGCGTTGCCTACCTGACCGGTCATGATGAAATTCACTCGCTGTCACACTTCCTTGATGTACCTAATATTCGTTTTTGGATGGGGTTCGGTGAGCATTACATCAACGTATTTAATGTCCTGAAAAATCTAGGCTTGTTATCTGAAAAACCTGTTCGTACTGCACGCGGGGTGGAAATCGTTCCATTGGAAGTGGTCAAGGCCGTTCTACCAGATCCTGCGTCATTAGCTCCCGGCTATACAGGTAAAACTTGCATTGGTGACCTAGTTAAAGGTAGCAAAGATGGACAGGAAAAGGAAGTGTTCCTTTATAACTCTTGCGATCATGAAGCTTGTTATAAGGAAGTTGGTAGTCAGGCTATTTCTTATACCGCCGGTGTGCCCGCCGTTGCTGCTGCCATACTGATTGCTGACGGCACATGGGATGCTAAGCGCATGGTTAACGTGGAAGAACAGGACCCAGCGCCTTTCATTTCACTTATGAATACTATGGGTCTCGTGACTCGTATTAAAGATGAGTACGGCGATCGCGTGCTAGATCCTATGCGTGACCTGCCTGTACAGGAGCCGGTAAAAATCCGAGCCTAAATCTAACAGGCTAGTTTAAAAACCAAAAAAGCGGGTTTTGAATTATTACTCAAAACCCGCTTTTTCAATTAGCACATCCTAAATACTTAGTAGTACATATCAAACTCAACTGGGTGAGGTGCGGTTCGTAAACGATTAACCTCCTTAGTTTTGAGCTCAATATAAGCATCAATTAGATCATCTGTAAAGACCCCACCTGCCAGCAAAAACTCACGATCCTTGTCTAACGCTTCCAAGGCTTGCTCCAAGGATTCTGCCACTGTTGGCACCTTCATATCCTCCTCGGGTGGCAAGTCATAAAGATTTTTATCAGCCGCATCACCAGGATGGATACGATTCTGAATACCATCTAGACCAGCCATCAATAAGGCCGAAAAACACAAGTAAGGATTGGCCAGTGGATCTGGGAAACGAACCTCAACACGACGCGCGTTAGGGCTATTGGTATAAGGAATACGAATAGAAGCGGAACGATTTCTAGCTGAATAAGCCAGCTTAACCGGTGCTTCAAAGTGCGGCACTAAGCGCTTATAAGAGTTGGTACCCGGATTACAAATTGCATTTAAGGCTCTAGCGTGCTTAATGATACCGCCAATATAGAATAAGGCCGTTTCAGAAAGACCGGCATAACCATTACCTGAGAAAAGGTTACGACCATCCTTCCAGATTGACTGATGCACATGCATACCCGAACCACTTTTACCAACGAAGGGCTTAGGCATAAAGGTAGCAGTCTTACCATAGATATGAGCTAGGTTATGAATGGTGTACTTTAAAATTTGATTCCAGTCTGCACGCTGTACAAGGGTACTAAAACGTGTACCAATTTCTAACTGCCCTGTCGCCACCTCAGAATGATGAATTTCAACTGGCACGCCCTGCTCGTCTAACAACAAACACGCCTCAGAACGAAAATCTGCAAAAGCATCAGTAGGCGCAACTGGCGCATAACCACCCTGATGACGCGGTCTGAAACCGTTATTTCGACCTTCCATCTCATCGCCACTAGCCCAATCCCCTTGGTCAGAGTTGATCTTAAAGCCACACTGATGGGCCTGATTGGTCCACGTGACGCCATCAAAAACAAAGAACTCCGGCTCTGGACCAAAAAACGCGGTATCGCCGATACCGGTCGACTTTAAATAAGCTTCAGCACGACGAGCCACAGAACGCGGTGCACGCTCATAACCCTTTAAATCAACGGGATCCAATACATCACACATTAAGATGAGTGTTTTTTCTTCACGAAAAGGATCCAAGCGTGCAGTACTTGCATCTGGCAGCATCAGCATATCTGAGGCCTCTACCCCCTTCCAACCGGGAATAGATGAACCATCAAAAGGAAAGCCCGACTCAAAATATTCCTCATCCAAATGCCTAGCCGGAATAGTCATATGATGCTCTTTACCTAATGTATCAGTGTAACGAAGGTCCACAAACTCGACTTCGTGCTGACCAATAAGCTCAAGAACTTGAGTGGGGGTAGTCATGAAATTCTCCTGAAGATGATAATTATAGTTAAAAACTTAATAATATATTATGACGTTTTTTAGCAAGGAGTTTGGATAAAGTAACAATTTACAATGTAAGAAATTCTTAACGAGTCCCTTGCTGTTATGCCCAAAACACGCTTAAATCGCGCTTAATCTAAAAACATCGCTTGCAGATCATTTAAAAATCGCCAACCTAATTCGGTTGGTTGATATCTCAGCGCTGACTCAGCTAATAACTTTTTCTCAATCGCTTTGCTAAGCTGCTGTTGCATCACAATCGGTGATAAGCCAGTATGCTCAATAAATAGCCCAGCCTCAACGCCCTCTTTTAGACGCAATGCATTCAGCATAAACTCAAATGGAATGTCAGCAGCCGCCAACTCTCGCCATTCAACTTGATGAGAGCCATCACCCTTTATTGCATTTTCCATCCAATTATCCGGTGAACGTTGATTCACCGTACGGACGATCCTGTCGTGAAAACTAATCTTACCGTGGGCGCCCGGACCAATCCCTAGATAATCACCAAACTGCCAATAGTTTAAATTATGACGTGCATAGCCACCCGGCTTGGCATAGGCTGACACCTCATAATGCTCATAACCCTTTGCCGCAGTCATGGCGATATTTTGCTCTAACATCTCATCAACCAAGTCATCGTCTGGCAAGTCCTTAGGCGGATATTTTGCAAAAACCGTATTAGGCTCCATCGTCAGATTGTAGAGTGACAAATGCTCCGTGTCATAGCTTAGCGCCTGCTGCAAATCACTATGATGATCGGCTAAGCTCTGTGTTGGCAAAGCAAACATCAAGTCCAAATTGACACGTTCAACATAGCGCTGAGCAATCTCAATCGCACGATGTGCTGCAGCCGAGTCATGAATCCGCCCTAATAACTTAAGGTGCTCGTCATTAAAGCTTTGTACGCCAAGCGATATTCGATTAATGCCACTTGCCGCAAACTCCTTAAACCTATCTGCTTCAATGGCCCCCGGATTTGCCTCCATAGTGATTTCAATCGTAGGCGCTATGCCTAATAAATTGCGTAACATGGACAACAAACGATCCATCGCTGCCGCTGACAGCAAGCTAGGTGTACCACCACCAATAAACACGGTCTGTATGGTACGACCCCAGATATGCGGTAGATGATGAATTAAGTCAGCCTCAAGCGCTTGCAAATACTGCTCTTCTGGAATCCCGTCCTTTAAGGCATGCGAATTAAAGTCACAGTAAGGACACTTCTTTACACACCAAGGCACATGCACATAGATAGACAATGGCGGTAAAGCACTGGTGAAGCTCGGCCCCGGACGGAGCAAGCTACTGCTCTGAACTGCCTTGCCTTGGTTTTTTTGAGCGCTCGTCGCTGGCTGCTCGCGATGAATAGTAATCGTCTTCACTAGTTAGCCACGTCCATTTCTGCAATCAGCTTTTTAAGCGCCATGGCGCGATGGCTAAGGCTGTTTTTAAGCGTGGGCTTCATTTCTGCAGCAGTTAAACCATGCTCGGGCAGATAGAAATGTGGATCATAGCCAAAGCCATGCTCCCCTCTCGCCTCCGCCTGAATCTCACCACGCCACCACGCTTGTGCAATTAATGGTGCAGGATCATCGGCATGACGCACAAACACCAAAACGGCAAGATAGGCAGCTGATTTATCCTCATGCTGTTGTAATTCCTTGATCAAACAGGCGTTGTTGTTAGCATCTGACTTTTCTTGACCAAACAGCGTCGCGTAGCGAGCAGACAAAACACCAGGTGCACCATTGAGTGCCGTAACAACAATACCGGAGTCGTCAGCAACTGCCGGCAAACCAGTTTGTTGGCTAGCGTGACGGGCTTTTTTTAGGGCATTTTCAACAAAGGTGTGATGAGGTTCCTCACACTCAGTGACATTAAACTCACCTTGGGGCGTAATTTTAATACCATATTGCTCAAATAAAGCGGCAAACTCTCGGAGCTTACCTTGATTATTTGAGGCTAAGACAATTTGATCTAATTTAGTTAGTAATGACATAAAGCGATTTAAAAATTATTGTTGTGGCCAAGCGTCTTGCTGAACTCTTAGTAGTTGGACAATGCCCTTACCAGCTAAAGCCAACAACTCATCAAGATCATTGCGACTAAAGACCTGCCCCTCAGCCGTACCCTGAACCTCAACATAGTGCCCACTACCGGTCATCACGATATTCATATCCGCATCGCAGGCAGAATCTTCAGCATAATCAAGGTCAAGCACCGGGTGCTCATTCCACATACCGACAGATACAGCGGCAACACGATCATTTAAAGGGTTTTCTGCAATAGCGCCCTCTTTGAGAAGCCTGGAAACGGCATCAGCCAACGCAATCCATGCACCGGTAATGGCTGCGCAACGGGTCCCGCCATCAGCCTGCAAAACATCACAATCCAGATGAATGGTACGCTCACCTAATTTCTTCAAATCAGTCACAGCACGTAAACTGCGACCGATCAATCGTTGAATCTCTTGGGTGCGACCACTCTGCTTACCGCGAGCAGCCTCACGGTCTGAACGTGTATGAGTTGAGCGCGGCAACATACCATACTCGGCTGTAACCCAACCCTGCTCCTTGCCTCTCAGAAAAGGTGGCACCTTATCCAATACACTCGCATTACAAAGAACCTTAGTTTGTCCAATCTCAATCAGCACCGATCCCTCTGCATAAGGCGTAAAGCCACGAGTAATTTTAACCTCACGCATGCTAGAGCTTTCGCGGCCCGACGGTCGTTGAACATCCATCTCGAATGAAGTGTTTGACATAGTTTCCTCTAAAAATTTGTACAAAATTTGTGATATGCCATATTATAAGGCCTTCGTAAGAAAGTTTTTAGCATATACACGTTTATCTTAGGGTACTTTTATGATTTCCAGTATGACCGCCTTCAGTAATCTCAAGACTGAATTTGAACACGGTACATTGCAGGTTGAATTGCGTTGCGTCAATAACCGCTATCTCGACCTAAACCTACGTATTCCGGATGATTTCAGGAGTATTGAAGATAAATTACGTGAGCTTGTTGGGCAACGCCTGCATCGTGGCAAAGCCGAACTAAAAATCTCATTCAAATCTCAACAACTAAAGGATAAGTTCGAGCTTGAAGCGACGACCTTAAATCGTGTCGTTGAGGAAATTGACAAATTACGCGTCTATTTTCCCGATATGCCGACCCCCGGCTTTGCCGATATTCTAGCCTTGGGTCAAGAAATTCAGGCCTTAGATGAGGCAAATGAGGAAGACACATCGGAAGATGCCGAACGCTTAGCGGCTATCTATGCCTTTTGTCTAGATACCGTAGGTCTAGCTTTGGATGAGTTTGTGGCTATGCGACAGCGTGAAGGCGCACGCTTAGCGGAAACGATGAGTGGCTATGCTAATGAAATCCTGACTATTGTGGAGCAACTAGAAGCACAACAGGAGCAACTATTGCAGTCACAGAAAGAAAAAATTGAACAACGCCTCACTGAAGCCCTACAAGCTGTTGCACCTAATGGCTTCGAACATATCTCCGGCGAAGAACTCTCCATGCGTATTGCCCAAGAAACCTCACTCTTCGGCATACGCGTTGATATTGCCGAAGAAATTACCCGACTAAAGTCACACACTACTGAGCTGCAGCAGTTGCTGAGTGTTGAGAGTGGCGCGGGCGACGCTAAGGGTAGTATTTTAACAACAAGCACTAAAAACAAAAACAAGCAGAGTCTGGGTCGACGCCTAGATTTCTTATTTCAAGAAATGAATAGAGAAATCAATACGATAGGATCTAAAGCATCCTCACTCGATAATACGCAAGCAGTAATTGAGATGAAGCTTTATGTGGAGCAATTGAGAGAACAGGCGTTGAATATTGAGTAATTGTTATGATTTTTTGGTAATTTTAAGGGAAAGATTTGACAAGGTGTAAAATAGTACATATAATAACTCTCTTATCACATGAAGGCGGTTAGCTCAGCTGGTTAGAGCGCTACGTTGACATCGTAGAGGTCGCTGGTTCGATTCCAGTACCGCCTACCAAATTTCTTCTGATAGCTACTGTGATAGCTACTGCTATTAGATGCTTAAAAGCCGCAC
>LSQX01174025.1_pt1 | contig 11940 bp, 9 predicted proteins | sample 654561 | NCBI WGS metagenome assembly LSQX01 (sample SAMN04489861, study PRJNA283612) | anaerobic digester metagenome | isolation source: 4 biogas reactors fed with cattle manure at either 37C or 55C with and... | place: Denmark: Kongens Lyngby | collected 2014 | reverse complement strand
CGGTATGACGGTTGTGCTCGCTCTGTTCTTCTGCGGCTGCTTTTCGCCGGTTCCCGAACAAAAACATTAATCCGACTGCTATTACGGCCGCTCCCCAGATGTATTCGGTTTCGATCCATACCGGTAGCCATTCCTGTTCGTTAATCAGCAACCAGACGCCGACGAGCAGCATGATGAGGTTCCCTGCTCCGACTCCGTGGTTTGCAATTGAAAGTGCGGCTATAATGATAATCGGAATCGCATACCAACCGTCAAAGAAGATGTTGAATTCGACCCCGGTTTTTTTCAGGATCATATTCAGGCCTACGGCAACGATGACGACCCCGATGAGTATCTTAATAGTATTCTGTTTCATAACCAGATTGTGTTGATTATTTTGGTTGATGTCAATGTAAAAGTCATGTATAGAATATCAATACATGCAACGAAGCATATCGATACTTCTAGTATTTTTATTATTGTCCGTATTCGTATCGTTTTCGGTTTGCGCAACCGATATGAAATCGTGGGAGGGCAGTTACCGCTGGGTCAATCCGACGAATAAGACCAACGGCGGCAAGATTGCCACCTATGAGCTGGAATTGAGAGAAGCACCTTCCGGTAGCCGTTATCCGCTTGAACTCTACTATCGATTGGATACGCGGTCATTGCGGTTGTTTCCGCTTATCGACGACATCATCGGATCCGACGAGTGGATTCCGTACGAAAGCATCAGCGACTACGGCGAAGCATATCGAATCAACGCCGAGGTGTTTAATACGACAAAATTTACGCCGAATTCTTGGAAGTTGAAGAGCCAGGCGTATGCCGACGGAACCTTCGAATCGATAATCGTCACTAAAGTCATGGGCTTGCAATTTTCGTTCACTTCGCGTATGACGTTAGTGACTTTGCCGGATGCGTCCAAGGCCCTTTTGTTTTCTATGAAAGGTACCGGGGTCGCTTCCTGGGGGATGTTCAAGAACCCTAAACCGGGTCCGTTGGAAGACGAATGGTCTTTCTTGCTTATCAGGCAGCACGCTCCAAGATAGCAGGTTGCCGAAAGCGACCCCCTTTCGGTCCTTATCTCTTACATTGACAAACGCAACACGCTCCCCTATAACTGGATACTTGGGTGGGGGCAGTCGTAAAGGAAAGGTGTTTCATGGCGACAGAGCATGACAGTAACGAAAAAATTCTTATCATCGTAGAATCTCCGACAAAAGCAAAAACGATAAAAAAGTTCCTTCCTGCCAACTGTACGGTCGCTGCTTCGGGCGGCCATGTACGCGATCTACCTGGCAAGGATCTCGGTATTGATGTAAAAAACGGTTATAAACCGAAGTACATCATTTCTCAGGGTAAAGATAAGGTTATCAAGGCACTCAAGGGTTCTCTCAAGGACAGTACGATGCTGTTGCTGGCAACTGATGAAGACCGTGAGGGCGAAAGTATTTCATGGCATTTACTCGAATTGTTAAATCCTAAGATTCCGTACAAGCGCATGGTCTTCCACGAGATAACGAAAAAAGCGATACTCGAAGCTCTGCACGCGGGCAGGGACCTCGACATCGCGTTGGTGAATGCCCAAGAGGCACGCCGAGTTCTAGACAGACTGTACGGATTTACTGTCTCTCCGGTACTTTGGAAAAAACTGTCGCAGCAAAAGCTCTCGGCTGGACGAGTCCAGTCTCCAGGACTCAGACTCATTGTCGAGCGTGAAAGACAGCGACTCTCCTTCGTACAATCGGAGTACTGGGATGTAGTCGCTTCATTGGCAAAAAACGGAAAAGGTTCGGAATTCTCTGCAAAACTGGAATCGGTCGAAGGAAAAAAAGTAGCTTCCGGTAAGGATTTTGATCCTAATACGGGAAAACTCGTTGCCCGCAAGAATAGTATTCTGATAGATGAAGAGGAAGCGCGAAAGCTGGCGGAACGTTTAAAGACCGTCGAATGGAATATTGCCGATGTGCAGGAAAAAGAAAAGATTCAGCGTCCCGCGCCTCCGTTTATCACCTCGACATTACAACAGGAAGCAAATAGAAAGCTCCGGCTCGGGGCAAAAGATACGATGAAAATTGCTCAGAAGCTTTACGAGAGCGGCTTGATTACCTACATGCGTACCGACTCTCCAAGTTTAAGTCAGGAGGGAATCAGGGCTGCCCGTAGTGCAGCCACGCAGCTGTTCGGTCCTGACTTTCTTTCTCCCGCTTCCCGTCAATATTCGGCCCGTTCCGCTTCTGCCCAGGAAGCGCACGAGGCCATCAGACCGGCAGGCGATGTTTTTATGCACCCCGACGATACCGGCTTGAAGGGAAAAGAATTTTCTCTTTACGATATGATTTGGAAGAGGACTCTTGCCAGTCAGATGGCCGATGCGGTTAAAGCGGTAACGACGGTAAAAATTGCAGCCGATGATGCACTCTTTGTTGCAACGGGCAATAGGATTCTGTTTCCAGGATTTATCAAGGTGTATGTCGAAGGACGAGACGATATCGATGATACCGCAGAGGACGACGAACATCTGCTACCGTCACTCAAGGCGGGTGAGAACGTAATTTGTCGTTCGCTCGAAAGCGTTCGTCACGAAACGAAACCTCCTGCACGCTATACCGAGGCGACATTGGTTCAGGAACTCGAAAAGCTGGGAATCGGGCGTCCGTCGACCTATGCAGCTATCATCGACAAGCTGCTCGATAAGGCGTATGTACTGAAGGAGAACAACGCGCTGGTTCCGACTTTTACCGCTTTTGCCGTAGTTCAGTTACTCGAACGCTACTTCGGCAATCTCGTCGATTATTCATTTACGTCGAATATGGAAAGCTCTCTGGACGAAATTGCAGTGGACAAACTTGACAGGCTCCAATTCCTTACATCCTTCTACGAGGGCGAACAAGGCCTCGAACATCATACGAAAGCAATGATGAGCTCGATAAAGTCCGGCGAAGCAAAGAAAATAGAGCTACCGCATATCACACGCCACTCGGTATTCCTTGGGAAATACGGTCCGTTCGTATCGACACCGAGTTCCGGCGATACAGAAGAAAAAGGCGTGATTGTCTCGATACCGAAGGATAAGGTCCCGAGTGCTGTTACCGATGAAGAGCTCGAGATTCTACTCGAGCAGAAAAACAATGGGAGTCCAGACGACCGTGTCATCGGAATCGATGAAAAAACCAAACAGCCGATTTTATTATTCAACGGACGTTTCGGTCAATTTTATCAATTAGGAGTGAAGAGCCCTGAAAATCCAAATCCGAAACGAGCCAGCGTTCCCAAAGGAGTTGACGCGCTTACCTATCCGATTGAAAAAATCATGCAGCTGCTCGCTATACCACGGTTGCTGGGCAAGCATCCGAAAACAAACAAGGACGTCATTGCAGGAATCAGCAAGTACGGACCATTCGTTGCTCATGAAAAAGTTTTTAGATCGTTAAAAACCTACGACGAACTATTTACCATATCGCTTGACGAAGCGCTTCAGCTGCTTGATGCCCCTGTTTCTGATCAGAAGAAAAAAGGTTCGGCAGAAAAAAAGGCAATTGCAGATTTTGGAGAGCATGACGGTAAACCGCTGTCGATCCAATTCGGACGCTACGGGTATTACGGAAAGCACGGCAAGGATAATTTCAGACTGCCGGCGGAATACCGTAAAGATAAAGACGCCGTTTTGAAACTTACCCGCGAGGACCTGATTCGCATGCTATCCGAATCATCGTAGATTGAATCTTCCATACGGGTAATTTTGCGTTATACTGTTAACACACACGAAGGAGGAGGCTATGCAGACTCAAATCATGTTGTTTTTTCAATCGATTTCCAGTCCGCTTCTGGATACCGTAGGAGAGTTTGCGACATGGTTTGGAGAGCAGACCGTGTTTATTATCATCACGGCCTACTTGCTCTGGTGTATGAACAAGCAGAAAGGATTTACCATCTTCTCTACGCTTTTTGTCAGCCTGTTTACGATGAACGCCCTCAAAGCAATCATCAGACAGCCAAGGCCGTTCATGGTAATCGAACAGCTCGAGGGGAAACGACTTGAAACCGCCACGGGCTATTCGTTTCCAAGCGGTCATTCTACAGGAGCCGCATCGTTCTATAGTTCGTTAGCCTATCTTCAGCGAAGACGCTGGCTATCGATTATCTGTGCAGTTCTGATTCTCCTCGTCGGCGTATCGAGAATCTATCTAAGGGTCCACTGGCCATTGGACGTGTTTGCAGGAATTACGCTGGGAATCGTTGTTACGTTGCTGTTAGCCGAACTATTCGGCAAGCTGTACCAAAACAAAGGTCTGTTGATCGGGTTTTCTTACATTGTTGGAATCGTTAGTACGGTTGCTGGTCTGATTCTGGCATTCCTTATATCAGCACATGCGGTCGACGAAGTCGCATTCGGCGATATGATGAAACTGTTGGCCTTGGGATCCGGTGGATATATTGGATTTGCCATTGAAGAATCCCGCATTCACTATGCGACCGACGGTACCTTCGGTATCAAATTGTTACGGTTTGCCATAGGAATCATCGTCATCGTGCTCATTCAAGCTGCAAAAGCCGTGTTACCCGAACACTTGGTCTTCAGCTTTTTACGCTATGCGCTCACCGGAGCCTGGGCAACGGTTCTCTATCCATACCTTGGAAGACACGTAAAGCTTGGAAAACACGGATATCTGTTTACGGCAGAGGCGACTTGAGAGAAATTACCGCCGGTGTATTGACAAAAATCTTCTTACATAGTAGATTCTCATCGCTAACGAGGGCGTAGCGAAGCTGGTTATCGCGACGGCCTGTCACGCCGTAGATCGCGGGTTCGAGTCCCGTCGCTCTCGCTACTTAAACCGCTCTGCTGCTAAGGCTGGGGCGGTTTTTTTTATCGATTACGGGTACGTAGGAGCATAGATGAAAGTATTAGTTGGAATGAGTGGCGGTATCGATTCTTCAGTAGCGGCTCTGTTGCTCAAACAAGCCGGTCACGAAGTAATCGGAGTCACGATGTCGATATGGAAAAAAGGCAATCCGTTCAAGGGGGAGCTTAAGCGCAACGCGTGTTTTGGTCCGAACGAGGAAGAGGATATTGCAGAAGCCAAGCGGATCAGTTCGCTTCTTTCGATCGAACATCATGTTCTTGATTGTGCACAGCAGTATGAACAGATTGTTTTGGAAGATTTTCGCTTTGAATACGTTTCTGGGAGAACCCCCAATCCGTGCGTCTGGTGCAACAGTCTGATTAAGTTCGGAGCACTTCCGAAGATTGCCCGAGCTTCAAACATAGCTTTCGATGCGTTTGCTACCGGTCATTATGCCCGCACCGCATACGATGGAAAGCGCTGGCAGCTGCTACAGGCTGTCGATCGACGCAAGGACCAGACCTACTTTTTGTACCGGCTGACACAACAGCAACTCGCCGATGTCATATTCCCGCTCGGCAGTCTTACCAAGGATCAGGCGAGAAGTATCTCTGTCGAGCATGGTTTTTTTCTCCCCGAGAAGGAAGAAAGCCAGGATTTTTATAGCGGCGATTATGGAGACCTGGTCCAGGCGCAGCCCAAAAGAGGCCCGATCGTCGATACCTCGAACACAGTATTAGGTTATCACGAAGGTATCTGGAATTTTACGATAGGACAAAGACGCGGATTAAAGATTGCGGCGAGCCGGCCGCTGTATGTACTGGCACTTGATGCGAAAACCAATACGGTAACAGTCGGTTTCGAGGAAGAAACCTTCGGTACCGAACTGATTGCGTCGCGGCTAAACTGGGTTTCCATCGATTCGCTGAACGAGCCGTATGAGGCACAAGCGAAGATTCGTTCCACCTCGTTAGCGAAAAGCGTCATCATTTCGCCGCTTGATGATGATAAGGTACTGGTAAAGTTTGCCGAACCGGTGAAATCGGTGACTCCCGGGCAGTCGGTCGTATGGTACGACGGAGATGTAGTATTGGGCGGCGGAGTCATTGATTAACGAATATTCAGTTTATAGATTGCCCGGTCTATTGAACTGTGCTTTAATTTTTCTGATGCCCTATGTGTGTTTCCGAAACAAGAGGAGGATGTTGTGCGTCTCATAATTCAAAATAATTACCAAGAACTCTCGCGCTGGACAGCGCGTCATATCGCCAAGGCCATCAATTCGTTTAATCCGAGCGCCGACCGGCCATTCGTGCTGGGCCTTCCGACCGGTTCGTCACCGCTTGGAACGTACCGCGAGCTAATCGTTTTGTATAAAGAGAAAAAGGTCTCGTTCCAGCATGTGGTGACGTTCAACATGGACGAATATGTCGGTTTGCCGAAAGAACACCCAGAGTCCTATTATTCGTTTATGTGGAATAATTTTTTCTCCCATGTCGACATCGATAGAAAAAATGTCAATATTCTGAATGGAAATGCTGTCGATTTGGACGAAGAGTGCCGGTCTTATGAACAGCGTATCGCCGATGCAGGCGGCATTCGGTTATTTCTCGGAGGAATCGGCGTCGACGGCCATATCGCGTTCAACGAACCGTTTTCTTCGCTCACTTCGCGAACAAGAGTAAAGCCGCTTACCTATGATACGAAAGTGGCAAATTCAAGGTTCTTCAACCACGACACGAGTCAGGTGCCCTCGACAGCGCTTACCGTCGGGGTCGCTACCGTTATGTCGGCGCAAGAAGTCGTGATTGTCGTGAACGGACATGCGAAGGCGCGCGCACTTCAGGCTGCCGTAGAAGGACCTGTTACCCATGCCTGGACGATCAGCGCGCTACAAATGCATCCGAAATCGATAATCGTGTGTGATGAGGAAGCAACCGTAGAACTTAAGGTCGGCACCTACCGCTATTTCAAAGACGTCGAGAAAGCGAACCTCTAGCGTCACGTGCGACGCAATCCCATGGCAACTGCTGTTTCGATAGCAGTTGCCGGGTCGTCGGTCATGATTGAGTCGACTCCTAAATTCCAAAGACGGCGCATCTCTTGTGCGTCGTTTATCGTCCATACCTGCACGACGCCGTTACGCTTGTGCACAGCCGATACGAAGGACTCTGTGATGACTTCGATACCCCATTGGCGAACCGGAACTTGGAATACCGTGGTCCTCTCTTTGTGAAGCACCTTGGGCAACAGGTGTAGATGATGACCGGCAATGGCTTTGAGTACTTCAATGGTCGTGATGCTCGTCAGAATATCGGGTCTCAAAACCCGCATTCGCTTCAAATGCTTTAGATGAAACGAAGCACACAGTACTCTTGAAGCAGCTTCGTGCTCGTCTACTGTTCTGATAAATGCTTCGACTATCACATCGTCGGCACTCTTTAGATCGATATTGAAGCGTTGGTTAGGACAAGCTTCCAGAGCCTCTCCCAGCAAGCAGATTTTAACCTGTTTGCCCCTGAACGGCCATGTCGTACCATGATCCGGCGTGAAAGTATAGCCGGCGTCGAAACGTTTCAGCTCTGCTACGGTATAATCCTCTATTCTTCCGGTTCCGTCGGTATTTCGTTCAAGCGTCGGATCATGCCAGATAACAATCTGGCCGTCTTTGGAGATGTGAACGTCGGTTTCGATTACGTCAACGCCCATCGCAACTGCGCTGACGAATGCTTCGATCGTATTTTCAGGATAATGCCTGCTGTCTCCCCGATGCGCAACAATCAGCGGCATGGGAGTTAAAAATGGTTCTGCCATGCTGCAACTTTAGTATCCGAACTTATCTGCGTCAAGCAGGAGTGGTATGAATCATTGACCCGATGATTTGTGGATTTTTAATCGGGCCATTTTTATAAACATTTTTTGCAGTCTTTGAGCTTCCTTTTCGCTTAATGTTGCTCGTGCGAGAATATCTCTGAAAAATCTTTCAACTTCGGTACGTTCGTTCTGTTTGTAGAACCCGATCTGATCGAAAGATTCGCCGATGATTAACGCCAGCTGTCTGAGGCGCTGTTCGTCTATCGGCTGCCAGTTTGTCAGCGGTGTCAGCTCGGTATAGAGGGTGTACGTTATAATCTGAACCGCTTGTGCGAGGTTAAGGCTGGGAAAGGCATCGGAGGTTGGTATCTTGACGGTAATATGGCACATGGACAACTCGTCGTCGGTCAGTCCGTCGGCTTCCCGGCCGAACACGATCGAAACCGGACCGTCACCGGTTTGCGAAATCCGCTGGACCAGGTGTTGGGGCGTAATGGCGAAATACTTCCTGTTTTTCCCGCGCCTTCTGGAAGTTCCGACAATCAATACGCTGTCTGCAACGGCACTTGATAGGTTTGAATAGCGCTGGTGCTTTTCATAGATATCAAAAGCATGTAATGCAAGAGTTTTTACCCGATTCGAATCATATTCGTGATTTCCGACGATGACTAGCTGTTCGATGCCCATCGTTTTCATTGCTCTGCAGACAGAACCTACATTCGCTCCATCCTGCGGTTCGACTAACACGATTCTGATTCTTGCTAAATTTTCCTGTTGTCCCATGGCAAAGTTAATATCAGATATTGAATGATTTTCCAAGCTATCATATAGTATTCGCATGTCGGATTCGATACAGAACCCCCGTGATGTAGGCAAGACAGCGCTGATTGTGATTGCAGTAATCCTTTGTTTTGCCGTCTTAAAAATTGCCTCCTCGGTTACNNTGCTTACAAAGATGGAACGAGTAAAAATCCCAAGATGGTTGGGAATCGTTATCGTCATGTTGTTACTGCTCGTAGTGTTCTTATTTGCCGGTTGGTTCTTTTTCTTCTCCGTGGATTTACTCATCAAGCGATTACCGATGTATATCAGACGTTTCACGGTTATCGACGCGTGGTTGGCCGACTTGCTAAATCTCGAAACTGGAACGAGCTTTATGTCTTACATGAACTTTGACTGGCAGGGATTGATACTTAGTTCCCTTACCTCGGTTTCGGGAAAGGCTCTGAGTATCGTCTCGACCGCTTCGTTGATCTATATCTTTGTATTGTTTCTCCTGCTCGAACGTCAGTCGCTGATACCGAAGCTGAAAGTAGCTATTCCAAGCCGAAAGGGAATGCGGCTCGCCGTCCTGTTCGAACGCGTTAACCGTCAGATATCAAAATATTTGCTGTTGAAGGCATTGATAAGCCTTGGAACCGGTGTATTGTTTTATCTGGCTTCGCTAGCCACCGGATTGGATTTTGCGATTCTTTGGGGAGTTCTTGCGTTCGTGCTGAACTTTATTCCGAGTATCGGCTCGATTGTTATCACGATATTGACCATCATCATGGCCTTGCTTCAATTCTTCCCCAACTGGCCGAACATTCTGTATGTCGCCATACTGATGACGTCGATTCAGATGGTCTTGGGGAATATCCTCGATCCGAGAATCCAAGGTGTTCAGCTAAACTTAAGTCCGTTCATCATCCTCGTATCTCTTTCTCTTTGGGGGTACATCTGGGGGATTGCCGGCATGTTCCTCGCAGTACCGATGACTTCGATTATTCAGATTGCATGCGCAAATATCAAAGGACTTAAGCCGATTGCCGTCATGGTAGGAAGCGGCAAGCTCTACCGTATGCAACTGAAAGAAGAGCGAAGACTCCAACGCGAACGAATGGAAACCCGAAGGAAGAATCGGGCGATTCGGCGGGAAAAACGAACGAGTCACAATCATTCGGCGGACTCGGAATCCAAGGAATGAAAGATACCGTAGATCCAAACCGCATATTGCAAAGCTTTGATAGTAACGAATTAGCCGGTAAGCATCGTCGGCAGCTGCTGTTACGATTTATAGAGCACGTCATGGCCGATTATCGGACGCACGGCCGCGCCTTCCCCTGGCGCGAAACGCATGATACCTATCGAGTCCTTTTATCCGAACTGATGCTTCAGCAGACTCAAACGAGTAGAGTTCTTCCAAAATATTTACAGTTTGTCGAACAGTGGCCGACTTTCGAAAATCTGGCAGGAGCGCAACTGGTTGAAGTACTTCGTTTGTGGCGGGGTCTCGGATACAATCGCAGGGCCCTTGCCCTCGTCGAAATTGCAAAGCGAAGCGAAGCCTATGGCTGGAGGCTGCCCGACAACGAGCAGTTACTGCGTTCGTTACCGATGGTGGGTCCGTCCACAACCGCAGCAATTCAGTCGTTCTGTTACGGGCGAAAGGTTATCTATCTCGAGACCAACATCAGGCGTGCTTTGATTCATCAATTCTTTGGGAAGACAGAACAGGTTCCCGATTCCTTGTTACGATCGGTATTACAGGAGTTGATTGAACTGACAGACGACAGTCGTTCGTGGTATTACGCTCTGATGGATTATGGAGTGCTGTTGAGGACTTTATCGGTAAATCCAAACAAGCGAAGTCGTCATTATGTGAAACAAGGCAAATTCGAGCAATCGAACCGACAACTGAGGGGGTTGCTGCTGATTGCATTAACCGAACAAGGTCCGACCACAAAAACTGCATTATGTCGCTCCCTCCCGTTCGAGCCCGAACGAGTCGAGCAATGTTTGCATTCCCTTGTTTATGAAGGATTTGTAGAGCCGAGAATACCCGAGGGCGTTTCCGAATCTGAAATACGATATGGAATCGTTTCAGAATTTTCATCGAAGTCGGAAAAAACATGATACCTTTCGCTTCGGATACGGTTTTCTTTTTGATGCAGGCGTTTCGTAAAATCAGATATTTCGTGGTACAATGAATCAAAGACAGTTATTGAAATCCTGCCGGTTCGAGGAGGGAAAGATGAATAGGTTTTTACGCTCCCCATTGATTCTGTTGATGGTGATAATCGCCCTGTCGCTGATAGGGTGTGCTACGTCAAAAGATGTGCAGGAGCACGCCATCGAAGAAGCTCCGGTATCGACAGCACCGATTGAAGATACGGTTGTTGCATCCCAGGTTATCGAAGAACCGGAAACGGTTGTTTCGCAAGAAATTGTAACCGAAGAAGCCATTGCACAGAGCGAACCGGTCGCAGTAGCTGAAAAGCCAATCATTTTACCGGACGACTGGGGACAAAAATCAGAAATTACCATACGGTTGATCGAAACCAGCGACCTACACGGCAGCATCTTCCCGTATGACTTTGCCAAAGATACTACCAGCAGTACTTCATTGATGCAGATTGCCACCTATGTTGCGCAGGAGCGTGCAAAAGATCAGTCGGTCGTGTTGCTCGACGCTGGAGATTTACTTCAGGGTCAGCCGTTGGTCTATTACTATAATTTTGTTAAAACCGGTGTACCGCATATAGTTTCACAAATCATGAACGATCTGGCATACGATGCCGCTGCCGTAGGAAACCACGATATAGAAGCGGGACCCGATGTATACCAAAAAGTCTACCACGAGGTACGCTTCCCGTTCTTAGCGGCAAATGCGGTACGTATCGATACAGGAGAGCCGGCCATCGCTCCCTATGCGATTATCGAACGGGAGGGGCTGCGCATTGCTGTGCTTGGCATGACTACTCCCTATATACCCAAATGGCTGCCGCAGAATCTCTATGAAGGCGTGCGGTTCGAAGATATGGTCGATACGGCGAAAAAGTGGGTTCCCATCATTCAAGCTAAAGAGAAACCCCATCTAATTGTCGGCCTGTTTCATGCAGGAGTCGACGAAACTTACAGCGGAACCGCCGAAGAGAAGGGTAATGAAAACGCAAGCAAGCTGGTCGCCAAGCAAGTAGAAGGCTTCGACCTGATCTTTACCGGCCACGACCATCAGGATACGAACATGATCGTAGCTAGTCCCTCCGGCAAAGACGTTCTCATTCTGGGTGCAATGAACGGAGCCAGATCGGTTGGCACAGCTAGTGCAGTCTTTACGTTTGACGAGCAGGCCAACGATTATCGATTGACATCACTGGAAGGGAATACCGAAATGATGGACTCGTATCCGGCTGACTCTCAGTTGCTCGAGACCTATGCTGCGGTTGGCCAGGAAGTGAAAAACTGGGTCTCCCGGCCGATCGGTTCTATCAGCGAAACCATTTCCTCAAGGGATGCAATGTTCGGTGATTCAAAG
>LSQX01131879.1_pt1 | contig 11940 bp, 10 predicted proteins | sample 654561 | NCBI WGS metagenome assembly LSQX01 (sample SAMN04489861, study PRJNA283612) | anaerobic digester metagenome | isolation source: 4 biogas reactors fed with cattle manure at either 37C or 55C with and... | place: Denmark: Kongens Lyngby | collected 2014 | reverse complement strand
GGTTGTCTGGTTGTCCGCTTCGCTGTTGTCCACACTCACACTCACACCCACACCAACTTGACAACTTGACAACTCGACAACTTGACAACTTGCCAACCTCCTCCTACTTCTGCATATTCTTTGCCTCAATACTCAGTGTAGCATGGGGAACGGCGCGGAGGCGTTCTTTGGAGATCAGCTTGCCGGTGACACGACAGACGCCGTAGGTTTTGTTCTCGACCCGCACGAGCGCTGCCTGCAAGTGCTGAATAAACTGGGCCTGGCGCTGTGCCAGCTTCCCAACTTCTTCGCGCGAGAGTACGGTGGCCCCTTCCTCCAAGACTTTGAAGGTGGGCGATGTATCTTGTGTGTCGTTGCCGTCCTGGTTGGCAAGCGTCTTCTTGAGCAGGTCGAAATCGTTTCTCGCCTTCTCAAGCTTGGCCAAAATTAGTTCTTTAAATTCAGCCAATTCTTCATCCGAATATCTGGTCTTCGTGGTCATGATCACCTCTTTTTCGAAATATAACAAATATACCCATATAACAAAGCCTATAAACGGCTAATCGCGATGATTGTTTTCAAGTCATCATCTAAATCAATCTCTTTTGCCGATTCTCCGTCAACCTTTTCCGCCAATTCTACGGTTCCGGCAAGTGTTTGATTGCCGATATATTCGCGAAAATGATTGATCGCTAGATCTATAGCTGGATGGCTCTGAATCTTCACGCTGATCTTATCGGTGACATCAAAGCCGCTATCTTTTCGTAAATTCTGGATCCGATTGATCAGCTCCCGCGCGATGCCCTCCTCCCGGAGCTCCTCCGTAAGGGTGATATCTAACGCCACCGTCACCGGACCATCACTCGCCACCAGCCAGCCTGGAATATCTTCGGAGTGGATCTCTACTTCTTCCAACATCAGCTCCGCTGGCCCTTCCGAGAGATGCACCGTCAACACCCCAGCGCGCTCAATCTGCGCGATATCGTCCTGCGTCAGGGTCGCAATCGTGGCGCTGACCTCTTTCATCAGCTTACCATATTTCTTGCCTAAGAGCTTGAAATTTGGCTTGATACTCTTGATTAAAATATCTGCGGCGTCGTCTAAGTAGTTGATTTCCTTGATATTAATCTCTGTCTTGATGATGTCTTCCACCGCACGAACCTGCCGCCCAAAGTCGGGGTTGAGCACGGGAACCATGATGCGCTGCAGCGGCTGCCGCACCTTGATGTTCACCTTCCGCCTGAGTCCTAACACCATTGATGAGATGGTCTGCGCTAACTGCATCCGCTGCTCGAGATCGGCATCTACAAAGCCGGGATCAGATTCGGGAAAATCGGTGAGATGAACGGATTCGGCGGTATCCCGACCGGTTCCAGCGTTGAGATCTTGCCACATACGATCCATGTAGAAAGGTGCCATCGGGGCAGCCAGACGGGCAATGGTATCCAGACAGGTGTAGAGGGTCTGATAGGCCGAGAGCTTGTCGAGGCCCTTCTCCCCGCCCCAGAAACGCTTGCGACTCAGCCGCACATACCAGTTGCTGAGATTCTCTACCACAAAGTCCTGGATGGCGCGACCGGCACGGGTGGGTGAATAGTCGGCCAGCTCCGTGTCAACCGTCCGGATCAGCGTGTGCAAGAGCGACAGAATCCAGCGATCCAGCTCGGGCCGCTCAGCTAACGGAATCTCAGGCTCCGAATAGTCGAAGCCGTCAATGTTGGCGTACAAACTGAAGAATGCATAGGTGTTGTATAACGTGCCGAAGAATTTGCGGCGAACTTCCTCTACACCCCCAACATCAAATTTGAGGTTGTCCCACGGTGGCGCATTGGTCAACATGTACCATCGTACCGGATCAGCTCCGTATTCGTTGATCACCGCAAAGGGATCAACAGAGTTGCCTAACCGCTTCGACATCTTATTGCCCTCTTTGTCTAGCACTAAACCGTTGGATATCAGGTTTTTAAAAGACACAGAATCCATCAGCATCACGGCAATGGCGTGCAGGGTAAAGAACCATCCGCGGGTTTGATCAACCCCCTCGGCGATGAAATCGGCCGGGAACCAATGCTGCAATTCATCTTGATTTTCAAAGGGATAGTGGAGCTGGGCGAAGGGCATCGCGCCGGAGTCGAACCAGACATCAATGAGATCGGGCTCACGCATCATCCGCCTCCCGCTGTCCGAGACGAGAATGATCTCATCGACAAACGGCCGGTGCAGGTCGAGCTGACCGTAGTTTTCATCGCTGAAGTCGCCCTCGGCAAATTTTCCAAGGGGGTTATTGGCCATCATTCCGGCCTTGACAGATCGGTCGATCTCGGTCTTCAGCTCGGCTACCGAACCGATGCATTTACGCTCCTGACCGTCCTCGGTGACCCAGATCGGCAGGGGCGTGCCCCAGTAGCGCGACCGTGAGAGGTTCCAATCGACGAGGTTCTCGAGCCAGTTGCCAAAACGGCCGATCCCGGTGCTCTCCGGTTTCCAGTTGATGGTGCGGTTGAGCTCTATCAGCCGGTCTTTGACTGCCGTAGTCCGGATAAACCAGCTGTCGAGCGGATAATATAACACCGGCTTGTCGGTTCGCCAGCAGTGTGGATAATTATGCACATGTTTCTCAATGCGGAAGGCTTTGCCCTCCAACTTGAGCTTCACGGCAAGATCTACATCGACCGATTCGGTGGTGGTACCAAATTTATCATCATATTCCACCTTCACATATCGACCGGCGAAAGGAAGATAGGAATCGTAGTTAACATATTCTTTAACAAAGGATTCCGATAGGTTTTCTATCGGGAAAAAGCGCCCCTTGCGATCCACCAGCGGCTGATTTTTGCCTTCAGCATCCACCACCAGCAGCGGAGCAATGCCCGACTGTTTGCCTACGCGGGCGTCATCGGCTCCAAAGGTGGGGGCGATATGAACAATTCCGGTACCGTCTTCAGTGGTGACAAAATCCCCCGTGATCACGCGGAAGGCATCGCCCTCCGGCTTGACCCAATCGATCAGCTGCTTGTAGCGCATGCCCTCTAGGTCTTTCCCGGTGAATTCAGCTTCTACCTGGTACGGAATTTTTTTATCGCCCGATTGATACTTGGCTACGTCAACACCCTCCATGGAAGGATCAAAGTAGCTTGGTATCAAATCTTTAGCGAGGATCACGCGGATGGGATCGCCGGTGTAGGGGTTGAGCGTGAGCACTTTCACATACCGGATATCCGGCCCGACACACAGCGCGGTGTTCGAGGGGAGGGTCCAGGGTGTGGTGGTCCAAGCCATGAAGTAGGTCAAGGGTGCATCAGGGTTGGTGTCTTGTTTGGTATCAACCTCAAAGAGTGCTGTGGCCGTGGTGTCTTTCACATCGCGATAGCATCCGGGCTGGTTGAGCTCGTGGGAGCTGAGGCCGGTGCCGGCAGCGGGAGAGAAGGGCTGAATAGTGTATCCTTTGTAGAGTAACCCCTTGTCGTACAGTTGCTTAAGAATCCACCAGAGGGTTTCGATGTAACGATTGTCGTACGTGATATAGGGATGATCCATATCGACCCAGTAGCCGAGCTTATCGGTGAGTTCTTCCCACACATCGGTATATTTCATCACCTCGCGGCGGCAGGCGTCGTTAAATTCCGAGATGCTGACGCTTTTCCCGATGTCATCTTTGGTGATGCCGAGCATCTTCTCCACGCCCAGCTCCACGGGTAAACCGTGGGTGTCCCATCCGGCTTTGCGGCGCACGCGGAAGCCTTTCTGCGTCTTGTAACGGCAGAAGAGGTCTTTGATCGTGCGAGCCATAACATGATGAATGCCAGGCATTCCGTTGGCCGACGGGGGACCTTCGTAAAATCTAAAATCGGGCGAACCTTCACGGAGCTCCACACTCTTGCGGAACATGTCGCGTTGAACCCACTGCTCCATCACCTCCAGGTTGACCTTCGACAGATCGAGCTGCCTGTATTCAGGAAAGCGCTTATTCACAATATATCAGGGTATTAAAAAAACGCACAAATATAGGGAGTTCCACCATAAAAGGCAAAGGGCGTTTACGGATCTTTTCCGATATTTGGGGCGAACACAAAACTGAGAGATTATGTTTTCAGGAATTATTGAAGAGACGGCCCGGGTGGTCAAGATTGAAAAGGAGGATGAGAATATCCACCTGACGCTCTCCTGCTCTTTTACCCATGAGCTAAAGATCGACCAGAGCGTATCCCATAACGGAGTGTGCCTCACCGTGGTAAAGAAAGAGGGCAATACCTATACCGTGACAGCTATCCGTGAGACGCTGGAAAAATCAAACCTCGGCCTGCTACAAGTCGGCGACGAGGTGAATCTTGAACGCAGTATGCGGGTGGATGGCCTGCTCGATGGACATATCGTGCAGGGGCACGTTGACCAGACTGCCGTGTGCACTTCCGTGGAGGAAGCCGATGGCAGTTGGTACTATACGTTTGATTTTGAGCCGGTTGTGGGTCAACCCGGCTATATCGTGGTGGAGAAAGGATCAGTCTGTGTCAATGGTGTCAGCCTCACCGTCGTCAATGCCCGCGACACAAGCTTCCAAGTCGCGATCATCCCCTTCACCTGGCAAGTCACCAATTTCCATGATATCAAGCCCGGCTCGGTCGTCAACCTCGAGTTCGACATCCTCGGGAAATATATCGCCCGCATCATGGCCCGGATGGCAAACTAGTCTTTACACTAGATTTCAGTCGGAGTTGACCTCCAGCGGTATCCGAACCCCGACTTCAGCGTAGGGCCCGACGCTCAGCGAGAAGCCGACCTTCATCACGGCCCATTTCCAGGGATAAACGCCAAAGCCGATGACCTTGCGCGCACCGATGCCCTTCTTGATGAGGCCGCTGTTGGTGAAGACATCAGCCCCGGCAAAGAGATAGAGAAAGTCGGTGATGGACCCGGTGATCCCTACAATATGCGTGGAGAGGCTGCTGCCAAACCCGACTTCTACCGAGGTGAAAACTCCTAAACGGTTGAAAAGGAAGTTGTTATAACTGATGGTGCCCCGAAGAGCCTGGTTGCTTGATTTGAAGACCCACCCGGCGCTGACATCCAGACAGGGACTGGGAAGGATGGATTTTGGTGCGACAGTCTGGGCTCTTCCGGCCCACGATATCAATAACGCTACACCCAGGATTAAGGCTGCCTTTTTCATACGGTTATCGGATTAGTTTCCGACAAATTTAGCTTTTTCCGTGTATTAAAAAAGCTTCTTGAGGAGCGGGTGATAGTCGCTGCTGTGCGGCGCGATAGGGGCATTGCGGATGTCATGCACGATGCGGATGCTCTCCATGGCATCAGCCACTCCGCAGCCTCCGCCGGCAAGGATCTCGCGGTAAGCCATCGTGTGGAGGTTCGTGAACCCCTCGGAGAAATCGGTCTCCCGACCATCAATCGTGAGCGACCGGTAGGGTTTGCGACCATGCCCTGCGGGCAGATCCCCCTCTTCGATGCTCAGAAACCACCGCACCCGCGCCCGCTGCAGCTGCAGAAGGCCGGCAGCGCGACTGTGATCGTGATGGTGAACGACCTGCCCGGTGGCCGGACCAAAGATCCAGGCCAGCATGTCGAAAAAGTGTACCCCGATGTTCGTGGCTATGCCGCCCGACTTGGCAAGGTCTGCTTTCCAGGAGCTGTAATACCACTGCCCACGGGGTGTGATATAGGTTAAATCAATGTCATGTATCTGATCCTGAGGACCTTCCTCGATGCGCTTTTTTAATTCCAGTATCCCCGGATGGAGCCGCAGCTGCAGAATCGTGCGAATGCGCCGCCCCGATGCCTCCTCCGCACGCATCAGCTCTTCCATGTTCCACGGATTGAGCACCAACGGCTTCTCACAGATGGCATCCGCCCCATTCCGCAGAGCAAACCGGATGTGCGCATCATGTAAGTGGTTGGGCGAACAGATGGCCACATAGTCGATCCGATGCTTGGGATCCGAGGATTGCCGGAAGACAAACCGGTCAAATCGCTCAAGCTCGGTAAAGAATTGAGTTTCAGGGAAATAGGAGTCAAGAATCCCAACACTGTCGCTCTTGTCTAACGCACAAAGTAACTGATTTCCGGTTTCGAGGATGGCTTTCAGATGCCGCTCTGCGACGAAACCGGCAGCTCCAATTAACGCAAAATTCATATCTTAACAGACTCCGATTGGATGGCAGATTTTTTTGCTGACTGTAAAGGTTCGCCAGCTCCGACTTGTGATTTCTGCCTGTTTTTGACAATAAAAATCGGTATCAGCGTGACTGCCAAAGCGCCAAATAAGATTATCATAGCCAGCGCGAACGGCTGCATATCGCCAAGGGCAAAGGCTAAAACCGTGAACGCCAGGTTAACAGTGACGATGATGACTGTGGCTGCCAAGTGGCTGAATCCCAGTTTTAACATATAATGGTGCAGATGAATCTTGTCGGGATAGAAGGGCGACTGGCCCTTAATGATCCGGGTGAAGGAAACCCGCAGGGTGTCAACAATGGGAATGATGACGGTGCTCATCACGATGATCGGAAAGCCCTCCCAGTTCGTGAAATCGTTGGGGAATGATCCGATTTCAAGAATCTTGATAGCCAAGATGGAGATGATGAATCCTATCAACAGGGATCCGGCATCCCCCATGAAAATCTTGTATTTCTTACCCCAAACATTGAAATAGAAGTAGGCGCTGAGGCTCCCCACTAATGAAAAGGCCAGCACCGAATAGAACCCTTGATTGGTGGCAAACAGCCAGGTCCCCAGTACCGCAGCACTGGTGATGCCTATCCCGCTGGCCAGACCGTCAATTCCGTCGAGGAGGTTGAAGGCGTTGGTGATGCCGATGATCACAAACACGGTGAAGAAATAGCTGAACCAGGTAGGTAATGTGTAGATTCCCAGAATCCCATAGAACGACACGATGCGAAACCCAAAGGCAGAAATGATGATGGCACACGCCAATTCATAGATGAGCTTGGTGCGCATCGGCATGTCAATTAGATCATCTTTGACCCCCATCATGAACAAAAAGATCATCACCGGAAGGAAAATCTTCAGGAAGTGAAATTCAAAAGAGGGAGTGATAAAACTAGTTGCGGTGAGTGTGGCCAACAGGATGGCCGCTCCTCCCAGTAGCGGAACATCACCATTGTGGCTGGTTCGACCGTTCATCTTGGCTACCAGGCCATTAGCCTTGGCAGTCCGAACTATTGGTGGTATGGCAACGAGGGTGATAACCATCGCTAATACCATCGCACCCATGGTGTATGGATCGAAGATGAAATGAAACATAGTTTTACTTTTCAGGTGGCTTGATTGGCAAAGATAATAAAAGCGTTACTTGTTCGGGTTCAATAAGACAAAATTAATGCATTTTTAACAACTGCACCAAATTTTATCGATCATTACTCGACAGTAACCGATTTAGCAAGATTTCGAGGTTGATCCACATTGCATCCGCGGAGGAGGGCGATGTGGTAAGCTAACAGTTGTAGGGGAATGACGGAGAGCAGCACCGAAAATTCGGGGAGGGAGTTGGGTACCTGGATAATATGATCCGCCAGTGGGTAGATGGTCTGGTCGTCTTCGGTGACAATCGCGATGACAACCCCTTTCCGGGCTTTGATTTCCTGGATGTTGCTCACAACCTTCTCAATGGTCTGATCGTGAGCCGCTACCACCACCACAGGCATGTGCTCGTCGATGAGCGCGATGGGACCGTGCTTCATCTCGGCTGCCGGGTATCCTTCGGCGTGTATATAGCTGATCTCCTTAAGTTTGAGGGCTCCTTCTAGGGCTACGGGGAAGAAAACCCCGCGGCCTAAATAAATGGCATTATTATGATTATGAAATAGTTGCGCGATCTGCTGCACCTCGTCATCACGCTCCAGCGTGCGCTGCAGTTTCTCCGGCACCCCGGTGAGCTCGGCAATGAGCTCTTCGTAGCGTTCCTGACTGAGAGTGCCATTGTTCCGCCCGACGAGCAGCGCCATCATGATCAACACGGTCACCTGCGCCGTAAAGGCTTTGGTGCTGGCGACGCCAATCTCCGGTCCGGCATGGGTGTACACGCCAGCTTCGGTTTCCCGACTCACGGACGACCCCGCCACATTGCAGATCCCGAGCACCGTGGCTCCCAGCTCCCGCGCCAGCCGCACCGCCGCCAGGGTATCGGCCGTCTCACCACTCTGACTGATGGCAAGTACCACATCCTCCGGCCCCACAATGGGCCTACGATAGCGAAATTCGGAGCTGTATTCTACCTCTACCGGCACCCGCGCGAGCTCTTCGAAGAAGTATTCCCCAACCAACCCGGCATGCCACGAGGTGCCACACCCGGTGATGATGATCCGCCGCGCGGCAAAAAGCTTGGGCAATACCGCATGCAACCCGCCTAATACCAACCCCGACCCATCAGGTAACACCCGTCCCCGAAAGGTGTCGCGTATGGCCGCCGGCTGCTCAAAGATCTCTTTCAACATGAAATGAGCATACCCGGCTTTGTCTATCTCACCAATGGTTAGGCCAATTTCTTGAATATGAGGCTCATGCGTGATGTTACGCAAACTTTTTAGTTCGAGTTTGTCGCGAGAAATGAGAATGAAATCGTCATCTTCTAAATAGATCACCTGCTGCGTGTGCTCGACCAACGGGGTGGCATCGGAGGCGAGAAAGTATTCGCCAGAGCCAACACCAACCACGAGCGGACTGCTCTTCCGGGCAGCAAAGAGCCGGTCATGCTCATCGCGACAGGCTACCACGATGCCATAGGCCCCCTTGACTTTGCCCAGCGCCATCCGGATGGCCTCCTCAGCAGTGAGGTTCCCTTCGAGATATAAGTGCTCGATGAGGTTCACCAACACTTCCGTGTCCGTTTCACTCACAAAGTTGACCCCGCGGGATTGTAAGTGTTTCTTGATGGAGGCATAGTTCTCAATGATCCCATTGTGTACCAGCACAAAATGACCTCGCGCGGAGATGTGCGGGTGAGCATTGACCTCGTTGGGCTCGCCATGTGTGGCCCACCGCGTATGCCCAATGCCTATCGTGGCCCCGGAGGCCCGACCCCCAGCTAACCGGTCGAGGTCGGCAACTTTTCCCGGACATTTATCCACGGTAAAGCCCTCATTCACAAGAGCTACGCCCGCGGAGTCGTACCCGCGGTATTCAAGTCGCTGAAGTCCTTTAATCAGAATGGGATACGCTTCACGCGTTCCAATGTAAGCTACAATTCCGCACATGGGTGTTTGGGTTTGGTGTTTTGTTTATTTTTCTAGCTTCCCTACCACCAGCCCGACATATTCATGAAAGGCTTTCTCGGCTTTTTCGAGATGCTCGGAGGAGGGAAGATAATGGGTTATCGGACGATAAGTTCCTTTTTTAACCAGATGATTGGTGGGGGCAGCAATGGGATTCAGCCCCTGACGCTTAAAGAGCATCATCGCACGAGGCATGTGCGTGGCCGAAGTGACTACTATGAGCGGCGTGTCCAAGCCACAACGCTCCCGATAGGCTTTGGCCTCAGCTAACGTGTTCCGCGGCGTGTCTAGCGTGATGATTAAACTATCCGCTACACCTAATAGTATGGCGCTGTTTTTGAGTACTTTAGCCTGACTGATGCTGCTGCGAATCTGACCGCCGGAGGTGACTAACCGACTGCCGGGAATCATCCGGTGTATCCGGATGCCTTCGACTAACCGACCAAGCGCTTCCTGCGAGAGCTGATCGCTGGCCGGGAGCCGAAAATCATCGGTGTGACCGCCACCCAACACCAAAATGTTGGGCTTCCCACCCGTCTGTAACCCGGGATAGGATAAGTACTGCTGCTCCAGCTTACTGACTAAAAAGTCAGGGAAGAAAGGAGTGGAAAAGGCTAATAACCAGCCTAATGCGATGAATAGCAGGATGCGTGCGGTACGCGTGCGCCTGAGTAAATAGGCTGCTACCACCAGAATCAGCAGGATCCAAAAGATCGGCAGCGGGGCAATCAACGAGGAGAGAAATATCCGAAGCATGAAAACGATTTATGCGGATAAGAGACTAAAAATCAACAGATAAGCCAACGTTGATGGAGAAGAGCTTCATGGACGCCGGAGCCGCCACCCCACTGTCGTTGCTTTCCCACCAGGTATCGGAGTAGCCCACCTTGCCAATCAGCCGGTAATAGCCCAGCCCATCGCCTTTGCGCATGCGGTATTCGGCGGATAGCTGCGTGAAAAAGGTGTAATCGTAAAGGCCATCATTGGTGAAGTCGAGCAGCGGATATTTTTCCGCACCTCCAAACTGATGACGATAGACATCACCGAAGATCTGTAACGTATCACCGGCTAAGTCATTGGTACCGTGAATGATATAGCGGGTGTCGAGCTCAATCTTAAAGTCGGGGAAGGCGAGGGTGGAGAGGTTGATCTTCAATTCTGATGAGTTGGGGGGCAGGTAAAAGCCGATATTGGCACCATCATGCGTGTAGGTCATGTCGAGTGGCCGGGTGCTCAAAGTGTTGAAATTGGTTTCGGGGTAGTGGGTATAGACAAATGGTGTAACGCGCGTGTAACTCACCCGCGCCATGGTGNNTAGCTCACCCGTGCTATGGTGAGGGGCAGCGGCAGCGGCAGATCCCACCCAACCTGCCAGGCATAGCGGTTGCGCGGCATCTTGAGTAACGGCTGACTCCGATTGATAAAACTGAATTCATCAATCAACAGATTAAACCAGGCTTTACCGGCGCGGGGGATCTTCACGGCGAGGTTCAATCCCATGAAGAGATTATCGTGGTCGCCAACATCGATCTGCGTGAAGTGCGGGAAGGCAAAGGGCATCATGTAGGCCAGCTCGAGCCGCTTCGACCAGATATTCCCGCCAGTCACGGCAATCTGTAGCCACGGCAGAGGGGTCAGCTCAACCATCTGGAGGGTGAGCATCTTCTGCACATCGCCGAGGTCGTAGCCGTAGATGTCCTGCTTGTATCCGCTCCGCTGATTGGCGTAATGAAACGTGGAGGCGACCAGCATGGAATACCGCAGCCATTTGGCGGGCTCAATCACCAGGTCGAGCCCGGGCATCCGACGGGCATGGGTTGAAAGGGTCAGATTATCAGGCTGATAGCCCCAGGTGCGCCGGTTGTTATGAAAGCTAAAGCGGATAGCATTATGGTACCACGATCCGCTAAGCTCGGCATGGTAGAGCATCGCGGCGGTAAAATTCTTATGCAGGGCATTGCCCCCGCCGCTGGATGCATCAATATCGGGATGGTCGTACATGGTCTCATAGTCAAACTGATAAGGATGATGCGCATAGCCTTTATCCTGATAGGGGAAGTGCACGGCCCCATTTTTCACGTACGATTCATAGAAGATATCGGGGGCGAGTCGCTCGAGCCCGAGTCCGAGGGCCCCGAACACGGTGATATGGTCGCCCAGCTGACCGGCGACAAAGGGTTCGAAGATGCCGGAGGTAGCATACGTGCCCTCGTCGCCACCGGCGAGTTTAGCATCCAGACTGGCGGCATAGCCTACCGCGGCAAACCGGTTTTCGGTGTGCTGGTCTTTGACAATGAAACAGTTGACGTATCGAGAGAAATCAATGAGATACTTTCCCACCACCTGTTTTTCCTGTTCGGTCAGCTTTTCTGATGCCTGCAACTCCTGTAAATAGCTGAAAATCATGCTATTCGTGTATGGCTTTGCCTGCGGCAGAAACTCCAGCACGCCGTTCGACTGATAATAATCCAGCAGGTCGTACACGGAGTTTCGCACATCCACCGTCTTGTGCGGCAGCACGGGCGTGGAGGCGGAGTGGAGCTGCTGGGCGGGGACGGTTGTCGGGAGGAGCAGGAGGAGGAGGAGGGGGAGGAGTTGTCGGGTTGTCATGTTGTTAAAGTTGTGAGTTGTGAGGGGTGAGCGCTGAGAGGTGAGCACTGGGCGCTGAGAGGGTGAGAATTGAGAAGTGAGCGCTGAGCACTGAGAGGGTGAGAGG
>LSQX01039129.1_pt1 | contig 11940 bp, 11 predicted proteins | sample 654561 | NCBI WGS metagenome assembly LSQX01 (sample SAMN04489861, study PRJNA283612) | anaerobic digester metagenome | isolation source: 4 biogas reactors fed with cattle manure at either 37C or 55C with and... | place: Denmark: Kongens Lyngby | collected 2014 | reverse complement strand
TTCGGCAAATCGGGTATACTCCAGGATCTAGATACTTTTGAAAAATGGAACGATACGCTTCCTTTTTATAAGAATGTTATTAATGAGGGAGTGGTAATAAGTGAATAAAGGAACCGAAAAAGATTTAGCATATCATAGGGTATCCGCGTCAGTGAATTGATACAGATTCGTGTAAAAGACTTGTCGTTGCAGGAACCATTCACACCCTATGATTCCTGTCCCTGCAACCTATTACTATAAGGTTGAAGCAATATCGGCAAGCGATGATGTGCAAAACCCGGTCGCACAATCTGAGATTCGTACAATTACCGTTCAATAATGCGAAGAATATTGCATATAAAGGACTGCTGAACAAACTGTGTTGTTCAGCAGTCCTTTATTTATAGGATAAAATCCGCAACCTTAAGCTGTTGAAATGCAGAGCCTTTTTACAGCCTGCTTGCACTACACACACTAGCATAACGTATGGGGTGCATAATTTTATTCTCTCCCGAAAAGCTCAGCCTTTCCTCCTCAAGCTCGTCAAGCTTTGCGGCATTGCCCGAAAGGTAGTCGTCAAGCCTTGCAATCGCTGTATCGATCCTCATTAACGCCCCGCCATAACGGATATCCAAGACCTCCCAGCCTATCGGCTTATATTCACCAAAGAAATAATTTCTGTGCGCGATACGCAAGCTCGCCATATCGTCGTAAAGCCGGGGAAGAACATTGTCCTTTATATTTTGCAGCTCCGCTTTATTTCTCTTACGGTATGCGTCGGTAATGCGTATGCCGATATAAGATTTTGTCTCAAGCACATTTGCAACATGATAATAAAACTCAAACATCAAGCGAAACTCCGGATACCTCTTTGCATCGTTTTGCATATCAAGCTTTAGCTTTCCATAGTGCTGCGAAAAATCCACATTCCGCAAATCCTCATCACACAGACCCAGCAAAATATCCTGCCACATACAAGCCTTGCTCAGCGTAGCATTTTCGATATTATCCCCGTTATATTCGGGAACCCTATCAAACCGGTCAATATCGACAAAATCCTTATACTCGGCGCATACGCAAGCTTCAAATCGTTGGGATACCGTATCTTCGCTGGGATTTTCGCAATACATATGCTCGGCATAAAGCTGCAGTCCGGGCAAGATGGCAAAGGTGCTGCTTTCCCTGTGGTCATCGCCCCAAATGGTGGCGAAAACGTCACGCACCCCAAGATTTTTACAAGCCAATAATGCAGCGTTGGTTGTAACAACCGTTTTTTTATGGTGGCTGCCAAAGGTAGATACATTTCTTGAACAACCCGCAAATATAATTTTATCGGTAAGCTGCCGATGCAGCCTTATCATCGATTCACACTGTTTCTCTTCCATGGAATAATAATCCCAGTATATCAGGCTCATGTTTCCGGGAACCTTTTCCCTGTCTTCCTCAGTAAAGCTGATTGTATAATTAAAATAATCTGCCGTTTTTGATTTCGTACGGAAAAACATATCCGACCACATCAGTGGCAAAAGATTGTATTGCTCCACAATCTCGTGTACTTTTTTTATATGTATTCCCATCAGCTCAGCTTGAGAAGAATAACCGTTTTTCTTCAAGTAGTTCCCCAGTCCCAAATCCCATGCTTCGTCCAACCCCAAATGAATTTTACGGCTTCTGAAGCAGGAGGATATATAGCCGATAATTTTATCCAAAAGCAGATAAACCTCTTCTTCTCCAACCATAAGCACAGCATCAGTGTCCGCTATCTTCTTATATGGCGGACGCTTAATTGCCTCGGTTAAATGCCCCAAGGTCTGAATGCAGGGAATCATCTCAATACCAAGCGAATAGGCATAGTCATCAAGTGTCCGGAATTCCTCCTCCGTATAGCGGGGACGCATATTTCCCCAATATGCTTCGCCGGGCACCGTAAAGCAGTCCTCGCAGTAAAGCATCATCATATTAAAGCCCATTCCGGCTAAAATCAGCATCATTTTTTTGCAAGACTCAATGTTCATCAGGGAACTTGCCTGAGAGCCGTCAAACATTGCACCGCACATATCAAAAAAGCAAGATTCTTCAATGCAGAAGCTCTTTTGCTCCTTGCGCTGCTTGAGTAGTGTAACCGCACGAAAAACCTGATAGGGCCGGTCAAGCTCAAACAGAACGGAGTTATCTTCTTTTGTGATTTTTATTTTACCATTTCCCTTTACTGAAATCCTGACGGTAAGCCCGCCTTCTTCATTTTGAATGCTGTGCCATTTCAAAAAATCACACATTCCAGACTTGTATTGTTCATCCAAATTTTCAAAAAATATCTTCATTTTTCCTCTCCCTTTTCATTGCCTTTAATTAATATTTTCTTAACATTCAATGCTTCATCCAAAAGAAGGATGTCAGCATCCTTGCCTTTTTCTATGCTCCCTTTGTACGCATCCGCACCGATTACCTTAGCCGGCGAAAGAGAAAGCATGGCTGTTGCCTCAGGAAGTGAAAAGCCACAGGTGTTGACCAACCACTTTAAAATGATATCCCCCGTCGCAATGCTGCCCGCATAAAAACTCCGGTCAGGCAGCTTTGCAACGCCGTCTTCTATAATTACCCGGTTTTCAGGCTTGACCTCACCTAAAAAGCTTTCTTTTACCTTTGTTCCTGCGGCACGCATGGCATCCGTGGTCATATTAATACGGTCAGCACCCTTAATCTTTAGAGCAAGCTGCGCTACCTCCTTGGGAACGTGATGACCATCGCCAATCAACTCAATTCTCATATCGTCAAAAAAGTATGCCGCCTCCAAAACGCCTGCGTGCACCACCTGATCAATCTTTCTTACGCCCGGCGTGTTTGAATAAAGATGAGTTATATGCCTAAATCCCCAGTCCATACCTCTTTTAATTTGCTCAAAGGTTGCGTTGGAATGACCGATAGAAAGCGTAATTTTGTGCTTTGCCATAGTCCTTGCCATATACTCAGCCCCATCAATTTCAGGTGCGCCGGTACACATACGGATGATATCGCCTGCCGTATCCATCAGCCAGTCTATCTCAGATTCGGACGGCTTGCGTATATATTTCGGGTTTTGCGCTCCTCGCATTGCGTCCGAAATAAAGGGTCCTTCAAGGTGAAGCCCGAGAAAATGGATGGGAAACGTTCTTGACGTCACATCTCGGTATATCGAAAACAGACTCTCCAAGGTCCCTTGGCCGGCTGCAACCGTAGTTGGTAAAATCGAGGTAACGCCATGCTCAGCATGAATATCAGCAATTTTTTCAAATGCGTTTTCGGTAGCGTCCATAAAATCAAATCCGCCGCCGCCATGAGCGTGAATTTCTACAAAACCCGGTGCAACATACATTCCGCTTGCGTCAATAACATGGGCGTTTTCAGGTATATCTCCTCTGAAATCCATTTCGGCAATTCGCCCGTTTTCAAGCACTATTGCACAGCATTTCTCCTTGTGCGGGGTGATTACCTTGCCGTTGATTATAAATGTTCTGTTTTGCATACCTTGCCGCCTCACTTATTATAAATTCTTATTTCGGGAATCGGTGAAGCAAGTGCCACTTTTGCGGCATACAATTTTGCATCGGAGTGATTTCTAAAAAGTGAGCAGGGAACATTTGCGGTAATTTCACCGTGCAATACCTTGCGGAGTGCACCCGCATTCCAATCACGCGGCATACACATTCTCACCTTTTTTGCCATAAACATTTCTTTCATACCAATAGTTATGCAATATTTGGGAATCCCTTCAAGGTCACCGCCGCAGTTCATAAAAGCATTTATCGTTCTGGTTTCCCTTGAAATTTCAAGAACTCTTGTCGGTCTTGCCAAAAACTCCTCATTTGATACGCTTTCATTCGGTTCCGGAGGTTCATTAAACGCAAAATGACCGTTAATCCCTACTCCGCCCCATGCCATATCCAGCTTCCCATATTCCTTTATTTTATCTAATATAATATGTTCCTGACCCGGCTTTGGAAATATGCGGTTTTCGGGTAATACATTTAACTCATTATCAATGTTATTGTAAAAAACTCTGTTCATGCCGCTTACGAAAGATAAAGGGTTCGTTTCATCTATGTATTCCTTCTCATTTTTCAAATATTCGTCCATATTCATAAAACAGCAATTTTTTAAGCTTACACGGTACTTATTGACCAAATAAACCAAGCGAGCATATGGACCTAAAGGGCCGTACGGCACAACCATAAGGGTTGGCTCGCCTTTTTTATTATTTTCAGAAATTGTTTCAAGTACTTCTATTGCCATCTTCCAGTACAAATCATGCTCCGTTTCACACACATCAAGTGTGATAGCGCTGTTTTTGCCCAAATCTTCCTCTGCAATACGATTAATATCCATAGTTTATACCTCACTTTTCAAAGTTTACTTGGTTATGTTGAAAATTCAAAAACTGCAACATACCCTATGTACATTATAATAAACATGATTAATATTATATATATATAATCCCACTATTTTTAGCACAATTTTACTGTTTCACTTGATATTGTGATTAAGATAAACTATAATATGACTATGCATAATATGTATGCAAAAATTCCCGCATGAAAGGAGCCTCTAACATGCTATTTTCCACTGAAAAAGCATCTTCTGATTATCTGCATGTCAACAGCTGCGGTATTCAAGAGCTATGGGATAGGGATTGTTTTACTGTAAGAGAAACCGGGCGCATAGATTATCATATTCTTTATATTCTGCAAGGACAATGCCTTGCGGAAAGCAGAGGTAAGGAAGTGACCCTGAATGAGGGAGATCTTATTTTGTTTATGCCATGGGAGAAACAAAAATACATTTTCCGTGCCAAGCATAAACCTATTTCCGCTTACTTTCACTTTGCCGGCACAGGATGCGAGGAAATGTTGGGAAAATTAGGCTTATGTGATAAAAGGGTCTTGCGAATTGGTAAGAGTAGCACGATAAAAACAATATTTGAAAAAATTTCAGATGAATGTCTTTTGAAAAAACCATTTTATACTGAACTATGCGCCGCATATCTTTTAGAATTTTTATCTGTTGTCGGGCGCAAAGTTTCGTATGCGCAAAATCAACCTTCTACAAAAAATAGCCGCCTGATTGATGCTGTATGCAAAAAGATGCTCGAGGAACATACGAAAGCGCACCCGATAAAATATTATGCAGACTGCTGCAATCTAAGCGTTAGCAGATTCTCGTATGTTTTCAAAACCGCAACAGGTCTTACTCCAATTGAATACATCAACCGCATTCGCATTGACCGTGCAAAGGAAATTCTGCTGAACACGAATCTTTCCGTATCAGAGGTTGCCGAAATAGTGGGGTTTTGCGATCAAAACTATATGAGCCGCCTTTTTAAAAGGTATGTGGGCGTTTCACCGAAAAAATATTCGATAGTTTGAATTGTGGAATTCCGGCGCCGTCATCCTCAATTGTGAATAGTATACGATCGTCATCTTCCTGCACCAAAATTTTAAGCCTGCATGGCCGGCCGGCGGGTACTATGCCGTAGAAAATTGCGTTCTCAATAAACGGCTGCAATATCAGCTTGATTGTCAAATAGCCATATAAACTTTAATCAATTTGCCACACCACTTCCAAAACATCTTTAATTGGATAATACCGCACCGTTTCTAATAGAGTACACATTGGCGCTCTCGATATATTCGTTACCGAGGGCATACTCTTTAAGTCTGTTGACGAGCGGGGAAGTCATGTTGTATAGACCTTGCTGGTCATACTCGTTAAGGTCGGCACTCAGGAATTTTTTTGCATCCTGGTTGGCGGATAAATGTGTGATAATAGTCGTGCACATATTGGAAATATTTTTTATCTGTTCAAGCGAGGCTAATTCAACACTTTTACGGTGTATATTAGTCTGGGTGTCATTAAAAGTTTTAAAGAAATAATAAGTTACTACCGTTATGATGGTAATGAGAAAGAAAATAATCGCAAAAAATGCGGCAAAATATCTATTGAACAGATGGACTTAGAGTATAATTTTTATTGGCAAAAAAATAAAAGGAAGAGGATAAGAAAAAAACAATTACATTATCAGGGAATTTGTTATAAAGAAAAGTTGCCAACGTTTACTTGACAGTAACCCATGATTTAAAAAGCTTGAAAGAGGACATGATAAATGCTTGATAGAATAGTAATTGTAAATTCAACTCCTATCATTGGTCTGGCAGCTATTAATTCTCTTTATCTACTAAACAAACTATATGGTGAGATTTGTATTCCGGAAGCAGTTTACAGCGAAATATCAGTAAAAAAAGATTCAAAAGCTCAAATTGAAGTTGACAAAATGAGAGAATGGATAAAGGTAAAGAGAATAAAAAAACATTGAATCTAAGAAGTTATTTAGAGTACAATTGCATGATGGTGAAATAGAAGTTATGATATTAGGAAAAGAAATGAAAGCAGATTTATTAATTATAGATGATAATGTAGCTAGAGAATATGCTAAATATCTAGAATTTAGTATTACTGGAACACTGGGCGTTCTCTTGCAAGCAAAAGAAAAAGTATATATTGAAAGTGTAAAACCACTAATTGATGTTCTTATTGGAAATGATATTTATATAGGGGAAAGTATATATAAATATGTATTAACAATTGCAGGTGAATACTGATAGAAATAATCATTATGTTATCCATGCTTATTTAATAGTTTCTACGAAAAATTCGTCGCCAATTCGTCGCCATAAGCATAAAAAACTACTTAAAAATAGATGAAAATAGATATAAACAATTAAAAATTAAAACGGCGGAAAGCCTTGATAGATCTATAATAGATGTAATTTGGGCTCTGGTGCAAAAATCTCTGGTCAGTAAAATTTTCATAGTATTTGGATAAATATAGTGGAGGAAATATTAGAAGCTATTAAGGATATTTGATATTAAAAACTAAGTGGGGGGAATGCTACATTTCATACAAAGCGGCAAAGAGACCAATGCTCTTTACCGCCAGCACTGCTTTTCGCTGCCCCTCTCGCCTATAGGAGGCATCCTAAGCTTCTGTAACTTACTGAAGTTCATGTACCGGGCAGCTTATTATGAAAAAATTAAGACAATCCTGCATTTAGCAGGATTTTTCTGTTTAATAGCGAATATATCTATATAAGAAAAAGTAAAGAAGTATTAGGAACATAAGGAGCTGTGTCTATGCCACTTGTGATAATTCGTAATGACATAACAAAGGTTCATGCTGATGCTATAGTCAATGCTGCAAACTCATCCTTGCTGGGTGGAGGAGGGGTTGATGGAGCAATCCATCGTGCTGCGGGACCGGAATTGCTTGCAGAGTGTCGTACCCTAGGTGGCTGTAAAGTCGGGCAAGCTAAAATAACAAAAGGATACAGGCTACCTGCGAAGTATGTAATTCACACTGTTGGTCCGGTATGGCATGACGGTAAAAGTGATGAGGAAGAGTTGCTTGCAGATTGTTATAAGAACTCACTTAAGTTAGCAAAAGATTATAATCTGGAGAGTATTGCCTTTCCCCTTATATCTTCGGGTGCCTTTGGTTATCCAAAGGATAAAGCATTAAAAACTGCAATTTCAGTTATAGGAGATTTCCTCTTAAATAATGAAATGACAGTCTATATTGTTGTGTATGATAAGGCGGCATTTATGTTATCGGAGAAGCTGTTTTCATCCATTACACAATATATTGATGAGAATTACATAGAAAAACATCTTTTTGAACGTAGGAATAGATTTGAAGGAGCACGCCAACTTGCTGAAATATATGAAGATTATACTGGGGTTTTTTCAGCGGAAGATGTATGTTTAAAAAAGCACAAACGAAGCCTTGATGATGTTGTAAATCAAATGGATGAAACATTTTCTCAAATGCTGCTTCGTTTGATTGATGAAAAAGGTATGACGGACACTGAAACCTATAAAAAAGCAAATATAGACCGCAAGCTTTTTTCAAAAATTCGTAATGATATAAATTATAGACCAAGTAAACCTACTGCTATTGCTTTTGCTATAGCACTGAGGTTAAATCTTGATGAAACCAAAGACTTATTGCTTAAAGCTGGATTTGCCCTTTCTCACAGCAGTAAATTTGATATTATAATCGAGTATTTTATAGAGGACGGCAACTATAATATTTTCGAAATTAATGAGGCTTTGTTTGCTTTCGACCAGAATCTTCTGGGGGTATAGTTTAATTGAAGAATTTTATACGTACGATAAAATCATGCAGTTGAAAATTACTGCAGCAATATTTGTCGCTTTTCATGCGACCGATTTATATAAAAGAAATGTTATCCTTGAATCACAAATAAATGATTGGAGGATAATAAGATGAAAAAAGATTTAACGGAACTGGTATTTATTCTTGATAGGAGCGGCTCAATGAGTGGTCTTGAAAGTGACACTATAGGTGGTTATAATGCTATGCTTGAAAAACAGAAGAAAGAACCCGGAGAAGCTGTAATTACAACAGTATTATTTGATGATAGGTATGAATTGCTGCATGACCGTATTAACCTACGGGGAATAGCACCTATTACAGACAAAGAGTATTTCGTGAGAGGTAGTACAGCACTACTGGATGCAGTGGGAAAGACTATCAATAAAATAGGAAATGTGCAAAAACATACAGCAGAGGATGAACGTGCTGAGCATGTTATGGTTGTAATAACTACAGATGGCATGGAAAACGCTAGTCGGGAGTTTAGTTATGATAAAGTTCGTAGCATGATTGAGCATCAAAAAAGCAAGTATGGATGGGAGTTTATATTCCTTGGTGCAAACATTGATGCCGTTGCCACCGCAGCGCGTTTTGGAATTAGTGAAGACAGGGCAGTAAATTATAATGCGGATAGTGAGGGCACCTTACTTAACTTTGAAGTGATTAGTGAAACGGTTAGCTGTGTGCGTGAGAACTGCTCCATATCAGAGAATTGGAAGGAGCGTATTGATGAGGATTTTAAAAAGCGCAGAAAGTAACACCAAACCTAAACACTATTTTTGATGAGCAAGCGGATAAACGTCATAAAGCATTGACAGGCAAGACACTGAGGAGGCAGCCATTGAGAAGATTGAGCAGCTATATAGCGAAACCTTCACAGACAAAGAATGACGCACCCACAGCGTTAACACAGAAAGGGATGCTGTCCTCGAAGAAAATTATACTATACAGCAACTTAAAAGTATTATTTATTAAAAACTATTAATGAAGGAGATGATTTGATGATAACTAATAGAGAAGATGCATATAGTCTTTTATTAGAGTACAACAAGGACGAGAGCTTAATAAAGCATGCACTAGCCGTAGAAGCTGTTATGGCACATTTTGCTGAGCTTCTAAATGTAGAGGATAAGCAAAAGTGGGGAGTTGTAGGCTTAGTTCATGATCTTGACTATGAAATGTATCCAGATGAACATTGTAAAAAAGTAAGGGAAATACTTATTGAAAGAAATTGGCCGGAAGATTATATCAGAGCAATACAGAGCCATGGATGGAAAATTTGTTCAGATGTTGAGCCTGTTGAGACAATGGAAAAGGTCTTGTATACCATTGATGAATTGACAGGATTAATCACAGCGACTGCACTTATGAGACCGAGCAGAAGTATACTTGACATGGAAGTTAAATCGGTCAAGAAAAAGATGAAACAAAAGAGTTTTGCAGCAGGCGTTAATAGAGATGTAATTATTGAGGGGGCACAAATGTTAGATATGGAACTTGATCAAGTTATTGATGAGACAATTAAAGGGATGAGAAAAGTAGCAGAGGATATTGGATTGAAGGGGGATTTGTAGGGAATAAATCCTTGAGGGGTGTTTTACTTTAATCTTCTTCAAATTTTATATCATCAAAAATAATTATAAGATAATTGTTTGTGTTACTCTAAAAGTACCCCAGTATTTCAGTTGAAGAATCACTCACCTGAGAAGTATAATACCTCATAAAGATTTTTTATGAGGGGGCACGAGTTATTTGTGCGTAATATATTTCGAGTATATTAAAAAATTTTTGCCTTTGAAAGAAAAAATGTTTACAAAAAAAACTCATAGTATTAAATTAGTTGACAAACACAAACCCTCCGTATATAATAATATTAAATATTAAATTACACGAGGGTACTAATATGGCTTATATTAAAAGAAATGCTGAGGAAATAGTAAATAGAGCTGCTAAAATGTTTAGCACTGTTTTAATAACAGGAGCAAGACAGGTCGGTAAGACTACATTGTTGAAGAAAATGAAGAGTGATGTAACATACTTAACGCTTGACGATCCAATACTTTTGCAATCGGCAATAGAAGAAGCAGGAAGCTTTTTCAAAACCACTCCACCACCGGTTATTGTTGATGAGATACAGTATGCTCCGAATTTATTTAGTTATATTAAAATGATTGCTGATGAAACCGGAGAAAAAGGGCTTTTTTATTTAACAGGCTCACAGCAGTTTAAAATGATGAAAAATGTTTCGGAAAGTTTAGCCGGGCGTATTGGCATTATCAATCTATTGGGGTTATCGTTGCGTGAACTTTTTGGAACAGATTTTAACAGGCCTTTTATTCCAACTGATGATTATCTTTCGAACAGAGAAAAGGAAATTCAAAATAAAGACTATAAACAGATATGGGAAATTATTTGGAAAGGTAGTATGCCGGCGATGCATGCAGAAAATGCGGACTGGCAACTATTTTATTCTGCTTACACAAAAACATATATAGAAAGGGACGTAAGAGAGCTGACTCAGGTGGGTGACGAGCTGAAATTTCTGAAGTTTATGACCGCAGTAGCGGCTCGAACATCACAGATGCTAAACCTCACTTCTATAGCCACAGAGGTTGGAGTTTCTGTCCCAACAGCAGATAGGTGGCTGTCAATTTTAATATCATCAAATATTGTGTACTTGTTAAAACCATATTATAACAACATTACAAAGAGGGCAGTAAAAACGCCAAAACTATATTTTTTAGACACAGGACTTGCGGCATATCTAACCAAGTGGAACACTACGAATGTGCTAGAAAACGGTGCGATGTCAGGAGCTTTTTTTGAAACCTTTGTTATATCTGAAATTCTTAAAAGTTATTATAATGCAGGAATTTTAGAACCATCTATTTACTATTATCGGAATAATGATGGTAAAGAGGTTGATGTATTAATTGAAGAAAACGGAAAAATTTATCCTTTGGAAATAAAGAAAACAGCCACTCCATCTAAGGAGCATATATCAAATTTCGTTGCACTTAATGTTATAAAAAATATGGAAATTGCAAGCGGTGGTGTAGTATGTATGTATGACAAAGTTTTAGTAATCGGGGGAAATCATAAAGTTATACCACTTTGGCTTCTTTAGAGGGGTGACAAAAGGGGACGTACCTTAATTGTCAAGTTTCCCTTTTGTCACTCTTTTGTCCCTAGTTGGTGATGATGTACCGATTGATAATTAGATATAGAAAGCAGATTCTGATGAAGGATTTTGTATGTTGATGTAGAATTATATAAATATCAGTTGTTGGAGGCGATATAAATGTGTGGCAGATATTTATTAGATACTGATGTATCTTATCTTTATGAAAGATACAACATACCGAATACGGATATAGAGTTTAAACCTTCAAAAGAGATTTTCCCGTCTAATGTTGTGCCTATAGTTACTTATAGAGAACTAAAACTCATGAAGTGGGGATTTGAAGCCCCATATTTGAAGAGACCTGTTATAAATGCACGTGCAGAAACAATAGAAATAAAACCTATGTTTAGAAATCTATTTATTAATAAGAGATGTATAATACCCGCTACTGGATTCTATGAGTGGAAAAAGAGCGAGGGGAAGAAGATAAAACATAAGATATCCTTTGAAGATAGACGTGTATTTTCAATGGCGGGGTTATATAATGATTATATTGATAAAAATGGAGATAAGACTACCATGTTCACAATAATAACAACTACACCTAATGGAGTATACCCGATTTGCCGAA
>LSQX01360816.1_pt4 | contig 11941 bp, 9 predicted proteins | sample 654561 | NCBI WGS metagenome assembly LSQX01 (sample SAMN04489861, study PRJNA283612) | anaerobic digester metagenome | isolation source: 4 biogas reactors fed with cattle manure at either 37C or 55C with and... | place: Denmark: Kongens Lyngby | collected 2014 | reverse complement strand
GCACTCGGAGCCGATTTCGTGATGATGGGCAGGTACTTCGCTCGGTTTGAGGAGAGCCCTGCTGAAAAGAAGCGCATAGGAATGCACACGGTCAAGAGATTCTGGGGCGAAGGCTCATATCGAGCTCAGAATTGGCAGCGATATGACCATGGCTCAAAGGGCAAGCCTACGCTGTCATTCGAAGAGGGTGTTGATGTTTACATCCCCTACGCAGGTTCGCTCAGAGAAAACGTCGAAACATCGCTTTCCAAGATCAAAGCTGCCATGTGCAACTGCGGGGTTTTGACAATAAGTGAACTGCACAAAGAGGCGAGGCTCGTTGTCGTGTCGCAAGCAGCTATCAGAGAAGGCAGCGCTCACGACGTTATCCGAATCGAGTCAGCTGAGGACCTCAATGACTACCCTATGACCTAGTGTTTGGCTACTGACATCAGCAGCCGTAGGCTCAGCCGATTGATCGGATAAGGATCGAGCCGTTGAACTCGATTCGATATGTCTTCTTGAACCAAAAAAGGCCCGGGGATTTTGATCCCCGGCCCTTTTTCTACCGCACTATTGCCAACTCAGGCACTAGTCGAAGTCCTCAGCCAGTCTCTTGTACATCCTGTACCTAGCCAAAGCTTCCTTCTCAGCCTGACTGAACAGCTTCTCTGCCCTGTCAGGGAACTGTCTGGCCAGATTGGCGTACCTTCTCTGTCCCATGAGGTACTGTCTGAAGTCACCCGCCGGCTCCTTGGAATCCAGCTGGAACGGATTTTTGTCCTGATCTACCAACTCGGGGTTGTACCTGTAGAGCGGCCAGTATCCGGTCTCCACCGCTACCTTGCTCTGCTCAGGTGCATACCTCATGTTGAACCCATGGTTGATGCACGGAGCGTAAGCGATAATCAGCGACGGACCAGCGTACCTCTCCGCCTCTACAAAGGCCTTCACAGTCTGGTTTCTGTTTGCGCCGCTGCAAACAGAAGCGACGTAGACATAACCGTAGGACATGGCCATGAGACCAAGATCCTTCTTCTTGACAGGCTTGCCAGCTGCAGCAAACTTGGCTACAGCGCCTGTCGGTGTCGCCTTGGAGGATTGACCGCCTGTATTGGAGTAGACCTCAGTGTCCAGCACGAGGACATTGACATCAAGACCAGCGGCGAGCACGTGATCGAGTCCACCGAAGCCGATGTCATATGCCCAACCGTCGCCTCCGATGATCCAGATCGACGGCTTGACAAGGAGATCTCTGGACTCCCATATCTGCTGTAGCAGCTCAGGGGCGTTCTCCCCAGCCGACTCGAGGTCCTTCTCAAGAACCGCCTTCACCTTGTCGCTCATTGGCCTTGACTTGGGCCCATCGTTCATTACCTCTAGCCATTCGCCAAGAGCGGACTTCAGCTCGGCAGAGATGTCGGCCTCCAAAGCCGCCTTTACCATGTCAGCCAGCTTTGCCCTTCTCTGCAAGACGGCCAACTGCATGCCAAAGCCATACTCGGCGTTGTCCTCAAACAGCGAGTTCGCCCAAGCAGGCCCCTGTCCCTTATCGTTGACTGTATACGGACACGTAGGAGCAGTTCCGCCGTAGATTGACGAACACCCGGTAGCGTTGGCAATGATCATCCTGTCGCCAAAGAGCTGGGTCGCGAGCTTGATATACGGTGTCTCGCCGCAGCCAGCACATGCGCCACTGAACTCAAACAGCGGCTTGACGAACTGGCTTCCCTTGACAGTCTCCCTGTTAAACTCGATCTCCGGTGTCTCAATGCTCTCGGCGAACTGATACTTCTCGTTTTCCTCCTCGACCACGTCTTCTAGAGGCTTCATCTCGAGAGCCTTCTGCTTGGCAGGGCAGACCTCGACGCACTGACCACAGCCTGTGCAATCCAACGGAGATGCCTGAATCGTGTATTTGAGACCCTTGTATTCCCTGCCTATAGCATCCAAAGACGCAAACTCAGCAGGAGCATCCTCCAGGTCCTCAGGCTTGGCGAGATATGGCCTGATCACTGCATGCGGGCAGGTAAACGCGCACTGGTTGCACTGTATGCAGTTCTCGGGAATCCATACAGGAACCGATACTGCAATGCCCCTCTTCTCATACTTGGTTGTCCCGGTCGGGAACGTCCCGTCAGGCGTGAACTTGCTTACAGGCAGGTCATCGCCCTTAAGCTCAGCCATCGGGCGGACGATGTCTGTAACAAACTCAGGCTCATCGACCTTCTTGGCTGGCTCATCGGCAGCGTTGGCCCACTCTTCCTTCGGGTAGTTGACCTCCTGGAGTGCCTCAGACGCCGCATCGACTGCTGCGTAGTTGAGATTGACGACCTTTTCCCCAGCCTTGCTGTACGCCGACTTAATCCCTTCCTTGATATAGCGGACTGCATCCTCCCATGGGATTACGTTTGCGATCTTGAAGAAGGCTGCCTGCATTACTGTGTTTATTCTGTGGCCCAGCCCTACGTCTTGAGCTATCTTGACTGCATCGATGTTGTAGAACTTCAGGTTCTTGGTTGCTATCGTTCTTCGGAGAGAGGCTGGGAGCTTCTCGTTCATCTCCTCTACAGTCCATCCGGAGTTGAGGAGGAAGATACCGTTGTCCTTTATTCCATCAAGCAAGTCGTACCTCGTCACATAAGACGGTTGATGGCAAGCAATCAAATCCGCCTCGTCGATGAGGTAGGTTGACTGAATCGGTGACTTGCCAAACCTCAGGTGCGAGATCGTCATTCCACCGGACTTCTTGGAGTCATAGACGAAGTAGCCTTGAGCGTACATGTCGGTATTGTCGCCGATGATCTTGATGGAGTTCTTGTTTGCACTGACGGTTCCGTCAGAGCCCATGCCAAAGAACTTACAGCTAAACGCCCCTTCAGGAGCAGTGACGATATTCTCCTTGATTTCAAGAGAGGTATTGGTCACATCATCGACTATTCCGACGGTGAAGTGGTTCTTTGGATTCTCACATGCGATGTTGTCAAACACGGCCTTGACCATCGACGGCGTAAACTCCTTGGAGCTCAGGCCGTAGCGGCCGCCTACGATCTTCGGAGCATCTGACTTGCCCGCAAACGCTGTGCAGATGTCCTCATACAGCGGCTCTCCTATAGAACCGGGTTCCTTGGTGCGGTCGAGAACTGCTATAGACTTCACAGTCGAAGGCAATACACTGAGGAAATGCTCAACTGAGAACGGGCGGTACAACCTGACCTTGACTGCACCGACCTTTTCGCCGCGTGCGACGAGGTAGTTGACAACCTCCTCAACTGTCTCGCATCCGGAGCCCATCAGTACAATGACCCGCTCGGCTTCCTTGTCGCCTACGTAGTCGAACAAGCTGTAATACCGACCGGTCAAATCGCCTACCTGCTTCATCACATCAAGGACTATTTCTGGAAGCTTGTCGTAGTATGGGTTGGCAGCTTCCCGTCCTTGGAAATAGATGTCTGGGTTTTGTGCAGTGCCCTTCATGATAGGCCTATCAGGGCTCAGCGCACGTGCCCGGAATCTGCTGATCGCCTCGTAGTCGACAAGCTTGGCGATATCCTCGTAGTCGATCACACTAATCTTCTGAATCTCATGGGAAGTCCGAAAACCGTCAAAAAAGTGCAGGAACGGAACGCTGGACTTGATCGCAGCCAAATGGGCCACTAGGCCAAGATCCATGACTTCCTGTACAGAAGCAGACGCCAGCATTGCAAAGCCGGTCTGGCGGGCAGCCATGACGTCAGAATGATCGCCAAATATCGACAATGCATGAGCGGCGATCGAACGGGCTGACACATGGAACACACCCGGGAGCAACTCACCGGATATCTTGTACATGTTGGGTATCATCAATAGCAGGCCCTGCGAAGCTGTAAAGGTACTTGTCAGGGCTCCAGCCGACAGAGAGCCGTGAACTGCACCTGCAGCTCCTGCCTCGGATTGCATCTCCGTCACACGAACTGTCTGCCCAAAGATGTTCTTCCTACCGCGTGCAGCCCACTCGTCGCAGACCTCTCCCATTACCGACGAAGGGGTAATCGGATAGATCGCGGCTACATCACTAAGTGCGTACGCAACGTGTGCCGCAGCCGTGTTGCCGTCCATCATCATCAGGGTCTGTTTCATTGTCCATCTCCTTCTTTCTTCGTAAATATGAGATGCCGTTTTGTTAAACAGCGAGCTATACTAGGCAATCACACCGCGGAGATCAGTCCAGGCCGTATGCATAAAAACTGTTACTCGCGGTCTGTCAGCCTGGACACCCAAATAACAGTATAACAAAAGGATGGGCAAGTGTCACCCTGTGGCTGGCAACAGAAAACCTCGCGGCAAAAACCGCGAGGCATATACCAAACAGACCTCAACCTTGTCGCCTGAGCTAAGGCTGCTAACCCTGGATCTTGGGATCCATAATATCTCTAAATGCATCGCCGATTAGGTTCCATGCCAGAACAAAGAGCACTATTGCAAGCCCGGGATAGACAACTGCATACCAGTACGCTAGCGGATTGTCGGGAGTGCCGAGTATCCAGTTTCGGGCGTAGCTAATCATCTGTCCCCAGTCCGCATAGCCCTCAGGGGCGCCAAATCCCAAGAAGCTCAAAGATGCAACTGAGACCACAATCGAGCCGATGTTCATCGATGCCTGTATGAGCGTAGGATAGATGGTATTTGGAATTATGTGACGCATGAGTATCTTTGCGTCACTGACCCCAGCCGCACGGGCAGCGGCAATGAACTCCTCCTCTTTCACCTGAAGGACGCTTCCGCGCATCAGCCGTGCATAACCTGCCCACCTAAAGACGATCATCGCTGCCATGACCTGAGTAAGGCCTCTGCCCCATATGGTGGTGACCACGATGGCTGCAATGAGAAACGGGAAGCTCATAAAGACGTCGGCTATGCGCATCACGATCTCATCAAACCGACCGCCGATATATCCAGAAACCGATCCCACAATGACCCCTATGAGGCATGTAGCTGCAGTCACGGTTATACCGACTCTAAACGCAGTCCGAGTGCCCCAAACGAGGCCATACAGGATATCATGTTGTTGGTGCGTCAACCCCAACGGATGCTCCGGCGACGGAGGCGACGGGGCTGCTCTCCATCCGTACCTCGGTATTCTATAAGGATCATCCTTGTATCTCTCAGGGGTCGGAGCTATGACAGGTGCGAATATCGCAACAAGAACAAAACCCAACAGGAGAACCAACCCCAGCAGAGATACAGGATTGCGAAGCAGTTTCTTGAATACCATAGCCATAGTCCTTACTCCAATCTAACCCGCGGATCGATCACGGCGTATAGAATATCGACTACGAGATTGCCCAACACCATGAGCAATCCAAAGAACAGCGTGGTGCCTAGAACCAGCGTGTAGTCGAGCTGCTGTGCGCCTTGAGCTATCAGCATTCCAACTCCTTTGAAGTCAAAGACCGTCTCGACGATGACCACACCGCCCAGCAACCCGATAACCATAGATCCGGCTACAGTTGCGACTGGAATCAATGCGTTTCTTCTTACGTGTCTCGTGACGACCTTTCTTTCAGGAAGCCCTTTTGCACGTGCTGTTCGCACATGATCCTTATTTAGGACATCAAGCATACTCGATCGAGTAATCCGCAGTATAAACGCCCACCAAAGATAGGCGAGTGTTATGACGGGCCCAACCAAATGCCTCAAAGCATCAAGAAACACTTGCCACTCACCGTTTAGTATTGCATCTATTGTGTTCATGCCCGTATAGCGGACAAACGAACTCGACATCACGATTTGGTCGGCCCATACTGACAGCCTTCCCGGCGGAAACCACCTTAGCGCTCCATAGAAATACATGAGGAACAACAAGCCAAAGACAAAATCAGGGAGTGACCACCCGACTATCGCAAATATGCGTATTCCGTGATCAAGCGGCTTGTTGTGATTCATCGCCGCTGTCTGGCCCAATATGACCCCGCCCATGATCACCGGTATCACAGCAAACAGAGCCAGCTCGATCGTAGCAGGCAAACGCTTTGTCAGCGCCTCCACAACGCTCATGTTTGCAGACTCCGACCAGCCCAGATCACCGCGAACGAGATTCTTCAGCCAATTCCAATAGCGGACGTAAAAGGGCTGATCAAGTCCGTATTTCGTTACCAGTGCGTCCAGGTTGCCCGCGTACCGCCGAAGCTCATCGGGATCCTTTACATGCGTAGCCAGCTGCTGATACGGCGAGAGAAAAGCCGTGGTCAAAAATACAAAAAAGGTCACAGCCACAAGCACTATAGGCAAAAACAGAAGCCGCCGAATGATGTAATTCAGCATGATCTAATCCCCCAATGGCCGTTCTATGCACCGGATAGCTCATGTTTCCGAACCCGGATGTCTAGTTCGGCCCGGGAGAGCCCTTAGCGGGCTCTCCCCGTATTGCTGCATACAGTTTCACCCAGAAGCAGCGTTAGTTGACTTCCTTCCAGACGGTGTAGAAATCGTAGTTGCAGCTGAATGCCGGGTTGAAGACGAAGCCTTTCACCCAGTCTCTGTGGACCCTGTGGTCTACTGCGTCATAGTAGAACAGACACGGTGCGAGGTCCTTCACCTTCTGCTGCAACTCTCTATAGATGGCCGCGCGCTCCTCAGGGTCTGTTGCCGAGATGCCAGCTTCGACCAAGGCATCGAAGTTCTCCTTTGCAAACTCCCTCATGCAGGGCTCGGCAAACGTTCCCTTTGAGTGCAAGAACGGAACATAGAAGTTGTGGATGTCCGGGAAGTCCATTGCCCAGCCCATGAAGAACGCAGGCAATGATCCGGTAGTGAGCTTGTCGAGGTAGGTCGCCCACTCCATACCCTGCACGTCGATCTGGAACTTCGGGTTGATAGATTCTATGACGTATTCCAGCATCTGAGCTGCGGTCATTCGCTGGGTGTTGCCGCTGTTGTAGAGCAGGGTCAGCTTGAAGCCCTTCTCCCAGAGCTCGCCGCCAAACGCCTTCTTGAACTCCTCTGCTGCAGCGTCCGGATCAAAGTCGTACCAAGGTATGTCCTTGTCGATGAATGGCAGAACCTGGTGAGCTGCGCCGTATGGCTTGAACCCTAGACCCATTGCGACATCCTCGATATAGGCAGCGTAATCAAACGCGTAGTTGAAGGCTCTGCGGACATGGACGTCTGCAAAGAAGTCACTGGGCACGCCGTTGCCATCCAGCTTGCCGCTGCCGACAATCGCCTCGTTGCCCTCAACAGGGAAGTTGAAGTTGAAGATCAGAACGCTGTTGGCTATCCTGGGCAGATTCTCCACTATCTCGACGCCCGGAATGCCCCTGACCTGATCCAGGAACTGAGCATTGACGACGACCGCGTCAGCTTCACCGGTCTTGAGCATGAGCTGACGAGTGCTGTCCTCGTCGATGTACTTGATGACAACTCTAGCGAGCTTTGCAGGTTCGCGCCAGTAGTCGTCAAACCTCTCGAGTATGATCTGACCAGTAGCCTTGTCCCAAGTTACCAGCTTAAACGGACCGCATCCGTTCTCCTTGTCATATGCTGCCAGGCTCTCCTTGGCATTCTGGTAGTACTTCGGCCAAGTGTCAGGCTGGCCATCCCATGCGCCATTTTCAATCATCCAGCTCTTGCACAAGATTGATCCCCAGCTGCCGCCTTTGGCAAGGATGTTCAAGAACGGCCCATACGGAGCTGCCAGCTTGAACACGACGTAGTTGCCGTCAACTTCGATTGCCGCGTCGACAGCCTCGTATACCTTGCGGACGATCTCAGCATCGAGGTCCTCGACGCTCTCAAACGAATCCGGTCCACCGAGTTTCGCCACCAGCTGAGCCAGACTGTGTACCCCAAACAGCGGCTCATAGAACATGAGCTGCGGGCCACCCATCGGATCTGCCAGCAGGTTTCTCTCAAATGTGTACTCGACGTCTTCCGGAGTCAAGACCTCACCGTTGTGAAACTTCACGCCCTCACGTATAGGGAACTTGACGATTGTGCCGTCCTCAGATATGAGCCCGTTCTCGACGCTCGGAACCTCTGTCGCGAGCATCGGGATTAGCACGTCCAGGCTACTCCCTTCGTAGGCGATGAGGTTGTCGTAAATCTGATGGATAATCTCACCACTGGCGGTGTCGTAGCACTCCGCAGGGTCAAGCGTGTCCGGCTGGCCGAACGTCACGAACACGAATGTGTCCGGATCAGTTGCAGCATATGCCGTGGCCGCGAAGACCACCATGACAGCGACTACGACAGCAAACAACTTAGTCTTCATACTGTCTCCTCCCTTAATGAATGCTGATCAAGTGCTTTATGCAGCAAGACCGAAGCGGGCGCCTGCCTTGCTAGGCTCCTTGCCTCAGGCTGACACCAGCCAGGTCCAGCTCCCTATATCTGTGGCAGCTGACATAGTGACTGCCAACCTCGTCTTTCTTGCCATCAACCCGTGTCAACTGAGGCGTCTCTCTCGAGCAGATGTCTGTGGCATACCTGCAGCGAGGGTGGAAATGACAGCCACTGGGCGGATTGGATGGACTCGGCACGTCGCCCTCCAAGATGATCTGCTCCATCTTGAAGTCCGGATCAGGAACAGGAATGGCAGAAAACAGGGCTTCCGTGTAGGGATGACGTGGGTTTTCAAACAGCGAATCCACATCGGCCATCTCCACAATCCTGCCAAGGTACATGACAGCCACTCTGTCGCTGATGTGCTGAACGACCGAAAGATCGTGAGCTATAAAGAGGTATGTCAACCCGTACCGTTCCTGGAGCTCTTCCAGCAGGTTGATCACTTGAGCCTGAATGGAAACATCGAGAGCAGAGACAGGTTCATCACATATGATCAAAGAAGGATTCAGCGCCAATGCCCGCGCTATCCCTATCCTCTGGCGTTGCCCGCCGCTAAACTCATGCGGGTATCTGTCCATATGAGACTTACTGAGGCCAACGGCTTCCATCAGTTCTTCTACGCGTGCGTACCTCTCTGCACGGTTTTTCATCCCTTGAGCTTCGAGAGGCTCAGCTATAATGTCTCGCACTCTCATGCGGGGACTGAGAGAAGAATACGGATCCTGGAATATGATCTGAATATCTTTGCGCAGACCCGCTATGGTTTTGCGGTCTACATTGATCCACTGCCCGTCGCGGTTAAACCTTATCGTTCCGGCTGTAGGCTCTTCAAGCTGCATTATGCAACGGCCTGTAGTGGTCTTGCCGCAACCGCTCTCTCCAACCAACCCGAAGGTCTCGCCGCGTTTGACGTAAAAATCCACACCGTCAACGGCCTTGACCCATCCAACAGGCCTCCTAAACACACCGCCAAGTATAGGGAAGTGCTTCTTTAGGCCTTTGACTTCAAGCAGAACGTCCTCGCGATCAACCTCATTCAATGGCTCGCCAGGTCGTTCGTCACCCGTAAAGCCGTTATCCTCAAACTGTTTATCAGCAGTCATCTTTCAACAAGCCCTCCCATCACTCATAGAGCCAGCAGCGAACTTCATGTCCTTGCGCAACTTCAACAAGCGGAGGCTCTTCGCTGCACACGGACATGGCTCTCGGACATCTCGGTCTGAAGCTACAGCCCTCCGGAATCTCGGTGATGTCCGGCACTGTGCCCTCGATTGGAATCAACTTGCTGCGCCTGGAGCCGAGTCTCGGTATGGAGTTCATCAGTCCGACTGTGTATGGATGAGCGGGCTCTTTGAAAATGGCCTCGACAGGGGCGCTTTCGACGATCTTCCCCATGTACATGACTGCCACATCATCGCACATCCTGCTGACAACCCCAAGATCGTGCGTAATCATAATGATCGACATGTGGAACTGATCCTGAAGCTTGATCATCAGATCAAGGATCTGCGCCTGTATGGTTACATCAAGTGCAGTTGTCGGTTCATCCGCAATAAGAAGGCTGGGGTTGCACGAGAGCGCCATGGCGATCATCGCTCGCTGCCTCATGCCTCCGCTCATTTGGTGGGGATACTCCTTTGCCCTCTGGGCCGGACTCGGAATTCCTACCTTGTCCAGCATGTCGATGGCCATGTCCCAAGCTTCTTTCCTTGTCACATCTTGATGCAGAAGAATAGCCTCAACAATCTGATAACCGACGCTGTACACAGGGTTCAGCGACGTCATGGGCTCCTGAAATATCATCGCTATCTCATTGCCCCGGATGTTCCTCATGACCGGGCCCTTAGGGTCAAGACGGGCGATGTCTATGGGGCCGGACTCACGCCTGTTGTACAGGATTCGTCCGGAGTGAATCCTTCCGCTGTGCTCGGGTACGAGCTGCATGATTGAGAGGGCTGTCACGCTCTTGCCGCAACCGCTCTCCCCGACCAATCCGAGCACCTTTTGCCTCTCTACCTCAAACGATACTCCGTCAACTGCGCGTACGGTACCCTGTTCGTATGAGAAGTACGTGCAGAGATCCTCAACCTTCAAAAGCGCAGACGGGCCCATCTCCATCTTAAGTCCATTCTGATCGAGCTGAACGGCGTTGTGACCGCCGTTCCTCCTAAGAACCCTAGCCAATGTGTCCAAGCCCATGATCTAGTACCTCCAACCCGTCTAAACCAAACCAGCGCCCTTGACGAATACTCTGTATTTCCTCTAGCCTTCGTGCAGACTCCAGAGCGGTCAAGCGGCCGCGATCGGCACCAGCGATCGCTCCCAGAATACAGATATGCACAAAGGATCTGACATCTCGTGATCAGATCCAATGACGAGGTGCAACTGCTTCCAACAATATACTTCCGAAATTATTTCGAATAGTATACTAGTGGTAGTCTAACACTAATAGCCCACACATGTCAAAGTTGTTTTTTACCTGTCCTGACGTGTGACCATCACAGCTTAATCCCAGCTCCGGGCATATATTCAGGATTGAGATAATCAGATGGGTCTGTGCTTATAAGCCTGACCACTTCCGCCATGCCTTCTCCGGTTTCACACACGATGAGGCGCGCACCTCCTCGGACTACCTCACGATACCGTTTGGGGTCCAATGCAGCGCTCGTCATTACTAGAGACTCGACTTCCTGGCCGTGGAGCGACTGCCAATCTGCGAACACAACTTCTGGAGGAATCACTGAATACAGCACAGCTGTTACTCCTTGTCCTTGCCGGTTTTTTCGCTAGACTCTATGAGCTCATGCAATTTGGCAAGTGCAGCGGACAACCCGCCCACCTCATCGATCAAGCCTACCTCGACAGCCTCTGCACCGACCATGACTGTACCTACATCCCGCACTAAGTCCCCTGTTCGAGTCATCAGCTCGCGGAACTTCTCTGCCTCGATTCGAGAATGTTTAGTGATAAAACGTATCACCCTGTCCTGCATTTTGTCCAGATACTCATAGGTCTGAGGCACGCCTATGACAAGGCCTGCGAGTCTTATGGGATGGATGGTCATTGTAGCAGTGGGGGCAATAAACGAGTAGTCTGCGCTGACTGCTATCGGAATGGCGATCGAATGGCCTCCTCCAAGAACTAGTGACACTACCGGCTTTGAGAGGGTCACCAACAGTTCTGCGATGGCCAGCCCTGCGTCAACGTCCCCTCCTACGGTGTTCAAGACGACGAGGACGCCCTTTATGCTCGGGTCCTGCTCTATTGCCACCAGCTGGGGAATGATGTGTTCGTACTTGCTTGTCTTGTTTTGAGGAGGGAGGACCAAGTGTCCCTCGATCTGCCCGATTATGGTCACGCAGTGGATCTCAGATCTGTGAGCTCCTAGAGGTGGCGTTTGGCCCATTTGTTTCACTGACTCCATGGTCGATTGGGCCGAGTAATCCCTGTTCTCCTCAACATTCTCTTTGCGCTCAGCATTGGATGCCCTGCTTCTGCCTGGATCTGCAGTGGCTCTCCTCCCGCCGATCTGCTCGGACAGAGCAGAATCCTTGCCTGATAGCAGCAACTGAGTGTGCATACTCTCCGGAGTCATGAAATCACCATCTTTCCATATATAAAAGGCGTACACAAATCA
>LSQX01238123.1_pt1 | contig 11942 bp, 8 predicted proteins | sample 654561 | NCBI WGS metagenome assembly LSQX01 (sample SAMN04489861, study PRJNA283612) | anaerobic digester metagenome | isolation source: 4 biogas reactors fed with cattle manure at either 37C or 55C with and... | place: Denmark: Kongens Lyngby | collected 2014 | reverse complement strand
TCACTATGCCTTCGGCAAATGTGACGGTGGCGGCGGAGTTTGAGGATGTGTCAACACCAGTTACTGATCACGATAAGGTAATGGCGGATATCGCGGCTTTAAGCATCGGATATGCACCGGGAGACAGCGTGGCTGCGGTAACACAAAATGTGAGTCTGACAGTCACGGGAGCAGTATATGGATCAATTATCACATGGACATCAAGCAATACAGCAGTTATAAGCGACAGCGGTGTTGTCACACGCTCCGGCTTTGCAAGCGGAGATGCCACTGTTACTGTAACTGCAACGGTTTATAATAATGGAGCAAGCAGGACAAAAGACTTTGACCTGGTTGTCTTGAAGCTTCCGCAAATAACCTATACGGTCACCTTTGATAAAAATGGTGGAGATACTGAAGCAAGCCCCGCTACAAAAGAAGTAAGCTCAGGTGGTAATGTAGGTATGCTTCCAACGGCTCCTACAAGATCGGGTTACACCTTCAATGGCTGGAATACGCAAGCAAATGGAAGCGGTACAGCCTTTACGGCAGCTACGGCAATCACCGGTTCTATTACGGTGTATGTGCAATGGAGTAGAAACAGTTCCGGCGGAGGCGGAGGTTCATCCGGCGGCAGCGGAGGAACAAGTACTCCTGTAGAGACACCAAAAACGGAGACAAATGTTGAAGGAAATACGGCGACTGCTACCACAACAGTTACAGCTAGCGTAGACAGCAGCGGTAACACAGCGGCCACGGTTAGCCGGGCACAGGTAAGCGACGCCATCAGTAAAGCGATGGAGGAAGCTGAAAAGCAAGGAGAAGGCACGGTAGCCAGGGTTAAAATTAAGGTGGAAGCTTCCGCAGATGCCACAACCGCAGAAACAATTATCCCCAAAGAAGCTGTGAGCCAGGCTTCGGAAGCCGGAATTGGCGCATTGACGATATCAACCCCTGTTGCCTCTATTACCCTTGACGCTAATACCCTCTCAGCCCTTTCAGAGGAAGCAATAGGCGACATGAAAATTACGGCATCCAAAGTGGAGGCCTCCTCTCTTTCGCCTGAAGCACAGCGGAAGGTTGGCGACAGACCTGTATTCGATTTCACTGTCACCAGCGGAGACAAAACCATATCACAGTTTGGAGGGGATGTGTCGGTATCCGTACCCTACACCCCGAAGGAAGGTGAGGATACAAACGCTATCGTCATCTACTATATCAATGATTCAGGCGAGCTCGAAGTAGTAAGTAATTGCATCTATGACTCCGCAACAGGAAGGATCAGCTTCAGCACAAGGCATTTCTCACAGTATGCCGTGGGCTATAACAAAGTCAGCTTCAAAGATGTGGCTGAAAGCGCATGGTATAGCAAGGCTATAGGCTTTATTGCTGCAAGGGAAATCACTACAGGAACCGGAGGCAGCAATTTCAGCCCGGAAGCAAAGCTGACCCGAGGGCAGTTCATTGTTATATTGATGAAGGCATATGGCATAGCCCCTGATGCAGACCCAAAAGATAATTTTGCAGATGCCGGAGCCACCTATTATACCGGCTATCTGGCGGCAGCAAAACGCTTAAGCATATCCAACGGTGTTGGAAACAATCTGTTTGCGTCGGATAAGGAGATCACTCGTCAAGAAATGTTCACCCTTCTGTACAATGCACTAAAGGTCATTAGAAGGCTGCCGGAAGGGACAGCCGGCAAACCGTTGTCATCCTTTGCCGATGCAGAGAACGTTGCATCCTGGGCCAAAGAGGCCATGACGCTTCTGGTCGAAACCGGGACCATCAGCGGAAACGGAGGCAAGCTCTCCCCGACGAATACAACTACCAGAGCGGAAATGGCGCAGGTACTATATAACCTGCTGTCAAAATAGTCTGGCAAATAATGCTGGCAACGAAATTTGCAATCTAAAGGTGACTTGTTGACCGCAGAAGCCAGCAGCGATACAAATGTAACAAAATGCAGTAACAGAGGATGATGCAGAGATAGACAATTGGCTGCATCATCCTTCACGGCGGCACGGTCACGATTGAAAGAAGTATCTCTACTACTTAAACCGAAAAAGTGTACTCAGACTATTCCTTATTTGAAAATTACCGATTTATTGATTTACTCAACAATTTAATACTGTGTCAAGGGCAAACCTGCCAAAAGGTAGGGACGCAAAGCTAAAGGGTCTAAGGTGTTTATGAACATTATGATAGCCTGGCTGCCACGAAAGTTATTTAAAATCTGCCCTTTTATAGCGGTGGATTTTTTTTGTTTTTTAAGTCAAATGCTCAGCAATCTTGCTGTTGAAAAATGTAACATTTTGGAATGGCAAGGTTTTCTATATCATCAAGATACGACAGCATTTTTGGAGACATGCCTATCCGGATCAGAGTTTTCATTTTGAGTATGTGAGGTGCGAAAGATGAAAAGCAGGACTATGGTTGATAGAAAAAAGTTAAAATAGTAAATCACCAAAGGTATAAAGGGTATACCCTTGTAGAGGTCGCCCATAATGAAAAGGTGCAGCTTCCACCGCCTTGGAATGATCCTGGGTATTTGATTTTTCCTCAATTAAATATCGTCTGCAAAGCTCTAAAAACCGCAATTTGTTTGCCGCAAATTGCGGTTCTTTGTTTGACAAAATATCTTTTTATCCAACATTTCTCAACTATAAATCACCTTTCTCTTCCAAAAAAATTTATAGAAGCGGACAAGCCCGGCTTTTCTGCGCTATTGCTATATTCGTCAGGCTGCCGTTCACCTCCCTCCAATTCTGGATTTTCAAAAAATTCAGGATTCGGAGGAAACGAACATGACAAATCATATTGATTGGGACGAACTGCTCAAAGAACTGGACAAGCTACTTGCCAATTCCGACCGCAAGCACCGGTATCATTTCAAATCGCTGGACAACATGAGTGAGGAACTCCTGTATTAGGAAAGCGTGTTAAAGTACCAGGAACATAAACCGGAAGCGGTAGAATCCGAGGACTTCATTGAAAACGTAAAGGATGAAAAACTGGCCAATGCACTGCGGCAGCTTACGCCTAAGCAACGCAAGGCGGTGGAGCTTGCCTACTGGCAGGGATATAAGCATTGGGAAATTGCAGCCGCTATGGGCTGCAAACGCAATACGGTAACGGAGCTTCTGGCAAGAGCGCTGGAAAAGATCAGCCGGTATATGGCTAATTAACTGCCACAGGCGGGATGGTGTGTAAAAACACAGTCCCGCTTTTTTTGCTGTAAAAAAATATTTTAAAAATTTTTTTAAAATACGACCTTTTGTCCTCTCCCATCTCCGATATGTGAGGACCCTTTTGCACCTTGATAAATATCGGCGGTTTCGCCGGTCATACCGGGATGTCGAGTACGTTACCTCCCATGCTGCGCGCGAGGATCGCCGGCCATCTGGCCGGGCAGGAGCGTCCGCCCTTCTGTGTTTTTAGAAGGCCGGCAGACAAAAGGTATGGGAGCGATAATGATACTTTCCGTAAAAGGACCAGCGAAAAGGCAGTAGCTGGGAAAGCGTCGCTCCGGCTGGGATAGGCCGGGGGGAGCTTTCATGCGCAGCGGTAAATCTGTTGCGGCTCGATATCACCCCTTGCGTATCCGGGAAGCGTGGTCAAATAGGATACGAACGTGCTTTTCTGCTATGAATTTACATTTTGAAATTTTTGAATAATTGCCTGGCGGCAGAGCTACTACGGCGGAGTGGACGGATTGCTCCAACGGTTTTTCCGTGTGGAAGTCTGTTCCGCCGCACCACTCTGTCTCCAGTGAAAAAGGAGGGAATGATCATGCATTATGCTGCAATCCATGAGGTCAGCCGTGAAATACCGCCCGGTATTCTACAGAAATACGGCGATTCGGCCCTCTTTACCGCCTACGGCTGCGTGTTGCTGGAATGTGAAACCGGAAAAGGCTATACCTACCGGGCGCTTAACCTGAAAACCGGACGCTCGGCGGTTATACACCGCAGAACCAACCCCCTGATGATATCCGGCGTGGCTGCCATGGCCGAGCGAATCCGGCTGTCACCCGTAGCCGGCAAGGGAAAATATGAAATTGACATGCCCCCCGGAGAAAATTTACTGCGGGAAATCCTTGCGGATATCCAAAATCATATTTTTGAAGCCATCCTGCCCGAGCATGGCTATGGTATCCGGGAAAAACAGATGGAGCTTGCCGCCCATATGCTTGAAGCTATCGGGAACCGTACCGTATCCCTGTCCGAGGCTGAGGTAGGAACCGGTAAAACCCATGCCTATCTCATTGCTGCCGCCCTTGCCAAGCGGGGACGTGTCAATGACTTCTGGCTACGGGGATACTACCCCGATCAGAGCTATGCTGCCAGCGCTTACATGCCTGTGGTGGTTTCCACTGCCAGCATTGCCCTTCAAAACGCCATCGTAAAAGACTACATTCCTGAAATATCCCGTATCCTGATGGCCCACGGCATTATCAAAACACCGCTGTCCTGTGTCCTGCGCAAAGGCCGGGAGCATTATATCTGCGAAAAAAACCTTTGTGCGTATTACCGTGACGCGGACGAATCCACACAAGGGCTTCTGGCTCCTCTTTTCAAAAGGACGGCATCCATTGACCTGGCTGACGCGGAAGGGCTGACACCCTACATCAAACGCAGGATCGGCGTATCGGGACGCTGTGATGAGAATTGCCCATATTATAACGCTTGCAGATATTTACGCCATATGCGGCATGTGCAGTCTGGCGAGCATGATTTTCAGGTCTGCAACCACAACTATTTCCTGGCCGATGTCATTCGCCGCTCCAAGGGGCAAAGCCCACTGATTCCCCATTACCAGGCGGTCATCATCGACGAGGCTCATAAGTTTTTACAGGCGGCCCAACAGATGTACGGCGTGGAATTTGGAAGCCTTTCCATTCCGCGTGTGATAGAGGACATTGGCTGCTTCACCTTCCAAAAGGGCGTCAGCAGCGCAATGGTACGGGAACTTGCCGGAAAGCTGATGGGCCAGAACCGGCGATTGTTTCAGCTTTTACTGGATAACATCCCTCCCGATAGCCTGGAGGAGGAAACGGAACGCTATAAAACGGTCATGGATAAAACGGCTGCCCGGCACCTGCGGAATATCCGGAATATCGGCGGGGAGCTGTCGGAGCTGATGTCGGAGCAACTGCTGCTACTCCGGTACAGAGGCCGCTGCTCTCAGATACGCTTTGAGCTTTCCCTTATCCGGGAACAAGCTGGCATACTGGAAAAGTATGATGAGCTTGTTTACTGGCTGGAAAGACCGGAGGAAAGATACACGGCAGGAACGGATAAAGAACTTGAAACCCTGTTATGCGCCATTCCCAAACAGTTAAGCGATATGCTGTACGCTGACCTGTGGAGCCGCGGGATTCCCGTTGTCCTCACTTCGGGTACGCTGTCGGCAGCCGGGAGCTTTGAACATATTGAACGCAAAATGGGCCTTGACCGGGTGCGCTCTTTGATGGAAACCAGCAAGCCATCACCTTTCTGCCACCGGGAGAATGTCCTTTTATACATCAGTGAAACCGTACCCTTTCCCGACAGTCAGGACAATGAATATATCGCTGCCGTGGCGGAAGAAGCCGGAAGGCTGATTCAGGCGTCTCACGGCCATGCCGCCCTGCTGTTTACCTCCTACAAGGCAATGGATCAGGTGTTTACACTTTTGGAGCGCCAAAACCTTGGCTTTCCCCTGTTCCGTCTTGACAGGGGAGGTATAAACGCCATTGCGCGTTTCCGAAAGAGCGGAAACGGTGTATTGTTCGCAAGCGGTGCGCTGTGGGAAGGAATCGACCTTCCCGGCGATGTGCTTTCCCTGCTGACTATCGTCAAGCTGCCCTTTGCAGTGCCCGATCCTGTCAGCGAGTATGAGCAGACGCTGTATTCCAGCATGGAGAAATATAAAAACAGTGTGCTGGTGCCTGAAATGATTATTAAGCTCAAGCAGGGCTTTGGGCGGCTTATCCGGCGGGAAACCGATACCGGCGTCGTAGCCGTGCTGGACTGCCGGGTGCGCAGAGACGGTCCGTACCGGACACGGGTGCTTCGCGCCCTGCCTGACTGCCGCGTAACCTCCCGCCTGGAGGACGTGAAAACCTTTATACAGAGCAAAAAAGGGCCGGATTACTTCGTGTAGTCCGGCTCCTTTTTGGGAAAGGAGGGCCGAGCATGTGTAAAAACACTCTGGAACAAATGAAAAATGTGGATATAAACACGGTTGATCCGTCAGCGCTGGTAGATATCCGCGAGATACAGACAGACCAGCAAAAGACACGCGACGAGCGGTTACGGGACTTTGTGTTGCAGGTGAAAAATCCTTATTGTTTCCGTGTTGGCAAGGTGGTTGTAAAATTGACCTTCCCCGAATGCGGGGCGACATTGGAAGACAGGCTGCAAAACCTTATGACGAAGTTATGAGCAGGCATATTCCCAAGTTGGGAATATGTTGTTCCGATTCCGACCGGGTGACAACTTGGACAGAAGGGCCGCCTTATGGTAGCCTAATTGTAGGACTATATCAGTGAAACCCGGTTGTTTTCCGGCTTTGGAATATTAACAACCGGGAGTGATTGATTTGAATATTTTAGAAAACACAGGCTTCATGGCGGCCTGCCTCAGCCGCACCGCTATATCAAGCCGAATGGCAGATATCCAGTTATGGAAATCTGCGCTTTATACGCGCCTGTCCCGTGAGGACGGCGACAAAGAGGAAAGCGACAGCATCGCCAATCAAAAAGACCTGCTTCATTCCTACATGGAGAACAGACAGGATATGGAGCTCTACTCGGTATATGAGGACGATGGATATACCGGCGTCAATTTTGAACGCCCGGACTTCCAGCGATTGATTACCGATATACAGGCAGGACTTGTCAACTGCGTGATTGTCAAAGACCTGTCCCGTTTGGGCAGGAACCATATTGAAATGGGAAAACTGCTGGAACGCTTTTTTCCCTTTATGGGCGTTCGCTTTATTGCCGTTAATGATAGTTATGACAGCTTAACTTCCAACCCGCAAACAGACAACCTGATGATTCCTTTTAAGAATTTACTGAATGACGCATACTGCGCCGATACTTCCCGAAAAATCAGGAGCAATTTTGAAATGAAACGCAAAAAGGGCGATTTTATCGGTCCTTTTGCGGCCTATGGGTATCGGAAAGACCCGGAAAACCACAACCACCTTCTGATTGATGAAGAAGCCGCCCAAACCGTCCGTAATATCTTTGCATGGAAAATCAGCGGTATGAGCCAGCAAGGAATATCCGACCGGCTCAATGAACTTGGCATACCTTCACCAGCGGAGTATAAAAAGCAAAACGGTTCCAAATACCGGACTACATTTCAGAGCAATATCAGGGCAGCATGGACGTCTGTGGCAGTGGGGCGTATCCTCAAAAATGAGCTTTATACCGGTGTTTTGATACAAGGTATCACCACAACGCCTAATTATAAGGTCAAAAAGCGGGTAACAAAAGATGAAAGTGATTGGGTTCGTAAAGAAAGTACGCATGAAGCAATCATATCCTGCGAGGATTTTAAACTTGTCAATGGTCTGCTCAAACTGGATACCCGCATAGCGCCGGGCGCTGATTCGGTATATCTGTTTTCTGGTATGTTACAATGCGCCGACTGCGATCAAAATCTTGTTCGTAAGAATGTACCGAACGGAAAGAAAAAGCACTACTATTATATCTGCTCTACCTATAAGCGCGGGGACGGCTGCAAAAGCCATTCCATCAGTGAAATCGCCCTTTATGACGCTGTTTTTCAGACAGTGACGCTCCATATCCGGGAATGCGCCAAAATCAGTGAGGTGCTTGCTTTCATAGGTAACATGCCTTTGCAGAAGCTGGAAGTGCAGCGGTTCCAACGGCAGATAGATGCCATACAGGAAAGTATAAAGAAACTCAGACGGCGGCAGGTCAAATTGTATGAAGACTTCTCTGACGGTTTAATCAGCCGTGAAGAATATGCGGAATTCAAGGATATCTTTGCAGGCCAGGCAGAAAGCGCGGAGAAAACACTGGAGAAGCTTCGTATAGAACTCGACAATACGGTAAACAACCGCACCGAAAAGAGTGCCTGGCTGGAGCATTTCCGGAAGTATCACAACCTGCAAGCACTGACACGGAATGCTGTCGTGGAGTTGATTGAAAAAATCATCGTTCACGAAGGAGGACGCATCGAGGTTCTGCCGCGATATCAGGCGGCTTTCGAGGATGCCCTGCATTATATTGAAAATTTATCGTTTGATTCGGCCCCTTCCGAAAGGAGGGCGATGTAAATGGCACGTAAAAGCAGACGTATAATGGGAATCGCTCCTGAAATCCCTCCTGTCGTGGAAATGGTTTTCTTAACCGCAGTCTATACCCGTCTTTCCATTGAGGATACGCGGGACGGTGAGGGCGGTTCTCTGGAAGATCAGATTTGTCTGGTAAAAAAGTATGTAAGTGAAAAGCCGTATCTGAAACTTGTCAAGGTCTATTCAGACAACGGACAGACCGGAACAAATTTTGACCGGCCGGATTTTGAGCGTTTAATAGAGGATGTCCGGAAAGGTCTCATAAATTGCATTGTGGTGAAAGACCTGTCACGCTTCGCCCGTAACTACATTGAAGCGGACACCTATATTGAAAAGGTATTCCCTTTTCTCGGCGTCCGGTTTATATCCATCGGTGATAACTTTGACAGCTTTGACCCGTGTGACAACGGAGAGGGGCTTGTGGTTGCCCTGAAAAATAAAATGAACAAAGGGGAATTTCTCGGCAGCTTTGCTCCCTTCGGATACGCAAAGTCCCCCGAAAACAAGAATCAGCTTGTTATAGATGAGGAGGCCGCGGCTATCGTGCGGGATATGTTCCGTTGGAAATTGGATGGCTGCTCGGTATCAGGAATTGCAAAAAGGCTGAATGAGCTGGGTATTCCGGCTCCATCGGTATATTGCCGTCAAAAATTCCCATGCAAAAGTAAAAAGCCTCTGCGTAATACCGGCTGGCATGACAGCGTTGTAAAGAAAATGCTCTGTAATCCCGTATATCTCGGACATATGGTCAATGGCATGTCACGAACACGCCCGGAGCTGGGCTACACCACCGAAAGGGTATCCCGTGAGCAATGGGTTGTAGTGGAAAACACGCATGAACCTATCATATCCCAACAGGATTTTGATGCGGTTGCTGATATGTTCCGTGTTTCAACGGAAAAATTCTATAAGGAAAATGGAAAGTACGAGGATTTACCGGACACAGAGAATGTTCTGAAAGGGTTTGTATATTGCAAACACTGCGGTCGTGCATTGAAGCGGGTGCGAAATATCTCTTTTTACCGGGAATACATTACCCATACCTATATTTGCCGGTATTGTGGCGGTGTTGAGGCCCAAGGGACCGGAAAACGAATTAAGGAATCCGAATTGCTGGAAACCGTCTCGGCTGTTGTCAGAAAGCAGATCGCATTGTGCGCCGACATGGAAAGCATGATTGAACGCGCAGGGGCTTTGGACAGTAATTTGCAAAGACAGCGCAGCCGGGAAGCTGAAATTGACCATCACAAAAAGGAAATCAGCCGCATAGATAATCGTTTGAAAACCCTGTACATGGATAAATGCGACGGATTATTTGATGAAACGGAATATGTCCGAATGAGACAAAGCTATGAGCAGAACAGGGAGGCTTTTACCGTCCGGTTGGCTGAACTGACTGCTGAACAGGAGCGTTTATCCGCTATGGCGATTCCAAACAATCAATACATCACAGCCTTTCGCCCCTTTTACGGTGAAAAGACCTTAACCAGGGAAATGCTGCTGGCTCTTGTGAAGCGGATTGATGTACTCAGCGACAAGCAGATCGAAATCAATTTCCAGTATAAAGATGAGTACGAAGCACTTGTAGTCGCAGCGCAGGAAAGCAAGGCTATTCTCACTTGTGAAGGTGAGGTGATGGCAGGATGATAAATCAGAAAACACTCGCCTACTATTTGCGCAATTCCGCTGACGATGAAACCATCGGGGACAGCATGAGCATATCGGGACAACGCGGTATCCTCGCCGAGTTTGTGAGTACACATCCCGAATTAAGAGATTGGAACATCATTGAGTTTTCAGACGATGGCTACAGCGGAACTACCTTTCAGCGGCCTGATGTGAAAAAGCTGCTGGAGGGCGTCCGGCGCGGTGAGATAAACGGTATTATCGTGAAAGACCTATCCAGATTTGGCCGGAATTATATTGAAGTCGGGGATTATCTGGAACAAATCTTTCCTTTCCTTGGCGTCCGGTTTATCTCCGTCAATGACGGATTTGATTCCGCCAAACTGGAATGCTCGGCAGGTGATGTCAGCATAGCGTTCAAAAATCTGCTGCATGACTATTACGCAAAGGATATTTCCAACAAGCTCCGCGCCGTATGGAAGCTAAAGAAAGAACGCGGAGAGTACATCTCTCCCGTTGCCTTTTTCGGTTATATCAAGGACACGGGCAATAAGCACAAGCTGGTGGTGGATGAACCTGCCGCCGCTATCGTCCGGCGCGTGTTCGCGCTTATCCTCACCGGAAATACAACCGGCCAGACTGCCCGGCTGTTAAACGAAGAAGGTCTCCCTGCACCGGGAGCATATAAGCTTAGAAATGGTCAGCATTGCAATGGTAATAAGCTGACCAGGAATAATTCCTGGACGGGAACCACTGTTTACAACATCATTCGTGACTTGCGCTATACCGGTTGTATGGTGAATGGAAAACGCGCTTACGATACTATATCGAGCAAAAAATTCCGGCTTCTTCCGCAAGAACAGTGGATTATCCGTGAAAACACCCATGAGGCCATTATATCCAAAGAAGATTTTGAAAAAGCGCAGCTTTGCATCAAAAGAAACAACAAACGCTCACAACAGAAAGAAATCAATCTTTTATCCGGCAAGGTCCGTTGTGGAATTTGTGGGTATATGATGCAGCCCGACGCAGACAAACAACGAAAATACCGGTGCAGACGTGCGAAGTACGCGGAAGTGGGAGCTTGCATTACCGAGGGCGTTCCGAAAAAGCAGATCGAAGAAGCGGTGTTCGCCTCCATACGGATTTTAACGGAAGCCTTGTTTGAAAAAGATAGTCAGATACGAGAAGCAAAGACAAAGAAGCCGGAAGTCGTACCTGTAAATCACATGGAACAACTTCACTTCCTGAAAAAGAGAATGGATTCCATTAAGAGAAAGAAAATGCTTCTTTATGAACAATACTCCGATGAAAATATTTCCAAAGTGGAGTATATGGAACAACGGAATAGTTGTGATACCCTGCTCCGGGAACTGGAAGATCAGGCGGTTGCCATAGAAAAAGAAATGCTGGTAAAAGATACATTGCCGGACAGTCCTGAGTTAAACCTGCTCCGAGGCATTGATTTAACGGCAGGTCTAACCCGTGAACTTGTTAAGGCATTGGTAGATAAAATACTTATTTATGATGATACCCGAATTGAAATTGTATGGCAGTTCACAGGCTATCCCTTCGAGGATATTGCTCGACAAAAAAAGGAGGTTTTCCATGAAACAGCATGAAAAGGTGGCAGCCGTTTACTGCCGTACTGCACGGCCCGATGATTTTGCGATATTGGGACAGAAAGACAGACTTGCCCGATTGGCAAATGCCAAAGGGTATGATAGCATTAAATATTATCAGGATAATGGATACAGTGGCTTAAACTTTGAACGTCCTGCATTTTTACAGATGTGCGAAGACATCCAAGCCGAAAACATACAGTGCATTCTGGTTTATGATATATCAAGAATTGGGCGAAATTCCCTATCAGTATGCAAATGGCTTAATGAAATACGGCTTAGCGGAATCACTGTTATCTCGCTTGATAATGACCTGAATCCATATTATTTAATAAATATTTGCTAAAAAGTATTAGTCCCTACTTGACAGCATCTTATGATGAAATAGGATTGTTAAAG
>LSQX01062589.1_pt1 | contig 11942 bp, 14 predicted proteins | sample 654561 | NCBI WGS metagenome assembly LSQX01 (sample SAMN04489861, study PRJNA283612) | anaerobic digester metagenome | isolation source: 4 biogas reactors fed with cattle manure at either 37C or 55C with and... | place: Denmark: Kongens Lyngby | collected 2014 | reverse complement strand
TCTCCGGATTTATCCAGTTGGCCCCCATGGGCATTCAGAGCAATCTCAATGGCTTTTTCCAACATGCTAGCCCGGCAAAGATCTTCCAAGAGATGTTTTAATATAGCTCGGTCCTCTTCGTAGGTTAAAATCTCTTCGGCCTTAGCAAAACTATACCAACTTAGGGCTTGAATCTCATCCACCGAGCGAATAAGAAGGTCGGTTTTTGGCCGCCCTAAATAATAGAAGACCTCCTTAGGCCGACCATCGGGAAGAACATATTGGCTTCGGTAGTTATACACAGGATCCAGTTCTACTTGAAGACCGGTTTCTTCTTCCACTTCTCTGAGAATGGTTTCTTCAATGGACTCCCCTTTAATGGCATGTCCCTTGGGAAAGGACCAGTGACCCCCATGTTTATGTTTAATCAGGAGGATTTTCCAGTCTCCCTGATGGCGTTTTACCACCACCGCACCATAGGATTTGTCTAGGTTCATTTTTTGCCTCCTAATCAATCTTCCAGTTTATTTCGCCTCTGCCTTGTTTCTTTAAAAAGGCATTGGCTTTTACGAAGTGATCACATCCGAAAAAACCTCGGTAGGCTGACAAGGGACTCGGATGGGGGCCCTCAAGAATAAGATGGTTGAGATTTTTTATAAGAGCCTTATTGCTTCGAGCATGATTTCCCCAAAGCATAAAAACCCTAGGAAGATCACTTTCTCCCAGTAGCTCCAGAACTCTAGCGGTGAGCTGTTTCCAGCCAAGATTGCTGTGGCTACCGGCCTGGGCCCTTCGAACACTGAGGGTAGCGTTTAAGAGAAGCACTCCTTGATCTGCCCAGGAGCTTAAATTTCCATGGCTTGGCGGCTTAAAGCCTAGCTCTGTGTAGATTTCTTCATAGATATTTCTAAGAGAGGGGGGGATGGCAATACCCTGCTGTACAGAAAAGGCCAAACCATGGGACTGATTCGGTCCATGGTAGGGATCCTGCCCCAAAATAACAACCCTGGTATCTTTAAAGGAAGTGCGTTTTAATGCTTCAAATAAAAGCTCCTTTGGAGGATATATTTCCTGGGTTCTATATTCTTCTATTAGTGTTTTTCGGAGCTCTTGATAATATTCCTTGGAAAACTCGTCTTCTAAGAGCTCATCCCAATCATTTCCTAGCTTTACCATATTCACTCCTTGGTACTATTATAACAAAAATTAATCTTTTTTGTTTCGCATTCATCCTTAAGCGTTCTTTCTGCGCCCTATGAGATAGAAAATAATAAAGAAAGACATATTTATAAGTACGATGCTGGCTCCAGTGGGCAAAGCATAAAAATAGCTAAGTACCATTCCCAGTAAAAAAGCCGTCACTCCTAAAATAGCCGAAGCAATGATCAGCTGATAGAAGCGTCCAAAGACCTGCATGGCACTAAAGGCGGGAAAAAGAATCAAAGAAGATATAAGCATGGCTCCCATCATCCGCATACCTAGAACAATGGTGATGGCTGTTAGCACAGCCAAGAGCATCTTATAGGCCTTATAAGGGCCGCCACTTACTCTGGCAAAGGTCTCATCAAAGGTCACTGCAAAAATCTCATGATAAAACAAAATAAAAGAAAGGATGATTAAGGCGCCCAGGACAAGACTGAGATAGACATCTCCCTGGGTCATGGAAAGAATACTACCAAACATATAGTTGGTAACATCAATATTCATCCCCTTGGTAAGGCTTATGGCACTGACTCCGACGGCCATGCTTCCTGTTGAGATAAGTCCAAGAAAGGCATCTCCTCGCAGAGTCCCCTTTTCACTGAGATTTAAAAGGATAACACTGGCCAAAATCACCAGGGGAATAGCTAGGGATAGCGGGGCCCAGTTTAGGGCTGTAGCTATGGCCATGGCACCAAAACTAACGTGGGATAGGCCATCGCCAATCATCGAATACCGTTTTAAGACAAGAGGGCTTCCCAAAAGAGCGGCACATAGACTGATAATAAATCCAACGATAAAGCCCCGCACCATAAAACTATAACTAAACATTTCAGTTAACAGGGTCATTTTTGTACCACCTTTTTGCCTATTTCAGATTGAAGGAAGTCATTCTTACTATAAAGCTGGGCTATACCCTCCTGGAGATAGAGGACTTTATTGGCATCTTTAAGGGCGAGTTTAAGATCATGACTGACCATCACAAGAGCCGTTCCCTTGGCATTAAGAGTACCCAAAATCTGGTAAAATTCCGCCGTCACCAAAGGATCAAGACCCGCCGTAGGTTCATCTAGGATAAGAAGTTCCCTTGAAGCAAGTAGAGCCCGGGCTAAGAGAACCCGTTGCTGTTGGCCTCCTGAAAGCGTTGAAAAACTTTTTCTTGCAAGATCCCCAATGCCTAGAAGATTCAGTATTCGCAGGACTTCTCTTTTTTCTGCTTTACTAAAAAAAGGAGAAAAACCTTTGTCCCGGGGAAGGCCCGTTCGGGCAATCTCCTCTACACTGGCGGGGAAATCTTTTTGAAAGACATGTTGCTGAGGCATATATCCCAGTCCATTACTTTTGTGTTCAAAACTATAGTGGATCACACCTTCTTGGGGTTTTTTAAGACCAACCAGACCCTTTATAAGGGTACTTTTACCGGCGCCATTGGCTCCAGCAATCACAAGATAGTCGCCCTTTTCCACATCAATATTTACATTTTCGAGAATTCGTGAATCCCCATAATTAAAGGCCAGATGATGCGCACAGATAAGCATTAGTTCAGTGCCTCCTCAAGGGCCGCAAGGTTTTTCTCCATTAAGGATAAAAAACCTTCTCCGGCCTGCATTTCTTCCTTGGTGACATTTTGTACAGAATGGAGCATCCTTTTTTTTGCTCCTGTGGCTTCGGCGATTCGATCAGCAATGGTCCCGCGACTCATTTCAATGAAGAAAACAACGGGTATGTTTTCTTTTTTAACTTTATCAATAAGTCCCTTTATGGCCCGTGCATTTTCTTCTACATTGGCTGAGCAGCCTGGATAAGCCGCATCATAGGTAAGGCCTAGGCTTTTCACAAGGTATAAAAAGGGGAAACGGTCCCCTACAATAATTTCTTTTCGTTTTGCCCTGTCAACCATCACCTGGAAATCTATTTGGAGCTTTTCGAGTTTCTGATTGTACTCCTGGGCTCTTTTGTGGTAGTTATCTGCATGATCAGGGTCAAGACTGGCCATAGACTGGGCAATTGCCTCCACCATGACTCTACTGTTTTCTATAGAAAGCCAAATATGCTCATCGTACTCTTCTACCATGTGGTCATGGTCCTCTTCTTCAACCATGCTCTGACTCTCTTCTTCTTCATAGAGACTCACTACATCCATAAGCCTAAGGCTATGATTATCGGCTAGTTCCGAGGCGCCAAGCATATTGTCTATCCATGTGTCGCTACTTCCTCCGATATACAAAAACAAATCGCTTGTTGTCACCTTTTTTATATCTCCAGGAGTGATTTCATAGCTGTGTACTTCAGATCCCGGAGGAAGAAGTAGTTCAATGGTTGCATCCTCTGCGCCAATCTCCCGGGCAAAATCATAGAGGGGAAAACTCGTTGTAACAACGTAAAGGCCTTCTACTTTTTCTTCCGAAGGGGGTGCACAGCCAAAAAGTAAAAGTAAAATAAGAATAGGGATTATTTTTTTCATTTGTCTTCCTTCCCGACGCAGTCACTGCACCGGCCGTAAAGCATGCTGTCGCTGCGATCAATTAAAAAACCGTGTTCTTTTTTCACATGCTCCTCTAAGTCTTCCATAAAAGTACAATCAAGATGGTAGAGGCGGCCGCAAACCTTACATTTAAGATGATAGTGTACAAAACATTCCCGTGGATTCTTTAAATATTGGAATTGTTCAGCACCATCATCCCTTTGGATGGGGGTTAGATATCCCTCCTTAAAAAGAGAATTTATCTGTCGATATAAAGTAGCTATACCCATGGTGTAACCTTCTTCTTTCATGGCCTTGTGAAGTTTTGCCACGGTATAATCCAGGTCGGCATGGGCCTGTAAATATTCCAATAGATCCTTGCGATGTCTGGTATAGTATTTTTTTGCCATATTCACTCCTAAAATGATAACAGTTATCACTTTATTATAATACCCACCGCCGGGCAAGTCCAGACAATTTATCCAAAGGGAAGAAAAGCAATTTCATCAAAAGCACTGACCTTCAAAAGACAGGGTGCTTTTTTTCCAAGTTCTATACCTAGATATGGATCCCCTTCCAAGGTCCTTTTTTGAACAAATGCTATTTTTTCATCCTTAAAAGTTACTTCTTTCACCTTTGAAGTAAGATTATAAAGCCCAAGGAAGTTTCTTTCATCACTAATAAAAAGATAAAGAGTTTTTTTATCCTTTAGAAGAAAAAGATTATCGTCCTCATAGGGATAGAAAACAAACTCCGCTTTCTCCATGGCTTTAATAAGAGCCACTATCGGCTCCTTCATTCTTTCCAGAAGGATTTTGCCCTGAGCGGGGAGAGAAAAGTCTCCCTGGGGTCCAATATTTAGCAAAACTCTACCGCCCCTTGAAAAAGCTCTAGCTATCGTTCTTAGTACGTCTTCTTTTGGCTTTAGAATATCATTTTTTTTGTATCCCCAGGAATCCGTTAAGCTCATGGGCATCTCCCAATCCTTTGTATAAAAAGAAGAAGGAAGCATATTGTCCCCTGTAACAAGGTAGTCTTCAAAGCCCTTTCCGATACGGCCACTTACCAAGCAGCTTGGTTGTAGACTCTTTACTAGACTTCTAACCTGAGCGATTTGCTCTTTTTTCATCGACATGGGCGTATCAAACCACAAAAGTTCTATCTGTCCATAATTTGTCAGTAGCTCCTTAAGCTGGGGAAGGCAAATCCTTTTAAAGTACTCATCAAAATCTCCACCTCTACTTTCATCATAGGCTCTAAGCCCACCGTGATACCAGTCTTGGGCCTGAGAATAGTAGAGCCCTAGGGGTAGAAAAACTTCTTTACAAGCTTCACTCAGCTCCCCAATGAGATCACGGCCCCAAAATTTCTGCCCATTGTACTGGCTATGGTGGGAAGAAAAAAGGCAAAACCCATCATGATGTTTTGCCGTAATTACAAGATAATCAAAGCCTTGATTTTTCGCCCACAGAACAAAGGATTTGGCATCAAATTTCTCGGGGCCTAAACCCTGGGCAGGCCTTATATACTCCTGGCTAGGAATAGAAAAACTATGTTGAATCCATTCACTGTAAAAGGGGCAATCTTCTCCTTGATATCTTCCTTCCCAAAAAGAATAAATTCCATAATGAATAAATAATCCGTATTTCACAATTTTACCTTTCTATTATAAAAAGCTGCCTTTTTTAGACTTCCCTTGGCCTTGTATTTTCCCAAGGTTTCGCCCTGCTTAATAGGGCCATCTTCCCGAGAAAACTCTATACTTTCCCTGGGGAAAAAGAGCATCACTGTGGAGCCAAAGGAGAAATAGCCATATTCCTGGGCTTTTTTATAAAACCTGTTCTCATCATGGCTCCTAACAATGGAGTTTACATTTAGAGCCCCAAGGCTAATCATGGTAAAAACACTTCCGGAATTTTCAAAATGGCTCACTAAGCGCCGATTTTTAGTGAGTACGTCGCTAAAATTCTTTAAACCAAAATCATTCACAGGATAGGAGAAACCACCTCGAGTATAACTTCTTATTTCTTTTGCTGCCAGAGGCATATGGATTCTGTGATAGTTGGATGGACTTAGATAAAAGATGAGTACCCATCCCTTTAGGTAGTTCTCATACTCGGATTTGTCTTTAAAAAGATCCGCCAAAGAATAAACTTTTCCTTTTACTTTAAATTGAGCTTTCTCATCGACCGTGTAAGTATTTAGTATCCCATCGACGGGACTGACTAAAGTTTTTTCCTTGTCATCAAAGGGTCTGGCCCCTTGAATCAGTTTTCTGGTAAAAAACCCTTCGAGGCTGTCAAAGCCTTTCTGGGGTATTCGTGCTTCCTCGGTATTAACATCAAAAAATCTCTTATAAAGAGGAATCAAAACTCTGCTATAATTACTTTTAGAGAAGCTTTCCAAAGTAGAGGAAAGCCCCCCTAGAATCCACTTGACAAAGTGGGGCTTCATTGTCACACTTAATTTATCCATCTCTATCCTTTCAAAGGAGTTTATATGCGAAATATGGATCGAACGAAAAAACATTTGCCCAACGCCATTACCCTAACCAACATGAGTTTTGGTGTACTTTCTATTCTCTATAGCTTTTATGGGAATCTTAACAATGCAATTTACCTAATCCTTGTGGCCTCTATGCTCGATCGCATGGATGGAATGGCCGCAAGAAAGTTCAATACTTGTTCTGAAATCGGAATCCAGCTGGATTCCCTGGCGGATCTTGTGAGCTTTGTCCTAGCACCAGCACTTCTTGTCTTTATCTTTGAGTTTAGTCCTTTAAGCGGCATTGCTCTTATCTCCATGGCCTTTGCTACTGTTTTGTATGTTCTATGCGGAGGCTATCGCCTAGCACGCTTTAATTGCACCGGGGTCATCGGTGGAAATTTTTCTGGAATTCCCACAACAGTTTGTGGCATGTTTGTGGCAGCCACCATGATGTTTAGTAGAAGACTTCCCTTTTATGTCTATGGACTTTTACTTGTAATCTGCGCTTTTATGATGGTCAGTCGGCTTCAAATCCGCAAAAGATAATCCTTCTCTTATTTTATTATCCCGTTATAATTAATATTATCAAGCGATTTTCCTTTTTTAAGGAGTACAAACACAATTAAATTGCGAAAGGAGCAAATCATGAAAAAGGATCTGCAATTATTAGCCCAAGCCATGCTTAACGAGATTGAAGGAGCGGAGTTCTATAGACTTGCCGCTGCAAAGGCTCCCAACGAAGAATCCAAAGTAAGCCTGCATGAACTGGCCGAAGAAGAAATGCGCCACTTCGGATATCTTAAATCCCTAGCGGACAAAATGGCTAACAATGAAACCCTAACCTTGGAAGAAGTCAATGAAGAAGATAGCCCTGGTATTTTCGACTGGGGAAAGACCACTGGTTTTGATCTTGAACTAGGTGTGTCCATTTATAGTGTCGCCATGCAAATGGAGCTCAAAAGTATGAACTACTATCTTGAAGCTCAAAGAAAGGCGGAAGATGAGAACATTAAAAAGCTCATGGGTCTTTTAGCGGACTGGGAAAAAGAACACTACAATCAATTTGAGAAAGTCTATGAAAGTTATCGCAATCAATGGTGGGGCGATATGGGCTTTGCACCCTTTTAAAAAAGAAGGCTTGCCTTCTTTTACATACAAACCAACCAGAACAACAAATTTAACGAAGTCTCTAAGGAGGACAATTTGGAAAAAATTTATTTAGTAACAGGTGGCAGTAGCGGTATCGGTCTGGAGATCGCCAAACGATTTAAAGACGGTAAAGTTATTATCACTGGGCGAAGAGAACAAAAGCTGATTGATAGTGTTGCCGAACTTAAAGCTCTGGGCGTAAATGCCGATTATTTGCAAGGGGATGTCTCAGATCGCGAAAGAGTAAAAGAACTTTTTAGTAAGATTAGCGAAATGGGCGAACTAAGAGCCGTCGTCAACTCCGCTGGCGTCAGTGGCGTAGGCGATGATGTAGAAGTGACTCTTCGCATCGACCTTCTAGGCTCCGCTCTTCTGATTGAAGAAGCCCTTGAAGTAGCAGGAAAAGATACAGCCGTAGTCATGATTTCATCCATGATGGGCCATGTCGTTCCTCCAAATCCACAGCTTGATCCCGTTCTTAGCGCCCCTCTAGAAGAAGGCAATCTTGAAATTCTTATGGCTGCATGCAAAGGTCAATCCGACATTGCTTACAATCTTTCAAAGCGTGGTGTTCATCTTCTAGTTGAAAAATTTACGGAAGATTTCGGAAAGAAAGGCGCTCGCATTGTTAGCGTTTCTCCTGGAATTATACTAACTCCTATGGCTCAAGCAGCCGCCGACGCCCATCCTGAGCAAATGGCTTTTATGAAGCAAATGACTCCCTGTGGACGCAATGGAGAACCAGATGACATAGCCAATGCCGTAGAATTTCTTGTAAGTTCTAAAGCTTCCTTTATTACAGGGACAGATCTGAGAGTAGATGGTGGACTGACTCTTAATCTACCAAAAATTGCAGCCATGATGGCTAAGAAACAAGACTAATCTTCCTATAAGCACCTCCTTGAGGTGCTTTTTTACTTTAATGAATCATCATGTAAAATTTAAATAAAAAAACAAGACCTGCGAAAAAAGAGAACCCTATAAACAGAGCTTTCTTTCCTGTTTTATTATAGTACAATTCATAGATTTCTTCCGTGCCACGGTAAAACCAAAAAAGGCTTGAAGCCGCGTAAAAATATCCTAGATTGCCTCTATCAAAATAGAAATTTAAAAGTGCCACTACAATATAAACCAGGCTGATAAGCCCTTGGCTCAGATCTCTAGGATTTTTATCCTCTGTATATTTAGCCTCTGTATTATCCATTGTTTCTTCCTAGGCCCTCCTTGTCGATAAAGTTTTCAACTTCTCTTTCAAAACCCCGTGGATTCTCAAGGATGAGTTGATGGGTGCAGCCTTTAAACTCCACAATACTTCCCCGCTCCAATTTACTTTTCATATAAAGGGCGCAATCCTCTGAATGGAAGGAAAACTCCCCTCTAAATACAGCCACTGGGATTTCTATATCCTCAAGATCCCGACGATAATCCATTAAGGCCATATCTTCCCAAAGCATGATTAGTCCGGGTTCATAGCCAGGTGCTACGACTTTGTTTCTTAGTGCAATAAGGGCTCTGAGTTTTTCATCCTTTAGACCGGGAAGCATATTTTTAAGAAAATTAAAGGAGTGGGCTTGGAAATCCTCTTTCATAGAGAGGATATCTTCTTTGAAATTCTCTTCTTTATAGGTACCATTGTAAAGCCCCAGGTCCCAATTTTCATCATTGATAAGCTTTGGTGACATATCCACAAGAACGATACCTGCCACCCCTTTAGGGCCAAAGGTTTTCAAATACTCGAGCAGCACAGCTCCGCCCATGGAGTGGCCTATAAGAACAAGTTTTTCCAACTCCAGTTCACATATAAGTTCAAAGAGGTCCCTAACCAGGCGCTTAAGGTTATAGCCACTTAGAGGGCGGTCACTAAGTCCATGGCCCCGCTGGTCGTATGTAAGGGTTTTATATTTTTTCGCAAGCCGCCGGGCTGATCCGGCAAAATCTTCTTGACTTCCAGACCAACCATGGACAAATACCAAAGCTGTGCCCTCTCCTTTTAGATTATAGGAAATACAAACCCCATCGGAGGTGAGAAAGTGTTCCCTATTTACGGTGTTTTTTATTGGCATATGTTTACACTCCTACCAGGACATCTCCAGCCAGCCTAAGTTACTGTTTTTAGTCTAGCACAGAGGAAGGAAGCTTACTAGTTCACCACCGATAAATCATTGCTTTATAAGGAGATTGGCCGCTTAACTGTCTTTGTTTCTAATTTTCCTTGAGAAGATTTTTAAAAGACAAAAAAAGCGGGCTATTCACCCGCTTCTTACTCTAAAGATTTATTCGGAAATAAGGGCCTGAGCAATTAGCAGCATTTCATCAAGATCTTCATCCTTTGGTGCCCAGTTTACTCTTACACTGGGTTCAACAACATCGAATCCTGAAGCACTTAGAAGCTCTTGGATTTTTTTATTGCCTTCACCACTCCAACCGTAGCAACCAAAGGCTGCAGCCTTTTTGCCTTTGAACCTTAGTTCTTTAAGAAAATATAGCCAGCCTCCCACCGAGGAGAGGATGTCATTGCTAACAGTAGGGGAACCCACAGCAATGGCCTTGGATTTAAAGACTTCGGTCATAACTTCGTTTTTGTCAGCTACGGCTACGTTAAAGACTTTAACTACAGTATCAGGAGCAATATCACGTAGATGCTTTTCTAATGCGTGGGCTAATTTCTTTGTTCCCTCCCACATAGAATCATAGGCAATAGTGATCTGGTCTTCTTTGTACTGATCACTCCACTCAATATATTTCAAGACGATTTGAAGGGGATTGTCTCTCCAAATCACACCATGACTGGGCGCGATAATCTCTATGGGCAGATTCATTGCCACAACCTCGGCTAATTTCTTCTTAGCAATGGCTTGGAAGGGTGTAAGGATATTTGCATAGTATTTGATGGCTTCACTAAAGAGTAGGCACTGATCTGCCTTGTCATTATAAAGTTCTCCTACGGCAATGTGCTGGCCAAAAGCGTCATTGCTAAAGAGTATATTATCGCCAGTAAGATAGGAGGCCATAGAGTCGGGCCAATGCAACATGGCCATTTCAACAAATACAAGGTCTTTTCCCGGACCTACATTGAGGCTATCGCCGGTTTTAACCACACGATAGTCCCATTCAGGATGATGGAACTGTCCTACCAGGCTTTTAACGCCATTGGCGGTACAGTAGATAGGTAGATCGGGTCTTCTTTCCATCAGTAGAGGAAGACCGCCTGAATGATCCACTTCACCGTGCTGAACAATAATGGCATCAAGTTTGTCTAAATCAATCTCTTTTTCAAGATTTTCTATGAATTCGTCTTTATGGGGTGACCAGACCGTATCAATAAGTATGGTTTTTTCTTCTTCAATAAGATAGGCATTCTGAGAGGAGCCGTGAGTAATAGTATAGTCATCACCATGAAACTTAGTCAATTCCCAGTCGATTTTTCCGATCCAATACACATTATTTTTAATCTTTTCTCTCATTTTTTGCTCCTTTTTGCATTGTAAGAAAGTGAGTTCGTATACTTTGATTATACACTTATTTTAAATTATTTCTGTGATTTAAATCAACCTTTATGTAAAAGGAGAAGGTTTTCTCCTTTTCATCTTAACTGTAATGGCTCCCGGCTTTTTCTTCAAGATACTCCCGCTCTTTTTCTGTAGACTCTCTGCCCAAATCTTCGTTTTGATAAGGATAGCGTCCGAAACGCTCCAAGACTGCATAGTGAAGCTTTTCAAAGTAAAGAGTATTGTCATCACCCATGGTCTCAAAAAGAGGCCGAGCCCAGTCATGGAGCTCTAGGGATTCTGAGTGCATAAAGGGCAAAAGAATATAGCGTTTCTCGTCGGGGCTCAGCTTCTGGTAATCAGGATGTTTTACCGCCTCCTGGGAAAGGGCAATGGCCATTTTATCCTGGGTATAGGTTCTAATATCATTTCTAAAGAGATTTCTTGAAAACTGATCCAGTACAATGATTTCTGCCAGTCTTCCATGAAGGCTCTCTCTCCAATCCATCAGAAGTCCCTGGGAGGCTCTGTTCCAAGTCTCAAGAAAGCTCTCCCGAATTTTTTCGTCAAAGTCATTGTCTTCTTGAAAGTGCAGTGGTATATTTTCTGGATCAAACCAAAAGTCTAAGACATCTTGCAATGTTTTTTTCATATACATCTCCTTTTATAAGTCTTATTTTCTCCTATACCCTATTTTACCTTTTCATTGCAAGAGAATCCAAAATAATGTATTATTTAGTTGAAATGAACTTTTATATCTTTGGAAAAAGAGGCTATGATGAAGGTTGTTCGCTATCTTTTATTGGGTGCTCTATGCTTTGCGATCAGTCAGATTTTTATCCGTATTCCGCTTTTAAACAGACTGATAGAAGAGTCAAGGTTTATTATATTTTATCAGAATAATATCCTTTTTACAGGTTTTCTTATTGCTCTTTCTGCTGGTGTTTTTGAAGAAGGAGGTCGCTTCTTTTTCAAAAAAATTCTCATTGGGCCGAAAGAAAGTGCCGCACTGGAGCCCTTCTTATTTGGGCTGGGCCACGGTCTTTGTGAAGCAATTTATCTGTTGGGACCTTTTGTCTTTGTCTATCCTTTAACCATGCTTTTGCCGGCTATCTTTGAGCGCCTTATTGCCATTGTTCTTCATATTAGCTTTAGCTTTATTATTTGGAATGGAT
>LSQX01028238.1_pt1 | contig 11942 bp, 11 predicted proteins | sample 654561 | NCBI WGS metagenome assembly LSQX01 (sample SAMN04489861, study PRJNA283612) | anaerobic digester metagenome | isolation source: 4 biogas reactors fed with cattle manure at either 37C or 55C with and... | place: Denmark: Kongens Lyngby | collected 2014 | reverse complement strand
CGGTCCTTGTAAACTGGAATCCGACGGCTGAGGAGCTTGAAAGTACTAAAGCAATCGCGGAAGGCTTACTTGTGTAAAGAAATGGGTCAATTGACTTACAGTCCATTGACTTACTAGTAACTCCCAAAAAACAGCTCCCAAGAGCTGTTTTTTTTGCGATAAAACCTCGCTCGAAAGATTGCCACTGAACATGTCATAGGAGCCTTTACGCGGGGCGCGACAAAAGAGGAAGCCATGCGACTAGTGTCCTATAAAGTGGTGTAAATTGCTTGGTACAAAAAGAGACACTTCACCCTCTACCAGTAGAAAGGGTATAGCGATGCGCTTCGCCAATTACTCGAACGGGTCTTTAACGCGGTATTGAACGCAGAGGCAGAAAGCCAGATCATCGCCAAGTTTGTACGAACGAAGTGAAGGACGCCAAACTTATCGTAACGGCTACCGCACACGTGGGCTCACCTTCGCGCGTAGGAAACCTTGTGCTTCATATCCCTAAATTACGCGACGGAAGTTTTTCAACCTAGCTCTTTTTTCGCTATGAGCCAAGTGAGCCGGCTTTACTGCTCAACATGATGGAGATGGTGATCCAGGGCGTGTCAACGAACAAGGTGAGCGCGATCACCCAGGAACTATGCGGAGTGTCGTTTTCAAAGAGTACGGTGGACGCCATTTATATGTGGGTCCGAGAAGCAGGCGCGATCCGCACGAAGGCGATGTTGATCACGGCAAGGATGAACGATACAACTTAAAGCCAACGGTCGTGCTTGTTGTTATTGCTTCCTTTATACGTGAAAGATTTTGGCTTGCGCTAAGACAAAACACTAAGGGAGATCCGGTCAAAAACATCCCTATTGTTCACCCTCGCGCAATTGACCGAGTGCGCCGCCAGGATGCCATGACACATACTGTTCGAGCGTGACCGCCTGACGTGCTTGCAAGACGACGCTCAATGCCTGAAGCACGATCGCTTCGGCCATGAAGGAAGCCCGCGGCGCACGGTTTAAGGGGCCGCCCTCTTCGGTTACTCCAGCTGTTAAGTGGATCTCGCTTTCGTTTGCAAGCCATGAGCCTTCGTTCCCTGAAATACCAATGAGATGGCATCCGTTCGCTTTGAGCGCGGCGACCGTTGGCCGCATTTCTGCTGTCTCGCCACTATTTGAAATTAAAAGGACGACATCGCCTGGCACAAGCTGGCCGCTTGAGCCATGGACCGCTTCTGTGGCGTGCAAAAAATACGCCGGTGTCCCAACAGACGACAGGAGCGACGCGATGTAAGCGGCTAAATGCCCCGGCTTTCCAATGCCGGACACGTGAACGCGCCCACCTTCTTTCCGCACAGCTTCGATAAGATCCGCCGCCCTTTCGACCGCATCTCGGTCGATCGATGCGAGAAAGGCTCTCATTTCGCGCTCCATCGTATCGATGAAATAGTCGTAAGCCTCCCCTGATGTGAATGCATTCATGCTAAATCTCCCTTCAAGAGGTGATTATGTGTTAACAGAAAATGTAAGATTCCGTTTTCATTATTCGTCTTCTCAGTCACATAGTCAGCCATCGCCTTGATGTTCTCGTCGCCATTTGCCATACAAACGGAAATCCCTGCCTCCTCAACGATCTGTCGGTCATTTTCCGCATCACCAAAGACCATCACCTCCGATAGATCGCCACCCCAAGGCTCGATGAGTGTCAAGGCACCTGACGCCTTCGATACGCGGTCATCCAACAGTTCACAAAGATCAGGCTCAGTGATCGCCCAATGGATCCCTTCAACTGAATGATCCAAGAGCACCTGTCTCAGCTTCATTTCGTCTTCGGGTTCGAAGAGCAAAAGGCACTTCGGCGCCCTTGTATAGCCGACATTCTCCGGCAGATCATGACCCCGATAGTGATTGCGCTCGAGGAGCACCTGGACAAAGCGGTCATGCCGCGTCGCGATGAGGCGGCGGCCGAAATGAAAAGCCACGGTTAGAAACTCGTAGGGTGAAAAGAGCCTGATGAGCGTGTCAATCTGGTCTTTTTCGAGGTAGAAATTCTTTTCATGGCGCCAGGGTTTAAACCAGTAAAGATCAGCACCACTGTTGCAGACCATACCTTCAAAAAGATCCCACAGGCCATATTGCTCCAGATACGGGACGACGGATGCCTCATGGCGACCCGTCGACAGTGCGTAACGAAGGCCTTTTTCTGACTTTAAAAATCTTAAATGCTTGAGTAAATCGTTTTCGATACGCTTATCATCATCAAAAAGCGTCCCATCAAGATCAAAAAACAGGTAGCGAACGGCGTTCATGTCTCCCCCTTCATGTTGAGAATATGAGCATGGTGCTTCAAAAGATTATCGGCCGCTAAAGCTGACATGCGGTTGATGGAACCGACCGTCAATGCTGCCGAGTGCGGCGTGATGACGACGTTATTAAACGAACGAAATTCATCATCGGTCATAGGCTCCTGAAATCCCACGTCGGCGCCATAGCCACCGATCTGTTTATTTTCCAACGCCTCTAAAAGAGCGGTTTTGTCGACTAAGTCGCCGCGCGCCGTGTTGATCAGCAGAGCGTTTTTTTTCATGGAAGCAAGTCGCTCTCGGTCCACAAGGCCTCGCGTCAAGGGCGTTGAGGGCAGATGGAGACTTACAAAATCAGATGTCGTGAAGATCTCATCTAAGGACGCCATCTCTAGGGCCTCAGCTTCAATGACATCACCGTCATAGTGATGATCGTGGACAAGGATGCGGCAGTCAAAACCTTTCAAACGCCGCGCGACGCGCCGCCCGATGGCACCCAAGCCAATGATCCCCACCGTGCTTTGGTAGAGATCCTGACCGCGCGTCTTCAAAAAAACGCCTTGGCGGTAGTGGCACGCCTCATAGCAGATCTTGTGCGCTACATCGATCATGAGACCGATCGTATGGTCGGCGACCGAATCAGAATTGGCCTCCCGCGTCACTTCAAGAAGGATCCCCTTCTCTTCGAGTGCGTCCACATCGACATTGTCGGTTCCGACGCCATAACGCGACACAACCATCAACTTCGGGCACTGCTCGATGACCCTTCGGCTCAACGGCTCGACCGACAAAAGCAACGCCTCCTTATCGTTCAGGAGTGCGATGAGCTCCGATTCTGTGAGCGGCCGGCGGTAGGGATTTCTCGTAATCTCAAAACCCCCTGCAACCAACCTTTCATAGGGTTCCGTGTCGCAGGAGGCAAAAGAATTTGAGGTGATCAGGAGTTTCATGAGTATTTTCGGATGTGAGCCATCACCGCGGCTGCATTTTCAGCGATCTCATCTTCTGTGCCCTTCGTCAACAACGTGCTCATCGCAAGGCAATCGGCACCTTCTTCGAGCCACTCGTCAATATTGTCGAGCGTGATGCCGCCTGAGACAAGAATTGGCATGAAAGGCAGGGGTGTCTTCAGTGTCTTCACCATCTCCGGTCCGTAGAAGGTTGAGATCGGGAAACATTTCACGTAAGCCGCTCCGTATGACATCGCGTCGACCATCTCTGTGTAAGAGGAGCAGCCTGGGCAGTACGGGATCTGGTAGCGATTCGCTATGAGCGCCACCTCTTTAGAGAAGGTCGGTGCAATGATAAATTTTGCACCGGCATCGATGGCAAGCTTGGCTGTCTCGGAATCAAGTACAGTACCTGCGCCGACCAGAAGGTCGGGAAAAGCCTCACTCAATTCGCGGATTCGCGCGGTCGCATCGACGGAGGTATAGCTCACCTCCAAGATGTCGGCGCCGGCGCGCTTCAAGCCGCGGGCAATCTTAAAGGCTTCCTCCAAAGAATCAACCCTTAGGACAGCCATGAGCCTAGTCTTGGCCATACGGGCCATCGTTTCATATTTTTGCATCGTCATGCTCCTTTATGCCTTCTTCTTTAGGCGCTTGTCTAATTTTTTTTGCGTAGTGTTCACAAGCTTCCTGGGCCCACACGAGATGCTCGAGCGGCGTGTCCGGCGGAAGCGTACAGTCAGCGCCCAAAAGAATACCTTCGGTGCCGTTTTTATCTAAAAGATCAAAAACAAATGCCTGGACCTCATCCTTCGTCCCCCGATGGATCAGGCTGCCTGGCATTTGGTCGAAACCGCCAATCACACTTTTTGCCTTCGTAAAGAAATCTTTGCCTTCTTTTAATGTCATCTCCGTCGTGTGAAGCGACCAGTTGAAAGCGGTCGCCGGGTAGTCGCGGTAAAAATCAAAGTGATTCACACGCCCGTGAAAGCCACAGATATGCGCGATATGGATCGGCTGGATCGCATTCGCCTTATTCAGGATCGCGAGCTCTGAGGGCATGATGTAGGCTTCATATTGTTCGCGCGTAAACGCGTCGTCGTCATGGAGGCTAAAGTAAATACCGTCCATCACCCCTTCGGTCAGGACGCGTTCGGTCAGATGCAGCATGTCCTTTAAGAGCGCATCGCGCGCAATCGCGAAGGCCTCCGGGTCGTCTCGGATCACAGCCGGAAAGGTCTTCATGCTGCTTGTGCCCGTCATCTCCTTCAGAAGATGGTGAAGCGGCGAAGGGATGTTGTAAAAGATCAGGACATCGTCACCAAAAATCGCTCGCACCTTCTTAGCGTGGGCAATGCAGGCGTCAAAGAACACATGATCTTTTTCCAAAGACTTCACATAAGCCAAGTCATGTGCGTTTCTAAGGCTCGGATACGTGCTGCTCGGCCGGTAAAAGAGCCCGTCCGTCATCATTTTGACAAAATCGGGACGGTAGGTTTCGGCCATCTTCCGGTGGCCGTCCAAATTTTTTTCAATCAGGCTCGGATCCTCGAGACCCGAGGAGATCACATCGTTATCCAGAAAGTGGAACCAAAAACCTGTCGGGACGCGCGGCACGCGCTCTCCCAAAAAAGCCTTGGTTACCCACTCACGTCTCGTCATATTCATGTTACAGCAGTTCTTTCTGTGATCCGGGCAGCCATCGGGCTGCCCGGACCCTTTTCATTATCAGATCATGAAATTTTCGCACGTGCGTTTTAGCCCGGGAATTTTTCAGTCCACATGGTTTCGTACTTGTCCAAAAGATCTCTCTTCATGTCGCGCAGCACATCCAATTTCAACTCGACAAGCCCCAAGTCTTGCGTTTTCGGCAAGTATTCGGGGAAGGCGGCGTCTTTGTGCGTGCCGCGGTTTGCGCCTAAGAGCTCAAGGCGCGCGTCGGCGTATTCTTTAGAGCAGGTGAGGTCGATGACGGCCTTGGCCGCTTCAGGGTTTTTCGCATTTTTCACGATCGCCGCGCCAAAGGCCACTTCCGTGTTACCGTCATTCGGATACACGAGTTCGATGTAATCGAGGCCTGCTTCTTGGGCTTTCAGCACGTTTTCCACACAGGTCGACTCGTATGAGAGACCCACTGCGTACTCGCCGTCGATGACCTTCTGCGTGACGTCGGCTGATTTTGTCGTCGTCTTCCCGTCGAGGTTGTCCATCAATTTCTCAACGTAATCCCAAGCGTTGTTGTCGAAATAATCGTCAGTGCCGCCGTTGTAGATCGCGAGCATTGTCTCGAGCTGTCTCCAAGATGAGGAGGAAGCCGCCGGATCCGCGTGCATGATGTAGCCTTTGAGCGCGGGATTCAAAAGATCCGCATAGCCCTCAATTTTGTCGACGCCGAGCTCCGCTAACACTTCTGTGTTAACAAGGAAAGTCATGACCTGCGTCGTGTAATAGGTGTAGTAATGGTCGGGGTCGATCGCCAGCAGGTCGGCTTCGTGGACGGACTGGTAGGGCTCAAAAAGATGCCAGTACTTGTCGCCGTCGGTCGCCTGAAGACCACCCAAAACGACATCGGTATCCGGATTATCTTTCGCCGCTTCGACGGCTGCCATCGTGTCACCGATCGAGCCATATTGGAACTCGAGCGTGGCGTCCGGGTACATGTCCTCGAACATCTCTTTGAACATATCCTGATCGGCCTGTTTGTGCGAGGTGCGAACGACAACTTTGCCGGAGACGCCCGGCGTAGGCTTAGGCGTTTCACCGCCTTGCGATTCGCTCACGGACGGAGCGGGTGTGTCAGGTTTTTGGCCAGTATCGCAGGCGACTGCCATCATCGCGAGAGCCAATACCATCATCAAGACTAATAAACGTTTCATGTTTCCCCCCTATGGTTAGGTTATTTCAATCTATTCTTCTAATGCCGTTTTCTGAGAGTCCGCTTTTTGGTCTGTCCTCCTTCCTCCTAAATGTGTGCGTTGACCCAGAGTGGGGCATTTAGATCCAACAAAGTTTTACAACTTGACGTCCTCAGTTCCCGTCACGCGTATGTAAATAAGCAGTACGACGACTGTGATGAGCGTCGTCACCGAAGCAAAGGCCGCCGGCACCCCACGAGAGTACGCAATCGAGATATACGTTCCAATCGTCAAGGTCATCGTCGAATTGTTATAAAGGATGACTGCGCTTGAAACCTCCGTTATGATCGCCACAAAACTCAAAATAGCGCCCGAAATGATGCCACTCGACATCATGGGTACGGTGATCTTCGAAAAGGTCTTGAGCTTTGACGCGCCAAGCGAAATGGACGCCTCTTCCATCGACATCGGGATCTGCATCAAGGTCGCCGTCGCACTCCTTGTCGTGTAGGGCAATCGGCGCACGACGCTTGCGACGATCATGATGAGAATTGTTCCCGAGATCGCCAAGGGTTTCTTATTAAAGGACGTCAAGAGCGCAATGCCGATGACGGATCCAGGAATGATATAGGGTAGCATGGAAATCGTATCGATTGTGTTGTTCACTTTATTCGAACGGCGCACAGTCAAATACGAAATAATGACGGCCAAAAGAACAATCAAAAAAAGCGCGACTACGCCGATGGTCAGCGTGTTTTTTGTCGCGCCGAGAAGATTGCGTTTCACCGCCGTCTCGTAATTGCCAAAACTGTAACCGGGCATGAAGGCTACGTCATTTGAATTGCGAAACGAACTGTAGATGACGAAGATCTGAGGAATGATCGAGATCGCCGTCACCAGGTATACGTAGCCGTGCATCAAGACACCGCGAAGGCCCTTGGCTTCCTTTTTCTGAATGGGGTGAAGCGCGTTCAGCGAGAACTGAAACTTCTTTGACGCAAAGCGCTGCAGGAGGAATATCGCACCCGTAATAAAGATGGCGATGAAGCTGATAGCGCTCGCAAATCCCCAATCGTCTGCCATCTCGCTCACAAACTGGTTGTAAATCTCAACCGGGAATGTCTTGAAACCTTCGCCGATCAGCATGGGGGTGCCAAAGTCAGCAAAGGCGCGCATGAAGACCAAAAGCGCCGCGGCTAGGACCGTCGGCATCGACAATTGCATGAGAATTTTCCAAAAACGACGCAGACCCGTACAGCCAAGATTTTCGGCCACCTCCATCAGGCTGTTGTCAATGTTGCGAAAGGCACCGTTCATGTAAATGAGCGCGAGCGGATAAAATTTGGTCGTCTGCACGAGAACGATGCCGCCCATCCCGTAAATGGTCGGGATGATGATTCCAATCGATTTAAAGAATTTCGTGATCGTCCCTGCACGGCCAAGGAGCAAGGTCCAGGCATAGGCGCCGACAAAGGGCGCCGACATCGCGCAGATGACGCTCAAAATGATGAGAAGCTTTCTTCCTTTCAGTTGGTAGAAAGAATAAAAATATGAATAAGGTATGCCGATCAAGAGCGTCATGGCGGTGGTCAGGATTGAAACCTTAAAGCTGTTTTTGATCGTGTTGGTGTAGTAGTTTTTCGAAAAGAAACGGACAAAATTGTCAAGTGTGAAGACATCGTCGCGAAAGAACGCCTGGCGTAGCAAATTCACAAGAGGATAAATAAAGATCAGCAAGAAGACGGCCAGCGTGATGTAAGAGATGATCGTCCAGATTTCAGGTTTTTTAAAGCGCTGTTTCATCCGCGGTCCCTCACAGTTTCATATCTTTCACGCCGAGAAGAATATTTTGGCCGCCCTCCTCGGTGAACACATTGATCTTTTCTTGGTTGACGACCAGGTGGACCTCTTCCCCCCGGCCGATCAGCTCGTGGATGGTCGACTCCTGAATGATCTCCACCTCTTCGCCACTTTCGAGCGTGACGTAATAGTGCGTGTTCAGCCCCAAGAAGATCGAGTCGCGGATCACACCCCTCAGGCCTTCATCCGCGTCCCGATTGATGATGAGCTCCTCGGGGCGCACGGAGACGGCAACTTTTTGATCTCGTTGGTGTTCAGGAGCGACGTGAGGCAGTTCGACACGGTAATCCTGCCCCAACACGAGGCAGATACCGTCAGCACGTTTTTCAATTGAGCCCGAGAGCACATTAGTGCGCCCAATAAAGGTCGCAACAAAAAGATTGGACGGGCGCTGATAGATATCTTTTGGTGTCCCCACATGCTGGATGCGCCCTTCGCGCATGACAGCGATGCGGTCGGAGACGGCCATCGCCTCCTCCTGGTCATGCGTCACATAGAGCGTCGTGATATTAATATTATTTTGGATCTGCTTGATCGCGTTTCGCATCTCAACGCGTAATTTCGCGTCTAGGTTCGAAAGCGGTTCATCCATCAAGAGCACCTTCGGCTCGATGACGAGCGCCCGCGCAAGCGCGACGCGCTGCTGTTGGCCGCCGGAGAGTTTTTGTGGCATGCGATCGGCATACTCAGAAATATGGATGCGTTTCAGGATGTCGTCCGTCTTCTGGCGGACGACCTCTTTGGGCAATTTGCGATTCTTCAGTCCAAACTCAACATTTTTTCGCACGGACAGGTGAGGAAAGATCGCATAGTTTTGGAAAACCATCCCAATATTGCGTTTGGCCGGGTTCAAATCGTTGATCCGCTCGTCATTAAAATAAAAGTCGCCACCCTCGATCGTATTAAATCCGGCGATCATGCGAAGAAGTGTCGTCTTGCCACAGCCCGAAGGCCCCAAAAGTGTAAAGAGTTCGCCGGCCTTAACTTCCATCGACAGATCGGGAATGATCGTGACGTCGCCGTACTTTTTTAATGCGTTGACTATTCTAATATCGGTTCCCATGATGTCTCCCTTTATTCGTTGTTTCGTTTTTTACCTTTAGAATGTCGCGTTGCCTCGACGAGTTCTCGCGTACGGAGCATCTTTTCCACGGAATTTTCGTAATGGATGGTCGATAGCTTGATCACGAGCGCGTCAACAACGGCGACACGCGCAACACGCGACGTTACAGATTCGATCGGATATTTAAATTCCTCTGACGTGGTGTAGAGCACGTAGTCGCTAGCCTCGGTGACAGGGCTGTCCGTATAGCCTGTGAGGCTGACGGTCGTCGCTCCTGCCTCGCGCGCAAGTCTTAAAGCGTCGATCGTCACTTTCGTGCGCCCCGAGTTGCAAAACGCGAATACGACATCGCCTTTTTTCATACACATCGTCGCATCCTTCATGGCCGTGACATCGGTCGCGGCGATCGCGGGGTAGCCCACTTGGAAGAGCCGGTGCTGGAGATCTTCGCTTAGTGAGCCAGAAAAACCAATCCCCAAGGCATATATCATGGAAGCTTCATCAAAAAGAAGCGCCACCTTCTCAAGCGTCTCCAAATTTAAAAAATGGGCCGTATCACGCAACGTCTTCTCGCATGCAGAAAAGATCTTGTTGACGACCGACTCGGTTGTCTCGCCTACATCTATTGAATTTGTATAATCAGGCTCACCCGATCGAGCGACATCACCGGCCAAGGAGAGTTTTAAGGCCGTATACCCTTCAAAGCCTAAAGATTTGCAACAGCGAATGACTGCCGAAGGCGAAACGCCTGTCAGGCGTGCTAGCTCATCAATGGGCATTTTGACAACGCATTCGCTGTTTTCAATGATGTAATCTGCAATGCGTTTTTCCAAAGAGGTCAAACGGTCATAACGGTGTGCTATTTCGACTAGACAGGAACGGTCACTCATTTAGCTTTCTCCTAGAATATTATTTCAGTTAATCGGCATTGCACTAGAAGTTAATTTATTATAATCACACAAAAAAAAACTGTCAACCGCAAAAAATGTGCTGTGATTTCCTAAATTACTGATGCATTCCTTGTAAAAGAGGTCATCATATGGCCCAATATCGAGAGATTGGCATCGGCGGGAATTTTCAATCAGCGTGGGATCTCACAATCCTTAAAATTGTCACGCCACCATGCGTATCCACGGACGCCCTGCGAGCGAGTGGAGGTCTACTGGTGTGGTAAAACAGGCTACTTGAAAGACCCGGTAACGGGTGACTTGAAATCGGTCTACCTTTTTGTAGCCGCCATATCCTACGGCCAACACTGTTACTCGCAGGGTTTTCTGCGCCGGGATGAGTGTTCATAGATTCGAGCCAATAAATACCTATTTCGATTTTTTAGGAGGTGTTCGGAAAACCGAGCATGTGTTTACGATGTGCCATAAAGTGCAGTTTACCCGTAGTTCTCACCAATTTTCAAAACGGATCCTTTTTGGATCAAATATCACGATTTATCTGATACATTCAAATTCAAGGCTTTCTGGATATTTTAATTTATTAGGGGGTTAAGTCCTTAATGTATGGCGTTCTTAGCTTCCTCCAACTTCTTTGAAATCCGATGTAATCGTCCACAGTGGTCAAAGAGGACTCATCTCGAAAAACGTTTGCTTGGTGATCGGTATGTTGGTTCGAATCTCTTCATCCCCGCCACAAATGGCGACTCGCAATAGTCTCTTTTGGTCGGACAGCCTCATTGCCTCCATACATAAAAAATATCAACGCGTACTACTGGGGAGAAATCGGCGTTGAGGTTTCGAACGAGGGTACGATGCTTGAAAACCGCATACGCGGATTTCAAACGCTGGAAACAAGAGATGATTACCTTTCAGGTAAGGTCTTTGACGGGAGCTGGGGAGAACAATGGTCTTTGCCGAAGGTGCTTCGAAGATTTCTTTGGCACGACAGAATTCACGCGAAAGCCCTGTATCGGATGGGTATAAAAACATTCGGGGAGGCGTTTATACCCAACATTTTTAAATTTGATTTGCGATAAATCGGGTAGGCCCCGTCCATTAATTGAACGGGGGACCTCCCACACCACCGTACGTACCGTTCGGTATACAGCGGTTCCAAACTTTAAGTGGCCCGGTTGTAGCAAGCGGTCAGTGAAAGATAGCTTGCTTTTAATTGTCTGGCTTCCCGAATCATAAAAGCACCTCCACGTATTTTCTCACGACATCTTCTATATTGAATGTTTTTGCATAACGCATCAGAAGCGGAATATTCTTATCTCGCCTTTCAAAGAAAGACTTAAAAGCGAACTGAAAAATCTGTACATCCGTGTTTTCTTTATTGCGAAGCAAATCACAAACAGCCCGTTCTTTGTCGTAAACAGCTACCATATTCCCAAAGGGAGTAGGAAGTTCTTTTATACCAAGCAAGAATTTTTCCTGTTCCATTTGAAAAACCCGAATCCCTCGTTTGCGTAAATGTGTCGCGTTATATCCTCTCGGAGCAGATACTGTGATCTCAAAGGGCTCTCGTTCCATGAGATTGTTAAGGTATAGCGCCGTTTCATGGGAAAAACAAACTTGCAGATTTAAAGCGCTGATCTCGAATAACTCGTCTTTCCAAGTGTCTTCTGTCCTATATAAACCCCGTGCTACACGAACTAATGAATTCTTAGCCACAAAGTTGTGAAAATAAGGAACTGAAATGCCGAGTTTTAAGGCATCTTTTGTTTGAATGTATCCATTGCCTTCTTCCAGCATCTGAGTGAGCTGATCTGCTTTTTTCATCCTTTTATCTCACCTCCAAGCTACTAATCATACTATAATGTAGCGTGGAGGTAAAGAACTTTGCAGGAAAAGCAGGCCCCGCCCATCATAGACAGAGCTTACGTCGCTTCCCTGATTCTGCACCGTTTCGTTATAAGGCAAAAATAAACTCCGCTGCGGTTGTACCCGTAACGGAGTTCTTCTTTGGAGGCACCATCCGGA
>LSQX01369509.1_pt1 | contig 11943 bp, 9 predicted proteins | sample 654561 | NCBI WGS metagenome assembly LSQX01 (sample SAMN04489861, study PRJNA283612) | anaerobic digester metagenome | isolation source: 4 biogas reactors fed with cattle manure at either 37C or 55C with and... | place: Denmark: Kongens Lyngby | collected 2014 | reverse complement strand
CCCTTAGACAAGCCCTTTTACTCCGAGGAGTAGGGGATTCTGACAAACTGATATTGCGTACAGACAACGGCCCGCAATTCACCGCCCATGCCTTCCAGGATGGTTGTGCGGAGCTACCAGTTAACCACACTCGTATACCGAACAACACACCGAACATGAATGCTCATATTGAATCATTTCACTCGATTTTGGAAAGCGACTGCCTGTCTCGCCATGAGTTTCAAACCTATGCTGAAGCCTATAAACGTGTCAGTGAGTTCATGGATTACTACAATCACCGGCGACGTCATGGCAGTCTGAAGAATAAAGCACCCATGGCGTTCTACCGCAGTAATGTTGGCCAAGATGTCAAACCAGCAATGATGGTGGCCTAAATAAAGGGCAACCATGTGATAGTTGAAACACTAAGCAGATATTCTCCCAAAATGGGGGGTCAAACCGGCATTGGTTTAAGTAAGACACGGCTAGATCGAAGCTTTCATCGGCGATGAAATCAAGGTTCTGCACATCGCCCACCACATATTCTTCGTTGTCCGACTGAAGCTCTTGCGCGGCTTCAATCATGGGCTCGCATGTATCAACGCCTAGTACATACTCTGCTCCTCGTGCCACCAGCATTCTGCAAAATCTACCCTCACCACAGCCAGAGTCCAGTATTCGCAAGCCTTCCACATTACCGCAGGCAGCCAGCATATACTCATCAAGCAGGCCCTTGCGCGATACATCTCCACCTTGGCGTGACTCCTCAATCCAGAACGGGGCTAGTTGGAGCCATTCTTTCCTCAGCTTATTTGACTTATCCATCTTAGCGCACCTCTGTTACACATTGTTCTTTTAAGCAAATCCCTACTACTGTCATCTGCTTGCTAGGATTATCAGCTACAACCAGATCCAAAGATCGCCTAAGAGATAATGTCAGGTTACCAAACGGTTCCACCCTTTTCAATCCCCGCGCCCAACATTGGCTCCACAAGCCGGAAAATTTATTGGCAAAAGAAGGATTTATTGAGTTCTCGAAAGAAGTCTAATAATTGTCATAAACAACGAACTGTGAGATTGAGACGGAGTCAATTCTAACAGTGTTTCCAACCGTTCCAGTTATTTTGGACAGACTCAAGACCTGGGAAGGGGTGACTATAATCTGTAGTTGTCACGTGGCGAAGTACGAAGATGTATTGTGGGCTAAAAAGAGCGACAGGGCGGGTGCCTTACAGTGGCTTCCCTTGAAGCAGCACCTAGTGGATGCTGCTGAAGTGATGCATCTGCTCTGGGAGCACTGGTTGAGTCCTCGTCAGAGATTAGAGATTATCAAGTCTTTAAGGAGCCCCTCGGAACAGTTGGCTAGACAACTTGTGAGGTTTTTGGGTGCTGTGCATGATTTAGGTAAGGCTACTCCAGTATTCCAAAGCAGACCAAGCCACTTCTCATCGCGGGATCTTGATTGGGAACTTCTAGAGAAGCTAGAAAAAGTCGGCTTCGTAGGAATAACTAAATTCTATGACAGTCTTATGAATCCCTCTGCCTCTCCCCATGCCCTTGCGGGACAAGCCTTATTAGAAAGCTATGGTGTTTCCCAAGATATTAGTTCAATAGTGGGAGCACACCATGGAATCCCCGCCGTCAATGAAAGAGAAGTCTCGCCGCAGCTCTCGTCTTATACAAAAAACTATTTCCAGGATCATGATAGAACCAGTTTTGTCCACCGCAAATGGCATGAGACGCAAAGGGGCATCTTTGAGTGGTCTTTGGCTCTGAGTGGGTTTCGTTCGGTGGAGGAACTGCCTGAGGTATCACAGCCTGGACAGGTCCTGCTGAGCGGCTTACTCATCATGGCTGATTGGATTGCTAGTAATGAAAGATACTTCCCTCTCATTTCACTAGACCAAGCCGAGATTGAGGATCATGAAAAAAGAATAGAAACCGGCTGGTTGGAATGGTACCGGACCGCCCCGCGCATAGAAGAGGAGCATATAGATAGTGAGTCAGGCTATCGCATCCGTTTTGACTTTGCTCCCCGAGATTTCCAGGCAAAGTTTTTCCAAGTGATTCGGCAAACGGCCCATCCGGGAATCTTCATTGTTGAAGCTCCCATGGGCGAAGGCAAAACGGAAGCTGCTCTGATCGGTGTGGAGCAGTTGTCAGCTAAGACCCAGGCCAGCGGTATGTTCTTTGGGCTGCCCACTCAGGCGACGTCAGATGGAATCTTTGTCCGAATCAAAAAGTGGCTAGAAAAGCTTGACGATGAGAGGAAATCGCTGCAATTGGTTCACGGCAAAGCTGCATTAAATGAGACCTACACCTCCTTACCTCGTTCCAATGTCTATGACGAAACGGATGGTAGCGTGGTTGTCAATGAGTGGTTCACCGGGAGGAAGACCGCTGTTTTGGACGATTTTGTGGTGGGAACGGTGGATCAGTTCTTAATGACCGCCCTTAAGCAGAAGCATTTAGCCCTCAGGCACCTTGGTTTCAGCAAAAAAGTCATTGTTATAGATGAAGTGCATGCCTTTGATGCCTACATGAGTCAATATCTGTATCGGGCGCTGCGCTGGATGGGGGCGTATAACGTTCCGGTGCTCATTTTGTCAGCCACCCTGCCTGCTAAGACTCGTGTTAAATTGATTGAAAACTACATGTATGGAGCTGGGAGGAAATGGCGGGATGTAACGGGACCCGAGGGATGGGAAACAACAACAGCCTATCCTCTGATCACTTACACTGATGGAATGGCTGTCAATCAATTTTGTGACTTTGCAACGACCCGAAACACCAAGGTGACCATAGTCTGCCTGGCTGAGGAGGACTTGATCTCTACCCTTGCAGAGCAGCTTCAGGATGGCGGGATTGCGGGTATTATAGTAAATACGGTACGCAGGGCTCAGGAGATCGCTAGGGTGTGCAGTGCGCATTTTGGAGAACAAGTGGTTGAGCTCTTGCACTCTAATTTCATTGCAACCCACCGCATAGAAAAAGAGCAAGAGCTGCTGAGTTTGATTGGTAAGGGAGCCGAGCGGCCCGAAAAGAAGATTATCGTGGGGACACAGGTAATGGAGCAGTCCTTGGACATTGACTTCGATCTACTTGTATCTGATCTAGCACCAATGGACCTTTTACTTCAAAGAATTGGTCGGCTGCACAGACATCACAAAGTAACACGCCCTAAATTGTTGGCCAAGCCTAAGTTATTTGTGCTGGGAACGAGCGAGACTTTTGAGTTCGAACAAGGCTCTAGCTTCATCTATGGCGACTATTTGCTGATGCGAACCCAGCTTCTCTTACCCGATGTTCTTTGCCTCCCGAACCACATTTCCCAACTTGTTCAAGGGGTCTACGGTGACCACGATCTGCCAGTGGAACCGGCGTTACAGGAAAAATACTATTCAGCTAAGGAGGAGCATAAGAGCAAGATCGCCCGCAAGAAGGACAGGGCCCGTGGATACCTTTTGGGAAAACCCAGATTCTCAAACGGCGAAAGTCTAAATGGTTGGCTGGTCAGCGAGCTCAAATACGATTCGGAGGAAAGGGCTGCTGCCCAGGTTCGCGATACGGAAGAGACAATTGAAGTTATTGCCCTAAAAAAACATGGTGACGGCTATACGCTTTTTGGTGAGGAGAGGGATTTATCCTTGAATGTTGATAATCAGGCGGTGCAGAAAGAGATTGCCCGTCAAACACTGCGTCTACCGCTACCGCTGAGCGCTCCTTATTGTATCGATCAGACAATTTATGAGCTGGAGGAGTTCAATCGTAGACACTTGCCATCCTGGCAGCATTCCGACTGGCTAAGGGGACTGCTCGGGATCATCTTCGATGAAAAAAATGAGTTTATCCTTAACGGGTATCGCTTAAAATACTGTTCAAAATGGGGTTTGACCTATGAAAAACTACAGGTAGTCGAGGAGGGGAGTAATTGAGCCGGTTCAACTTGTTAGAAGAGCCGTGGATTCTCGTTATGACGGATGACATGGGCTCATCCGAAGAGGTGTCGTTGATTCAGGTGTTCGAAAATGCACATATCTATAAACAGCTAGCTGGGGAGATGCCCATGCAGAACTTCGCCATGTTGCGACTCCTCTTGGCTGTACTGCACACGGTGTTTTCTAGATTTGATGCCCAAGGAGTACCCTATCCCTATCTAGTTCTGGATGAGAGGTTTCGGCAGCCGGAAGAACTGGAGGAAGACGATTGGGAAGAACATGAGGAAAACTTAATGGCTACTTGGGAAGCGCTCTGGAGTCGCAAGTCCTTCCCCAGGATTGTGGTGGAGTATTTGCTTCTTTGGAAAGACCGCTTCTATCTCTTTGATCACAGCCACCCGTTCTACCAGGTGACCAAGGAAGAATTGTTCAAACGCCCGATTAAGGCCGGTAGGGGGGCAAATCCTACCCAAATTCGTCCGAGAACCTTTAACCGCACCATTTCAGAGAGCGGCAACAAGATAGCTCTATTCTCGCCGAGGCACGATGTGGATGCAAATAAGGATCGTATGACTGAGGCTGAGTTGGCGCGCTGGCTGGTCCTGTACCAGGGAGTGGTTGGGACAGGCGATAAAGCTGTGTATAAAGACTTTGAGGGGACAAACTCAAAAGGTTGGATCTACGATATAGGTGGCATTATGTTGCGGGGAAGGAACCTTTACGAGACTCTGCTTTTAAATCTTGCCTTGGTGCATCCAGAAGAAGAATATCGGGCAACTATTCAGCGGCCGTGTTGGGAACGGACTGGTGAAGAAATAATAACCGACCTGCTTCTGGGGTATCCTGTGGACAATTTGGCTGAGATTTACACCAACTGGAGTCGCGCCATCTATATTGAGCCCGAAGCTGAACTAGATCAGGATTTTACCATCACTACGGTAAAGCTACCGGAAATTGAGCATCGCGATCAGTTCTTGGAACTCATGACAGTTTGGAGATATAGAACCCAAGGGCCCAATAAGGACTTTAGAACTCCTCAAAAGCACCAGATAAACGCCTCTTTTTGGCGTTCATTTGGCACGATTTTCCTCACGAAGGAACAACATGATAAACGGCCAGGGATTATCGATTGGTTCTACAAGATTGCCAAGGTCACGCAGGAAACGCATGCGTTTATTGAAAGCTACGGGATGGAGTCGGATGGGAATGCCACTTCGTGGTTGCCTGTAGATGAGTATTATGACACCCTCGATATCGATCAATATGTCCTCACCGATTTACAGGAGGATGGTTGGGTGTTCAGGATCGATGGAGAGGTGGAAAAAGTGAAAGAAATAGTGGACAACACTCTCCGTAGATTTGTCAACGAAGTGCAGGCAATTCGCAATGTCAGTGGGAACGACTTTGCCAATAAGGTCATACAGAAAGCGTACTACGAGGTTGACCAGCCTTTTCGAAATTGGCTGAGGTCTTTGAAGGTAAACGAAGATAAAGACGAACGCATTCAGGAGTGGCGCTTAACGCTTCGGGATCTGATTAGAAAACAAGCGGAACAGCTTGTTCAAGCGGCGAGTCACCGCGATTACAAGGGTATCATTGGCAAGGAACAGCCACTTAGGAACATTGCCACCGCTTACAATCAATTTGATTATTGGCTAAACAGAACGTTGGGTTTGATCAAGACTTAGAAAGGAGGATTGAATGAACACCGTATCGGTTTCGGCAAGCATTTACGAGGTAACAGAGAACATTCTGAACTTGCTTACAGGTGACTTATCTGCCAGCTCTACAAAGGCTTATCTAGCCAGTCTGCGTCGCTCTGTAAGCTGGGATGTGCCCAGAGACCCAAGTGTCTTTTCCATCGTGTTTGCCAACATTCCCGACAAGTATTTGGGGGAATCTGGCGAGCTCACAGTCGGAGAACGTTCGATAGTTTTGGCGCTGCAGCTCTTTGCTTTACACCAACAGGGAAAGGAGCAGCCTGTGCACGCTCAGCGGGCTGAATGCAAGGAAAGGGGTTGGGGGAATCTAGGTGCCTCATTACGTGCCTTAAGGGCTGGTGATGCTACTCAAGCGGCTGACCGCAGGTTTAACGCCATGATTACTGCAACGACCTTTAATGAGCTTGCTAATCATCTACGTCACTTAATTAAGTTGCTTAAATCAAAGACTGGAGCAAAAGTGAACTACGCACAGCTGGCACAGGATCTTTATTGGTTCCAGCTGGGGTATCAATCGGACATTCGTCTCAAATGGTCACGAGACTATTACAGACATTACATGGAGGGAAAAGGGGAGGAAAGTGATGAGGAGCAATAGGCGGTTGTTTTTGGATGTACATGCGCTTCAAACTGTCCCGCCATCAAATATCAATCGGGACGATACTGGCAGCCCAAAGACTGCTCAATATGGTGGGGTAACACGGGCGAGGGTGAGTTCTCAATCTTGGAAAAAAGCGATGCGGCAGTATTTCTTGGAGCACGGTGAGTTGAAAAACGTGGGCGTACGCAGCCTGGAGACCGTCCGCTATATAGCTGCAAAGATTGTAGCTCTGGACAGCTCAATCAAAGAAGAACAAGCGATGGAAATGGCCAAGAAAGTTCTCAGCTTATCGGGAGTCACGACGACCAAGGACTACAAAACCAAAGCGTTGTTTTTCATCAGCTCCAAGCAGGCCGAAAAGCTGGCTCATGCAGCCCTTGATGGGAACACAAATAAAAATGAGCTGCAGGAAATCCTTAACAGCGACCTATCCATCGACATTGCTCTCTTTGGTAGAATGGTTGCCGACGATCCTACGTTAAACGAAGATGCATCGTGTCAAGTGGCCCACGCTATTTCCACCCATGCTGTGCAGACCGAGTTTGACTTCTTTACTGCGACTGACGATTTTTCTTCAGCCAGTGATGCAGGGGCGGGAATGCTGGGAACGATTGAGTATAATTCCGCCACCCTGTATCGCTACGCTAATGTTGCCGTCCACGAGTTCCATAGGCAGATTGGCGATCCGAGTTTGGTTGTAGCCTCGCTAAAGCTATTTGTTGAAGCCTTCGCTAGATCGATGCCTACTGGTAAAGCCAATACTTTTGCTAATCAAACACTACCACAGGCAATCTTAATCTGTCTGCGCCCAGATCGTCCCGTCAGTTTTGTCAGTGCCTTTGAAAGGCCGATTCGCTCTTCCGATGGCTATGTGGTTCCGTCCATTAAGCGTTTGAAAGAGGAATATGAGCATGTACTGCAATGGGTGGACGAGCCCGTGTTCGCTTTAAGCCTAGGAATGGACAGTTTCGCCTGGAACCAAAGCAGTTTCCACCAGTTGCTTGATCAACTGGCTGAGAAGTTACTTGCACAACTAGAGCTATAAGCTGGTGAGCAATATGATGACTATTCTGCTAAAACTTGCCGGTCCTTTACAGTCCTGGGGGACGAGTTCTCACTTTGAGACTCGCGCAACCGACCGCTATCCTTCCAAAAGTGCTGTATTGGGGATCTTGGCTGCGAGTTTCGGTTACACCAGGGATGACACTCGGACAGCCCAATTTAACCAGCTGGACTTTGCAGTACGAATTGATCAACCTGGGGAACTGCTTAGTGACTACCATGTGGCCCGGAGGGTTAGAGCAAACGGGACGTTGGAACAGGCTTATGTCACCAGTCGATACTATTTGCAGGACGCGGTTTTCGTGGTCGCACTGGGCAGTCAAGATGAAGAATGGATAACCGAGATAGTTCAGGCCTTACAGCATCCCTATTTTCAGCCCTTCCTAGGTAGACGTTCGAATCCGCTAAATGCAGACTTTTTGATAGGGACAGAACACAAAAATGTAATTCGCGCACTTGAAGAACTGCCGTGGCAAGCGTCGGACTGGTACAAACTGAAACTCCGCGGCGAAGTCAGTCTCCCGATTTACGCAGATGCCCATCTTTTGGAAGGATATCCCAGCCAAATGGTGAGAGATCGAGTGGTTTCGTTCTCGCAAAGGGAGCGTGTCCATAGCTTCAGGGCGGTTGGGTGGAAGAATATTAAGTTCGCACCATGTAGCGATTCCGTGGGCCACGATGCATTTAACGCTTTTTAGGAGGCGGGTTTATGTACCTGTCACGGGTGAAGATTGATGTTAACAACAGGATTAAGGTCAAAGACTTAAACCACTTGGGAGCTTATCACAAGTGGGTGGAGGATAGCTTCCCAAGTGAGCTAGAAGCGGGTTGCCGTTCGCGCAAGCTCTGGAGGATCGATCAACTGGGAAATGACTGCTATTTACTAGTACTCAGCAGAGAAAAACCGGATTTGGAAAAACTGGAGAAGTATGGGGTCAAAGGCAGCGCGGAAACGAAGGACTATTCTGCGCTTCTGGACCAGCTGCAGACAGGAGATAAGCTGCGTTTCAGGCTGGTGCTGAACCCTGTTAAGTCGCTGAGCAGCGGAAAAGAATCAGGGAAGCGTGGGCGGGTAATCCCCCTCGTTACCGCAGACCAGCAGTTGGAATATCTAAAAGAGAGGGCAGTCCAGCACGGTTTCTCGGTCAATGATGAAGAGATCATGCTTACCGGCCGGAGTTTTGAACTTCTGAGGCGTAAGAACCAAAAACCACTAAAAATCTGTATGGCAGCCTACGGAGGACTTCTGAGAATTGAGGACTTGGAACTTTTCAAGTTGGCATTAGTGAATGGAATAGGGAAGAAAAAAGCCTATGGTTGTGGCTTACTTACGGTTATTCCGGTGAGAAGGAAATGAAGAAGCACGTTGGAGCAAAGAAAACAGAGTTGCTGGAGCTGCCGCGAGTGAGTGACCGAGTCAGCTTTTTATACGTTGAACATTCAAAAATCAATCGTCAGGATAGTGCTATTACAGTGACAGACGGGCGGGGGATGGTTCGAATTCCTGCTGCCATGATTAGCGTGCTTATGCTCGGGCCAGGAACTGAAATAACACACCGGGCAATGGAGCTAATTGGTGATACGGGTACCAGCATTGTGTGGGTAGGTGAAAGGGGCGTCCGTCTATATGCACATGGTCGCTCCTTGACCAAGTCAAGTAGGCTCCTTGAGCAGCAGGCTCTGCTGGTTTCGAACAGGAGAAGCAGACTGGCGGTAGCGAGGAGGATGTATCAGTTAAGATTTCCAGAGGAGGATGTTTCCAAGCTTACAATGCAGCAGTTGCGCGGGCGCGAAGGGGCTCGCGTCCGCCAAATCTATCGTGTCTACTCTGAGAAGTACGGTGTGGAGTGGACTCGCAGAGAGTATGATCCAACTGATTTTGAAAGTGGAACCCTCATCAATCAAGCACTGTCTGCAGCAAATGTGGCCCTATACGGCTTAGTCTACAGTGTTATCGTTGCCCTCGGCCTCTCGCCAGGACTTGGGTTTGTACACACTGGGCATGAGCTTTCTTTTGTGTATGACATTGCAGACTTGTATAAGACTGAGACAAGCATCTTAGTAGCATTTGAAGTAGCTTCAGAGATAGAGCCTGGAGAAGATGTAGGGCAGAAAACCCGTTTGAGAATGCGAGATGCATTTGTTGATGGTAAACTAATCAAGCATATCGTTGGAGATATCAAGTATCTTCTGGATGCAGGGAATGAGCCCGAGGAAGTGGATGTTATCCACTTATGGGATGAAAGTGGGCACCTTGTACGGCATGGGGTCAACTATAGCTATTTCGATTAGGGCAGGAGAAGAAGAATGGCTCTCACGGTTATAACCATTTCTAATGCGCCGATGTCCTTAAGGGGAGATCTGACTAAATGGATGCAGGAGATTGCGACAGGCGTATACGTGGGAAACTTGAACTCTCGAGTGCGCGAAGAGTTATGGGAGAGGGTTACCCAAAGCGTTGGCGCCGGACAAGCGACGCTGAGTTATGCAATAAACAACGAACTTGGCTATCAATTTGCGACTCACCGGACTAAACAGGTCAATGTATCCTTCGATGGCATCCCTTTGGTCATGCTGCCAAGGGACGAAAGTCACCTGGCAGAAAAACTAAAACCTGGCTTCAGTAACCAAGCTAAGCTCCGGAAAACCAGAAAATACGCGGGTAGAAAGAGGCCAAACACTGCTTCCGGCGGAAGCTCAGTCCCGACTTCGGCTTTCATTGTGCTAGATATCGAAACAGATGGTCTGAATCCTTTCGAAGATAACATAATCGAGGTAGCGGCCCTCAGGGTTGATTCGGGCGCCGTTGAAGAATTTCATTCTTTGGTTCGAAATGAAAGTGAGCTTCCTGCCGAGATCGTGGATCTGACGGGCATAACAGAGCACCTTTTGGCCACTGAAGGGCGCCACAATCCAGACGTATTAGCAGAGTTAGTGGACTTCCTTGGTGATCTTCCGATCGTGGGTTACAATATCTTATTCGATATGGATTTTATCAACCAAAAGCTACGTGAGCTCAACCAACCCGTCATCACTAATAGAAAGATTGACCTGCTAAGGCTTATAAAGAAGGAGAAAATGTTTTTGAAGTCATACAGTTTGGAGGATGCACTGTTGGCGTATGGTATAGACCAAAAGGTTTCGCATAGAGCCTTAAGTGACGCACACTTGGCATACGCTTTATCAGTAAAAGTGAATGGATTTCGCCAGAAGCTGGAACGCGAATCCCGATGAATAGCGGATCTAACAAGTGTCTTTCCCGCATACGCGGGGGTGATCCTCTACAGTTGGCAGCCTATTCACTCATGTACCAGTCTTTCCCGCATACGCGGGGGTGATCCTGCCATGAACGTGGCAATCAGGATGGAAGACGAGTCTTTCCCGCATACGCGGGGGTGATCCCAACATATTTTTGTGTACGGATTGTGTTGATGAGTCTTTCCCGCATACGCGGGGGTGATCCCGGTTGTCCATAAAAATCACCGGTCAAGTGTAAGTCTTTCCCGCATACGCGGGGGTGATCCTGTCTCTAGGTATGTCTCTAACTTCTATGACGGGTCTTTCCCGCATACGCGGGGGTGATCCTACCACAGGTGGCTTGGATTGAATCGCACCAAAGTCTTTCCCGCATACGCGGGGGTGATCCTACTGGCCGAAAACTACGATGCTATTTGTGGCGGTCTTTCCCGCATACGCGGGGGTGATCCTTCTTGAATTGCAGGATAAGATAGACACAAATGGTCTTTCCCGCATACGCGGGGGTGATCCTTAACCCTACTGTAGTTATTTTTGACGAGCTACGTCTTTCCCGCATACGCGGGGGTGATCCTCCACATCGCTGGAAGAGGCTTGGGATATAGGTGTCTTTCCCGCATACGCGGGGGTGATCCCGACTGGCTGACAGGCTCCAGCGGTACAAGCAAGTCTTTCCCGCATACGCGGGGGTGATCCTACTTCACCGTCTTTGTTCTTGTGTTCAACGGTGTCTTTCCCGCATACGCGGGGGTGATCCTATCGACTGGAGGTTTCCACAACATCTGAAGTCGTCTTTCCCGCATACGCGGGGGTGATCCTGTCGTATAAGGTGTTTAGGTGTGTGAGTTGTTGTCTTTCCCGCATACGCGGGGGTGATCCTGTCAGCGAGGCCGGAGCGCAAGTACGTTCTAAGTCTTTCCCGCATACGCGGGGGTGATCCTACTCGATTGACCACCCTAGCCCACGTCTCCGGGTCTTTCCCGCATACGCGGGGGTGATCCTAATTTGGCACTGTGTTCTGCTGTCTAAAATAAGTCTTTCCCGCATACGCGGGGGTGATCCCGATTCGGCGTCTTCCATGTTTCTCGCCATTACGTGTCTTTCCCGCATACGCGGGGGTGATCCCCGACCAAAGCGAGATAACCGAGTGGACATGGCGTCTTTCCCGCATACGCGGGGGTGATCCGGTGTTTGAGTTGCTCCTCCACATAACTCACTTGTCTTTCCCGCATACGCGGGGGTGATCCTGAATAAGAGAATCGATACAAGCGTCATTGTTCGTCTTTCCCGCATACGCGGGGGTGATACTAACTTGTTCTGATGAACATTTCCACGAACTAGATCTTTCCCGCATACGCGGGGGTGATCCCAAGGTGCCTGTCCTGCA